>Ga0307428_1000842_pt1 | contig 17251 bp, 16 predicted proteins | sample SalMarWE160240MG_FD_202161 | JGI IMG/M metagenome (GOLD analysis project Ga0307428, IMG submission 202161) | Salt marsh sediment microbial communities from the Plum Island Ecosystem LTER, Massachusetts, United States - WE1603-240 | ecosystem: Environmental > Aquatic > Marine > Intertidal zone >...
GCTCCTCCCACTATTATAATGTTAGTAGGATTGCAGGGAACCGGTAAAACTACCACAGCCGTAAAATTAGCTAATTACTGTAGAAAAAAAGGGCATTTGCCGCTCTTGATAGCAACAGATATATACAGACCGGCAGCCATCGAACAACTGCAGGTATTAGGTGAAAAATCTGATTTACCGGTTTTTTCCATAGGTAAAAACGAAAGTGCAGTAAATATTGTTAAAGCTGCCATAAGTTACTCATCTAAAAAAAATTACGATGTGTTAATTATTGATACTGCCGGAAGATTACATATAGATGATAAATTAATGAATGAATTACAAGAGATTGATGAAAATATTCCTCTTCGGGAAAAATTATTGATAGTAGATGCTATGGCCGGACAGGATGCGGTAAATTCAGCTAAAGTATTTTGTGATAAAATCAAAGTAAACGGAATTATTCTGACTAAATTGGATGGTGACACTCGAGGGGGAGTGGCCCTATCCTTAAAAAAGGTTTTAGGGATACCTATTAAGTTTATAGGTATAGGCGAAAAGGTCGATAATTTTGAACCTTTTCATCCGGAAAGAATGGCCTCTCGAATATTGGGTATGGGTGACGTCTTAACACTAATAGAAAAAGTTGAAACTGCTTACAATAGGGATGAATTAAAAAAATTAGATAAAAAGATGAAGGACCATAATTTCGATTTAAATGATTTTTATTTACAACTAAAAAAAATGAAAGATATTGGTTCAGTAGATCAAATTATGGATATGGTTCCAGGATTTAATAATTTAAAAAATAGAATAGATGTTGCAAAATTAGGAGACAGAGAGGGCGAACTAAAGAAAATTGAAGCTATTATAAGTTCAATGACTGTTGAAGAAAGGGAAAATCCTTCTATAATTAACGGAAGCAGAAGAAAAAGAATATCCAGAGGGAGCGGAACACAGCTTTCTGAGATAAATAGATTGTTAAAACAATTTTATCAGATAAAAGAAATGTTTAAAAAGGGAGCAAAACTAAAAAACTTTTCTTTTAATTAAATTAGTATTTAGTGTAGAAAACTAGCGTAGAGCGTACAGCGGTTAGCGTATAGTAAGAAAATAAGAACATAGAAGCCAGGACCAGAATTCAGAATAGTATAATATTTAGTGTATAGTAGAGAAAACAAAAGAGAAAAAAGCAAGGGTATATTGTACATGTCTGTTAATGATGATTTTACCCCATAATCGTAGGACAGGCGTCTCGCCTGTCTATTCGTTAGTGTTTCGTATTGTGTGTTGCGTGAAGAAAATCAGGATTTAGAGAGGGATACGATGCGTCGTACCAACCAGTGCTAAAGAATAAAGAAAGATAGATTCCCGTTTTCACGGGAATGACAGATAAAAAAATAGAAAATAAAAAATGTAAATAACAAAATGGAGGCAAAATTAATGTCAGTAAAAATTAAACTTAGAAGAGAAGGTGGCAATAAAAAACCCTTTTACAAAGTAGTGGTAATTGATTCGAGGAAAGCTTGTAATGCTAAATTTATAGAGCAATTAGGGTATTATCAACCACTTTCTGAACCTTATATTTTTAAGATTGATCAGGATGCAAGTTTAAAATGGATTGAAAAAGGTGCTCAACTTTCAGCAACAGTAAGAGATCTATTTAGAAAAGAAGAAATATTGAAAAATAGATAAAACAGCAAGGAGATTATTTTGAAAGAACTTATTGAATTAATTATAAAAGGAATTGTGGACAATCCAGACAAAGTAGAGATAAACGAGGTTATCGGTGAAAAATCATCGATATACGAAGTAAAGGTTGATTCCGATGATATCGGTAAAGTAATTGGAAGGCAAGGCAGAAATATAAAGTCAATAAGAACAATAGTGAATGCTGCTGCGCAAAAGGACGATAAACGAGTAGTTATCGAAATCGTTGATTAAAACTAGCAAAACTAGCGTGGAGCGTACAGCGTTTAGCGTATAGTAAAAAACTAAAAGCGAAAAACCATAATTCAAAACTCTTAACTAGTCGTTAGTTTTAAATACAATTTATTATTTTTTGTTATCACTTACAGTTTATTATAACAGAGCATAATAATGCAACATATACGAAGTTTGAGTTTTATATAAATTGGTAACTTATAGATTAAAATTTATAACTTATTAATCATTGATATATTATATTTACTAAATACTAATTATTTATTTATATCTTTTTTTATCCGTTTTTCTATTTTTTCTTTTATAGCTATTCACTAACGACTATTCACTATTCACTAATTAAGGTTTACGAAAAAAGGTAATTTCCATAAAATAAATTTATCTAATAAACTTAAAGGAGAAATTTTATTGAGAAAAGAATTTATTATGATTGGTAAAGTGGTTTCTACCCAGGGCAATAAAGGGGAAGTTAATGTTTTGCCCCTTACTGATTTAATTGAAAGATTTGAAAATTTAGATAATGTTTTTTTAAGAAATAAAAATAGCCAAACAATATTAAATGTAGAGAAAATAAGAATAAAAAAAGATACGGTTATTTTAAAATTAAAAGATATAGAAAATCTTGAAGAAGCCAAGATGATAGTGGGGTCTTTTCTTGAAGTTGAAAGAAAAAATGCTGTAAAAATATCAAAAGATACTTATTTTATATTTGAGATAATTGGTCTTGAAGTATATAGCGAAAATAATATTTTTCTGGGAAAAGTAGAAAATGTTATAAGCACAGGTAGCAATGATGTATATGTAGTTAGAAGAAAAGATAAAGAGGAATTATTTATCCCGGCTATTCATGATGTTGTAAAAAACATTGATTTAGAAAAAAAACGAATTACCATAAACATGGTAGATGGATTAATATGACAAATGATTGTTTAGAAATTAATATATTAACTATTTTCCCCAATATGTTTAAAGGACCTTTTTCTGAAAGTATATTAAAAAGGGCTCAAGAAAAAGGATTAATAAAAATAAATCTAATTGACATTAGGGATTTTACCCTGGATAAACATAAGACTGTAGACGATTATTCTTATGGCGGAGGGCCTGGTATGGTTTTAAAGCCTCAGCCAATTTGGGATGCCGTAGAGGTGATAAAAAAAGATAAATCTTCATTATCTTTAAAAATTATAATCACTTCTGCTCAGGGGAAGATTTTTAACCAGGGGATGGCTAAAGATTTAGCGAAAGAAAATAGATTATTAATTATTTGCGGTCGATATGAGGGTATAGATGAACGGATACCTCAACTTCTCGAAGCAGAGGAAGTATCAATCGGTAACTTTGTAGTTAGCGGGGGAGAATTACCAGCTATGTTAATGGTAGATGCAATTTCGAGAATGATTCCCGGAGTTTTAGGAAAAGAAGAATCTATGGTAAATGATTCATTTTATAACGAATATCTTGATTATCCTCACTATACCAGACCTGATGAATTTAAAGGTTTTAAAGTTCCGGAAATATTACTTTCAGGTAATCATAAAGAAATTGAAAAATGGAGAAGAAAACAGTCTCTATTAAGAACTTTACTCAGAAGGCCTGAAATTTTTGCAAATAAAAAATTATCTAAAAGAGAGTTAGCTCTAGTAAAAGAGATAGAAAAAGATTTTGAGGAAGATTAAGGTAAAATAATTAAATTAGTTATTACTGAGTAATATCAAATTACTTAGCTGGTTAAATAAAACGTAATAGGGATATAGATGCATTGTGCCTGCAATAAATAAAGACAAGATAGATAAATCTGCACCTTAAAATTCAAAAAAATAATTAGGAAGGATGATTTTTATGGTAGATTACATTAAACAATTAGAAGAAGAACAATCTAAAAAAGAGAATAGCGAATTTGCACCTGGAGATACAGTGGAAGTACATCAAAAAATTATTGAAGGCACCAGGGAGCGAGTACAAGTTTTTAAAGGAATAGTTATAGCAAAAAAACATGGTGGAAGTAAGGAAACATTTATAGTAAGAAAAATATCCAAAGGTGTTGGGGTAGAAAAAATATTTCAACTGCATTCACCGAATATTGTAAAAGTAATGGTTTTAAAAAGAGGGAAAACGAGAAGAGCAAAACTATATTATCTGAGAGACAGGGTGGGGAAGAGAAGCACAGTTAAAGAAAAAAGATAATTAAATGGCATGCAAGGCAAAAGATAGAAAAGTAAAAATAACAAAAAGAATAATTTGTAGTTACCAGAGAAAAATAGAAAGATTATATAAAGAAAGATTAAGAATTTATAATCTCTATAGTTATGAAAATCGATTAAAGATTAAAGGGTACTCTTTAGTTACCGGGATAGATGAGGCAGGCAGGGGGTCATTGTCCGGGCCAGTAGTGGCTGCCGCAGTAATTTTACCCTGCCGATTCTTTATTCCCTATATTAAAGATTCTAAAAAGTTAACTTCAAAAAAAAGAACAGAACTATATTATTCTATCTTAAATTGTGCAAAAGATGTGGGAATTGGTATTGTAGAAGCTAAAATTATTGATAGAATAAATATCGCCCAAGCTTCTTTTTTGGCAATGAAAAAAGCAATTTTAGATTTAAAAGAAATACCTGATTATCTATTAGTGGATGGCTTTAAAATTCCTAACCTAAATATTTTACAGATACCATTAATCAAAGGTGAAGATAGAAGCATATCGATTGCCGCAGCCTCAATAATTGCTAAAGTCTATAGAGATAATATTATGGTTAAATATGACCAAAAATATCCACAGTACCTTTTCAAAAAAAACAAAGGTTATGGTACAGAAGAACATCTTAAGGCATTACTTAAGTACGGACCATCAGAGATACATAGAAAAAGCTATAAAAGAGTAATGGTGTAGCTACTAGAATAAAATTAGCGTGGAGCGTATAGCGTACAGCGTAGAGTTAGGAAAGAATAAGACAGAATTCAGAAATCAGAATAAATCCGTATCTTCTTAAGGATTAGTTAGCCGGTATCCTCGTAGGACAGGCGTCTTGCCTGTAAAGGATAGATTTCCTCTCCACGATTAGATCGAGGACAGGTTTCGCGGGAATGACAGAGAATAATGACGGGTTAAATAAATTCGATACTAAAGCATCGTAAAATACATGACAAGCATTCTGTTTATGATACTATACGCTAATTAAATATTATGAAAATAGATGATTATTAAAGATGGATAATATAAATATAGGAAAATACGGCGAAGACTTAGCTTGTAAATATTTAGAAACTAAAGGTTACAAGATAAAAGAAAGGAATTTCCGTACTTTTTTAGGAGAAATAGATATTATCAGTGAATATAAAGGGAATATTATCTTTGTGGAGGTAAAAACCAGGCGTTCTGATAAGTTTGGATATCCCGAAGAAGCAATAAACTATAATAAAAAACAAAAAATAATTAAAAATGCTTTATGCTATTTGGCTAAATATAATCTTTGGAAAAAAAATTATTGCTTTGATGTAATATTGGTCAGCATCTCTAACCATAAAGATATAAAAAGAATAAAACATATCAGGGACGCTTTTTACCTTGACAGTAAACAAGGCTTTTAAAACAGTTCGAGTATATAGCACAAGATAGCGTACAGCGTAGAGCGAAATTAGCGTAGAGCGTACAGCATGGAGCGTAGAGTTAGGAAAGAAGAAGACAGAATTCAGGAGTCAATTCGTCTCTCGTTAAGCCAGTTAGCCGGTTTACCGGTTATCCGGTTGAAGAATTAAAATCATGTTGGTTGATCATATCGACTAACTCTCATCTTGCAACTGATAACTTGTATTTAAAATTAACGACTAAAATTAACTGGTCAACTGGTAAACAGGGTAACCGGTTAACTTTAGTGCAATACTCGATACTCGATACTATTCATAAAAAGGTAGGTGTTTTTTTGCTATCCAAATTATATAGTGCGGCTATATTCGGAGTAGAAGCTTTTATAGTAGAAATTGAAGTTGATATTCATCCAGGATTGCCTTCGTTCAATATCGTAGGATTGCCCGATACGGCTGTTCAGGAATCTCGAGAAAGAGTTAGGGCTGCCATAAAAAATTCTGAATTTGAATTTCCCATGCAAAGAATTACGGTAAATCTTGCTCCAGCGGATATCAAAAAAGAAGGTCCCATTTTTGACCTATCTATTGCTTTGGCAATTTTGGTTGCCAGCAAGCAAGTTAAGCCAGATTTATTAAATGAATATCTGATTATGGGTGAATTATCTTTAGATGGAAGCATAAAACCGGTAAATGGTATGCTTCCCATTGCTTTAATGGCGAAAAAAATTAGTAAAAAAAAATTACTTGTTCCTGAAGCAAATGCTAAAGAAGCAGGGATAGTTAAAGAATTAAAAGTATTTCCTGTTAATTCACTTTACGAAGTAATCGAATTCTTAAATAAAAAAATATCCATTGAACCGGTATCAGTAGATTTAGAAGAAATTTTTAAACTAAGTAAAAACAATAAAATAGATTTTGCTGAGGTTAAAGGGCAGGAACACGCTAAAAGAGCCTTAGAAGTAGCTGCGGCTGGAAGTCATAATGTTATAATGATTGGTCCGCCAGGTTCGGGAAAAACCATGCTGGCACGCAGGCTTCCAACTATTCTTCCTTCTCTAACACTGGAAGAATCTATAGAAATTACCAAATTATATAGTATTGCCAATTTACTTCCAACGGATGTCCCTTTAGTTACAGAGAGACCGTTTAGGTCCCCGCATCATACAATAAGTAATGTTGGATTAATCGGAGGAGGCAGGACGCCCAAACCGGGAGAAATTAGTCTGGCCCATAATGGTGTACTATTTTTAGATGAATTACCAGAATTTTCCCGAAGCGCTTTAGAATCTCTACGTCAGCCTCTGGAAGATGGGATAGTCACTATTTCACGCTCTCTAAGTTCTGTTAGTTATACTTCTTCTTTTATGCTGATAGCGTCCCTAAATCCCTGTCCTTGCGGTTTTTACGGTGATCCGGTTAAAGTTTGCACCTGTAGTTCGTCTCAAATCGTTAAATATCGCTCAAAGATATCGGGGCCGTTATTAGATCGAATTGACATTCATATTGAAGTCCCCCGGGTAAATTGTCGAGAAGTTATGGAGAAAGATTCTGTGGAAAACTCTTTTACCATAAGAGAAAGAGTAGAAAGAGCAAGAAAAATACAAAGGGAAAGATATTATAACGATAGTATTTTTTGTAATGCCCAAATGACCAAAAAACAGATTAAGGAATATTGTAATATTGATGACAATGCTAAAAATTTACTTTATAAAGCTATGGAAAAATTAAATTTGAGTACTCGAGCTTATGACCGTATATTAAAGGTAGCCCGAACCATAGCTGATTTAGAACTCTCAGAGAAGATAGAAATTTCTCATTTATCTGAAGCCATTCAATATAGAAGTCTTGATCGTAAATTATGGCTGTATTAGCAACGAGCAAGGTTTTTAAAATGAACAATTATTTATATAAATAGGCGGTGTTAGAATCATGATAAAAAAATTGGCTCCCTCAATCTTGGATGTAGATTTTACCTGTTTGGAAAGAGAATTAAGAAAGATAGAAAACGGAGGGGCAGACTTACTTCACTTAGATATTATGGATGGAAATTTTGTACCGAATATTTCCTTCGGTCCCAGGATAGTAGAATCAATTAAAAGGATAACATCTCTTCCCTTAGAAGTTCATCTGATGGTAGAAAAACCGGAGAATCATATTAAATCATTTATTAATGCGGGTGGAGATATTATAATCGTGCATTACGAAACATCTAAACACCTTGACAGACTTATCCAAATCATCAATGAGGCTGGTGTAAAATCCGGTATTGCTCTGAATCCTGCAACACCTCTAAGTGTTATCGAGTATTTAATTAATAAAATAAACATATTACTATTAATGACCGTCAATCCGGGTTTTGGCGGTCAGAAATTTATCCCGGAGATGATTAATAAAATAGAAAAGGCGAGAAAAATAATAGATAATCAAAAAAAAGCAATAAGTTTAGCAGTTGACGGCGGGATAAATTTAGATAATATTTATAAGGTGATTAAAGCCGGAGCAGAAATAATTGTGGTTGGTCAAATAATATCTAAGAGCGCAAATCCTGAAATGACTATAAAGAAAATAAAAAATATTCTAAAATAGTCGTTAGTGAATAAAACTAGCGTATAGCGTACAGCGTATACATTTGGTTATATAGTTAGTTAGTTACCTGGTTAGTTAATAAATCATTACAAACCAGTTAACTAATTAACCAACAAGGGATTTAATGTATAATATGTGATAAGTAACGTGTAATAAGCACCTGCTTTTATAATTTCTGAAATTTAATCTTATTACTCATTACCTATCACTGTATTTTGTACGAGATGAGAATTAGATTCCTGTATTCTGTTTTTTTAACCAGCTAACCAGGTAACCAACTAACTAGCTAACAAAAGATGTAATGTGTAAACTGTAATAAGTAACCATTTTTATGATTTAAGGAATTTATCTTGTTACTCATTACTCATTATTTATTACTGTGTATTTTATAAAAATTAGGAGTAACTGTTTTGAGAAAACCTATTGTTGCTATTATCGGAAGGATAAATGTAGGGAAATCGACCCTATTTAATAGAATCACCAAGAAAAGAACGGCTATTGTGGAAAACGAGCCTGGAATTACCAGAGATAGGATATATGCAGAATGTAAATGGAAAGGAAAGAAATTTATTCTGGTAGATACCGGAGGCGTGGATTTTGTAAAAAGGGAAGAAATGCAAAAAAAAATAACCGTTCAGACTGAATTAGCCGTTGAAGAAGCAGATTTAATCATATTATTGGTAGATATCAAAGAGGGAATAAATCCGGATGATTTTCAGGTGGCTAAAGCGATTAGAGAAAAAAATAAACCGAGTATCCTGGTAGCCAACAAGGGAGATGTAACGGGAAGTGAATTAAAATTATATGAGTTTTACGAATTAGGATTCGGAGACCCCTATATTATTTCAGCAGAACACGGATTTAATGTTGATGATTTATTAGATAGAATAGTATCCTATATTCCAGAAGCAGGAGTAGAGCAGGAAGAAGAAGAGGACATTTTAAAAATATCAATTATTGGAAAACCCAATGTAGGAAAATCAAGTTTATTAAATCGTATTTTGGGAGAAGATAGAATTATAGTCAGCGAACATCCCGGCACCACCAGAGATGCTATTGAAATAATTTTTAAACATGATTTCTTAAAATTAATATTTATCGATACCGCAGGCTTGAGAGGTAAGGCGAAACCAAAAGAAAATGTTGAATATTACAGTACATTAAGAACTTTTGAAGCGGTACATAATTCAGATATAGTGTTATTGATATTGGACGCTACTCAAGGAGTAAGCATGCAAGATAAAAAAATGGCAAATTATATCCAAAATGAAAGAAAAGCCTGTATTGTAATATTAAATAAATTTGATTTAATCAAAGATGATATAGATAAAGAATTGTTTATTGATGAGATAAGATATGAATTATCTTTTCTAAAAAACTCTCCCGTGATAATGACTTCTGCTATAACAGGATATAATATTAATAAAATTATTTCAAAAATTAAAGAAGTTGCTTTGCAATATAGTAAAAAAATACCTACCCCGGCATTGAATGCTTTTATAAGAGAAATTATTTCTAAGAATCCCCCAAAATATGTAAGGGGGAATACCTTAAAAATTAGATATGCTACTCAAATGGGGATAAAACCACCTAAATTTCTATTATTTGTAAATAATCCTAAATTAATGTATGCTTCTTATCAGAGATATTTAGAAAATAAATTTTATGAAACATTTGGGTTTGAAGGCTCACCTGTAGTTATCAATTTAGCGAAAAAAAAGGAGGAAAGGAAATAGCATGAAGGTTGTTTTAATTATTACAATCTGTTATCTTTTAGGTTCCGTACCTTTTGGCTATATTGTGGGTAAACTGTTTAAAAAAATAGATATAAGAGAATTTGGAAGTGGAAATATAGGTGCAACCAATGCTCTTAGGATATTGGGACCTCCATTAGCTTCTTTTGTAGTAATTGGCGATATTGGTAAAGGCATTTTCTCTATCCATTTAGTACAATATTTTAATATTGATAGTTCATTAATATTAGCTATTGCAGGGTTAGCAGTAATATGTGGTCATGACTGGTCTTTATTTCTCGGATTTAAGGGTGGTAAAGGTATAGCTACTACATTTGGAGTTGTATTTGCTCTCAATCCAACGATATCTCTTTTAGCATTAATAGTTGGGGGGGTTGTTGTAATAACAACAAGATATGTCTCCTTAGCTTCCATTTTCGCTATAATTTCTATTTTTATTTTTACAATATTATTTAAACAACCTTATGAATATATTATATTCAGTGCGATAATTTTAGTTTTAGGTATTTTTAAACATAAAGATAATATTGAAAGATTAAAATCAAAGAAAGAAAGAAAAATCGGAGAAAAGATCAAAATCGAAAAATGAAATTAACAGAGGAAATATGTCCAAAGTAATAATCAGCGATACGCAAAAAAATGAAATATCTGAAATAATAAAAAATGTTTTTGAGATATTTGGGGTAAAAGATAAGGTAAAAGATAAAAAAGTTTTAGTGAAGCCAAATCTATTAGGATCATTCCCTCCGGAGAGAGGAGTAACTACTGACCCAAGAGTAATATCTGCAATTGTTCAGGAATTAAAAAGGTGTAGACCTAAAAAAATAATAGTGGGAGATAATTCCGGGAGTATTCATTTTGACCCCTTAAAAATCGCAAAAATTACCGGAATATTAGATGCTTCTGACGGTTGTTATAGTAATATTGCCAGGGAAATAGTCGAAGTAAAGGTAGAGTCAGAATTTATTGAAGAATTATTTATTTCCAAGATAGTTAAAGAAGCAGATTATGTCATTAATGTTCCAAAATTCAAGACCCACATGTTAACTACTATTACCGGTGCCATAAAAAACATGTTTGGGATTATTCCGGGAGGGAAGAAGGCACAATTACACACTGTTTCTCGATCAATTAGAGGATTTGCGGAACTTTTAGTAGATATTTATCAAATAAGGGTCCCTGATTTAAATATTATGGATGCCATAATCGGTATGGAAGGAATAGGTCCTACTAATGGGAAAACACGAGTTATAAATAAAATAATAAGCAGTGAGAATGGTGTTTCTCTTGATTCTGTTATGGCTGCCATGATGGGGCTCAAACCTACTACAATTGAATTATTACAGGTTGCCAAAGAAAGAAATTTAGGGGAGACAGATATCTCCAATATAATTATTGATGGAGAATTAGAAGTAATTTCGGGGTATAAAACGCCAAATAATGGTTTATTACAAAAAATAGTAAAAACAGTTGTCCCTCATATTTTTAATTTTAATAAAGTTATACCAATTGTAGATCATAATAAATGTAAAATATGCAAAAAATGTATTGAAGTTTGCCCTGTTTCTGCAATGAATTTAACCAATAAATTTCCGGAAGCGGATAGAAAGAAATGCATTTCTTGCTTTTGCTGTGATGAACATTGCCCTTATGGCGCAATAATATTACCTTCGTGGCAGCAAAATATTTTTAACCGATTAAAAGGAAAATAATAATAAAAAAGATTTAGAAGGAATAAAAAATGACAAAATATCTGGTGATAGTTGAATCACCAACCAAAGAAAAAACATTAAAAAAAATATTGGGTAGGGATTATACTATCAAATCAAGCAAGGGGCATTTAATAGATTTGCCTAAAACAAAATTAGGAATAGACATTGAAAATGACTTTAAGCCGGAATATGTAGTTATTCCCAAACAAAAAAGTGCATTAAAAGAATTAGAAAAAAGCGTTAAAGGTAAAGAGAAAGTATTTTTAGCTACTGACCCGGATAGAGAAGGTGAAGCAATTGCCTGGCATATTGCTCAAAAATTAAATCTTGAGGATGCAAAAAGCAGAGTTAGTTTTAACGAAATAACTGAAAAAGCTGTATCTCAGTCTATTAAAAATCCGAGAGAAATTAACCTTAATATGGTTAACTCTCAAAAAGCCAGGAGATTATTGGATAGATTAGTGGGTTATAAGGTTAGTCCATTATTATGGAAAAAGATTGGAAAAAAACTAAGTGCAGGAAGAGTACAATCTGTAACATTACGCTTAATATGCGAAAGAGAAGAAGAGATATCTAAATTTAAAATAGAAGAATATTGGACAATAAATGCCTTGTTTAAAAAAATAGAGGATGAAAAAGGCGAGCCTTTTGAGGCAAAACTTTTCTCCATAAATTCTAAAAAAGCAACTATTAATACTAAAGAAGAAGCCACAAAAATTTGTGAAGAAGCAAAAAATCAGGATATCTATATAAAAAATATAAATAAAAAGAAGGAATTTAGAAATCCCCATCCATCATTTACTACCAGCACCTTACAGCAAGAGGCGTATAATAAATTGAATTTTCCTATTAAAAAAACCATGTTCATAGCTCAAAAATTATACGAGGGTATCACCTTGGGCAATAAAGGAAATGTCGGTTTAATTACCTATATGCGTACTGACTCGATAAGAGTATCTGATGAAGCGAAGAATGAAGCGAAAAAATATATTGAAGAACATTATGGTAAAAAATTTGCCCGATTATCTCAAAATTTAAAAATAGGAAAAAATAAAATAAAAAATGTAAAGATTCAGGATGCTCATGAATCTATCAGGCCTACCTATGTATTTAATCATCCGGAATCAATTAGAAAATATTTAACTAATGACCAATATAAATTATATAATTTAATCTGGGTAAGATTTGTAGCGAGCAGGATGAAAGCTGCTTATCTGGAAAAAATTACTATAGATATAGAAGCAGGAAGGTATATTTTTAGAACTTCCGGCTATCGGATACTATTTAAGGGATATATGATTCTATATGGCCAAAATAATCAGGATTTAGAAAAAATACCCAATCTTGAAGAAAAAGATAAGCTTAAGTTGTTAAAAATTAAGGCAAATCAATCTTTCACCAAACCTCTTCCCAGATACACAGAAGCCAGCCTGGTAAAAAGATTAGAAAAAGAAGGAATAGGAAGACCCAGTACATATGTACCGACTATAAGTACCTTACAATATCGGACATATGTGGAAAAAGTAAATAAAAAATTTAAACCTACAGAATTAGGGATAACTGTAAACTCTTTTTTAATTCAATATTTTTCCGATGTTGTAAATGTGGCTTTTACTGCAAAAATGGAAAAGCAATTCGACGAAGTAGAATCTGATAAAAAAAAGTGGGAAAATGTTTTAGATAAATTTTATAAGGCATTTTCCAAAGATTTGGAAAAAGGAAATCAGGCGCAAAAAATTGAAATGCCAAAAGTATTCAGCGATGAAATATGTGATAAATGTGGCAGTAAAATGTTAATAAAAAATGGACGTTTTGGTAAATTTTTGGCTTGTTCGAGGTTCCCCAAATGTAAAAATACAAAACCCTTTTTAGATAAAATTGGTATATCCTGTCCCGAGGAGGGTTGTTCGGGAGAGATTATTAGAAAAAAGACCAAAAAGGGGAGGATGTTCTATGGGTGCAGCAATTATCCTAAATGTTCTTTCGTAACCTGGAATAAGCCGATTAATAAAAGATGCCCACAATGTAACTCTATTTTAGTAATAAGTAATAATAAGAAAAGTGGACTTTATTTTAAGTGTAGTAATTCTGATTGTGATTATAAAGAATTTAAAAAAGAGGATAAATCATAATTTAAAATAGCACCTGGAATTTAAATAGTAATTTATTTCGAGAAAAAGAGCCTACTCCTCAAAAAACATAAGAGGGGAGTGTTTAAATTTGAAGGAACACATAAATTCATATATTTCTTTTCTAAAGAATGAAAAAAATTATTCCAATAATACTATTATTTCCTATAAAAATGATTTATTACAATTGTTAAATTATTTAAAGGATTATAAAATAATAAAGAGAAATAATATACAATATATTGACCGCAGTATCATACGAAAATATATTGTGTATCTAAAGAAGTGTGATTATTCGGTAAGAAGTATTTGCAGAAAAATATCAACAATCCGTTCTTTCTTTAAATATATTTTAAGAGAAGGTATAGTAAATATTGATCCGACTATCAATTTAATAACACCCAAAATTGACAAGAAGTTACCTTATTTTTTATACTTACAAGAAATTAACAAACTTATTGAAGCACCACTTGGGAATACAATATTTGGAATTAGAGACAGGGCAATCCTTGAACTGCTTTATGGCACCGGAATGAGGGTTGGAGAACTGGTGAATTTAAATATTCGCGATATAGACCTGGATGAAAAAAATGTTAGAGTATTTGGAAAGGGTTCAAAGGAAAGAATCCTCCCTTTGGGAAATCCGGGCATAAAGGCAGTACAAGAATATTTAACCGGTAGAAATAAATTTAGAAAAAATATATCTATAGATAAAAATGACCTGAATGCATTTTTATTAAATCGTTTTGGAGGAAGGTTATCAGCAAGAAGTATACGTAGACTTATTATTAAATACATGAAAATAGCCGGTTTAAATAAAAAGATAAGTCCGCATGTTTTAAGGCATTCATTTGCTACACATCTTTTGGGAGGTGGGGCGGACTTACGTTCTGTTCAGGAACTTTTAGGGCATGAGAGCTTATCTACTACTCAAATATATACTCATATTACTAAAGAAAGATTAAAAGCAATTTATAAAAAATCTCACCCCAGGTCTTAATATTAAGAGTTTAAAGGAGATGAAATAAAAAATGTTTAAAGGAACTACAATTTTAGCTATAAAACATAAAGGCGAAGTAGCCATTTCCGGTGATGGCCAGATAAGTATGGGAAATACTATTATGAAAAATAATACTAAAAAAATACGAAAACTTTATAATGATAAAGTACTTACCGGATTTGCCGGAGCAAGCGCAGATGCCATGACTCTATTTGAAAAATTTGAAAAGAAAATAGAAGAACTTCATGGAAATTTACCTAAAGCGGTTATTTCTTTGGCCAAAGAGTGGCGAACCGACAAAATATTAAGAAAATTAGAAGCGATATTAATTGTTGCGGATAAAAAGCATATATTTATAGTTTCCGGAACTGGGGATATAATAGAACCGGATAATAATATCGCTGCTATCGGATCAGGGGGTCCTTATGCATTGTCGGCAGCGGAGGCTTTGGTTAAGTATTCGAATTTATCTGCTCACGAAATAGCTTTAGAATCATTAAAGATTGCTGCTTCAATTTGTATCTATACTAATGATAAAATATCAGTAGAAAAATTATAATAAAAAGGAGGAACCACAATTGATTAACGACCTAATCCCTTCACAAATTGTTTCAGAACTTAATAAATATATAATTGGGCAAGATAATGCTAAAAAATCAGTAGCTATAGCTTTACGAAATAGAATTAGAAGACAAAAATTACCCCCGGAATTGATAGATGAGGTGACCCCAAAAAATATTATAATGATTGGGCCTACTGGAGTTGGAAAAACAGAAATCGTTAGAAGATTATCAAAATTAGTTAAAGCCCCTTTTGTAAAAGTTGAAGCAACAAAATTTACCGAAGTAGGTTATGTAGGAAGAGATGTGGAATCTATAATTAGAGATTTAACAGAAGTAGGTGTTCAATTGGTTCGTAAAGAATGGTCCAGTAAGGTAGAAGATAAAGCAAAACAGTTAGTCGATGAAAAAATAATAGATTATTTATTCCCTGTATCACACAAAAGAAAAGAACAAAAAACAAATTTAACAGATGGTTCATTTTATTCTGGAGTTGAAGAAAAAAAGAAAGAATCTTTTGAAATTTTAACAAAAAAAGATGAAAGAGAAGAGAGATTTGAAAGGACTAGAAAAAAGTTTAAAGATAAGTTAGAAAAAGGTGAGTTGGAAAACAGACTAATTGAAATCGAAGTTGAGGAAAAGATTCAATCTACAGTAGAAGTTTTTTCTAATTCAGGGATAGAAGGAATGGGAGTCAATTTTAAAGACATTCTGGGCAGAATGTTCCCCCAAAAAAGAAAAAAACAAAAAATTACAATTGCAGAAGCTCGTAAAATATTACTCTATACTGAAACTCAAAAGTTGATAGATATGGAGGAAGTAATTCGAGCTGCTATTGATAGGGTGGAAAATTTAGGGATTGTTTTTATTGATGAAATCGATAAAATTGCAAGGCAGGAAAAATCATACGGACCAGATGTATCCAGAGGAGGAGTTCAAAGAGATATATTACCAATTATTGAGGGTTCAACAGTTATGACTAAACATGGAGCAGTAAAGACCGACCATGTTTTATTTATAGCTGCCGGGGCTTTTACCACTTCAAAACCTTCTGATTTAATACCTGAATTACAAGGACGTTTTCCTATTAGGGTTGAATTAAATATTTTAAATAAAGAAGATTTAAAAAGAATATTAACTGAACCCTGTAATTCATTAATAAAACAATACACCGCCTTACTTGCTACCGAAGGTTTGAAGATTGAAATTGCAGATGACGCTATTGACGAGATTGCTGAAACTTCTTTTTTGGTGAACGAGCAGACAGAAAATATTGGTGCAAGAAGACTGTATACTGTTTTAGAAAAATTATTGGAAGATATTTCTTTTAACGCTCCCAGTTTCAAAAAGAAGCAATTTACTATTGATAAAAAATATGTTAAGAAAAAATTACAAAGTATTGTCAAAAATGAAGATTTAAGCAGGTATATTTTATAATTGACCAATTGCCCAATTGACCGATTGGCCAATTAAATTAGCCGTTAGTGAATAAAATTAGCGTAGAGCGTACAGCGTGGAGCGTATAGTTAGGAAAGAGGGAGTCAGAATTCAGGAGACAAAAGCCAGAATAGGAAATTGCATATAAGCGGGTAGCGTATACACTTGGTTACTTGGTTATCTAGTTAAAAATACAGGTTGCAAGTTACAAGAGTGGGGTATTTAGAAAGAGGAATACTATTTTTTTCTGTCTGCTGTCTTCTTTCTTCTTTCCTAACTATACGCTCCACGCTGTACGCTCTACGCTATATTAATTTTCTTGATTTAGAAAAAAAACTGTGTTATACTATCTTTGATTTTATGCACATATTATCTATAATTATAGCGACTTATGACAATTTTGGAATCATAAGAAAAAATAATAAAAATATAAATAAAAAAATTTAAATTGGAGGATAGCAGATGAGTGTAATTTCAATGAAACAATTACTAGAAGCAGGTGTACATTTTGGCCATCAAATGCGCCGATGGGATCCTAGAATGAAACCTTATATTTTTACAGATAGAA
>Ga0307428_1000843_pt1 | contig 17218 bp, 20 predicted proteins | sample SalMarWE160240MG_FD_202161 | JGI IMG/M metagenome (GOLD analysis project Ga0307428, IMG submission 202161) | Salt marsh sediment microbial communities from the Plum Island Ecosystem LTER, Massachusetts, United States - WE1603-240 | ecosystem: Environmental > Aquatic > Marine > Intertidal zone >...
CGGGCCAGGATCACGCCATCATCAGAAAGCGGGACGAGCAGCAGTCTTAGTAGGGCAGACATCGGAGACGCTTGGCTACTCTGACCGAGCGTCACGAAGGTCAATGGTTGTCGAGGCGTAAGCAATGTTGATCCCTGCATCATCGAATCGCTGATTCACAATCTCAAGCAGATCCAGCCGCACTTGGTAGACGCTCGCAGCTGATTCGCAGACTAGGCGGAGGCTTAGGATCATGCCCGTTTCCCCCAGAGCGGTTAGTGAGCAGCGGTCTACGGCTGTGACTGAGCTGTGTGTCCCGGCGGCGGCAACTGCTAGTGTACGTGCCTTCGTGACATCTGAGCTGTAGGCAAGATGGAAGTCTATCACGGCTAGCACATCTGGCGACGACAGGTTCATCGTAATCTGCCCCGCCATGACGGTGTTGGGAACGACTACACGTCGGCCGTCATACGTGCGCACAATCGTGTAGCCCAATGAAGTGCGCTCCAGCGTTCCGGTTTCCGGACCCATGGGGGTCTGAAGCTGAACGATCTCCCCTACCTTGAATGGGCGGTAGAGCATGATCGTAGCGCCAGCGATGAGATTTCCAAGAGTTCCTTGGGCCGCCAGACCGACGACCACGGTCAGGATCCCGGCACTAGCCAGCAGTGCTGTGCCCAGCGAACGAAGCGCTGGAACCATATGTGCGTAGAACAGAAGCGCGACAAGGAACACAACTGCATGCGATATCCGAACGGTGAAATGAGCCGCTGTTCGGTCGATTCGAACATCCTTGTCTCTGGCTAGGACTCCACCCACAAGGCGGCGAATCCCGCGAGCCATCAGAAAGGCGACGCCCAGAAAGACCGCCGCGAAGAACAGCGCCCCGGCCCACGTGGTTGGATCGACAATCTGAGTGAGGATCTCTCGTACAACACACCTCCCGAGCCATGCTTGCTAGCGTAATCTCGCCATCACTATAAGTGTAACCATGCCGGCAAGCAATGTTATCCAGACCAGCAAGATTATGGTGGATAGCCTCTTGGCTCTCCGGGCTTCCCATCGTGCAGCGGGGCGAACACCCTGGAGAACAAATGTCAGTACTCCCGCGAGATTCAGGCAGATGATGTTGAGAACCGTCAATAGTAGAGCCCCGAGGGTGGCCTCCCAACGTCCGGATCCCAGAAGCATGCTGAATGCCACCCAAGGAGGCAGCAGCGCTACGGCGACCATTACACCGACGAGCGCGCAGTCGGAACAGCGGTCGTGTATGCAAGCCCTCCTGCGGCTCCCGACGCGAGGGCGAGCACGATGTCTCCCCACCCTGCTGTTGTGCGTGAGGCGATCTCCGGGATGACTGGAGATGGCTCCAAGACGATCCCTGCTATAACTCCGACGCTCAGTGCGACGAAAAGGCCAATGAGGAGGGCGCGCAGTGAGCGCCAGGCAAGGACTACGTCGGCAAGTGTCGTCGCAAGAGCGAGAGCGACGTTCGGTCCAAGGAATGGGGCGATAACCATCGCTCCAATTATGATGGCGACGTTGCCGCGGGTCAGGCCGATGACGGCGACGAGGGCTGAAAGGACCGTGAGAATCAGGAACGTTCTCGTGAGTTTCGCAGCATCCGTGAGATCGGCGAGCAGTTCCTCTCGACTTACCCGACCAACCTGAGGGGGTTTCTCTGTCTGCTCCGGCTCAGTTCGTGGAGCAGAAGGTTCCTCGACGGCAGGCAGAGTGGCCTCGACAGGAAGAAGCACGATTCGGAGATCCTCGGACCTGGTGCATAACTGTGAAATCCTGTCTGTCAACGCTTCCGTGCCCTCCGCATCAACGAAGACCTTGACCGTGCTTTGGCCGCTGCTGGCGGGGATGATCCATGTCGCGAGGATCCGGGGGAATTCGTCGAATTGAATCGTCTTGACAAGCTCATCCACACACTCTGACGACACGACAATCTCGATCATCCGAAGAGCCATCTTCACCTGCTTCCATCAAACGACGGATGCCTCATTGTAGGGCAGGTCAATGATTGCGGACAAGCTTCAGGGGCTCTTACCCTTCTCTAACGGCATGCGCTCGTTGTCGGCAATCCCGCGCAAGAGCCTTCCCAGGATGTCGGATCCCGTAATGATGCGCTGCTCTGATCCCCAGAATAGGATGATGTCCTCGTCGATCACATCATCCTCAGGATGGGCGGGACGGACACTAAGTCTAGGAATCGCTTCTCCGAGCCGGCTGCGCTTCTCACTGACAACGATTGGACGATGGCAGTATCGCAGCGGGTCCAGCGACTCGAGACCGAGAAGAGCGTCGCGTAGGAAGCCATCCGCGTTGAGAACAAGGCGCGGAGATCCGGCACGATCTACAAGCACAACCCACTTCTTGTTCGAACGATTGATCGTGCGAAGAAATGCATCGTCGCAAGAGCGTTCTATGGCAGGGAAGACAGGCGTTTTGCCTCGGAAATCGAGTGTAACGATACTGTCCGGATCGATGGGCTCGCCCTCCTCGATAATCGGGACATCATCGATCTCCAAGAAGTTCAGCGCCCCCGTTCCCTCAACGTGGCCGATATCGACCCCAGCTGCACGTGCGTGGATCGTGATCAGCTCCCGTACCGTATGCTCAGTTAGATAGCCGACCTTCTCGGCCCCGAGGAGCCTGTCCAGGATGTACGCAGTCGGCTTGGCCACCGGGTAGAGGATGATCTGGTACATACGCATCACAGGAGAGAGGAAGGCTGCAACTCGGAGTGCGTTTCTGGAGAAGTATGCCTGCGGGAGTATCTCCCCGGCGAACGTGATCAAGACAGTCGAGAAGAGAAACGCCAGCACACCCGCTAGAACTGAGTTCGCCAGTTGGGCAAGGAGTACGTTGACTCCAACGTTTCCCCACAGGATGGTTGTGAGGAGGAAGTTCGAGTCCTTGCGAAGAGACAGGACCCGGCGTGCGTCCCTGTTGCCGCCTGCAGCTTCCACTTCTAGCCGGAGCTTGCTGACGCTGAATATGGCCAGGTTCAGTCCCGAGAACATGGCGGACTGCGAGATACAGAATGCAATTCCCAGCCAGACGAACAGTGTCATCGTCACTCCCTGTGGCGCCGCTGCAGTAGCTCGCAGGCTCTTTGGCGCGAGCGGTAGCGGTCTTAGCTTTTCCACCGCTTGGAACAGAGGATAGCATAACCGGAGTATACGTAGGAAGCGGTAAACATGAGCATCAACCTGACGGCCTGAATCTTCTCTTCACAACGAGAGTTATCACCCAACCAAGGAAGCGGTCTTCCCCCATTGGCAACAATGATCTCTCAGCCCTCTTCTCTCTACGAAAAGAAGCCTAGAAGTAGGTCTGGACGATCACCAGGATCAGCCGGACGAGGATGAGAACCCACCCGGCGATCAGCACGATCCACACGAGCTTCTTGGCGATGGTCGCCACCGCGAGGAAGATCGTGAGAATCGCTAAGAGCCCGATCGGATCGACTAAATCGGCCGGAAACTCCAACGAGGGGAGGATCGCCGTCACCAGTCTAACGATTCCCTCTCCGATCAGGTGTCCCAGGCTGTAGATGAACGCAAGGATCTGATCGAGGATATCCCGCCCGGAAAAAACATTAGGCTCAGACACAGCCGCAGCGGATTGAGCCATGCACACCATCTGTATATAGAAGGCTGTCCCTCCTGCGAGAAGACCCTTTCCGATAAGAGATAGACGGGGGAGGTACCGCCCTCCCCCGCAATCTCTAGATCCCAAGGAGGGCAAAGAGCGCAGCAAAGTTAACAGATCCCTGTGTAACGTCATCCAGTGAAGTCGCACCGAGCATCCCGACGAGAGTGTTGAAGAAATTCGCAATTCCCTCGGCCGGTGCGGTCATGATGATCGGCATGAGAGAGTCCGCAAGGGACATCCCCAACGATTCAGAGACAGATACGAAGAACTCCGCGTTATCGGCGAAGAATTGGGCGAATGCAGCCTGCAATTGGGCGGGATCATTCTCACGCGCCGCCACGATTCCCGCGCCGAGGAGCCGTCCCATCACCTCTACGGTGGTAAAGTAGGGAGCCCCGATAGGGGAGATTCCCGAGATCCACTGGATAAGAACCGGGGTTGCCTCAGCGGGTTCCCAGTCGAGCTCGATCATTCCACCGGCGACGAGCTCCCCACCGGCAAAGTCAAAGGACGTTCCGGTCATCTCGCCGAGGAGGGGGAGATAACCGCCAAACTCGATCTTGTTGACGATGGTCACTTCCTGGTCGAACTCGATATGCAGGCCAGTAACTGCTTCGCCGACCGTGTTGGTGATCAGCGCTGCAGTTCCCGCACCAGCTTCGTAAGTAGCAATCTCCACCCCACCGGCAAACGCTGTCGCCGACAGCACCAGCAGGAACAGTCCAAGAACACCCCACACCAGATTTCTCTTACCCATGAAACCCTCCTTGCTAAACGAAAGTTATCCATATTTTAGCAGCGGCCCGATTGCTAGGCAATAGAAGCCGCTCTTTACAAAGAGTATCGGCGAACGATCTCGTGCAATTACGGTTCGATCACGTAGTTGGATGTGATCTCTGCTATTCCAGCAAGGGTATTGGAGATTGGGCAGTACTTGGCGAGCGAGAGGTCGATCGCTTTCTTCAAATTCTCCTCGGGAACATTCCCGGTCACGCGGTAGGTCAGGTGAAACTTCGTGAAGACCTTGGGGTATTCTGTCGCCCGCTCATCTTCGATCTCGACTTTCAACGACTTTGGCTCTGTCTTCATCTTGCGCAGGATGGAGACGACATCCATCCCGGTGCATCCTCCGATAGAAGCAAGGAGGACCTCCACCGGCCGCGCCGCGCTGTCGCTCCCACCGACTGCGGGCGCGCTATCCATAATTACCGCGTGCCCGCTCTTCCCCTGACCGACGAACTTCATTCCTTCAACAAGCTTTACCACGGTTTTTCCCATCTCTCCTCCAGTTATTTAAGGATTTAAATATTTGATAAACTCAGACGCTCTGTGTATTATCTTACGCTGATGACAGGAGATGAGCAAGTTGTGATCGACAACGAGCGGCAACGAAAGTGGATCAGTGTCTTCTCCGCACTGGCTAGTGATGCCCGTCTGCAGATGGTCCTCCTATTATCCAAGGGAAAGTTGGAGTGTCAGGAGATCCTCGACCGTGTAGACTTGAGTCAACCGGCGATCTCCTATCACCTTGGAAAACTCGAACGCGCCGGAATCCTGATCAAGGAAAAGAACGGCTCGCGGAACTGCTATCGGTTGGACAAGCGCATCAACGGATTGATCAAAATAATAAGTGGGAAGGAGAAAGAATGAATCACGACATCACTATTTACAGTACACCGACCTGCTCTTGGTGTCAGGCAGCGAAGGATTACCTGCACGCAAGAGAGATTGAGTTTGAGGATGTCGACGTCTCAGCCGACATGGGTCGGGCGATGGAGATGGTGGGAAAGAGCGGGCAGCAAGGGGTACCTGTCATCGATATCGACGGGGAGATCATCGTGGGATTCGACCGACCGCGGATCGACTCCTTGCTCGACTTGAACTAGGAGTGAAACAATGTCCCTACTCAAAGAGAAGGACCGTCAGTATTTGGAGAAGGAATTCGCGAAGCTGACTAAACCGGTGAAGCTCGTCTTCTTCACCCAAGAGTTCGAATGCGCCTCCTGTCGAGACACACACGGACTGTTGGAAGAGACCACCAATCTCTCCGAGAAGATCGAGCTCGTCATCTACGACTTAGTACAGGATAAAGAGAGGGCGGCCGCTTACGGGGTCAAACGCGTCCCTGCCATAATCGTAGAAGGGGAACACAACTATGGGATTCGCTTCTTTGGGATTCCTTCCGGGTATGAGTTTTCCTCGCTGATCGAGGATATCACCGCTGTCGGAACGGGAAAGACTACCCTATCCGAAGCGACCAAGAATAAGCTCTCTCAGCTGGAAAAACCGGTGCACATACATGTATTCGTCACACCGAGTTGTCCCTATTGTCCAAAAGCAGTGATCACCGCGCACATGATGGCACTGGAATCAGAAAAGGTAACAGCGGACATGATCATGGCAAACGAGTTTCCGCAACTTTCCAACCGCTACGGTGTGATGGCTGTGCCAAAGATCGTGTTAAACGAGGAGACAAGCTTCGAGGGAGCCATTCCCGAGGAGGATTACCTCTCCTTCGTTACTAGAGCAGCTGCCTGAACCTAAGAGAAGAGCGTCCCGCTTCGAGAATCGGGACGCTCTTTTCATTCTATCTATTGCGCGAAGAGAGGGAGCGGTTTAAGTTCGGGCACCCTCTTAACACGTGCGCGGCGCACCTTGCGGATCCGTTCGGTCTTTCGCGGCTGCAGGGGGGCTACCTCGCGTATCACCCTGGCGAACTCCTCATCATCGCTGACCGGCTCGTAGGAGCGATAGATCCGCTCGTAGCGAGCTCTCTCGAATCCGCCCACTTGGATCTCCGGATGCTCAGTCGCAAGCTCCTGAAGTTGGGCTTGTTTTCGGCTGTACAGGGTTTCGAGGGAGGGGAGGGGCATGACATAGGCGGTCGGCTCACGTCCCGAGAGACGAGCTACCTCGATCAGGGAACGCCGCTCCTCGTGTGTCAGGTTGGTATTATCAACACAGATGACCTCTGCAGGAGAATCGACCGCCTCAACGAGGGCAGCGGCGAAGATTCGGTCCACCGCTTCCTCATAAGGAAGATCGAAGTCTCGATGAAAGATCATCCGGCGGATCTGATCCTTCGACACCACCGCCCACTCCGGGTGTTTCTCGCAAAACGTCGTCTTTCCAGACCCAGCTAGGCCGACCAGCACAACCAACTTTTTCACCATGAACCCCCTCACCCTTTTCTTCACCCAGAAAGGAGTATCTCGAAACGAAGAGTCCGAGTCAAACCGAATCCTCCGGAAGGTGGATGGCGAATTTGCAGCACATGCCACCATCAAGAACCGTATCGATCACTTCGGCTTTGAGCGGTTGGCCAAAAATGACTTCGTACGGCTTCTTGTGAAAGCCAGCACTGCAATAGCAGAACGTCGGCGACACGATGACATCACCCGTTTTCAGTGACTCTCTTACCCACGCGCAATGGCAGTAGTAGTACCGCTTCATCCGCTTGTCAGTCTCGGCGAGGTACTCCTTGGCCATGTAGGGGATCTTCGTCTCGTAGATGATATTTCCGTCACGAACACCTCCGGAGACCTCGGGGCGACCCTTGACATGATCGATCACTTCATCGGTGATCTCCTGTGTAAAGTAGAGCCCTCCCCCGTCTCTAAGCTTCTCCAGTTCGGCAATGAAATCCGTACGCTTCCTCTCAAGGTAAGCATCGATGTTCCCGCACTCCTCGTACTTCTTCTTCTCGTCGAGGAACCATTCATCCTTCAACCCGTGGAGGCAGCCTGACAAGATGCTCTTGCACTGTGTCTTGCCGACCATGCACTCGAGCCGATCCATTACGGTGCGAGTGAGCCTTGGCTTCTGCAATGATGAAGTTCCCAACTGTGGCAGTCCAATCTTCTCGAAGATCTCATCCCTCTTCTGCTCACCAATTGATGCACCTAGTTTCTCGTGAAGGTTTTCCAGAACCCCACTCCCATCCAGCAGTTCCACAACGGCAACGTAGATCGCATTGTTCTCCACGAACCGGCCATACCGGGCCAAAGCCACGTAGTTATCGTATATGTTTAGCCTCTCCTGTATGAGAACCTCCGAGAACGCGTTGACATCTTCAGAAGTAGCCGTCTCAAGCGCCCCCAGAGCATTCGCTCCCTTGAGAAAGGCCTCGAACCGCTCAACGATAGCGATCGCTCCCTCGATCTCATCTCCTGACATCTCTCGTTCCCGCAAGAACGTGTGAAAACCATCTCTGTTCATGACTCTCCTCTTACCCGTCAATATCGGTTCGAGTATGCGCGCAGACTAAGCGGCACCAGATACTACATTACTTCGCCCACGTCTCATAATCGTCTTTTCGCACGTGTTCATTGACAAATAGAGGTAAAGCGGGTAGTCTTCTACTGTAGTTGCAAATGATTCGCAAATAGGCGGTACGGTCCATGAGCACACCAGAGACGATGAAGTTCCTGCAGGCAGCGGGAAAGAGGATCACCCCCGAGAGGAAACTCCTCCTTCGCATCATCAGTGAGAATGCCCACCTCGACGCGAGCGAGATCTATCAACTCGCCAAGAGGGAGGATCCAAAGATCAACCTCTCCACGATCTACCGGACGGTGCGCCTCCTCGAAGAGCTGGGGGTGGTAGAGGCGAGCGAACTGGGGGAGGATCACCAACACTACGAGGTCCGAGTAGATGAGCACTATCACCTGATCTGCCTTGACTGCGGCAAGGTTGTCGAGATTCCTCCAGTCGATGCGGTTCGCAAACTCGGAGAGGAACGTGGCTTTGAAGTCGTCGGCGTCAAGCTGGAACTTCTCGGCTACTGCGCAGCGTGCCAGAGAAAACGGAGTCATTCATGATTCGAATAGCCCTTGCCGGGCAACCAAATTGCGGGAAGAGTACGATCTTCAACCACCTTGTCGGGTACAAGGCAAACACGTCGAACCTCCCTGGGACGACCGTGGAGTACTTGAAGAGCACCGCCATGATCGGGGGCAGACAAGCTGAGATCATCGACCTTCCCGGAACCTATTCCCTGACCTCTCTCGATCTGGCAGAGGCAGAAACACGGAACTTTCTTCTCACAGGAGAGGTTGACGCAGTGCTTAACGTCATTGATGCCTCCCTCCTCTCGCGCAGCCTCGAGCTGACCCTGCAGCTCTTGGAGATGGGGATCCCGCTTGTTGTCTGCCTGAACATGGAGGACGAGGCGCGGCGTAAGGGAATCACTATTGATGAAAAGGCTCTCGAACAAAAGCTCGGGGTCCCTGTCATCAGCACGATTGCAGTGCGCGGGGTTGGGGTGAAAGAGGTAACCGCTCGCGCGGTGAAGGTAGCGCACGAGAAGCCAGCCGTTCCCTCCCCAACCTACAGCAATGATGTTGAACGTGTAATTGACCACCTCACGACTGCCGTTAAAGAAGTCCTTACGAACCGCTCCGGTTTCTCTCCCCGTCTGGTCGCGATCAAACTCCTCGAAGGAGATCCCTACTTCACAAAGAGGATTGCCGCAGAGGGGTTCACGAATCACGAAGAGACGGAACGGCTCAAGGGAGAACTGACAGAGATCAGGGGAGAGAGCGGGGAGGGGGTCCTCTCCGCAGAGCGGCACAACTTGGCGATGAAGCTCTTCGAAGCGGTAGCGACTGTAGGGCGACCAACACTCGGCCTTCGCGATCGGATCGATGCGCTTCTCATGCACCATGTCCTCGGCCCCCTCTTCTTCGCCGCAATCATGTACGTCTTCTTCGTCCTGGTCTTCAAGGTGGGAGCACTCGTCGAGGGGCCGATGATGGGCCTCTTCGATAGCTCGGTCGATGCCCTCGCTGCGGTGATGAATGAGCAGAGCCTTGGATTTGCCCTCCTTAAGGGGATGATTCAAGGGGTAGGCGGGGCGATCGGAATCGTCCTTCCCTACCTCGTTCCGTTCCTCGCCGGTCTTGCCGTGCTGGAGGACATCGGGTACCTTCCGCGGGCCGGTTACCTTATGGATGGGCTGATGCACAAGATCGGCTTACACGGAAAATCGGTGATCCCGTTCATCCTCGGTTACGGGTGCAGCGTTCCTGCCGTAATGGCCACGCGCATCCTCGACTCCCCCCGCGATCGGTTCATCACCGCGATGCTATCGGTGATGGTCCCCTGCGTCGCGCGCATGACGATCATCTTCGGGCTTGTTGGTTACTTCCTCGGTCCTACCATGGCGTTCCTCCTCTACATCATTAACATCCTAGTGATCGCCATCGCTGGCAAGGTGATGACCAAGATCTTCCCCCGCGTCACCCCGGGACTGATCCTGGAGATCCCATCTTACAAGGTTCCCTCCACCCGCGTGGTTGCGGCCAAGGTCTGGCTGCGGGTTCGCGAGTTTATCGTCCTTGCCTTCCCCCTCCTGATAGCAGGAAGCCTCCTGTTGAGCTTCTTCGAGTACATCCACTGGGATTACTACTTAAACCTTGGCTTCCTCCCCATTACCTGGGCCCTCGGACTACCGATGAGCCTTGGGGTGACGTTAATCTTCGGGATCTTCCGCAAGGAGCTCTCCTTGATCATGCTCTTCCAGGCACTCGGGACAACTCAGGTGGCGAGCGTTCTCTCTGCCGGGCAGATGATGACGTTCACCCTGTTCGTCATCTTCTACATCCCGTGCGTAGCAACGATCGCAGTTCTCGCACGCGAACTCCGTTGGAAAAAGACATCTCTCGTTCTCGCTTCGACCACGGGGATCGCCCTCGTTGTCGCCCTGATCGCCCGCGGGATCGCAGTTATAATAGGCTAAATTCCTACCGGAGGTTCAAAGAATGAGTGAAATGAGAGAAGCAATGCAGGATGTGAAGCGGGCTCTCGGGAAGTTGGCGCAGGAGGTTCCCGAGGAGATGAAGCACTTCTCAGAGTTTATGGAGGAGGTACTCAAGCCGGATGCCCTCGACCTTAAGACAAAAGAACTGATTGCGCTTGGCATGGCACTCACCGCTCGTTGCAAGTACTGCATCGGGATACACACACAGAAGTGCTTCGCCGCTGGTGCGACGGAGAAAGAGATCTGGGAAGTGGCGGCGGTAGCGGTGATGATGTGCGGTGGCCCGGCCCTCACATACACAGCGGACTTATACAAGGCACTGCAAGAGTTTAGTGATTCCGCAAAACAGGTTTAGATGAGCTTTCCTGCGATCCTACGAGAGGCGGTGACGATCACCATCTTCGTCTTCTCGATGATGGTCTTCGTCGACTGGTTGAACGTGCGCTCGCGTGGCAGGATGAAACAGACCCTGCGCGGGCGCAGGTGGCGCGAGTACACCCTTTCTTCCTTCCTCGGCTCGACCCCGGGATGCTTGGGGGCGTTCATGAACGTCTCTATGTACGTTCACGGATTGATCGGGTTCGGTGCCCTCGTCGGCGGGATGATCGCCACCTCAGGAGACGAGGCGTACGTCATGCTCTCCCTATTCCCAGGGAAGGCCCTCCTCCTCTTTGCAGGGCTGTTCGTCGCAGGGATCGTCTTCGGTCCCCTCGCCGACCTCATCGCGAAGCGTCTCAAGATCCGTACCTGTGAGGAGTGCGCCCTGCAGACGATCCACCCCGAGGAGTTCGAGAAGGGGCGCTGGGAGATGCTGCGTATCACACTGCGCCATCCGAGCCCAACGAGACTCCTCTTCCTCCTGTTCATGATCGCCCTTCTCGTTATCGCTGCCTTGGGAATCGTTGGGCCGGAAGGGTGGGGATGGATGCGTATCACACTGATCGTTCTCCTCTCCCTAGGGACCCTTCTCAGCCTATCGAGCTCGGAACACTACCTGAAGGAACATATCATCGTCCACATCCTGCGCCGTCACACCCTGCGGGTCTTCTTGTGGACGTTCGGAGCGCTCTTGGTCATGTCCTTCCTCCCGAGTGAGGAGGTCGTGCGCACGTTCATCCAAGCGCATATGCTGTGGGTCTTCCTCTTCGCCGGCTTGCTTGGGGTGATCCCCGAATCCGGACCACACATGATCTTCGTGATGATGTTCGCCTCGGGGCTCGTTCCGTTCTCCGTCCTCTTCGTCAGTTCGTTCGTCCAGGACGGTCACGGGATGCTTCCTCTCCTCTCGGTCTCGCTGCGCGACTCGCTGCGCGTCAAGGTGTTCAACCTCGTCTTCGGGCTTGCCGTCGGAGGGGCCCTCTATATATTTGGCTTTTGATAGTGGCGGTTCACTTTGTAGCCGAGCCCCAAGTAGATACTGCAAGCGCATTGACACTCCCGTGAATGCGGGACGGTGGAGATCAGGACTACGTAGAAGGACTAAGACGAGATTCTAGCCACGCTTCGACATCACTTAACACGTGGTCATATTCTGGTTCGTTGATGCCTCATCCTTCCCCTTCCCCCATCTGGCCAGCCCTTCCTATCTGTTTAGAGTTTGCTGAGCAGCAGCCACACCAGCGCCTAGCTCGCAGTCATAACCACAGCCCCGTAATCCTGTTTCGATAGCCCCAATCGTGGCTAATAGATCCCCCGGATTTGTCGCTCCCATGTGCCCGATACGGAAATAACGTGTCTTGATCTCGGGATGTAGTCCACCAGCCAGAATTGCGCCGGCTGCCTTGACCTTAGGCAAAAACTCTGGCCCTACAATCCCCTCAGGGTAATAAGGGGCGGTTAGCGTCGTTGCAGCGTGGGCGGAGTCCGTCGGCACTTGACCCATTCCTAGGGCGCGCATGGCTGCCTTGCATGCTGCGCCCAGCTTGCGGTGGCGGGCGAAGCGCTCTCTCATTCCCTCAGCTAGGATCTGCCCCAGGCTGACGTTAAGAGCAAAGATAGAATTGACAGGCGGCGTACCAAAGTAACTGGGTCGCCGAGCCTCGTAGGCCTCCATGATCGGTAGCCAATTGTTCCAGTCCGCGTAGTAATTGGCAACTGGAGTCTTACGCTCTCTCAAAGTCGCCAACGCTCGGGGGCTCACAACCATTAGGGCAAGTCCGGGAGGCACGCCAATTGCCTTTTGAGAAGCGGTCAACGCCACATCAATGCCCCACTCCTCTTGACGCAATTCTTCACCGGCTACCGAACAGACTCCATCAAGCACAGTCAGCACGCCGTACTTGCGGCCAAGCGCACCCAATGATTTCACATCTACGCGAACCCCCGTCGACGTGTCCACGTGGGTGAAGGTTATCATTTTATAGGAGTCCGCTCGCAGCGCGGCCTCGACCTCTTCTAATGCGATCGTGTCGCCCAGTGGCGCTCGAAGCACAGCAACCTCTGCAGCGTAGCGATTCAATAGTTCGCCGTAGCGATCGCCAAACACCCCGGTGCTTACCACCAACGCCTTGTCGCCAGGCTCAATGAGGTTCGCAACGGCCATTTCCATGGCGAGCATTCCAGAGCCGGCCACCACAAATGGCTGACCAGATGGACAAAGCCACACTTCCCTCATTCTCTCCAAGGCTTGGCCAAATACCTCGATGAAGTCGGGATCCACGTGACTCGTCGTGGGTGCTCCCAAAGCTGCCAACACCTCTGGCTCAAATTCAATCGGGCCAGGGATCATCAACAACGTTCGGTCTTTCATAGATCTCTCCTTAGAGTTTCTAGTCGTAGGCCTTTCTGATCTCCTCTGTAGCTAGGAGGGCTTTCAGCTCTTTCATTCCGTCCCATGAGGGCAGCTTCTTATGAACGAGGAGGTACTTCTGCGGGATCGGATGAGTCCCTATGACCACAGGGATACCATAACGTTCTTCGATGTAGCGCTTGAAGTAGCTTTGTCTTGGGCAAGGCGGATATCCAACGACCAAGCCAGTGGCCAGATGGATCGCCTCAGCCCCATTTCTCACCATCTCCTCAGGGACATACTCGATGTTCCCCCCCGGACAACCACCGCAGGTCGAATACCCAATCAACTCAAGAGGTTCATCTTTGGAATAGCGTGCGAAGCCACCAGCACGTTCCCTCATTGCCCTGAGACACTTACCGCCCCCACACGTGTGATACCGGTCGCAGATAATGATCCCTACCTTCACGTTACCATCCCTCCTTATTCTCCTTTGATGCTGTCTCTGTCAGTACTTCTGCCTTGCGCAAGATAGCTTTCAGTTCATGTGCCCTCTCCTTCGAAAGCGGAAGCAACGGTAGCCGGGGAGGGCCACCGTACGTATCCAGCATATCCATTGCTGCCTTCAATGCGGGCACACCCCATCCGCGGGTGACAGCGTTGTTTACGGGAATCATCTGCACCTGGAGATCGCGCGCTTGATCGAGTTCGCCTTTTAGAAAGTGTTCCCGGATGGATAGACACTGAGCAGGGGCAATGTTCGCCAATGCCAACACACCCCCCACCGCGCCCATGGAAAGCGCAGGAAGGAGAAAGCTCGCCGAGCCAGCCAACACCTGAAAATCTCGATCGGCCAGTCGGCGCATATCGCCGATCTTCACTACGTTGCCACCGGAGTCCTTGATGCCGATGATGTTCTCGTGCTCAGCAATAAGAGCGACTGTCTCCGCACTGAGGTCAATCCCGGTACAAGCAGGCATGTTGTAGAGGATCACCGGGATCGGCGAGGCATCTGCCACCGTATGAAAGTGCCGCAGTAAAACCTCCGGGGTCATTCGACCCTTATAGTAAGACGGGTTAAGGACTAACACCGCATCCGCACCGATTTTCGCGGCATCTCTCGTCAGATTCACGGTCGCCACGGTGGACTGGCATCCCGTACCAGCGATCATCAACTTATCCGATGGAATAGCCGCCCGAGCCGTCTCCAAGACTTGCAATCGCTCTCGATCGTCGAGCATGATAAGTTCCCCATTGGAACCGAGTACGACATAACCACGAAGCTTATGCTGATTCCAAACCCGTACGTTCTCGGTGAGGGCGTTCGTAGCTACTTTGCCTTCAGCATCGAACGGGGTTGGAATAGGGGGGTAGATCCCTTCCAACCGAAGAACTTTCTTACTCACTGCAAACCTCCTTTTTCCAGATGTGAGAGGATGTACACTGTGCCAAAGGTGGCCCCCATCCATTATCTTGGCAGTGGAACGCGTGTCAGGGGAGCACCTTTTTTCGGCGGCACCTCACGTCTGTGTGCACAGGTTCACCCAGTTAGGGGTCAAACGCAAACCGTCCCTCGGCGAATAGGTACAGGCAGACATTCACGACTTAGGAATCGTATAGTCTTCCTTTGCTCTTTTCGATCTCTTTCAGTGCCTTGTCAATCCCAAGTGCTGCAGCGGGTTAGGGTACGATATTGTTTTTTGCGGTTCCTTGTTGTTTCGAGTGGGTAACGACTCCTAATTTCGGTTTGCACGGCATGGATGTCAAAGAGAAGGAACCACGCGAAGTTGCTTTCCCGTACGTTTTCGCGTACGATATATTATTCGATAGTACGGAGGTCGAGAATGCCTACGATAAACGCAACTGAAGCCAGGTCTAGACTGTATAAACTACTGGATGAAATTGCGGAGTCTCACGAACCGGTTTTGATCACGGGCAAGCGAGCAAACGCGGTGCTCATCTCCGAGAATGATTGGCGTTCGATCCAGGAAACACTCTATCTGCTATCCATTCCGGGTATGCGTGAGTCGATTCGCGAGGGATTGAATACGTCTATCGAGGAATGCTCGGATCGACTCGACTGGTGAGCTGGAAGATCGTCTTCACAAAACAGGCGCAGAAAGATGCGCGGAAGCTGGCTACTGTAGCCCTGAAACCCAAGGCGGAGCAACTACTAAAAGTGCTACAAGCCGATCCTTTCCAAGATCCACCCCCGTTCGAGAAGCCTGTTGGGGACCTAGCCGGAGCGTATTCGCGACGAATCAACATCCAGCATCGCCTTGTCTATCAAGTACTCAAGGAAGAACGGGTTGTGAAGGTGATCCGTATGTGGACGCACTACGAGTAGACAGCACAAAGTTCAGTTATGCAACTGAATTACGGATCAGATCCAGTAACCGCAGCCTCATACGCCTAACGGGACGAGTCTTAAACTCGCGGGTTCACCCTCCAAATCGGATAGAACTTGGCGTTACGCCTGAACCAATTCCAAGGGAGAGAGGTAGGTGACAGCAAGAGGTCATGATCAATCTGCGAGTAGCACTCTCCAGCGAAGAAACACCAAGAATGAAGACCCCAGCGTACTTGAATGTTTGTCCTTCAGCGCTCCGAACTGCTATGGTGGTGAAAAGGAGGGCACCTAAACCCATGAAAAGCACTATCAAGGGGTCTTTTCTGCTTGGCTCTGCTCTGATGCTGATTCTTTTATTAGGCGGGTGCTTCTTGTTCCCCAACCAGTCACCAGTGGCGCAGTTCGCTGCCCTGCCGCCCAGAGGCGATGCCCCGCTCACTGTCCAGTTCGATGCGCAAGGCTCCTATGACTCCGACGGACAGATCATCTCCTGGCAATGGGACTTTGGGGATGGAGAGATCGGGGTTGGGATCGTGGTCTCCCACCGTTATATCGTCCCTGGCTCCTACACCGTCCGACTGACCGTGAATGATAACCGTGGTAGCACGGTCAGTTCTACCCTTATCCTCGTCGTCAGCGACCCCGGTGACTTCTATCGCCATTACGAGTGGGAATACGGAGAGGATCGTTACTACTGGAACATCGCTATCCCAAAATGGCTTTACCATGAGTATCGGCAACGGCCGCGTGGGCCGTGGGACATGCGCGACTACGATGAATACGTGCTAGACCTCCTCGATGACATGTACATGAAGAGTCTGGGACAAACGATCGAAAGCGCCATGGGCGGCGACTATTACAAAACCGTGGAGTGCGCATTCAACTTTGTACAAGCCGCTGTCGCGTTCATAGACGATCCAAGGGGGTTTGAGTACCCCCGTTATCCGATCGAGAGCCTGGTGGACGAGATCGGAGATTGCGAAGACACGGCTATCCTATACGCCAGTCTAGTCAGGACGCTTGGATACGGTGCGTTGATAAGCGCTGTCGCCACAGAACACAACGGAGAGGCGGACCACATGGTGACCCTTGTTCCGGTCCACTCATCCTACGCCGAATCCGTCACCTGCCCGTGGTGGTGCAACTGGAGCTTCTGGTGGTACAAAGACCAGCTCTACGCTCTTGCTGAGACGACCGGCGAGCCGCAGAGCACGGGGTACTACTACCCGCTCGGCTGCGACCCCTGGGGGTTGGGATCGGATGACTTTACCCAGATTTGGGATGTCTCGCGGGTGGACCTATCACCGCAGGTGGTGAAGTGGGTCCCCCGCCCGTAGTGTCCTGAGGGTCATGCTTGCAATGCAAAATCGGAAGGAACTGTGAGACTCTTTACACCTTACGGGACGAGTTTTGAACTCGGGGGGTCTCCCCCTCCAAATCGGATAGAACTTGGCGTTACGCCTGAACCAATTCCAAGGGAGAGAGGTAGGTGACAGCAAGAGGGTGTGCTAAGTCTGCAAGGATCGGTCCCCAGCGAAGAAACACCAAAAATGAAGATCTCGTACCTTAGCCAGTAGGTAAGTTCACATTCTTTCCAGCGGTCTCTAGACTGAACACCGATTTTCGCGCGCACTTCAGGCTAATGGTTTTAGCTAATTGGTGCCGCATCTGTCTAACGTCTCAATCTCGCAAGAGGCCATGCTGACTGATTTGTCTTCCTTGTTGTAGCTTGGCA
>Ga0307428_1000846_pt1 | contig 17166 bp, 19 predicted proteins | sample SalMarWE160240MG_FD_202161 | JGI IMG/M metagenome (GOLD analysis project Ga0307428, IMG submission 202161) | Salt marsh sediment microbial communities from the Plum Island Ecosystem LTER, Massachusetts, United States - WE1603-240 | ecosystem: Environmental > Aquatic > Marine > Intertidal zone >...
AGCCGCGAGCTGGGCCGCGACAACTGCCGGCTGTGACCGTCCCGGCGGACCGCGTGCAGGGAGACGGTCGCCGAGTGCCGGCTGCCGAGTGCCGGCTGCCTCACGTCAGCCTTTGGACACGCTTCCATCTCTGGCAACGGATCACGGAGGCCGGGCCGACGCTGCGGTGCTCAGGCCAGCTTGCGGGCGATCTGTTCGTCGAGGATCTCGCGGACGGTCAGGGCGACGATGATCTTGCCGGTCTTGCGGAAGAAGCGGTCGATCTCGGTGAGGGCGTCCGACGAATAGTCGAAGGCCACGAAGAAGCCTTTACTTCGGTTGGCCCGCTCCATCGCGGTTTCATAGGCGTCGATGTCGGGGCGGCCCACCTTGTCCTTCTGCTTGACCTGGATCGGATACCAGGCGTCCATGAACTGCTCGAAGGCAGGCGTTTCGCCTTTCTTCGCGCTCGGCTTGGACGGAATGGCCGAGACCGGGAAGATGCGGCCGTCGATGCCCATGTCGCCGACCTGCACCTTGTTGGGGATGCCGCCCAGGGCGATGACGGCCCAGTTCTCGAACTCGAACGGCGGGAGTTGCCGCAGCTTCTCCGCGGTCCAGGGCAGGTCGGGGATGACGGGGGCTCGCTCAGTCGCTATGCTGTGCACCTGAAGGAGCCCCAAGTTGTCGTACGCGTCAGTTGACAAGCTGCAGAAGATGCTGGCGACCGAAGTCTTCGGTTACGCCGCCGACAAGAAGAAGGCATCCGGCCGTGCGCTGGGGACGTTGGTTGAGATCATAACGTTCTACACGCTGTGCGCCTGGGACCTTCGCGACGCCATCGCCATAGAGAAGCCGATCCCGGAATTTGCCAATCCCGACATCATCCACAACGTCGAGTTCTCGCTGCACCCAAACATCAGAACACGCTCGGTCTCGATCAAGCCCCTTGATCTCCCTATCACCTCACGCAAACTCATCAACGCCGCTGGGCCAATGGAGGCAGGCCATACCGCAAAGTCGCAGCAACTGGTCTCGAAGGACCATGTCATGCGAAACGCCGCGGTGATTGCCACGAGCGATCATGGATTCACGACCGCGAACCTCTCCAGCATGGATGCGAAGGCGTGCAACGTCACGTTGGCCAATCTCCTCGATGCCCCATTTGCCATCTTCGAGTGCAAGCGTGTCGGCGTCGAAGAGGGCATGAAGAAAGGGCCGCAGACCATCGAGAAGGCCAAGCAAGGTGCGTATGTGGCGCGTTCTGTTTCGTCGCTCCAGAAGTTCCGCCTAGCGAACGGCAAAGTGCAGGGCGTGCTCGACACCGGCGAGGGCCGTCTCCGCATCGGGGATTACGACGCCCTTCTCCGGGAGATCGTTGACGGGACTGATGCCGATGCCCTCCGGAGCTTCATTCTCACTGTCGGCGTCGTCAGCAACCACGGCAACTGGTTCACAGCGGAGAACCATAACAAGGAACTCCGTGTACTGGCCCAGTCCTATGATTGGCTGTTGTTTCTGACAGACGCGGGCCTTTGCCAGTTCATTGAGAAATTGCTGGTAAGACCCATCGCCGAGCTCCAGCCCGCCCGCGAGGCGTTCCTGGCCAGCTACAACGCTGAGAAGAGAGGCAACTGCTTCACCAAGGTGAAGATCCGCGCCGAAGCGGACCTGGCCCTTAAGCGTTATTTTGCAACCCGCGAGGCCGAGATCGAGGGGTGGTTCAACGTGGTTGCTCCACGTCGGGCCACGATCGAGCGACTCCGAGATGACTTGGTGAAACTGGCGAACAAGGACTGGAGGACCATCCGTCAGCCATGACCGCTGGACGAAGCATCAACTCGATAAGCCAAAACTGGTGTACACCGCCGAAGTATGTCCGCGCCGTGCGCAAGGTCTTCGGCGGGATCATCTCCCTCGACCCGTGCTCGAACGGTCACTCGGTCGTCGGGGCGGAAGTCGAATACCAACTGCCCGACCGCGACGGTCTTCGCAGCAGTTGGGACTATCCGACCATTTACGTCAACCCGCCCTACGGCGCGGACCGACAGCGCGGCACGACCATCAAGGACTGGCTCCGCCGCTGCGCCCTCGCTCGGGAGGAATACGGCTCGGAAGTGCTGGCCCTCGTCCCCGTCGCCACGAACACCAAGCACTGGAAGGACTACGTTTTCGGCGTCGCCGACGCCATCACCTTCCTCTATGACACACGCTTGAAGTTCCTCGTGAACGGCGAAGACGGCGGCAAGGGTGCTCCGATGTCGTGTGCGATGATCTACTGGGGCGAGCACACCGAACGCTTTGAGGAGGTCTTCCTACCCTTTGGCGCAGTGGTTGACCTGCGCAGTTTGCATGGCAAGCCACTCGGTATGCCACACGATGCGGCGCACAGCTTGCTTTTTCCAAACCCTCCGCCGAAGACGCGCACGCTCTCTGGTCGTCGTGCGCGGCGATAAGCACTACGATGCCAGTCGCAGTGGTAGTAGAAGCTGCCGGCCTTCTTGAGCACGCGCGAAAGCTCGACGCAGCGCGGCCGCATGTACTCGATGTACGCCTGCGTGGAGGCGTGGCGATCCTCGAACGCCCGCTTCTCCTTCGTCTCGCCCCAGAAGACCTCGTAGTTGCGGTTGCTGTTGAACGGCGGGTCGATGTAGATCAGGTCCACGCAGCCGTCCGGCAGCTTGCGAAGCTGGTCGAGACAGTCGCCGCAGTACACGACCCGCGTATCCACCAGCGCCGACGGCCGGCCGCTGTGACCGACTGGCGGCTGGGCCGCCTCAGCCTTGGCGCGAGCCACCCTCGCTGCGACAGCCCTGCCAGCGGTCGCCTTCCGGGCAGGACGTTTACTCGACGTGCGTTTGCGTGCCATGGCGTTAGTCTACGCGCGACTCTCAGGAAGGGCAAAGGCCCGAGGCACCGGGCCCGCTGCCTGGGCCTACGCTGGGAGCATCGCTCTGGCCGACTGGGGTTGGTCCGGCCCGAATCTGGCGCACGTGAGGCCCCAGATCACGGCTGTGGGGCAGGCAGTTCTTTGCGGCGGCCCTCCGGAATGAAATGGTCGAGCGTCAGCCCAACTCGCGCCTGGTAGCTGGCAAACCGCTGCTGCAAATGCTCGCGCCAGGGGACGTTTAGGATGGTGAACAGTGCCGCCGAGTTCTCCTCCGTCGCGCAGATCTGTCGATACAGCTCGACGGTGCGAACGGCGAAATAGCTCCTGAAGTCCACCAGCATAGGTTCATGCCCCTGAGCCGCGGCGTCCGCCTCGGCCGGGACTTGCGCAAGGTAATGATACCGTTCCGCGCTGTTGGACCGAACGATTCTCCAGAAAGAAGTGTTGAGTTCCTCACGCCGCTCGTCCCGAGCCTCCTCGGCCGGACGCGCTGGGCAGAGCAGAACGCTTCGGAGGTCGGTCTCGACCATGGGCTCGTCCTTACGACGCCGGAAATCCTGTGCCAGATCGCACTCCTGGGCGACGATCACTGCGAGCTTGTGGCCGTGAGCTATTGCCCCGCTGGGCTTTCCGCTGTCGTCGTACTTCGCCATCCACTCGCACACCTGGCGAAGCAATTGCCCCTGGTGTAGCTGATCACCCACCTTAGGACAGGAGTAATAGACAGACGCAACAAGCACGCCCTCGGATGAGCCGTTGTCCCTCTGCGCCTCCCCCACGGGTTACTCCTCGGTCAGCGTGAACGGCTTCTCTTCCACGGGTTCGAAGATGCGGTCGAGGACAAACGCCGGCCCTTCCAACTTCGGAACAGGCACCGCCGGACGGCTGTGCCACTCCCATGCGTCGTAGATGCTCTCCCACACGTCGTCCAGGGCCTCTGAGGGAAGCCGCTCCAGAAATCCGTGGCATACCAGGCGAACAGCGGCGTCTTTCGGCAGGAACGACGGACGATCGCCCGTGCTCTCAACCTCAAACCTGATCCGCAGCCCACCTGGGTAGTCACGCACCATAGAGAGCAGGCTCTCGGTCGCCCGGTCCTCAATCAGGTACTGGCCCCGGATCCATGGCGGCATGGAGCCGCTCAGTAATACACCACCGGAAGTACCTTGCGGCGTGTTGATGGAGGTACGCAATTGCATCGTTTGCATCGTTCACTTCCGATCTTGCGACAAAGCAGTCGCAGTCGATGAGGTAGCACTGCTCATCCGAGCCTTCGATTTGGGCGAAGCGGTGCTGCAGCCGGACCTTCGCCTCTCGCTCCGGCAGCGTCAGGAGCAGGCTTCGAGCGGCCTCAACCACTCGCTCACGAACGCCGTCGACTGCCAGTTCCCCCAAGACATGCTCACTCAAGAGTTCGTGCCAGGGGACATCGTTCAAACCAAGCACCGACCTGCGGATCAAGTTCTTGTAGCGCAGGCCAATCCGGACAAAAAACGGCGGCTCGTACAGTTCTCTAAACGCATCCAGCGGCGTTTGGAACTGCTCCCAGAAACGCTCCCACCTGTCATATCTCTGCGAGATAAGCGTCAGGTTGTCTTTCGTCAGTTCTAGTCGCGTTTGGCCGTCCTCTGTTGAGAACTGCCAAATGGTATTCGTTCCCGCAGGCGGAACCACCGCCTCCAACGCAGCCGCGACCTCGGGCGGCAAGCCTCCCACGACCGATTGGGTCTTCTGGTTCAGCAGCGGGAATCTTGCCCTCACCCGCTGCTGGAAATCGGCCGGTGGGTCCTTTTCCAGTCGCAGATCGGCTGGGGAGCGAACTTGGCAGACGACCTCGTGCAGCGTCGCCTTCCCATAAAGCACCCGGGTCACTTCGGGGAACACCTGATCCTCTGTTCTCGCGACTGCCATCCTCAGACCTCTCTCCAGGTACGTATTTATCGACGCCTCGGTTCGCTCGATGCCGTCGGAATACCGCGCCCCTCGTGCCACCGGGCACACAACCCGAACGCCCCACGAGGTTACCCGCTTCAGTGATTCATTTCCAGCACCACCGCATCCGCGCCCGATAAGGCAGCCTCTTGAGCCGCCTGTCCCGACCCCAATCGCGCGATCCACGCCTTGGCAGTCCTGCCACAGGCTCGGCATACCGGCAAGCCGCGTCGCTGCGCGACGGCAGACCTCCCTTCCCGCAGGCCGCCATGGGCTGGGGAGCCCGCCTCGCCGCGCGTGCTGGGCCATCGTACCATGTAATGTGATCCGCGATAGTCCCACCGTCCGACCTGGCGAACCGTCCGCACCGCGTCCAACTGTGACGTGCCCGCACGCCGGTTGTTCCCATACATCGACTCCCTCAGGCTGGCTCCAGCGCCGTGTCATACGTGGACTGCGCCGGCTCGGGCTGTGTCGGGCGCGGGCGGCGGCGGACGATCAGGCGCTGCGGGCCGGTGAGCGTGGCGGGGACTATGGCCTGGACCGTCTTGGGGAACACTTGCAGGTAATTGTCGGATCGCACCTCGGCACCGCCGGCGGCGGGGGTGAAGAACACGCCCTCGTCGGCCTGCGCCGCGTCGAACTTCAGCCGTGAGCCGAGCAGCTCCAGCAGGCCGCCGGGCGTGTAGGTGTCGCGCGTGTGCGTCATTAAATCGGTGACGGCCGCGACGTACGGCCCGCGGTTCGGCCGTGGGCGACGGTCGAGGCCGGCCTTCTTCGCGACCTGATCGACGCGCCGCCGCAACCGCCGCGCGACCTGCCAACCGATGGTCAGCCGCCATTCGTCGGGCCGGATCGATGGCTCGTTCTCGTCGAACACGCCGCCCATCCCCAGCCGCGTCTGGCCCAGCGGACCGAAATCGACCTCGCGGCCGTCGCCGGCGTTGGCCTCGATCCAGCCGGCCATCATCTCGACCACCGCCAGAGCATCCGCCCGGCCGACGGTCGAGGCCGTCGCACAGTGATCCAGAAACGCCTCGAACGACGCCTTGTCGCCGCGCAGCAGGATCGCGCGCTGCGACCCCGGCTTGAGCGGATTGCCCTGAAGGAAGTACTGGATGCCCATAAGCCCCGCCTCGCTATGATCTGATCCTATCTCTTTGCCAAACACATCCTATGTGATTGCCGTTCTGATCCTATCTGTTTGCCAATCTGATCCTATCCCTTCGCTCCAGTATCTACTACGCAGGAGCGGCCCACTTCTTAATCGGAATCCCTGAAAAACCGGGGCAGGCGGGCGAGTTTGTCGCAGCAGAGTGCCGCACAGTATGGCACTCAGGGCGCTTCGCGTGGCTTGCTTTTTGTCATCGCAGCCCACATCGAGGGGCGATGCGGCGAACCGGTCCGGTCGTTGGAAACAGGTTAATTCCGGATGCTTGTGCGTTATAATAACGTGAAGGGTGAGTAGCTATCAGTCTCGTTCCCCGTCGGCGGCCGCACTCGGCCGTCTTCCTTTTCGCGCTGGAGCATCCCCGAGCGCGGCCTCGGAATCCAAGCCTCGGCCTCGTTGGCCATTCTTGTTAGCTTTCCGCGGCTTTCGCACCGTCTTTATGATGTGACCGTGTGGCCTGACGGTGCGGGTGCCATGTCCAGTCGCCGTGGAGCAAGGATGCCTTTCCGCGGCAACGGGCAAACGTCGGCTATGGCCGGCGCGCTCCCCGCCACATGAGGGTACCGCTCCACAGCAGCCCTCCGAACACGGCCACGCCGCCTGCGACGTGATCGTTCATCCCACAGCGGTCTTACCTGACCACGCCGCAAGTCACTTATTCCAACCGAACGAAGGTTGACACCGTGCTGCGGTGCCTCGGGTACGGAGCCCGAGCCGCGCGTTTTTCTTCAGGCTTCAGGGCGGCCGAGCGGCTCGCCCGCAATAACAGGAGTGTCGCAATGAAGATCATGTTCATCAACAACGAAGGCGGGGGGTTCGCGGACTACCTCGAGATCGAGCCCGGCACGACGGTCAAGAGCTTATTCCGCCAGCGGATCGGCGGCGACGCCGCCGACCACCTCATTCGGGTGAATCGCCAGCCGACCACCGCGGACTACGTGTTGCAGGAAGGCGATCGCGTGTCGATCACCCCGGTCAAGATCCAAGGGGCCTGAACCTCACGCCGGGGCCCGGCTCGCCGCGACGCGGGCCGGGCTCTGCTTCCCCAGGAGCCACCCCATGTCGAGAACCGTAGCAAAAGGGTCACTGACCCGACTGGCGTGCCGCATCGCGGCATCCGCCGCCCGCAACCGCTCCCAGAACGTTGCCGACGCGTTGCGCAGCAGCGGTCGCAATCTGGAAGACGAGTGGGAGACGATCCGGCGCCGGCAAGAACGAGCTGCCAAGGCAATAGACCGCGGCTGGTGCCTGGCTGCCCGCCGGGTGCTCTCGGACGGCCGTTTCGACCGCGACGCGTGGTTGCCTGCATGGGAAAAGCACTGCCGGGCGATGGACGAATTTCTGCGTCCCGGCCCTGCGGGGTTGAACAACACCGAACTGCACACCGAACTGCAGGAGGTGAGCAACGAGTTCAACGACGTTGGCTGGAACAAACGTTGGCTGTGGGCCACCACGGAGCACATCGTTCTGGAGGACATCTACCTGGGCCGGTTCCAGATCCGGCTGCGCCTCGACCGGATCGGCAGTCCCGCTACCGGTGGCGACGATTTCGAAGTCGTGGCCCTCGACCCCAACCCGGCAGGGAGTGACAGCGAGGTGACCCACCCCCATGTGTCCGGCGGCCGTCTCTGCCCGGGTGACGCGACCGCACCGCTCCGGCTCGCCGTGCAGCAGGGGAGGCTGGCGGACTTCTTCCAGCTCGTCCGCTCCGTGCTCCGGACGTACAACCCCGCCAGCCCCTTTGTGCGGCTGAACGAGTGGGACGGCGTCCGCTGCAGCGACTGCGGTGCCAGCGTGTCGTCGGAGGAGACGGTCTACTGCGAAGCGTGCGAGGAAGACTTCTGCGACGAATGCACCAGCTACTGCCGAAGCTGCGAGGCTACGCGCTGCGGGGCGTGCCTGAGGGAGTGCCGCGGCTGTGGGGATGGCTGCTGCAGTTGCTGTCTGTCGGCGTGCGCGGCGTGTGGGGCCACGGAGCTCTGCGCTTCGTGCCTCAAGGCATGTGCCGATTGCGGGCGGAAGGAGCTCTGTGTTGACTGCCTGGAACATGACCTGTGTGCGTCGTGTCGCGACGAGCAGGTCGAGGAGGACGACGATGTCAACGAAGACGAAGGAACCGATGAACGGAAGGCCACGGGCGCCGACGGCAAGCCGGCCGTGGAGATGCCGGCCGGACGGGCCGTGGCGGCCGACGCTGCAGTTCACCCCGTCGGCCTGGCTCAAGCTCCAGTGCCTGTGTCATGCGGGTAAGACGGAGATCGGCGGGTTCGGTATCGTGCCCGACCCGGCCAGGCTGCTGGTGACCGAGTTCATCACCGTGAAGCAGCGGTGCACCGCCGCCAGCGTGCAGTTCGACGACGCGGCGGTGGCGGACCACTTCGACCGGATGGTGGACCGGGGCCTGAAGCCCGAGCAATTCGCCCGCTGTTGGCTGCACACCCACCCAGGCCACTCGCCCGCTCCCAGCAGCCTGGATGAGGAGACGTTTGAGCGGGTCTTCGGCCGCTGTGCTTGGGCGATGATGTTCGTCCTCGCCCGCGGTGGAGCGACATACGCCGGGCTACGGTTCAACGTCGGGCCGGGCGGCGAGCTCCTGCTGCCGGTCCAGGTGCGGTGGGACCTGCCGCTCGGAGAAGTCGATGAAGCGGGCTGGCGGGCGGAGCACCGCGAGAACATCGTCGAGGACTCGTTGCCGGTGGGTACCGGTGCGTGCAAGCGGGGTCACCTGTTGGACGTATTCGACGAGCTGGAAGTCGAGCAGGTGACCGACGACGCCCGGCTTGAGTTTAGAGGGCTCGACTTCGGCATCGAAGAGCTGGAGGTTGACTATGGACTTCCGTACTGATCCAGGGAGCGACCGATACGTCCGCCAATCGGGGATGCTGCCTCAGGAGCTGCTCCGCGGGCATCCGGTCACGGTGGTGGGGGTTGGGGCAATCGGCCGCCAGGTCGCGCTGCAACTCGCCGTTATGGGCGTCAGTCCCCTCACGCTCATCGATCCCGATCGCGTCGAGACGGTGAACCTGGGTGCCCAAGGCTTTCTCGAAGAGGATGTCGGTATGCCCAAGGTGGCCGCTACCGTGGGGGTGATTCGCCGGTTGAACGCGGGCGTCGAGGTCGTGACCCACGCACGGCGGTTCCGGCGCAGCGAGGACGTCGCCGAGGTCGTCTTCTGTTGCGTGGATGGTATCGAGACGCGGGGCCACATCTTCGCCGCGATCAAGGAGACCGTTCGCTTCTTCGTTGACGGTCGGATGAGTGCCGAGGCCCTGCGGGTGCTCACCGTCCGCGACGAGTCCGGCCTGACCCACTACCCGCGCACGTTGTTCCGCTCCGAGGAGGCGCACCAGGGGGCATGCACCGCCCGGACCACGTTCTACGCGGCGAGTGTCGCCGCGGGGCTCATGGTCGCGACCTACGCCCGCTGGCTCCGCGGCCTGAGTGTTTCCGCCGACGTCGTGCTCAACCTGCTGGCCGACGAGCTTGTGGTTTGCGATGCCGGGGCGGAGACTGAGGTGCGGCAGGCCGGGTAAAGGCGGCGATCGCCGCGGCGTCGGCCCCGGCCGGCGGCGGGCGGGGCGGGCAGCACGCGATAGCTCAGGCGGTTTGTGGTGGTCGTTCGGGCAGGGCGAAGCGGATCACCACGGCCGAGTGCATCACCGGGTACTCGACGCGGCAGCGGTAGACGTCGAAGTGCTCGCCGTCCCAGCCCAGGCGGTCGAAGACGTAGCGGGCCATCTCGCCGTAGCGGGGCACGTCCGGCGTGTGCAACACCGACGGCCCGCTGCCCAGATAGCTCAGCGTCTCCTGCGGGGTGAGCATCGGGGTCCCCGGCGGTGTGGCTCCGCGGCTCACCTTCCGCCAGTAGTCGTCGTAGACGTACACCTCCGGTGAGATGGAACCAGGCCCACTAGTGGACCCGAACCCACTAGTGGGTCCGAACATGCCCTTGAAGATCAGCAGGTCGTGGATCAGCACGCGGCACGGTGTGTGCACGCCGGCCACCAAGTCCGCACAGCGGTTGTGCTCCTCCCGGTAGCACGAGGCCACGCTGCGGATGACGTCGCCGGTGATGCAGGTGATCGCCGAGGTGTTGCCCACGCCGTTGCCCACCAACTCTCCGAGGACGAACCCGCCCTGGGCCGCGACCGTGCGAAACTTCGGCAGCGGCTCGCTGCAAAACGCCCGTAGCGGCGACACGCCGTGCATCGTCTCCCCGCCGACGACACCAGTGTCGGGGGCACCAACGCCCGGGTCGAGCGGCTCGCGGTTCACCTGCCGCCGGACCACCCCGTCGTCGTCGGCCGTGCGGGCCTCGGCCACGATCCAGCGGGCGTCCGGCCGCATGCGTTGCAGGCCGACCGCCCCGCGCAGCGTGGCGATGTCCAGCATGCCCGGCTCGGCGGCCGGGTGCAGCAGGCAGCAGTTCAACTGCGTCTTAGCGTGCACGCCGCAGACGTGCTTGTTGGACCGGAACCCCGCCCGCTTATGGGTCAGGTCGATTTGATCGTTGGCCTGGCAGCCGTGCAAGGTGCTGACCATCGAGTCGAACGTGGCTCGGTCCCCGGCGTGTCGGCCGATCACCTCTTCGAAGGCGGCCGCCGCATCCGACGCCGCCTCGACCAGCTCGGCCGGCACGTCGTGCCGGGCGACCGCTCGCAGGAAGCGTTTCATTGACGTCGGCCCGAGCACGTGGCGGCCGGCGCTGAGCGGGTTGGCCGCCCCGGTCACCTTGAACACCCGCCAGCACAGGTTCGCGTCCAGCTTCAGGGTGCGTTGCAGGTCGGTCGCCCGGTCGATGTGTCCCGGCAGGGCTTCGACCAGTTGGCTGAGGGCCATGCGCAGCCGCGTCAGGACCGCGGACGCTTCTTCCTCGAAGGTCGACCGCTCACGCGTAGCAGGTTCGATGATAGGGTTCATGGCTGCCATTATAAGCGGCGGCCGGTCCCCCGTCAAGGTCCGCCACTACTCATACCGGACGTGCCGTAAGAAATGTGACCACAAATACGGCCAAGGCTCTTGACGCGGGCAGGGCCGGCCGGGTATAGTGGGCGAAGTGGGAACAGAAGGCTTGAGGCTTGAGGCTTGAGGCTTGAGGCCTGAGGAAGAAGGCAACGGGGGGGACGGACACTTCGAGGGCGAGGGGCGGGCTTCCGGGAGAGAGAGAGAGAAGAAAGGCGGAAGTCGGAACGCGGAAGTCGGAACAGGAAGGCACGGGGACGCCAAGGAGCTCTGCGGTCCTTTAATCCGAAATCCGCAATCCGAAATCCGAAATCGGCAGTGCTGGGCGGGACGGTCTCGCCCGGCGGTTTCTCTCTCTCTCTGGCTGAGGGCTGACGGCTGACGGCTTGTTCGCTCAAGCCTCAAGCCTCAAGCCTCAAGCCTTATTCCCGAGGAGGTTTGAAGGATGAGTAAGCATCAAAAAGAGGTCCGTCGCGAGCGGCGGAAGGTGGATCGGGCCCGGCGGCGGCGCCGGCTTCCGGCCGTGACACAGGGTGCGGCCGCCCTGGCCGCGGCCGCGGTGATTGCAGCGGGGACCCAGGCCTATGCCGACCCCCTCCGCTTCGACAACACCGCGGGCTTTGATTGGACCGCAGCGGCGGGGCAGGACGTCTTGGACGTCACGCTCGATTCGGCCAGCCAGCCCGGTGTCCTCGACGATCCTGGTACGTTCCAGCGAATCGAGGAGTATTACGGCCCAGAGGTGGTCAGCGGGGGCGGTGGCAACATCGAAAGAGTATTCGGAACGATCGGCTTTCTGGTCTCTGGGTTGGACGCAGGGGAAATGATCCCGACGGCAACCCCCAACTTCGGACAGGTTGGCTACATTTTCAACACCTACGGCGGCTACAACGACACAGATCTGCCGGCAGGGCTGGCACGTTACATTGGCCTTCGCTTTGATCCGGGCGATGGGACGCATTACGGCTGGATCGGCGTGGTCCGAACCGGCATGCAACTCGACGCCTTCGCCTGGGGCTACGAAACAGAGGTCGGCGTTCCTATCCCGGCGGGAATCCCCGAGCCGGGGACGCTGGCTCTTCTGGCGATGGGAGCGCTTGGAGTGATCCGGCGGCGACGGTAGGCGGAGCCCAACCGCATCCGACCGCGTCCATTTCGGATTTCGGATTTCGGATTGCGGAATGCGGATTGGGAAGAACGCAACCGGCGATTCCGACTTCGGACTTGGTTCCGCACGGGGCGTTCCCGCGCGGAGGTTTCTCTCTCTCTCTCTGGCTGATAGCTGAATTACAGGGCCGGACTGGTCCAGGCTAACAGCTAACAGCTCTCTCTTGGAGGTTTGAAGGATGAGTAAGCATCAGAAGGAACTCAGACGCGAGCGGCGGAAGGTGGATCGGGCCCGGCGCCGGGGCCGGCTTCCGGCCGCGACAAAGGGTGCGGCCGCGCTGGCCGCGGCGGCGGTGATTGCAGCGGGGACCCACGCCTATGCCTCCCCCCTCCGCTTCGACAACCCGGGCGGCGAGGGGCACTTTCAGTGGTTCGGGACCCCGCCCTCGAACATCTTCTTGGACATCATGTTGCCGGCGGAGAGCCAAACCGGGGTGGACCATGACTTTGCGAGCGAATTTCGCAACCACACCGGGACAGGTGCTTCGCTCGTCAGAGGGTCGGTGACAGATGTGACCGCTGTTCAGGTGATTGGCTCTTATGGGGACGCCGCGCCGTTTGATGCGGGTCAGTTGATACCCGATCCTGCCTTCACATGGCGTCCCCAGGGGGGCTACACCTATTACTCTGGCTATGGTTCCTATCTCCCCGAGGGACAGCCCACCTATCTGGGACTCCGGTTCGACCCGGGCGACGGGTGGCACTACGCCTGGGTTGGTGTCGTTCGCGGAGGACCCAGCGTACCGGGAATGGAAGTCTACGACGTCGACGCCTTCGCCTGGGGCTACGAAACAACGCCCGGCGTTCCTATCCCGGCGGGAATCCCCGAGCCCGGAAGCTTGGCTTTGCTGGCGTTCGGTGCACTGGCAGTCGCCGGCAGACGCCGGGCTTAAGTCGGAAGTGCGAAGTCGGAAGTGGGAAGTAAAGACAAAGGCGGAAGTGCGAAGTCGGAAGTCGGAAGTAACAGAAACGGCTTACCGCGGAGGCCGCTGAGGGCGCGGAGATACGAACAGCCTGCTCTGCGCTCTCGGCGTGCTCTGCGGTTAACCCTCTCGTTGTTCTTGGCGGCCTTGGCGGCCAGCCGGATTGTCGAAGCAGTTGGCCAATCAGAACAGCGTATGAAACCCGGCGGTGCGGAAATGCTGATCGTTGCCGAACACCTCGGTGAGCCTCAAACGGCCCATCACGATGAACGACGTGTGATCGACCACGCCCGCCGAGCCTGTCTCACCGCGGGCGTACGCCGTCCACGCTTCGGCCCAGTCCGACTCGGTCGGCGTGACCAGCGTGTGGGCCGACTCCAGCGCCTGCCGCAGCCGATCGACCGCCGGGCGGTACGGGCGCCGGGCGGCCGCGTTGGCCGTCTCCAGCAGCACGTAGGTGGTGGTCCAGAGCACCGCGCGTTTGGCCGTCAGCTTCTCAAAGGCGGCCTTGGCCGGCGGGTGCCATTGGTCGCTCTGGTCCCAGAGCGCCAACAGCCCGACCGTATCGGCAAAAACGCCCGTCATGGGCTGCCCCCTTTACGGCTGGTGCTCGTCGTGGCGGGCGGCGGTGTCGGTTTCGCCGCTGGCGAAGCGCTCGCCGAGCACGGCGTAGACCGCGTCCACGGCGGCGGGCGACACGGCCCCGTTGACCGGCCGCGGCTCGAACTCGACCTCGCAGCGGTCGGGCAGGTCCACCGGCTCGGTCGGTCGGAAAACGCCGGCTTCGAAGATGGCATGAACTCTGTGCATGATCGTGCTCCAGTCGACACCCATTATACCGGCGATCAGCCGCCAGGGAAAGACCGCGGCCATCCGCCGTTCTCGGTGGGATCGGGCTTGAACCGCTCAACGACCGCTGCGCTCGGCGTACCCGGCGTAATCGGACCCGAGTCAACTTGGCTTGGCCGTCAGGCCAACTTGGCCCGGACCCGACCGGGGTCGGCAGTCGCCCCTTACGGGGTCGGCACTCGCCCCCTGCGGGATGGACACGCGACCCTTGCGGGGTCGGGGCCCACCCCTTGCGGGGTCGGGACTCACCCCTTGCGGGGTCGGCACTCGCCCCTTACGGGGTCGGCGCTCACCCCTTGCGGGGGTGGCACTCACCCCTTGCAGGGTCGAGCGATTGCGGATGTCGGATTTCGGATTGGGGATGCGAGGAGCCCCGTAGGGGCGAAAGAGGGTAGCCAGGGGTGTAAACCCCTGGATCAGGACGCACAAATAAAACACCAAGCCCCCGAAGGGGGCGACAGAACGATGGTCATGGAGAACGCCCACGACAACCGGATGACGCCACCGACGAGGACCCCTTCTGTCGCCCCGCTGGGGCTCAATGGGTTTTTGGGGCGATGGTTCCCAGGGGCTCACGCCCCTGGCTACCGACTAGCGCCCCCTCCGGGGGCTCACACTGCTCACGAGCAGTGGCGCACGGCTGGGCACTTGTTGCCTCGTTGCCTTGGCGGCCTTGGCGCTCTTGGCGCCTTGGCGGTTGCCTTTCCTCAAGCCTCAAGCCTCAAGCCTCAAGCCTGGCCTGCCCGGGCCAGAGAGTCTGGACTACCGAGTAGACCTCACGAATGGAGAGACTGACCGATGCCAATACAGTATGCCCTCTTTGAGAACCACATCACCAGCGATCCGAACGACTACGCCGCGGCGGTGCAGATCACGGCGTCGGCCGACGGCGACGACCTGGTCCAGGACATCATCGACCAGGGCACGACCGTGACCAAGCCCGACATCCTGGCGGTGACCGCGGCGTTGAAGCTGGCCCTCCAGCGGCGGGTCGAGATGGGCCAGCGGGTCAACTACTTCGGCATGAGCGACTACTTCCCGCGGGTCAAGGGCGTGTTCGACGGGCCGGTCGACCCCTGGGACCCGGCCCGGCACTACGCGGACGTCGGGGTCAGCCCCGGCAGCGAGCTCCGCGATGCGATCCGAGCCGGGGCCACGACCGAGCGGGTCGACGCCCTAAAACCCGCCCCCGTGCTGATCCAGTTCCACGACTTCACCAGCGATACGAACAACGACACCGCCAGCGTCGGCGGCCCCGGCGAGCTCGTCGGCAGCCGGCTCAAGTTCGACGATACCAAGGCCGACGAGGGCATCTACTTCGTGGCCACCGCGGGCGGCGAGACGAAGGTGGGCATGGTCACCTACAACAAGCCGGGCCGCCTGGACTTCACCGTCCCGCCGACGCTGGTGCCGGGCACGTACCACCTGGAGGTCAGAGCCCGGCAAGGCGATCCGCCGAGTGGGCCAGATAACAGGGAGCTGCGCGTGGGCCGGCTCGACGCGACGTTGACGGTCTAAACGCGGAAGTGGGACCCTTGACAGCCCTGCGGGCCGTAAAGGGCAGGCCGCGGAACGCGGAACAGAGCCGCCCTTGACACGCCGCCGGCCGCTTCGCGGCCAAAAGCCGAAGGCATGCGGCGTAGCCGCGGCGGTGAGTCAAGGATGAGGGAGCGGATGTAGATTGGAAGAATGCCAGCTCGCGTCGCGAGCGGCTGTTGTGAAAGCGAAAGGACGAAACCCATGAATGCGAACGTAGCTATCAGCCAGAACGAAGTGGGACCCTTGACAGCCCTGCGGGCCGTAAAGGGCGGGAGTGGGACCCTTGACACCCCTGCGGGCCGTAAAGAGCAGGCGTGCGAAGTCGGAAGTGTTCCGCGTTCACTCAAGCCTCAAGCCTCAAGCCTCAAGCCTTGTTCCTCCGCAATCCGCAATCCGCAATCCGCAATCCGAAATCGGCTGGGCCTCAAGCCTTCGGGCGGGCCTGTTGCCCTGCGTTGCGGCTTGGTGCTGCTGGGACTGCTCGCTGCGCTGGGTGCGCCCACGATGGCCGGCCCGCCTGGGGCCGTGGGCGATCTGTACGTTTCCGGTTACAGCAGCAGGAACGTCGTGCAGTTCGACGGCGTGACCGGCGAGTTCGTCGGCGAATTCGTGCCAAGCCAGAGCGGCGGGCTCTACAACGCCGCAGGGATGGCGTTCGGTCCCAACGGCAATCTCTTTGTGTGCAACTTCTGGGCTTCCGATGATCCCGATTCCTGTGCCATCCTGGAATACGACGGCGCGACCGGCGCGTTCATCGGGCAGGCCGTCCCAGGTGGCAACGGACAGAATCCGGCAAGTGGGTGGCTGTATGGTCCGTCCCGTTTGCTCTTCACGCCGGATGGACGGCTTCTTGTATGCGGGAAAGACAACCGTGCAGTCCATGCTTATGACGCGACCACGTTTGAATGGCTGGGCACGTTTGCCATCGGCGGGCCGTCACCGGGCGGGCTGGAGGGCCCCTACGGCATCGCTCTCGCGCCAAACGGAAACGTTCTCTTGGGCGCTGGCTATACGCACTGGCCATACGACCTTGGCAACGTTGCCGAGTACCATCTCACCACGGGCCGACTGCAAGGTTTCCATGCTGAAGGGCTGGACAGCAGTCTGCGCGGGATGGAAGTCGCACCCGATGGCAACTACTGGGTGGTGACGTACTGGGGCGATAGCGAGACGCATTCGACGGGCAAGCTCTTCCAGTTGGACCCGTCCACCGGCGAGGTGCTCACCACGGCCGACGTGTACAAGCCGCGTGGTCTGGTTCTGGCTCCCAACGGCAATGTCCTGGTCGCCCACCAGAGCGAGGTGCTCGAGTTCGACGGCACTACCGGCCAGTTGATCGGGACCTTCGCCAGCAGCGGGTTGCTGTCGAGCGCCGAGCATCTGGTCTTCAAGCCGGCCCCACCCGATCCCCTGCCGGCGCCGACGGTCACCGGCTTCTCGGTCGCCCAGCACGACGCCTGCGACCCGCTGACGGGCGTGATCGTCACCGGCACGAACCTGGACGCCGACCGGACGACGGTCATGCTCGAAAACCCCGCCGAGCCGGTGGGTACCAGCGGCTTGGTCAGCACCTACGTGGGCGTGGTCACCGGCTCCAGCGGCGACGGCACCTGGCTTACCGTGGACTTCGACCTGGACGGCGGCGCCCGCATGGCCGGCGGCCTGTGGGACGTGACGGTCGAAAACCCCGACGGCCAGTCGGCCACGCTGGCCGCCGCCATCGACGTGGCCCCCTGCTGGACGGCCGGCGAGCA
>Ga0307428_1000847_pt1 | contig 17144 bp, 16 predicted proteins | sample SalMarWE160240MG_FD_202161 | JGI IMG/M metagenome (GOLD analysis project Ga0307428, IMG submission 202161) | Salt marsh sediment microbial communities from the Plum Island Ecosystem LTER, Massachusetts, United States - WE1603-240 | ecosystem: Environmental > Aquatic > Marine > Intertidal zone >...
TTGATCCTGAGTATGACCTTATTATTGTCTATCTTACTAACTACGGGCAACCTGAGCGTACTTTAGAAGGAGAAGAAGGTTGGAATAAATTCCAAAAAGATATTAATGTAATGGGATTATGTAATATTGTTTTAGGAAATGTAATGTAATTAGAAAAAGTAGAAAAAAGCAACGGTACATTTAAAATATTAAATAATAGGGAGGTGGTTAAATTCAAATATTTTTACCAAATGGAAAACCAGAAAGGGAGTGAAAAAAAATAGGCCAAAAGTATAAATGTCCTAAAAATGAGGAGGTTAAAAAAATAATGAAAAAATATGAGATATATCCACTGCCTATGTCAAGAATAACAATCAGTGCTGGCTATATGACTTATTTTATGAATTACGATAAGATGATTGACGCAACAATATACAGTTGGTATATAAAAGGGGCCGGAAAAAATATAATAGTTGATACAGGGTGCCCTATAGAAACCATAAGGCAACATAGACCAAATTGTAAAGAAATCAGAACTTTTGAAGATGCTCTTAAAACTGTCAATTTAACTCCAGATAGGATAGATGTAGTAATACAAACACAATTACATTATGATCATTGTGGAAATACATATAAATGTAAGAATGCGGAAATTATAGTTCAAAAAAAAGAACTGGAATTCGGATTAGCTCCTCATCCAGTTATGGCTGGTCTATATGATAAAGAAATGTTTAGCAGGTTAAAATTTAATATAGTTAATGGTGATACCGAAGTAGACAAAGGAATTCATCTATTATCTGTTCCAGGACATTCTCCCGGTACACAAGCTGTAGCAGTTAATACTGCAGAAGGAACAGCAATTATAAGTGGCTTTTGTTGTACAATGGATACATTTGTAATGCCAAAAAAAATTTCTGGATATACGGTCAAAGGAATTGATCAACTTGAAATAATGTGGCCTGTAAGAACTCCGGGCATACATGTTGATCCATTGCAAGCTTTCGATAGCGCTTTAAGAGTAAAAGGATTAGCTGATATTCTTATACCTCAGCATGATCCTATGTTTGAGAAAATAAAAAGAATACCGGGAAAATATAATAAATAGAAGGGGAGTGAGAATTATATAGTGAGAGAAAGCAGAAAATTAAAAAGAACTTTGTGATACTAAATTAAATTACTAAATAAAAAAGGAGGATAATTTAATGCGAAATTTATGGCCTAGAAAAGTTATATTACTGATAGTAATTGTAATGTTTTTTAGTATGGTTGTTTCTATCTATGCAGAGAAAGAAATTAACTGGATAATGTTCACGGGAGGCACTGGAGTCAGTTGGGCAGATAAGCAATGGAAGAATGTAATTATACCTGATATCGAACGCATTACAAATGGTCGTCTCAAGATAGATTTGTTATATCATGGTGAATATCCGTACAAAGATGCTGATCTTCTACGTGTTGTCAGCGAGGGAACCGCTGACTTGGTATCAGGTTGGGTTGCTAATTGGAGTGGTACAGAACCGAGATTAACTATTGTAGATATGCCAATGTTTGTACCGTCTTATCCTGGAGATTTACAGAGAGTATACCATAGAATTTTAGATGAGGTGCTTAAAGATGTTTTTGCCAAATGGAATTGCCATGAGTTGCTGACAACATGGATGGGAGCCCAACATTTTTATCTTTCCGATTTCTGGATAGAAGATTTTGAGTCTCTAAAAGGAAAAAAAATAAGAACATTTAATGCTGAACTGGACGACCTAGTCAAGTTATTAAACGGAACGCCAGTTCGGGTAGATGCTGCTGAAGTCTATACTGCGCTCCAAACCGGAGTTGCAGATGGACTTATAACTGGGGTTAGCAACGGCCATGACAATATGTATTTTGAAGTTGTTCCGAATATGGAAGCCACATTTATATGTGATTGTACTGCTCCAGTTTATATTAATAATGATTCTTGGAATGAATTGCCAGAAGATATTCGAAATGCTCTCCAAAACTATTTTGATTCAAAGAGAGATTGGTATGAAATGGGTCAGACTCTCCAGAATGGTTTAGATCTTATCGATTCTTTCCCAAAATTTAGACTTAAGGTATACACAATGCCAGGAGAGTTACGGAAAGAGATAGTAAAGAAATCATATGAGGCTATATGGAAACCTTGGATAAAGCGTTGCGGCGAGGGAGGAGAAAAGGTTTTTGAAGGAGTTGCTGATATACTCACAGACGAAGGTTTTGAAGTTCCGACTTATAAATAGGTAAAATAATGGATATAAAATCAAAAAAACAACTTAATAATAATCATCAAAAGCAAGAAAGTAACAATAAAGCTCTGTATAAATTAGAACATAAAATTGAAAAGTTAATGCATATTGTTTCGACAGTAACTGTTACTCCTTGCGCGATTATCTTGATAATTTGGGTTTTTTTGATTACAGCATATGTCGTAGGTCGAAAATTCTTCAATTTCCAATGGATATTCGTCGAAGAATTCACAGGTTACATGATGGTTTTTGTTGCTTATTTCTCCCAAGCGTATGTTTTAAGGGTTGGAGGACACATTAAAGTAAATTTTGTTTTTAAGGGACTGACAAAAAAAATACAATCTATATTAGAGTTGAGTACTAGTTTTCTGGCTTTTACTCTGATATGTTATTTAACTTGGAGGTCGATACGCTGGTTTAGTTATGGATTCGAACACAAACTATGTTCAAGTACATTACACATAGTTTTATGGCCAAGTTACTTAACTGTTACAATCGGCTTAAGTTTATTCGCTTTCGAACTTGCATTGAATCTTTGCCTAAAGGTTATAAAACTTATGGAAGTTAATGTTAGTAATATTGGTGTAAATGATGTAACTAAAAGATTTTAAGAGAAACGGGGGGGGTTCTGATAATTTATACTGTCAGAACTTCCTCCCCGTTTATCCTATATTAAATAATGATTTATTATGTAAATATATATTATTTAAAGGAGCATCGCATGTCTCTCAGTTTAATTATTATCATTATAGTAGTTATATTATTTTTCCTTTTATCAATTGGTCTCTATATTGGTCTTTCTTTAGCAGGAGTAGGCATCTTTGGACTTGAATTTTTAGCACACCGGGGTGAATGGGTAGGGCCCACCTTATATAATTCCGTTAATAGCTTTGTCCTTACCGCTATACCTTTTTTCCTATTTATGGGGCAAATTGTTCTTCATAGTGGTCTTAGCACTCGTCTTTATAGAGGTGTTTCTAAATGGACACGAATTGTTCCTGGTGGATTACTTCACTCCAATATTGTTAGTTGCTCGATTTTCGCTGCTATATCTGGATCAAGCCCAGCTACAGCAGCCACTATAGGTACTGTTGCTTATCCCGAGCAAAAGAAAAGAGGATATAATCCTTCAATAGTCACAGGTTCTCTAGCTGCAGGCGGTACATTAGGTATACTTATTCCCCCATCAATAAATATGATTATATATGGGGCATTCGTTGGTCTATCTGTAGGGCGTCTCTTTATTGCAGGAATAGTGCCGGGCATTATACTCACTTTTGCTTTTATGATTGCTATTTTCTTTTTATGTACGAGGAATAAATTTTTAGCACCCAGCCCAGAAAAGGTTAAATTAGCACATTATCTCTGGGAAGCAATAATTGCTTTAAAGGATGTGTGGCCTTTCTTTTTCATTATAATAGTAATCATAGGTTCGATTTATAGCGGTATTATGACACCTACAGAAGCAGCAGCAATATCCTGCTTTCTGGCTATTGTATTAGGTATTATAATAGGGAAATTAAATTTGACTATACTCAAAGATTCGGCACTAGCCAGTTTAAAAATAACCGGGATGTATCTTCTAATTTATATTGGGGCCAACCTTATGGGTAGTGCTTTATCTGCTTTAAGGATCCCAGCCCGGTTATCGAAGATAGTAGCAGCTTCAGAGTTAGGTTCACTGGAAATATGGTTCGGAATTGTTATTCTATACCTTATTTTAGGATGCTTTATGGACACCCTTGCGATGATGTTAGTCACTTTGCCGGTTACTTATCCTCTTGTTGTTAGCATATGTGGTTTTGATCCTATTTGGTTTGGTGTACAACTTGTGCTACTGTGTGAGATTGGTATGATCACTCCTCCCGTAGGGATAAATATTTTTGTACTACAAGGAATTGCTCCGGAAATATCCCAAGGGAAAATTGTGCATGGCATTTTACCATTTTTTCTATTATTATTGGCCTCTGTTATATTATTCACTTTTTACCCTCAATTAGTTCTATTTCTTCCTACTTATGTATTCGGATAGCAAATAAGAGGATTGAAAATCTTTAAAAAATACTAAAAAAATATATCAAGGTAAGATTAAGAATTACTTTTTATATTTTTGAATAAATATTGGAGAGAAAAAATGAAAACAACAGAAATTAGTCTTAAAAAAATAAAAGAAACTCGAGAAAGAATTAAAGAAGCAATAAATAAAACTCCTTGTATATATTCTCTCCCTTTAAGTAGAATTACTAAAAAAGAAGTGTTCTTAAAATTAGAAAATCTACAGGTTACTCAAGCATTTAAAGCCCGAGGGAATATTAATAAAATTAGTTTACTGAGCAAAGAAGAAAAAAATAGAGGAGTTATTACCGCTTCCTCGGGGAATCACGGCCAAGGCCTTTCTCTGGCTGCCTTACGAGCTGCTATAAAAGCAGTAATAATTTTACCCGAAGTTGCCCCAAAAAATAAAATTGAAAAAATTAAAGAAAATAAAGCCGAAGTCATTATAAAAGGGAAAACCTACGATGATGCCTGTAATTATGCTCATTCTTTATCTGAGAAAAGAGGTTATACCTATATCCAAAGTTTTGATGACCTCGATATTATTGCTGGAAACGGAAGTATAGGATTAGAGATACTTGAGGAAATTCCCCAAAGTCAAATGATAATCTGTCCCATTGGAGGTGGCGGTGGAATTTCAGGTGTAGCTTTGGCAACTAAACAAATCAAAACAGATATCAAAATTGTTGGTGTGGAAGCCGAAAGATCAGCTTCAATGCTTGAATCAATTAAATTAGTGAAAATTATTGAACTATCATCAGCGAATACTTTTGCTGATGGGATTGCAGTTAGAAAACCAGGAAAAATTAATTTTGAAATAGTTAAAAAATATGTCGATGATATTATCACTGTTTCAGAAGAAGAAATGAAATCAGCTATTTTCACTTTAGCTAAAGAAGTTAAAATAATAGCAGAAGGTGCAGGGGCTTCCTCAGTTGCTGCCTTGTTATCTAAAAAAGTTCCTATAAAAGATATTTCCAATATTGTATGTATTATTACTGGTGGCAATATTGATATGACTCTTCTTAGGTCTATTTTAGAAGATGCAACCTGGATAGTTTCTTAATAAAAAAAGAGAAGAGAGTAGTCTTGGTTCTGGTTATCAATTGGAAGCTAACTAGTGTTATGTCAAGTTAACAATATGGGGTAAAGCCTCTTAAGCTTTATCCTTGCATCTTCAGCAGTAAACTGCCAGTCAACTTTGGCTTGATCAGAATTCCGCTTCTCTTGCCATGCAGCAACTTCACTTGATAATGTGCCCTTATCAGGTATTCTACGTTTTAAGCATTGGCCATTTAGAATCCTTAGTTCAATCTCTGCTATATTAAGCCAACTGCCATGTTTTGGGGTATAATGTATTTCAAGCCTATCAAGTAGCCGTCTGGCTTCCTGCGGCTCAAATGCCTCATACAGTGAAGCACCGGTATGTGTATTAAGATTATCCATTACCAAAATGACCTTTTTAGTATCTGGATAGCGAATATCTAGAAGATCTTTTATCTGTGTTGCCCAGTCAATTTTTGTGCGTCTGTCTGTAACAGATACAAATCGCTTGCCACCAAATGGGTCGTAGAACATAAACAGGCTACAGGTTCCATTACGTTCATATTCATAATCATAACGAGCTAGCTTGCCTGGTTTAGCTGATATTGCCAAACGTGTTTCTTTTATTAACTGCTTGCTTGTCTCGTCCATACATACCACAGGCATATCCGGGTTATACTCTCTCTTGTAAACTGTTAGTACATCCTCCATTGCACATACAAAGGAAGAATTAGCCTTAGGTGGTATACACCACATCTCTTTTAACCATGGTTTAATTTCGTTTTTTTTAAAGTCTGCCTGACAGTCTCATATGATACACTTTCTACATAATCCAGCTTAACCATCCTATCGGCCAGCAGGCGAAGCGACCAACTACTTCTCCCTTTAGGTGGTTTGCTGCATGAAAGGGCAATAAGATGTGCTTCAGCATCGCCATCAAGCCTTTTGCGAGAAACTTTTTGGATATATTGTTGCCGCTTTGATACTGCATCAAAACCTTCTTGGACCAATTGCTTTCTAACCCTTTCAACTGTTTGTACTGTTACATCGAGTGCTTGGCTAATTTTTTCGTCTGACCATCCAGGTCCTTCTTTCCCTTGGTCTGCTTTTAACAGGATTCTTGCCCGTGTAAATAACTGGGCAGGCCTTTTGCCTGATGATATAAATCGCTTTAGCGTTTGGTATTCTTTCTGTGATAAACGTACAATATATTTTTTCATGACTCTCCTCCTGACTTGTATCTTTTATCACTAAATATGGCATAAGTCAGGAAGTAAGTCAAGTTAATTACCCAATATAATTATATTGACATGACACTAGTTGGGGTTTTAATATAAAAACAGCAATCCGAACTTTCTTTACCTTTTGGTCCGAGGCTACCGGGCCCTGCTCCTTTTTTGACAATATTCCAGAGGGGTAGGGTGAAAAAATTTAGGGAGGTGGTTAAATTCAAATAATTTACTCAGATATATAAAGTAAAAATCCATAGATATAAAAAAAGGGGGGAATAAAAAAAATTTGGTATAAGAAGAATTTCATATTTTAGAGAGATTTAAGTAAAGAAAAAATTCTAAGGAGATAATACAATGAAAAAATTTATTATTGGTAGTATTGTTTGTGTTTTATTTTTGGTTTCAGCATTAGTAGTTTTTGCTACAGGGGAGAATATAATTTCAATGAGGCTTGGGGGTGATCAACCAGCAGAAGCACCTGGAGAAAAAAGCTATAGTTTTTTTGCAGAAAGAATGAAAGAGGAAACAGATGGTCAAATTATAATAACAGTCTATCCGAATGCTGTGCTTGGTGATAATCTCGAACTTATTGAGCAAGTTCAAGCGGGGGTTTTAGAAATATCAACAGCATCTATGGGATGGTTAAACAGTTTTGTTCCCATAGTGGATGTTTTCAGTACACCATATTTATTTAGAGATAAAGAACACTATTGGAAAGTTCTTGATGGGGAAGTTGGCCATGAGATTGCAGGCTATATTGAAGGAGCTGGAATGAAATTACTATACTGGGTAGATGCTGGGGCAAGAAGTTTTTATAATAATGTACGTCCTATATATACTCCAGATGATTTAAAAGGCCTTAAAATTAGAGTAATGGGAAGTGAAGTTATGATTAAAACTATGAAAGCTTTAGGTGCTTCTCCAACAACAACTTCCTTTGATGAAGTATATAGTGCTCTTCAAACAGGGATTATTGATGGTGCTGAGAATAATCCTCCCAGTATAAATCTGATGAAACATAATGAAGTTGCTAAATATTTTTCTGTAGATGAACATATGATGGTTCCGGACTGCCTTTTGATTAATCTTGATGTTTGGAACAAACTTACAGAAGAACAACAAGATATTTTTATTAAGCTAAGCAAGGAAGCTCAAGAATTTGCGAAAGAAGAATGGGCTAAACAAGAAGAAGAAGCACTTGAGATAATAGCCGAAACTACAGAAATCAATGAAATTCCCGATAAATCAGATTTCATAGAAGCAGTAAAATCTTTACAGGAGTCATTATCTGACCAGTTTGAAGGTTATATTGAAAAGATACAAGCTGTAAAATAAAAAATAATTAGGGGAGAACCTTTTTAGGTTCTCCCCTAATACAAATTGAAGAGGATGTAGTGTTGGGAATATTGAAAAAATCACTAGATATTATTTTAAACATAGTAAAATGGGTAGTAATTTTTCTACTAAATACAATGACGATTTTTCTTTTTATTGCTGTTTTAAGCCGTTATTTATTCGGCCATTCGTTTTACTGGATCGATGCTTACAGTCGTTACTCTCTTATCGTCATTTCCTTTTTAGGTAGTGCTATGGCATTGAGAAAAAAAAAGCATATTAGTGTTGATGTTGTAATAAATATATTACCTCAAATTCTAAGAAAATCGATTATTAAAATTGATATTTTTTTAATTTTAGTTTTTTCATTTGTAATGTTCATCCAGGGGATAAAGTTATATAAGCTAACAGAGAGGCAAATTATTCCAGATTTGGGTAATATCAAAATGTCAAATATTACCGTTATTATTCCTATAACTGCTGTATTAATGGCATTGATTGCATTAGAAATGATTTTTTCTTCTGATAAATCATCACTTAGTTCAATTCAGGCGGACAGAGAACATGATTAGTGCCTTCTTTATTGTTGTCTTTTTTTTACTTTTAATTCTTGGTATACCAGTTGCTTTTGCTTTAGGAATTGCTACATGTTTTGCAATTTATCTTATGGATATACCTATGATAATTATATTTCAGAGAATGTTTTCTGGTGTCAATAGTTTTATTCTTACATGTATCCCTTTCTTCATTCTTATGGGTAATATTATGGAAAAGGGAGGAATTGCGAGAAGGATTGTAAATTTTAGTAATTTAATAGTCGGAAGAATTACAGGAGGATTGGCAGCCGTAAACGTTTTAGCAAGTATGTTCTTTGGCGGCATCTCAGGTTCCGCAGTTGCTGATACTTCATCTATTGGATCAATGTTAATGCCAATGATGAATGAAGAAGGTTATGATCGAAGTTTTTCTGCTGCCATAACATGCACATCCTCAACAATAGGTCTTATAATACCTCCGAGTAATACGATGATTTTGTATTCGTTTGTAGCTGGGGGAGTTTCAATTGCTGAGCTTTTTTCTGCGGGAATTATTCCTGGCATACTTATAGGGACTGGCCTCATGATAGTTGGTTATATAATTTCTGTGAAACGGCATTATCCATCGCATCCTATACCCCCTTTAAAAGAGGCGATTAAAATCATCCAAGAGGCTTTGTTAAGTCTTTTTCTTGTAGTTATTATTGTTGGTGGAATATTGGGAGGTATTTTTACAGCTACAGAAGCAGCCGTTTTTGGCGCTGTGTATGCTTTTATAATTACATTCTTTGTGTATAGAGAATTAAATTTTCAAGATTTACCAGAAATATTTTTAAAAACTATTTATACAACAGCAATAGTAATGTTTCTTATTGCTACTTCCACTGCATTTGCTTATGTTTTGGCTATAGAGCAAATTCCGAGTTTGATCGCAGATTTTCTATTATCCATTACTGTCAATAAGTATATTCTATTGCTAATTATTAACTTTATTCTCCTAATTGTGGGGACTTTTATGGATAGTTCTCCAGCTATTTTAATTTTTACTCCTATTTTTTTACCAATTGCAGTTAACATGGGTTTATCACCAATACATTTTGGATTGATTATGATAATAAACTTAACTATAGGTTTGGTCACACCTCCTGTGGGAACGGTGCTATTTGTTGGTTTAGGCATTGCCAATATTAGAATGGATCAAATTATTAGGCCTTTGCTTATTTTCTTAATCCCTATGATTATTTTACTTTTACTTGTTACCTATATAGAACCTATTACTATGTTTTTACCTAACATTTTATTTCAGTAAAAAGTTAATAGTTTTGAATTATTATATTTTTAAAAAATAAGGTAGGAGGAATGTTTATGAAAGATAAATATCATTTTAAAGCGAGCGAACTTTTTAAGAAAAAGAGGCCAGAAGATTTAGGGTTAGAGTATACATCATGTCAGAGAATTGAATTGAAAGAAACATTAATTTTAGATTCTAAAGAGGAAGAAGTTTGCCTTGTGGTCATAGAAGGGGAAGTTGATTTTCAATACGAAGATAAAAGAGGAACAGCTAATTTTAAGGATATGATATATATCCCTAGGAGAAAAAAGGTTAATATCTATTCTAAAGATGCCATACTTATGTATTTTAGTGCTCCATCTGATATTGATACACAGTTTTCACATATAGATTTTTTGAGCATTGATAAAAATCCAAATACTCATATAATTACTGGAAACTCAAAAAATAATAGCAAAAGAGATGTTTGGAAATTTATTGATAAAGACTTTGAATGTTCTCGATTGATGATGGGTCTTTGCGAGGGAAGTATAGGTGGATGGACATCTTGGCCACCTCATGAACATGCAGAAAAACGTGAGGAAGTTTATGTCTATTTTAATATGAAAAATGCCTTTGGGGTACAGTGTGTGTATGATGATATGAACAATCCCTATAATGTTGCTATCGTTAGGGATGGGGATTTGATTTTAATTCCAAAAGGATACCACCCTAATGTTGGCTGTCCAGCGGGTAAAATCTCTTATATCTACTGCATGGCTTCTAAAAAATCTGGAGACAGAAACTTTATGGATCTTAATATACAGGAAATATATAGTGATTAATTTAAATAATTTTTGTGAGTCAAGCCATATATTCAAGTTGTCACTATGGATAAAGCTTATGCAAGTGAATATAGGCGATGGATAATGAGGTTCAGATTCAAATATGTATTTGTTGATGACGAAATTATTAAGGATTGTAAGGTAGGCTTTATTGAAGCTACTGGAAGGGTATCCTTACAAAGAAATATTTTTTGTAAAAAACTGTTAAAGAATAAGAACTGTCGATAAAGGAGAATTTTTGGAACAGACTATATGTGGATAATTTAAAGATTTACCGCTTTTAAGGGAGAAAAAAAAAGTTTTCTTGCAAGGCGGTAAAGGAAAGGGAAGAGTCTAAATATAGCTTTGCAGATTTATAATGAAATTAGATGAGTTCAACCAAAAAATCCATGTAAATGTTTCATAAGCAGATTTAAGTTTAAGTTATTTTTGATAAGTTTAGTATAATTGTTTAAATTATTTTGAAGGAGAGATAATAAAATGAAAATAAGTTGTTGTTGGATGTATGCGATTGGAAAATATGGCTTTCCACCTAAAATAAGTGATATGAAGAGAGCTATCAGAGAAATGGCACAGATGGGGTTTAAATATATAGAATTAGAAGGGGTAGGATATGAGAATTTAAATTCTGTTTATGAAAACAAAGAAAGCTTAAAAGAAGAATGTTTGCGCAATGAATTAAAAATCGTCAACTTTGCTCCAATCATTCCTCAATCATTAAGTAGTGATACTTACGAGTTTAAAGAAGGAATAAAGTATTTTGAAATGGGGGTCAAAACTGCAAGTTACCTGAATTCAGCGAGAGTATGGATTGATAGTTACATGCCGCCTCTTATAATAAAAGCAGGAAAATCATATGTTGAAAATTTAGATTTTGGAAAACAAATAAATGCTCGTTTATTTCCCCATTTCTCCTGGAAATCATTCTGGCAAATATATACAGAAAATATTAAAAAATGTAATCAAATATGTAAGGATTACGGAGTAGAATTATTAATTGAGCCAAGGGTAGGTGAGGTTCTTAGTAATAGCGATGCCTTATTGCGTCTCTTTGATGAAGTTGATGATGATAATCTAGGTGCAATCCTTGATATTGCTCACCAACATGCACAGAAAGAGATTCTTCCTATAGCTATAGCAAAATTAAATGATAAAATAAAATATGTACACGTAGCAGATAACGATAGTAGGGATAACCATCATTATATGATTGGAAATGGTAATGTAGATTGGGACGAGGTTTTTATAACCCTCAAATCTATAGGTTATGATGGTTATTATGCCATAGATTTAGAGAAATTGCCAAATTTATCAAATGCATTTCTTGAATCCAAAAAAATATTAGAGAAATATGCACAAAAATATGACTTATAAAGTATAAACCAAAATTTTCAAAAAAAAATTGAAAATTATTTTAATCGTTCAGGGTTCAATTCCCCGCAGCAAAGCTACGGGGAGATTCATTGTAAAAAAATAATAATGATATTAAAGGGTGAAACAATATGAATTTAAGTATAACCATTTCTAGCCTAGGATCGAAATTCGCACCAATTATATTACAAGGAGAATATATTACACAAATATATAAAGCAAAAGAAATCGGATATAAAGCGGTAGAACTTCATATTCGAGATCCCAAAACAATTAATCATTCTTCAGTAATGCAGGCAATCAAAGAAAATAATCTTTCTGTGTCTGCAATAGGAACTGGGCAAGCATACGTTGACGATAAAATTTATTTTTCTTCTATTGATAAAGGAATAAGAAGTGCAGCCATACAAAGAATTAAAGATCAAATTGATTTAGCTTCAAAATTAAATACAAAAGTAATAATTGGAACGATTAAAGGTCCTTTACCAGAGGATAAGAATGAGAGAATAATTGCGGTGGAGCGAGCAACTACATGTTTAAAGGAATGTGCTGAATATGCAAAATATAAAAAAGTTAATCTTGTTTTAGAAGCGATTAATCGATATGAAACAAATTTTTTAAATACAGCTAAACAAACTGTTGAATTTATTAAAAAAATAGATCCTTCTGTCATCGGTTTACATTTGGATACTTTTCATATGAATATAGAAGAAAAACTAATCGGACAAGTAATAAAAGAATATTCTTCCTATTTAGCATACCTGCATTTTGCCGATAGTAATAGATTGTCACCTGGATTAGGTCATATAAATTTTTCCGAGATCATTTTGGCTTTAAAAAAAATTAACTATAATGGTTATATTGGTGTAGAAGCATTACCATTGCCTGATTCTTATAGTGCTGCAAAGCAAGCCTTGTTGTATATAAATAAATTATGTAATTAAAAAAGAGAATAAACTAATTTAACTTTGAAATTATTATAGAAAATAAATTTAAAAAATATAATCCGGCTTTTTTCTCCAGAGTTCTCCAGACTGCCGGTCCCCTGCCTTCCCATCTCTTGGAAGGTCCATCGGAAGGGCGGGGTTATTTAAAAAGGCGGTGATTGCCTATAAGCAAAAATTTCTCTTGTCAGGTGCTCCAAAATTGAATAATGCTAACTGGGCTACGGTAAGGGGCAGGTTCTAATCAGATTTTACCTGTCCCTTATAAAAAAAAGAGGAGAGAAAATTAATGTACCCCCCGATAGATTAAGTTTTTTAAATAAGTTTGATATTTTTTTTACCAGACGATGGTTAATGCTGTCAAAGAAGATAAATTAAACGAGAGGGATTTTTATATAGGGGCTAAGGCTAAGAGTATGAATCAGGAACGAAGGGAAAAAATGTTTTTTTAAACGAAGGTCTGATTAAAAAGGAAAAAAAGAGATAAGAGCAATCTGTTTATTTTGGGAAAACTCGGGAGGGGAGGATCTGGTAATTCCCCCCTTTTTTTTCATTTAACAGAATGGGCAATGTGTTAAATAAGAGTGGATTACTGGTTTCCTCTTGATTATAGGAGTTTTATGAGAGAGATAAAGAAATAAAAAAAGATAAAAAATAATATTAAGGAGTTACTTTTAGAATAAATTTTTTATATAATAAATATAATCTCGCTAGGGAAGAATAAATTGAGGTGGATTAAGGGAAAAATTATATCATATTCTTCCCAAAATATTTTAACACTAAAAGTGAATATTATTTTATGGAATTATGGAGAAAAAATCTTTATGCAGCCTGGATAGCAGAAATGATCGCTATTACTGGTTTCAATTTCGTTATGCCTTTTATACCTTTTTATGTTCAGGAATTGGGAATAACGGATATGGGTAAAGCTGCTCAATGGGCAGGAATTTTAATTGGCGTTCCTGCTATGGTAATGACTATATTTTCTCCCATTTGGGGTTCTTTGGCCGATATATACGGACGCAAAATAATGGTAGAAAGAGCTATGTTTGGAAGTGCCATTAGTATATTCCTTATGGCTTCCGTTAATAATGTTTATCAGTTCTTGTTTTTTCGTATTCTCCAGGCTGCTTTAACCGGAACCGTGGCTGCCTGTATTGCCCTGGTTTCCTCAAGTACCCCTCCCCAAAAAATGGGCTATAGCTTAGGATTAATGCAAACAGCAATATTTAGCGGTACCTGTATTGGACCTTTATTGGGAGGAGTAATTGCCGATAATCTTGGCTATCGTAATTCTTTTCGTATTACCAGTATGTTACTTTTTATAGCTGGCTTACTCATCTTTTTTCTGGTAATGGAGGATTTTCATCCCTTAGCTAAAAAAGAAATATCTTCAAATAATTTTTGGAAAAACTTGAAGATAGTCTTTTCTTCTCACCAGCTTGTAATAATGATTTTTATTTTCTTTTTAGTTCAATTTTCCGTAATGATTGTTAATCCTGTCTTTGCTCTTTTTATAGAGGAAACCTTTACTTCTATTAAATCGATATCCTCTATTACCGGAGCTATGTTGGCCCTAACTGGTTTTGCCAGTGCCATTTCCGCTGCCTATATCGGCCGGCTCTCCGATAAATTCGGTTATAAAAAGTTACTAATTATCACTATCCTGGGAGCAGGAATTTTTTATCTTCCCCAGGCTTTTATCAGTAGTATTTCTCAACTTATTGTATTAAGAATTTTCCTGGGTCTTTTTTATGGTGGCATCTTGCCTATTACTAATACTATAATTAGCCTTTCTACTTCCCCTTATGATCGAGGGAAAGCTTTTGGTATTACTACCAGTGCTACTTGTCTGGGAAATACCCTGGGTCCGCTTGCCGGGGGATTAATTGCTTCCACTCTGGGGCTAAAGGACATCTTTATTTTTACCTCCATTCTACTCGTATTGACCGGAATATGGATAATCATAATAGTTAGAAGACCAAAGACAAGAGGGCACTAATCCAAATTTCAACGAATTTCAGAAGAACTCGGTAATTCGGTAATTTTTTTTGCCCTTTTTTTTATTTAACACAAGGGCACTTCTGTTAAATACCCATGACCTTTAAATATAAGGGTTTCGATGGGCTCAAAAGAGGATAATCTCCAATTCTTGATATTTTACTATACCTATGATACAATATATTCAAAAAGTAAAATATAAGAGGGTATTTAAAATCAAAAAGTAAAATTCATAAAATGCCTTATAAAACAAGGGTTGCAGAACTTTTTTAGGGACTTTTCGGGGTCTTTTCAGAAAAAGGTAAAATACAATATGTTAAACGCTAAAAAGGGGTGTTAGAAGATGGGAGATGTGGGACCAATCCGGGACTTAAACCGGATACAGAAAATTAAGGGAAACTTGAAGAGGAAGAAGAATCCCCGGGATCTCCTTTTATTTACTGCCGGGATTAATTTAGGCCTGAGGATTTCTGACCTGCTGAGGCTAAAGGTGGGAGATGTCAAGGACCGCAAAGGGGATATCCGGGACTTTATCTATATTACCGAGCAGAAGACCAAAAAGCAGAGGAAGATCGCCTTGAATGATGGGGTCAGAGAGACCTTGCAGATTTATTTTGATAAGACCGGGGTCTATGACTTGGATAGATATTTATTTACCTCTGAAAAATCTAAGAAGAATAAACCATTAACCCGGGTCCGGGCTTGGCAACTGATTAATGAGTGGGGCCGGGAAGTAGGCATCGAGGAGAGGATCGGGACTCACACCTTGAGAAAGACCTTAGGCTATCAGATGAGAAAGAAGGGAATCGCTATCGAGGTAATTCAAGCGATCCTGGGTCATTCCAGCGCTAAGGTTACCTCCCGCTATATCGGGATATCTGACGATGAGCTGGAGGAGGTCTCTAAGAGTTTTATCCTGTAAAAAGTTAATAAGGGCAATTCATAATTCAAGACATTATAAAGAACTAAAAAAAGACGCACTTAAAAAGGCTATTATAGTAATAAGTGAATTGCTAAAAAAATATTGTAGTTCGGTTATTTAGAGTTATCTGAAACACGGCGGGAAATGCACGACATCCAGAGCGTGATGAAAGCCGATTTTGTCTTTGAAAGGAGCATTCTTTTGTTAAGAGAAAATGTTGATGAAACTTATATTTTCTTTCCATTAGTAAATTTAGATGCTGAATATAGACTAAAATATGGAGACATAGGACCAGCGAGCATACTAACTAAAAAATATCCAAGGATTTTAAAAATACTTCCTGCATTAGATAAAGTAATCGTAGACGGTGAAAACATTAAAGATCCTGTATTTGCAGCATCAACTATGGATTTTAAAAAATTTATTTATGAAATAGAATGCATTGCTTTCTTAGCAGAAGACAACCCTGCGGCATACGAAATATTTGTTAATAAAGTAATGTTAACTATTCATAATGAAGATGGACAAGAGCTAATTTGTATTAATAAATATGTATTACTCCCTTTAGACACTATTACTGGAATAATTTTAGAAGATTTTCCTAAAGATTATCGGCGTTGGGATACTGATAGTATATCAAAATTCGAGAGTGAAATATCAAATATAATAAACAGTGATTTCTATAAAGCTCTAATTTATTGTTTATCTGATGAGCAAGATAAAGAAGTTGCAAAAGAAAAACTAAGAATTATCGTATCTATTATGCTTTTTAATGAAGCTTTTATTAACCTTGCTGTGATGCATCCATTTTCAAATATAAAAATTGTCCTTATTGCCGCTGCGTTTGAAGCCTTATTAAATTTACCTCCAGAAGCAATAGAAGCTTCTTTTGAACAAGCAATAACTACGATGGTTGGTAAGAAAACAACTATGTTAAAAAAATGGTGTAAAACTTTTTATAATTACCGCTCAAGGTTAATTCATGGTGATATTGATTGTAATAAAGATGAAAAACCATTTATATATTTAAATAAAGAAGGACCTCCTTGCTCAGTCATTGCAAATAATTTATTTATTCATTGTTTAAGAACAAAGCTTTATTTAATGGGTATATATAGTGGATATAAACGGAAAAGTTTCGATTTTGATAATTATATTAACTCATGGCAAAAGGTACTATTTCAATACATTAAAAAAGAATGATCTTAAGAGGCTACCATCCCTAGTGTCATGTCAAGTCTCAATTGACGGATAGAGTCGTGACAACTTAATTCTGGCGTCATCAGTGGTAAATTGCCAATTGATTTTTGCATTTTTGTTATTTCTATGGCTCTGCCATGCAGCGGCTT
>Ga0307428_1000849_pt1 | contig 17099 bp, 19 predicted proteins | sample SalMarWE160240MG_FD_202161 | JGI IMG/M metagenome (GOLD analysis project Ga0307428, IMG submission 202161) | Salt marsh sediment microbial communities from the Plum Island Ecosystem LTER, Massachusetts, United States - WE1603-240 | ecosystem: Environmental > Aquatic > Marine > Intertidal zone >...
CAAGGTGTCTGGTTCTGGGGCAACACCGATGACGTGCTGTTCAGGCTCGTAACCCTCGGCTCCGCGGAACTCGAGAAGCAGGGCTTCACGCGCTACCAATATGGGACCGTCCACGCGCCCATGCCCCCAATGGGCTTCAGCGTAAAAACCGCGGACCACCTCTGGAAGATCATCGCCTTCATTCGTTCGATCAATCCTCCTGGAACGAATCCTCCCGAGAAGGTCATCCCCGGAAGATACACGGCTCCCGAGGAGAAGAATTAGCCATCGCAGCTCGTATCCTTCTCGCGCTGCGTAGCCTCCACGGCAGCCACTGACATCACTCTTGTCTTGGCTCTGCGAAAGAGTCAGCTAGAGCTCATGTACGCCTCGAAGGAGATTTATTACACACTGCAAGGCGAAGGCGCGCAGGCCGGAAGGCCTGCCGTCTTTTGCCGGTTTGCCGGCTGCAATTTGTGGTCAGGGCGCGAAGCGGACCGCGCTGAAGCCATCTGCAATTTCTGTGACACCGATTTTGTCGGGACCGATGGTTCGGGCGGCGGCAGATTTCCCGACGCCGAGGCGCTGGCGCAGGCCTGCCGCAGGGCCTGGCAGGGCAATAGCGGGACGCCGCCCTTCGTGGTTCTCACTGGGGGTGAGCCGATGCTGCAGGTGGATGAGCCCTTGATCGTGGCGCTCCACGGCGCGGGCTTCGCGATCGCGATCGAGACCAACGGCACCCTTCCAGTCCCGCGCTCGATCGACTGGATCTGCGTCAGTCCCAAGGCCGGCGCGGCCCTCGTGCAGCGTTCGGGCGATGAGCTCAAGCTCGTCTATCCGCAAAGCGCCCTCGAGCCATCAGCGTTCGAGGACCTCGACTTCGCGCATTTCTTGCTCCAACCCATGGATGCCGGGGGGAGAAGCCCAGGCCACCTCCGCGCGGCCGTCGACTATTGCCTCGCCCATCCGAAATGGCGCCTGAGCCTCCAGACCCACAAGCTTCTCGGCTTGCGCTAGCTCGCCTCCAAGCCCTGGTTTGACGCCGGAAAATCCCCTAAACGACTGCCCATGCGGGTCTACAAGGACTTCTTCTTCGAGGCGGCTCATCTGCTGCCGTCGGCGCCTCCCGGACATCCCAATGCGCGGGTGCACGGCCACTCGTTCCGCGCCCGCGTCGCCGTTGACGGCGAGCCGAATCCAGAGACGGGTATCTTGCTCCATTTCGACGATCTCGAAGCCGCCATCGCCGATGCGCGGGAAGCCCTCGATCATCGCTTTCTCAACGAGGTCGAGGGCCTTGAATCGCCGACGCTGGAGCGTATCGCCATGTGGCTCTGGGACCGCCTGCACAATCTCCTCCCCGGCCTCGCCGAGATTCAGATCGCACGCGACAGCTGTCATGAGGGCTGCGTCTATACCGGCCCGGCAAGCCCTCGCCTGCGCGCGGCCGAATAGAGGAGCCGATGGCGGCGAAGACCAGCAAGTTGAAGCAGCTTGGCAAGGAGGCGCCTGTCCCGGCCTCCCCGGAGGATGCACTGCTCGAGCGCGTGCCGAACCCGCATCCAGACATGCTCTATGCCGCACGCTTCACCGCACCAGAATTTACCTGCCTCTGCCCGATTACGGCACAGCCCGACTTCGCTCATCTCGTCATCGACTACGCGCCGAAGCGCTGGCTGCTCGAGTCGAAGTCGCTCAAGCTCTATCTTGCCAGCTTCCGCAACGTCGGCGCCTTCCACGAGGACGCGACGGTCACCATCGGCAAGCGCGTCACCGCGCTGATCGAGCCCGCGTATCTCCGCATCGGCGGCTATTGGTATCCCCGGGGCGGCATTCCCATCGACGTGTTCTGGCAGCACGGCACGATGCCTGCGGGCCTCTGGCTGCCGGATCAAGGTGTCGCGCCCTATCGCGGCCGCGGTTGAGAAAAATTAGAGGGATGCGGACGACATGAGTGATGTAGCAACCGAGATCGCCCAACTCGCGCCCTCCGATCTTCTTGGCCTGTGTCTCGGCGTCGTCGGCGCGCTGTTGGTGCTGTTCGGTGCCTATGAGGCCTCGGTGCTGATCAACAAGGACCCCCGCGAGATCGAGTCGCGGCAAAAGCTGACTGCGGTCGGGCTGTTGCTGTTCGGGCTCGTGCTTTCGCTCGCGGGACTTTCGGGCGCGCTGTGGACCGAGTTGACGGACGGCCAGCCGCCGGCCAGCGCCGGTGACAGCTCAAGTCCCTAATTGTCGCTTGCCGCAATTGCGCTGCTGCGCCGCTCCCGCCGCTAGCCGCGAACCGCGCGGGCTTTCGCCAGACAATCGATCTCGACCAGTTCGGCAAGCAGAGGCGCAAGCTCCTTGAGCGGCAGCATGTTGGGCCCGTCGGACGGCGCGCGGTCAGGATCCTGGTGCGTCTCGATGAACAGGCCGGCGACGCCGACGGCGACGGCCGCGCGCGCGAGTACCGGCACGAAGCGCCGCTCGCCGCCGCTCTGGGTCCCCTGCCCTCCAGGCTGCTGCACCGAATGGGTGGCGTCGAAGATCACCGGCGCGCCGGTCTCGGCGAGGATCGGCAACGCGCGCATATCGGAAACGAGGGTATTGTAACCGAAGGAGACGCCGCGCTCGGTGACGAGCACCTTTGGATTGCCGGCACCAACGAGCTTCGCCACTACGTGCTTCATGTCCCAGGGTGCAAGGAACTGCCCCTTCTTGACGTTGACGACCTTGCCGGTTTTTGCCGCGGCGACCAGAAGGTCGGTCTGGCGGCAGAGGAAGGCCGGAATCTGCAGCACGTCGACGGCCTCGGCCACAGCGGCGCATTGCTCCGGCTCATGGACGTCCGTGACCACCGGAAGTCCGAACCGATCTTTGATCTCGGCGAAGATCGGCAGTGCCTCGGCGAGGCCGATCCCCCGGGCGCTTCTTGCGCTCGTGCGGTTCGCCTTGTCGAAGGAGCTCTTGTAAACGAGGCCGAGGCCGGCCTTTGCCGCGATCTCCTTGAGGGCCTCGGCCATTTCCAAGGCATGCGCGCGGCTTTCCAGAGCGCAGGGGCCGGCCATCAAGGCGAGCGGTAGGGCATTGCCGAAACTGGCCGGTCCGACAGTGACGACAGGGCTTGGAGTCGGCGTCATGGGGGCAGTCATGGCCGGACCATGAGGGCGTTACCGTCGCCCGTCAATCGGCTGGGCAGAGGTAACGACAGTTTGTTGCCAAAGGCTTCCGAGGAGGTCTCAGGCATGACGCGATCTCTGTTAGACTTGGCGGTGAAGCGAAGGAGCCGCCATGATGCGCGCGATGATAGCGACAAGATGGCTTGCTGGTGTCTGCCTCGTCGGCGCTGGCATCGTGCTTAGTGGCGGACCGGCGCAGGCCAATCCAATCGAAGACTGCAATCAGGACGCGGATCTCGACCGGCAGATCGAGGGGTGTACCCTCTTCCTGCAGCAGGAACCGTTCGGGCCTCATGTCGCCCTCGCCTATGGTCTTCGCGGAGGCGCCTATCGGTCGAAGGGTGATTTCAAGCGCGCCATCGAGGATTTCGACCTCTCGCTCGAAATCGATCCCCGCCAACCCAGGGTCTATGTGAACCGGGGTCTTGCCTATCGCGACAAGGGCGACGTCGACCAGGCTGTTGCCGATTTTACCAAGGCCATCGAAATCGACTCGCAATTCGGCGAAGCGCTCGTCAATCGCTGTGTTGCCTATGCCGATCAGGGCAAGGCCGATTTGGCCATCGCCGATTGCACCAAGGCGATTGCGCTGAACGCCACCGACTCTGTCGCCTTCAACGATCGCGGCGTCGCCTATGAAAAGAAGGGCGATCTCGACAAGGCGGTCGCGGACTACACCGAGGCCATCGAGCTTTATCCGCGCTATCGAGAGGCGCTGGCCAATCGCGCCGTGATCTACGACCACAAGGGCGACCGCGAGCGCGCCGTCGCTGATTATCGCGCCGCGCTGGAACTCAATCCGAGCGATGAAGACCGCGCCGAAATTGAAGCGGCGCTGAAGCGCCTTGGCGCTAGCCAATAAAAATCGATTCAAATTTCAAGGGTGCTTCGTCTCTGTCGCGACGAAGCACGTTCTGGCATCATCCGCGCCTTCGCCACGGGAGGCACCATCATGAAAAAAGCGATTGCGGAGTTTATCGGCACCTTTGCCTTGGTTCTCTCATCGGCTGCGGCACGGCGGTCATCGCCGGCATGGGAACCGGGGCGACCTCGGTTGACGTGCTTGGCATTGCCACGGCCTTTGGCCTCACCATTGTCGCCATGGCCTACGGCATCGGCCAGATCTCTGGTTGTCACATCAATCCGGCCGTGAGCTTCGGCGCGCTGGTTGCCGGTCGCATGAGCGGCTCCGACTTCGTCACTTACGTCATTGCGCAAGTTCTCGGTGCGATCGCGGGCGCGTTCGTGCTCTATCTCATTCTGTCGGGAAAGGCCTCCGGCTGGAGCGGAGGGCTTGGCCAGAACGGTTGGGGTCCAGGGTATCTCGGCGAGTACAATCTGACGGCTGCATTTCTCTATGAGGTGATCGGCACCTTCCTGTTCCTGGTCTGCATCCTCGGCGTCACCCAGAAGGGTGCGCCGGTCGGTCTCGCCGGTCTCGCCATCGGACTGACGCTGGTCGCGCTCCACCTTCTCGGCATCAACATCACCGGCACCTCGGTCAACCCCGCTCGCTCGCTCGGGCCGGCCATTGTCGGCTTCGGCAGCAATCCGCAGGCGCTCTCCCAAGTGTGGCTGTTCATCGTGGCGCCGCTCCTCGGCGCTGGCGTCGCCGGGTATCTCTTCAAGTCGGGCGTTCTTGCCGCTGATGACGTCGTTCCCGTGCGTGGCGCGGGAGAGTCGGACGTGGCGCCAGGCGCCTCGGCACCAGCGGAGTCCGCTGCCTCACCGGCACGCGGGAGCCGCAAACCCTCTGGTGCCAAGGATTGGGCGGCCGACGTCAAGCGCTACGTGCCAGATGCCGACGACCAGGTGATTGCAGGGATCGTCCGTTATCTCGGCATCGCGCTCCAGAAGCGCGATTCGTCGCTCGTGGCGTTTTCCGACAAGACCGAGCTTGACCGGGTGCGAGCCAACTTCCTGCAAAAGAAGCTCGCGCTCACGCATCCGGAGCCGGTGCTCGACGAAGCAATCAGGGCCGTCGGCGAGACCATGAAGCGGGACCGCTCCAAGAACAGGGTCACCGTGTATTACCTGCTGGCCGACCGCTTCGACAAACTGTCGATGTTTGGCTGAGCTGAGTAGAGGTCATGGCAAGCGGGGCGGAGTCGCTTAAGGCTCCGTCCTGCTCCATTTCGGCCTGTCGGTCTCATAGCGGTTGACGACGCTCGGGAACACGGGCAGCCAAGGCTCGCGCCTGATGGTCCACAACTCGTAGGTCGGCTGCCATAGAGCCGTCTCGTCGAATGAGCCTGGATAGACATAGATCTCATCCGCCCGCGAATAGTGGGAGTAGACCTGAGAGCCGCAGGCCGGGCAGAAATAGCGGCGCCCATGCTCCGAGCTGGCGAAGACATCGACCTCCCCGCTGATCGTCACCGCGTCGGGCGGGAACACGGCATAGAAGCTGAAAGGCATGGCGTGCAGCTTGCGGCAGGTCAGGCAGTGGCAGACGCCGATGCGATAGGGCTCGCCCCTCGCCTCGACCTTGACCTTGCCGCAGGCGCAACCGCCGTTGTGGACGCTGTCTGACATTCGGCACTCCTTCCGAACCTAATCGGCCTTGCTCGCGGCCCGAAGGCGGACGGTCAGGAGCTGGCGGGCCTTATCCAAAACGTCGAGGCCGAAGCTCCGGTAAAGCCGCTGCGCCGCGACATTGTCGCGTCCCGCCTCGACATGGACCGCGAGCACGCGGCGCCGCTCACACTCGGCGAAGAGTGCGCGAAGGGCCTCTCGCCCGAGGCCTTGGCGCCGGTAGCCCGGACGAATGTAGAGGTCGTCGATGAAGCCATCGGGACCGCCATACTCCATGCTGTGCCGGAGCGTGAGCACCGCGTAACCGGCGGGCTCGCCGTCCTGGAAGGCGATCCAGACGGCGCCTTTGGCGTCGTCGCCGAGCAAGGCGGCGAAGCTGTCGCGCGCCCACTGGCCGTCCAAGGAGAAGTCGGATTCGGCATAGAACTCGCCCATGAGGGCGACGAGAAGAGGGGTATCGTCCGTGCCGGCGCGTCGCGTGGTGACCATGGAGCAGGACCTATCTTGATGTCTTTCGGCCGCTAATCGGAGTTTGGCAACCAACGCCGAAGTCTGCTTCGTATGTCACTATGGCCCTCTCACTTCAGCTGTAGCGGGGCGCCACCTTTGATGATGTCGTCCAGATTTTTCTCATAAGGAACGCGCGTCGATTCGACGTAGCGAATGAGAAGATTGAACCACGACACGAGCAAGATGATCTCACAAGCGCCTTCGGTGCCGAAGCGGTCAAGCAAAGCGCTGAGCGTCTCGTCGCTGGCAGAGAAGCTCTCGGTGATCTCCTCGGCAGCCTTGCAAACCAGATTGCCATCGTTGCTGAGCTGGTCCACCACGCCGTCGCACCGCAGCGCCGCAATCTCTGTCTCTGTTATGCCAAGCTGCTCGGAGAAGAGCAGGTTGTGCCGGTACTCGTAGTAAAGCCCGTATTTGATCGCGATCCGGAGATACATGTATTCGCGCAGCTTCGGATCGATCTTGCCTTCGTGAAACAGCGCATTGATGAGATCGGTGATTGGCCGAAAGCATTGGGGCACGTTGGCGAACATGCGGAGATTGTTGAGAGGCGGCAGCTCGTTCAGGCGCTCCAGAATGTCGGGCTGAAGGCTCGCATGCTCAGGCAGGGGCACTGAGACTTTGCTCGTTCGAGGTTTCGGCCGTTGCACTACGCGTCCTTTGCGTCGGCGCTAGACTAGGCGGCTCTGCTCCACCGCGGCCTCGATGAAGGAGGCGAATAGCGGGTGCGGCGCAAAGGGACGCGACTTCAATTCCGGATGGAACTGCACACCGACGAACCAGGGATGGTCGGGGATCTCGACGATCTCAGGCAGGAGCCCGTCAGGCGATAGACCGGAGAAGCGCAACCCCGCCGCTTCGAGCCGGTTGCGATAGCGCATATTCACCTCGTAGCGATGACGGTGTCGTTCGGAGATGCGCGTGGTGCCGTAGATTTCGGCCACTTTGCTGCCCTTCGCCAGCACCGCGTCATAGGCGCCGAGACGCATGGTGCCGCCGAGATTGCCGTTCGACTGGCGCTTCTCGAGCTCATCACCCTTCATCCATTCGGTCATGAGGCCGATCACCGGCTCGGGCGTCGGCCCGAATTCGGTCGAACCGGCGTTCTCGATGCCGGCAAGATCGCGCGCGACCTCGATCACCGCCATCTGCATGCCGAAGCAGATGCCGAAATAGGGCACGCCGCGGAGCCGCGCATAGCGTGCGGCACTGATCTTGCCTTCCGAGCCGCGCTCGCCGAAGCCACCGGGGACGAGGATGCCGTGCACGTCCTCCAGGTAGGCCGAGGCGTCTTCCTGCTCGAAGGTCTGGGCTTCAATCCATTGCAGATTGACGCGGACCTTGTGGGCAATGCCGCCATGGACGAGTGCCTCGTTGAGCGACTTATAGGCGTCCTTGAGGCCCGTATATTTGCCGACCACGGCGACATTCACCTCGCCATCCGGATTGGCAATGGTCTCGGCGATCTCGCGCCAGCGCTCGAGGTCGGGCTCTGGGGCATTCTCGATGCCGAAGGCCGCGAGGACTTCCCGGTCGAGCCCCTCGGCATGATAGCGCCCAGGAACTTCATAGATGCTCGCCACGTCGAGGGCCTGGATCACCGCCTCGGGGCGCACGTTGCAGAACAGCGCGATCTTGCGCCGCTCGTCGCGCGGCAACGGACGATCGGTGCGGCAGAGCACAACGTCAGGCTGGATGCCGATCGAGCGCAGCTCCTTCACCGAATGCTGGGTTGGCTTGGTCTTGAGCTCACCGGCGCTCGAGATGAACGGCACCAGCGTCAGATGGATGAACACCGTGTGTCCGCGCGGCAGCTCGTTGCCGAGCTGGCGGATGGCCTCGAAGAAGGGCAGACCCTCGATGTCGCCGACGGTGCCCCCGATCTCGCACAAGACGAAATCGACATTGTCGTTGCCCTCGGTGATGAAGGCCTTGATGGCGTCGGTGACGTGGGGAATGACCTGGACCGTCGAGCCGAGATAGTCGCCACGCCGTTCCTTGGTGATGATCTGCTGGTAGATGCGCCCCGTGGTGATGTTGTCGGCTTGGCTCGCCGGCCGACCGGTGAAACGCTCGTAGTGACCGAGGTCGAGGTCAGTCTCGGCGCCGTCGTCCGTGACGAACACCTCGCCATGCTGATAGGGGCTCATCGTCCCCGGGTCGACGTTGAGATAGGGGTCGAGCTTGCGCAGGCGCACGCTATAGCCGCGCGCCTGAAGCAGCGCCCCGAGAGCAGCCGATGCCAGCCCCTTGCCGAGAGAGGAGACCACGCCGCCGGTAATGAAGACGTACCGCGCCATGGGCCTTGAACATATACTGAAAGCCGCCCGAGTCGTAGCCCTAAGCTCAGCGCGTCCACCGTTGAGCGAAGGTGGGGACGGCTCGGTGACGCTGCAGCAGGGTTAAGACTGCCCTACTTCGACTGCGGGGCCTGTGGCGCTGGCGGCGCCTGAGTCGCCGGAGTGCCGGATGGCGCTGGAACTTTCGGCAGCGTCAGGCCTGGCAGCGACCCGCCACCGCCCTGAACCGGTCCACCGGTGGTCTGATCGAAAATCGAGGTCGGACCGGACTGGCGGCTCGCTATGATCGTCAGCGCGAGGCTCGTGGCGAAGAACGCCGCAGCGAGCACGCCTGTGGTCTTGGTCAGGGCATTGCCCGCGCTGCGGCCGGTCATGAAGCCGCCGCCACCGCCGCCAATGCCAAGCGCCCCGCCTTCGGAGCGCTGCAGCAACACCACGCAGATCAGCGCGATGGCGACCATGACATGAATAACAAGAAGCACTGTGGTCATCGTGTAGCCTTTGTTTTCCCAGGCGGTGTCTTATCCGAATCCGCTAGGGCTTGGCTAGGCTTGGTGTCCTCATCGCTGGCCGATTCCAGCTTGGGCTTCCGGTCGGGCAAAGGCACGCTGACGGGCTTGGCTCTGACCACGCCGCCGCCTCGGCAACGAAACTGGATCTGCTCCTCGACATGGAGAAAATGCCTGACGCGGCCGATTGCCTCATCGGTGAGGTGCTTCTTGACCCAGTCTGGTCCCCGCTCGAGCGCAGCCTGCATGTCGGCGTTGAGCAGTTTCTTGCGCTCAACCTGAAGCGCGGCGCATCGCTGTTTGTCGAGCGGCTCGGCGACAGCCATCGGCCCGGAGGCCGCGACCACAGTCAGAACGGCCAGTGACCAGGTGCGCAGCAGCGACGTCAGGACTCCGCAACGAGCCCTCTCCCGATCATTGCCCCGCACAATGGCGAAATTTATTCCCGTTGCCAACGCCTACCCCCCTTCGCCCGGCCAGCCCGCCGGCGGGCTTACGAATAAGCCGATACGATTAAGCCGATACGATAGCATAGAAATCGGCAGCCTTGAGGCTGGCGCCGCCGACGAGAGCGCCATTGACGTTGGGAACGGCAAGAAGCTCTCCGGCATTGCTCGGCTTGACGGAGCCTCCATAGAGAATGCGGATTTTGGCGGCCTCCTCGGGCCTCAGCCGCTGCGCCAGGCTGTCGCGGATGAAGCCGTGAACCTCGGCGATATCGCTTGGCGTCGGCGTCAATCCCGTGCCAATCGCCCAAACGGGCTCATAGGCGATCACGCTGTTCTCGGCCGTCGCGGAGGGAGGCAGCGAGCCGGCCAGCTGGCGACCGACGACACCGAGCGTGGCACCCTCGCGCCGCTCCTGTTCCGTTTCGCCAATGCAGATGATGGCGGTGAGGCCGGCGCGATGGGCGGCAGCGGCTTTGGCGGCGACGAGGGCATCGGTCTCACCATGGTCGCGGCGCCGTTCCGAATGGCCGACGATCACGGCTGTGGCACCCGCGTCAGCCAGCATCTCCGCAGAGATATCGCCGGTATAGGCGCCTTCAGGCGCCGTGTGACAATCCTGGGCGCCGAGCGAAACATCGCTCTTCCCGAGCGCGTAACGCGCCTGGGCGAGAAGGGTCGCTGGTGGGCAGATCATGATGTCGACGCCCGGTCGGGGTCCTTTGGCCAACAGATCGAGCAGCGCTCGGATCTCCGCCAAGGCTGCGGTCTGCCCGTACATCTTCCAGTTGCCGGCCACGAGGGGTCTGATTGCGCTCATCCTGCTCCCCCTGCTCCCCGCTCCGACCGCCGATGCTGAAGCACAATCGTCAGCGCGATCCTGGGAACGGCGCCTTGCCGCCTCACCTCTTGCTACCTATGATGCGCCCGCCGCGCGAGCAATCAGCAGATTGGCCCCTCGGCGTGGCGATTGCAAACAGCCAACAAGAAGGTGTTTGACGCGTGATATTCGACAGCTTGCGAAAGGGCGCCGCGCGCGCATTTGGCCTCGTCTTGATGGGGCTCCTTGTCATCAGTTTTGCGATCTGGGGCATCGCAGACATCTTCCGCGGCTATGGTAGCCAGACCCTAATCGAGGTTGGCGATACCGAGATCACGCCGCAGGAGTACACGAGGGCACAGCAAGATGTCTTGCGGGTGATGAGCTCGAATGCGGGCCGCAGCCTGTCCTTGCAGGAAGCCCGCGAGGCGGGCCTTGAGAACCGCGTGTTGGAGCGGCTGATCGGTGGCGCCGCAGTCGACAGCCATGCCAAGGATCTCCGCCTCGGCGTCAGCGACAAGGCGCTTCTGGAAAACATCATGAAGGATCCCGCGTTCCAGGATTCCACCGGCAATTTCAGCGCCCTCGCCTTCCAGCAGGCGCTGCGCAATCTGAGCCTCTCGGAGCAGGGCTATCTCGCCTCGGAGCGCGAGCGCAATCTGCGGCGCCAACTGCTCGCCACTATTGGCAAGGCGCCGGTTGCGTCCCAGGTCTTCCTCAATGCGCTCAACAATTACAACAACGAGACCCGCAGCCTCCGCTACGTCGTGGTGCCTGAGAGCGCCGCCGGAACCGTGCCGGAACCGACCGAGGAGGACCTCAAGCGCTTCTACGACAATCACCACGCCAAATATACGCAGCCCGAATTCCGCAAGGTCGGCGTACTCGCCGTGACCCCTGAGACGGTCAAGGACAAGGTCAAGATCACCGAGGATGACCTCAAAGCGGCCTTCGAATCTGAAAAGGACAAGCTCGACACGCCCGAGCGCAGGCACGTACAGCAGATCTCGTTCGCCGATAAGGCTGCGGCCGATGCTGCCTACCAGAAGATCCAATCCGGAACGGATTTCGTCGCGCTCGCCAAAGAGCTCGGATCGAGCGAATCCGACATTGATCTCGGCATGCTCAAGAAGTCGGACATGGCCGACAGTGCCATCGGCGATGCCGCGTTCAAGCTTGAGAAGGACAAAGTGAGCGAGCCGGTGACGGGATCGCTTGGCCGTACCGTGTTGTTGCGGGTCACCGACATCGAACCCGGGAAGAGCGTGACCTTCGAGGAGGCCAAGCCCGACCTCGAGAAAAAGATCCTGAAGGAGCGTGCTCAAGGCGCGATCTTCGATCTCCACGACAAGATCGAGGACGAGCGGGCCTCCGGAACGCAGCTCTCCGAGGTCGCGGACAAGTTCAAGCTCAACTATCAGGTCTTCGATCAGGTCGACCGCAAGGGGCAGTCGCCCGACGGTAAGGCTCTGGACCTGCCGGAAAAGACCGATCTCCTGAATGCGATCTTCGCCACCGATGCCGGCGTCGAGAACGATCCACTGGATGCCAAGGACGAAGGCCTGATCTGGTACGAAGTGCTTGGCGTCACGCCGCAGCAGTTGAAGCGCTTCGACCAGGTCAAGGACGAAGTGGTCAAGGATTGGAAGCTCGATGAGGAGCGGACGCGGCTCGCCAAGTACACCGATGAGCTCGTCAAACAGCTGAGCTCGGGCTCCAAGACGCTCGACGATATCGCCAAGGAGCTCAACACCCAGGTGTTGCCGACCGAGCCGTTGAAACGCAGCGGGTTGACGGTGAACGTGTTGCCCGCTGCTGTGGCGCAGGCCTTCTCGCTCCCCCAGGGCGCCTATGGCTCGGCCCCCTCCGGCGTCAATGAGTCGCGCATCGTGTTCCAGGTCGATAAGATCACGCCGGCGCCGCCGCTCGACGCCATGAGCACGGCGGGGCTGACGCGGCAGCTTAAGCGGTTCATGGGCGAAGACATCATCGGCGAGTATTTTTCCGCTCTGGAATCGCGCTACGGCGTCACCGTCAACAAGCAGGCGCTGGCGAAGCTTGCGGGGAACAGCGAGGAGCAATGAGCTCGGCGCCGGCCACGCGTGTCACGGCCCTGCCGCAGCAGGCTGGCGCTCCGATCGAGCCGGATTTTGCCACTTTCGCTCGCCTCTATGACGCCGGCATGCCCCAGGTCGCTTGGACACGGCTGGTCGCCGACCTCGAAACTCCTGTGTCGGCGATGCTCAAGCTCGCCCATGAGCGGCCGAACAGTTTTTTGCTGGAGTCGGTCGAGGGCGGCGCCGCGCGTGGCCGCTATTCGATCATCGGTTGCGAGCCTGATCTGATCTGGAGGGCGAACAGAGACCGGGCCGAGGTCAATCGGACACCGGGCGTCGACGCGTTGGCCTTCGCCCCCTCGCCGCTGCCGACACTCGAATCGCTTCGCGCTTTGCTCGCGGAATCGGCGATTCCGCTACCGCCACAACTGCCGCCGATGGCCGCCGGCATCTTCGGCTATATGGGCTATGACACCGTCAGGCTGATCGAGCATCTGCCGACGATAAGACCTGACTCGCTTGGCCTTCCCGACAGCGTGCTGGTGCGGCCCACCTTGATCGTGATCTTCGACACGGTGACGGACGAGATGACCGTGGTTACGCCGGTGCGCCCTGCCCCAGGCGTCAGCGCCAAGGCCGCCTATGCGCGCGCCGCCGATCGCCTCAACATCGCGCTTGAGCGCCTCGAGCAGCCTTTGCCACACGCCGCCGATCTTCGCCTCGACGCCGCGCATCCGGAGCTCACGTCGCGCACCACGCCTGCCGCCTATATGCAGAAGGTCGCCCGGGCCAAGGAGTACATCGCCGCTGGCGACATCTTCCAGGTGGTGCTCAGCCAGCGCTTCGAAGCGCCGTTCACCCTGCCGTCTTTTTCGCTTTATCGCGCGTTGCGGCGGGTAAACCCGTCGCCCTTTCTCTATTATTTGAACTTCGGGGACTTCGCCGTCGCGGGCTCGAGCCCTGAGATTCTGGTTCGCGTCCGTGACGGGATGGTGACCATCAGACCCATCGCCGGGACGAGGCCTCGTGGGGCAACGCCCGCCGAGGACGAAGCGCTCGCGGCCGAACTGCTGGCCGATGCCAAGGAGCGCGCCGAACATCTGATGCTGCTCGATCTTGGCCGCAACGACGTCGGCAGGGTGGCTGACATCGGCAGCGTTCGCGTTACCGACAGCTTCTTTCTCGAATATTACAGCCAGGTGATGCACATCGTGTCCAATGTCGAGGGCCGGCTCTCGCCACGTTGCGACGCCATCGATGCGTTGATGGCCGGCTTTCCGGCCGGCACCGTATCCGGCGCGCCGAAGGTTCGCGCCATGGAGATCATCGATGAGCTCGAGGAGGAGAAGCGCGGGCTCTACGCCGGCTGTGTCGGCTATTTCTCCGCCAATGGCGAGATGGACTCCTGCATCGTGCTCAGAACCTCGGTGGTAAAGGACGGCGTGATGTATGTGCAGGCTGGCGCCGGCGTGGTGGCCGATTCCGTGCCGGAACGGGAGCAGGCCGAATGTGTGAGCAAGGCGTCGGCGTTGTTCCGGGCCGCGGAGGAAGCCGTCCGCTTTGCCGCCCGCGCCAAGCGCGGCCAATAGCCGGGCCCTGCGTCAACGCGCCATGCACACGCTCATTCTCCTCCGTCATGCCAAGTCGAGTTGGCAGGATCCGGCTCTCTCGGATGAGGACAGGCCACTGAACAGTCGCGGCATGGCTGCAGCGCCGCTGATGGGGCGAGCGATGGCGAAGCATGGGCTCGATCCCGACATCGTGCTGTGCTCGCCAGCGCGACGCACGCGGGACACCCTTGCCCTGGTGATGCCGGAACTCAGGACCGAGCCGCAGATCGTTTATGAGGACGCCCTCTACCACGCCACCTCGGCGGAGATGCTGACGCTGTTGCAGCAGGTCGCTCCCGCCGCAAGCCAGGTCCTCATGGTCGGCCACAATCCCGAGCTCCAGCAGTTCGCCTTTGACCTGATCGGCTCGGGACCGAAACACCTTAGGGACCGGCTCGAGGCCAAACTGCCGACCGCCGGGCTCGTGGTGATCCGCTTCTCGGCCGGCGCCTGGAGCAACATCGTCATGAACAGCGGCAAGCTTGAGCTGTTTCTCACACCGCGCGATGTCGGTCCGGTTGTCGCCGGGAGTCCTTGACGGCGCGTTGGCTGGGGGCTTAACAGGGGCCCATGCTGACGCTGATCGATAATTACGACAGCTTTACCTACAACCTCGTTCATTTCCTTGGTGAATTGGGCGCGAGCACACGCGTTTACCGCAACGACAAGGTGACCGTCGACGAGGTTCTGGCCGAGGCGCCCGAGGCCATCGTCCTCTCGCCTGGGCCCTGCGATCCGGATCGCGCCGGCATCTGCCTCGAGCTGATCGAACGCGCGGGGCCCGAGATCCCGCTTCTTGGCGTCTGTCTCGGTCACCAGGCCATCGGTCAGGTCTATGGCGGGCGCGTCGTGCGCGCCCCGGTCTTGATGCACGGCAAGCTGTCCAAGGTGCATCACACCGGCACTGGCGTCTTTGCCGGTCTGCCTCAGGATTTCTCGGCGACGCGCTACCACTCCCTGATGGTGGAGCGCTCGAGCCTGCCCAATGTGCTCGAGATCACGGCGGAGACCGCCGACGGCATCATCATGGGACTTAAGCACAAGCACTATCCGGTGCATGGCGTGCAGTTCCATCCTGAGAGCATCGCCTCCGAGCATGGTCATCAGCTGCTTGCGAACTTTCTTGACCTTGCCCGGGTCGAACGGCGCTCACGGGAAGCGGCGCCGAAAGAAGCGATCGGTGCCCTCTAACCCTGTGCCGGCCGGGACGGCGACGCTGGCCGATCTCCGGCAAACCATTGCCAAGATCGCTTCGGGCGAGACTCTCAGTCAGAACGAGGCTCACGAAGCCTTCGAGCTCGTGATCTCCGGCACGGCGACGCCGGCGCAGATCGGCGCGCTGTTGATGGGTCTCAGGGTCCGCGGCGAGACCGTGGACGAGATTGCAGGGGCGGCCCGCGCGCTCCGCGCTCATGCCCTTGCCGTGCGCGCACCGGAGGGCGCCATCGACACCTGCGGCACTGGCGGCGATGCCAAGGGCACCTTCAACATTTCGACCTGCGCTGCCTTCGTGGTCGCCGGCGCCGGCGTGCCGGTGGCGAAGCACGGCAACCGCTCGATCTCGTCGCGCTCGGGCTCAGCCGACGTGCTCGCGGCCCTCGGCGTCAATATCGAGGCGAGTCCGGAGACGATTTCGCGCTCGATCGCCGAATGCGGGCTCGGCTTCATGTTCGCGCCGGCGCACCACCCTGCCATGCGCCATGTCGCCGAGGTGAGGTCCGAGCTTGGCACCCGCACGATTTTCAATCTGCTGGGGCCGCTGGCCAATCCAGCGGGCACCAAATTCCAGATCGTCGGTGTGTTCGCCAAGGAGTGGGTGGAGCCGATCGCCAATGTACTCGGTCTCTTGGGGGTCCAGAGGGCCTGGGTGGTGCACGGCAGCGATGGGCTGGACGAGCTCACCACCACGGGGATCAGCGACGTGACCGCGATCGATGCGGGACGCATCACGACCTTCAGGATCTCGCCCCGCAATGCCGGGCTCCCCGACGCGCGACCCGAGGACCTCATCGGTGGCACTGCGGTCGAGAACGCCGCTCATATCAGAGCGGTGCTCAACGGCATGCCCGGCCCGTTCAGGGATATCGTGCTCCTGAACGCTGGAGCGGCGCTCCTTGTCGCTGGCAAGGCGACGAGTTTGCGCGAAGGCGTCGCCCTCGCCGCCGAGGCTATCGACAGCGGTAAGGCTGCCGCGGTGCTCGATGCCCTCGTTAAGCTCAGCCATGATAAGGTCTGACCATGGCTGACGTGCTCGACAAGATCCTGGCTTACAAGCGGCGCGAGGTCGAAGCCGCCAAGGCGGCTTGTCCGGAACGGGAAATGGCCGCGTTGGCCGGAGCGGCGCCGCCCGTGCGCCCGTTTGCGGACGCCATCGCTAAGCGCCTCGCCCGTTCGGAGTTCGCGTTGGTCGCCGAGATCAAGAAGGCGAGCCCGTCGAAGGGGCTGATCCGCGCCAACTTCGATCCGCCGTCGCTCGCTCGCGCCTATCAGTCCGGTGGCGCCACCTGCCTCTCGGTCCTCACCGACGCGCCATCCTTCCAGGGGCGCCCGGAGTTCTTGAGCCACGCCCGAGAAATGACGACGCTCCCGGTGCTGCGCAAGGATTTCATGATCGATCGCTACCAGGTGCTCGAAGCGCGAAGGTTGGGCGCCGACTGTATCCTGATCATCATGGCGGCGGTGGACGACGGCACCGCAGAGGCTCTGACGGCCGCGGCGCGAGAGCTCGGCATGGACGTGCTCGTCGAGGTGCATGACGAGGCGGAGCTCGCCCGCGCACTCCGGCTCGACACCAGGCTGATCGGCATCAACAACCGTGATCTCAAGACTTTCGCTACCAGCCTCGACACCACCGAAAGACTGGCGCCCCGCGTGCTGGCGGATCGTATCGTCGTCGCCGAGAGCGGTATCTTCACCCATGCAGATCTGAAGCGGCTCGCAGGCTCCGGTGTTGGCGCCTTCCTCGTCGGCGAGAGTCTGATGCGCCAGGCCGATGTCGCCTCGGCGACGCGGGCGCTCCTCACCGGCGCCGACGCGCCGCAGCGGGAGGCGGCGCAATGACCGCGCGCCGGTTGAGCCATCTCAACGAGGCCGGCGAGGCCCGGATGGTCGATGTCTCCGATAAGCCCGTGACGGCCCGGAGCGCAAGTGCTGAAGGCTTCGTTGCCATGGC
>Ga0307428_1000850_pt1 | contig 17062 bp, 11 predicted proteins | sample SalMarWE160240MG_FD_202161 | JGI IMG/M metagenome (GOLD analysis project Ga0307428, IMG submission 202161) | Salt marsh sediment microbial communities from the Plum Island Ecosystem LTER, Massachusetts, United States - WE1603-240 | ecosystem: Environmental > Aquatic > Marine > Intertidal zone >...
ACGGAGGTTGCACAACCCCATTGTCAGACGCAATCAGGAATTGTTGAATAGCTGGCCGGCGGTTAGGACTTCTCGGTTTGTGAAAGTGTAGGCAATGGAAAAGGACGAGTTGGTTCCAGTCAGCGTGACCGCATTAAGGGCCGTGGGTTATTCGGCCGATGGCAAGGATGTAATCCTGTCACTGACGACAAAATACTCGACGGCGGAGCGCACGTATTCTGTGCCCGTTGAATGCTTCTCCGACCTCATTGTAGATTTGAAAAGACTAAGTAGTTCTGATGCCGCTTCGATTGAGACCCTTAGTCGAATGGAAGACTCAATAACGGCCGAATAAGCGTAATCGTTCTTGCTGCTCCAGACGATGTCCGCTTCTCACTTGGCGGACAAACGAACTAGGGCGCGTACTCATAAAAATGGTTCATGTCCGCTTCGGCCCGAAAGCGACAGAAGTTGTGCGGCGACGCAACATGTCGCGAAGGGCCACAAGCGGACATCGCACTCGCACAAAAAGAAAGACCGCCTCACGTGGCGAGTTCAAAGACGCCCTAGTCCGAAGCGTTTTTGCTTTGCCAGCATCGCCCGAATTTGCCGGATGGCTGCATCAATCTTGATCTTGAGCAGAGCCTTGCCATACTCGACCGAGGCGTGCATCGGATCGCCCGAATCTCCGGTAGGTTCCGAGTTCCATGGGACTGCCTTTAGCTGTGACAGGTCGACACCCTGCGGGTGCGCTGCAAGCAATTCCGAGGTGTCTATAATCCCCGCGTGAAATCCGATCGTCGCCGGGGTTTCGCCTTTCTCCCGTAAATAAGCGATCTGTGATTTGTCCACGTTGTAATAATCCGAAACGTGGAGGACGGCGATGCCTTGCCCGGTCCATGCGCGATCGAGCTTTGCTGCCACGGCCGCCTGCGCGGCCTGGCTGCCGCCATGATCGCCGATGAAGCAGATCGTCGTGAAGCCCGCGGACTTGAGGCTGCGGGCAATGCCTTTGAGCGTGGCGGCGAAAGCGGCTTCGGGAACGCCGAGCGTGCCGGGGAAAAGCAAATTTCCGCTCGGTGGATCGTAGTTGCCTTCGGGCACGAAGGACACCACAGGCGTCACCAGCGCATTTCCAAGTTGTCGCGCGACACGATCGCTGGTTTTCCGAACGATATAGTCGTGCTTGCCGAGCACCATTTGCGGGCCGTTCTGCTCGACTCCTCCTGTTGGCACGATCGCCACCGTGTAACCACGCTCGATTGCACTGCGCACTTGCACCCATGTCATGTCGGCCATGTTGACTGTACTGGGCATCGGCGTCGTCAGGGTGCGTTGCGGAAAACCAAATCCCAGGATGAGCGTAGCGAAAACACCAAGCGCGACGGTCAGCCAAACGGATCGACGCACGGATGGCATATCGGGTGCTGGTTTATCTTTTCCATGACCGGTCATGACACACTCTGCTCTTAGCGGCGCACAGGTTCGCCGTTGGAAGAGATTTAGGCTGCGATGCGTTTAGGGAATATTAAATTGTTTCCACATTTGACGCAGTCAGGTAGCCATGTGGCTGGCAGCCGAGAGCAAATAATCAAGCGGCCATTCGCAGACATCACGGCGTGAATTTGCCATGTCCGCTTTTCCCGCGAAAACGGACATTGTTCGCGTCAATTTAAATGTCTGATAAGGGCCAAACGCGGCCAAATCGTCGCATTTTATGCCGCGGAATCTACATTTTTTTGGCTCAGATAACCTGCCACAAATAGTCTTGAACCTCCTCGCGGCCCGCCCTCGACTAACGGCGATGCTGGCGGAGTGAGATTGCTTCCGGGCATCAAACCCGCCGATGTCGAGAGCGGATTATTCGTGCATCATCGCGTGCTGGGCGGGGGCGGCGCCGCCGGCGAGATCGAGAAGGTCAGCCACAGGTTCCAGCCTTCCGGCCTGCGGTATGAGTCGAACTCGTAATAGCCTTTCAGATTCAAATATCCCTGTGTCTGCTCATTAATCGGAAAAATATAGCCGACCTGTGGGCCAACGCCGATGACCCGCGATTCGTTTGAGCCAAGGAATGCGGCCTGACCGCTGTCCGCGGTGATCTGTTGATAGAAGTAACCGACGGCACCGATGAAGAATTGCTTGGACAGGAACTGCGACATACCCCAGTCCAGGTGCCAGTCGACGCCGTTTGTGTAGTTGGTGTCAGGATTTTCGAAATTAAAGGTAAAGCCGGTGGTGGCAGAAGCTTCAAACCCGCTCTGCGGATTGAAATAGGTATATGCGAAACCGCCGTCGATGGCGCCGTGGCCAATGCCGAGATTGGCCAACCGGGTCGGGTCGTAGGCGCCCACCGGGATGTCGCCCGTCCCGTAGACCATGAAGTTATGAACGCCGTTGTTCCAGCGAAGCGACACCGTCGGGTAAAGGTCACCAAATCCGGTCAGCGAACTGTCAATTCGACCCGTCCTCGTGGCAGCAAGCGGACCCAACATAGCCGTCAGTGTCCCGTCCAGTGACGTGTCCACACGGCCTGTCACCGCCGCAACGCCAATTGCCAACTGCCCGCCGAAAACCGGAGTTGCAAAGACATAGCTGGGATTCAAAAAGACAAGATCGGCGTTGGATTTCAAATTCAGGTCCAGATTGACTTTCAGTGTCGCACTCAGATTGTTGATGCGGATCTCCCGCGCGGCGGCGATGCTTCCGGATTGGGATACGGATGTATGGTAATAGACTGTTGCAAAAGACCATCCCGGCACTAGCGGAGCTGCTGCCAGGCTTCCGTACAGGCCCGGCAGCCAGAAGCTGACGCCGCCTTCGTCGGCCTTAGCGCTGTGCGATGCATCGACGGCAATGCCAACAAAAAATGTAAGTGCGATTAGTGCCCTAACGGGCGACTTGCTGGCTGCGCGCTGGCTCATATTGCCCCCTCCCAACAATGCCACAATTCAACATCGCATCGGCGCCGAAATCAAGAACCACGACTGCCCAGCAAATCCTTGCACCCATATGATTTCCCAGAAAATAATCTATAACGAGCTAGCGCTCGCTAAAACGGGATGACATAGCTGAGCCAAGCGCTCATGCGGATCATGACGCGCCGAATGATGTGCGTCGGCTTTGCGCTCTCGGTTTATATCGCGGCTTCGCCCGTCGTGCCTGCCGGCAATTGGATGGCAACCGCTGGATCGTCCATCGCCACACGTACCACCAATGGAGTCGCCTGAATATTGACGGGCTGCACGGCCGTGCCGCTGGCCTGCCCCTGCCCAAGGGCCATTGCCGGTAGCAGAGCGAGGACTCTACCACCGTAGACTTTGCCAGGCAGGAATTTGAAAGCGAGTTCGACCGGCTGGCCCGGAGCGATGTGCCGTGCGTAAATTTGCTGGACCTGCACACCGACAATCGTCTCATCCGTTTCAATAAAAGCCATCACAGCAGCGACCGGGAACGCAGCCACGCGCGCACCTTTGCGCAGGCCAACATTGGTTACAAAGCCGTCGGATGGCGCACGCACCACAGTCTTGTCGAGATTCCATTTTGCTGCAGCAAGTTGCGCGCGAAGCGCATCGACTTCCGCTTCACGCTGCTGGAGCGTCGCAAGCGTCCCAGCCTGCCGCTGCTCCAGCTGGCTTGCCCGTTCCAAATTGAATTGAGCCAACTTGAGTTGTGCCTCGAACTGGTGGACCTGCGCTTCGTAGGGCGCCGGATCGATCCGGAACAGAACATCACCGGCCTTGAGCGGTGTGTTGGGCTTGACCGGAACATCAACGACTTCGCCGGCCACATTCGGCACGATTGCAACAGATTGCCTGACGACGACGATGGACCCGGATGGCGCGCCCCAATTCATGGGAATGAACAGAACTACGAATAACAACACCATCCAGATTGCCGGAGAAATCTTCCAGAACGTATTCCACGGCACAACCTTGAAACGAACCAACAGGTATAAAAGGCCGATGTATGGAAGGGTTAGAACGGTAATCATCGCACGGCCCTACCGAGCCTTAACGGGCGGCGACCCCTGTTCAGAGATCATGCTGTCCCTGCGTGTATAGGCCCAGATCAATACCAACGGCCACAGCACACCAAAAAATAGCAGGCCTACCCAACCGCCGACCGCAATTGCATCCGCTTGGGGATGGCCACGCTTGCGCGCGATGTGGCCTGGCAATGCGCCAAGCAGCCCTATCAGGGCGATCACCCCAACCAGAAGGATTGCAAGTATCAGCAAAGCAAAGACATCAAGAAACGACATATCAATAACCTCCCACTGCGGCCATCATTTTGCAGCGAGCAGCCTTTATGTAAGTATTCCACGTTTCGAAAGCGTGCGTCCTGCCATGTCTGTCACCAGCATGCTTCCTCGCGTATCCCGAGGCAGTCACCGCTGGAAGGAGAATGCCGCGGGTCGGACGACAACAGCCTTTTCGGGCACATACCGATCGAAGATATTGACATGCCGATCAATTCTTCACCATCGTCCCTGCGATCTCAAACAGAACTTCTCCCGCAGCGCCGCTAGGTGGCAGCGCACCTACTCCTTTGATCTAATGAGCCCGCTTCAACGGCGGCAGTTTCCAGGTGCCGTTCAAGGCCTCAGATTTCGGCCAGTAGAGACGCACCGCTGTAAAAAACGGTCCCTTCGGCGCCGGCAGCCAGTTGGCTTCCTTGGCTTTGCCTGGAGAGTCATGCTGGAGATAGAACGTGATGCCACCGTCTGCATCACGGACGAAATCCGCTAGCATGGGCGAGTTGAGCAGGTAGCGGTTGAGGGGATTCGCCGTCAGCAGCATCGCGGGCAGCTCGTACATCGTTATTGACCAGAAGGCATTGACCGGCGGCAACTTGCCCGGCGCGAAATGTAGGGTATAGCGGTGCGAACCGTCCAGCTTCTGCCCGTCGGCATCAACCCAATGAGACGGATAGATTGCCTCTGCCTCGCTGTTGCCCCAGATGCCGAGCACGGCAGCAGCCATGCGATAAAGATAATTATTTTTCAGGTGCTCGCGCGTGCCGAAGATATCGGCGGTGCTGATCTCGCCCGCGTCCCCCCGAGCCTTCAGCTTTGCGAAATCTGCCCATGCATCCGCGATACCCTGGCCGATCGCCGCCTGGACTTCCGGAAAAAACTTGTCCAAATCGAAGGTCTTGCCCGCGCCGACATGGATCTTCGCAAAGCGCTCCATGAGCGCTTTCTCGGACGGATGCGTGGGGCAGAACTGTAGCACGAAATTGACCTGCTGGAAGATCTTCGGTGATTTTTTCAGCTCATCACGCGTTAACGGCTCGATGAACCTGATGCCGGGCGCCGCCTTCGGCGCCGGCTTGCCCAAGTATGCCGAGAGGCTCTGCACTTTGTATTTGGCTTGGATGGCCTTCACATTTTCGATATCACCCGGATCGAAGAGCTGCGTCCGGTAGACGGCGACCATCAGTTCGGTTTCCGAGCGGATCACTTTGGTGATGCCCTTGGGTGCGCTGCCTTTCCAGCCCGGCCCGGTGATCAGAAACTTTCCGCCGGCGTTGCCCGTCGTCCGGCTGCCGATGTAGTCGAAGTTGTGGGTATAGAGATCGATGAGCTGGATGCTGAAATAGCGCTTTTCTTCGATCGGCGGCACGGTCAGCACATACGGCTCGGTGCGCAGATCCAGTCCCAACCAACTATACGGCGTGTCGGAATTCGGGCTCTGTATCGCCTTGTCGTCGGGGGTATAGACCCGTGAAATGTTATGGATCTGGTTCCAAGGTCCCTTGTATTCGGGATTTTTCCGATCGACGAACGAAGTGTATAGAATCCGATAGCTGTCCGCCAGCGGATTGCCGTAGATGTAAGCCTCCTTGGCGATGGCACGCGCTTCCGCGGGGGTGATGGCTGTCTGCGCTTGCGCCGTCGGGAACGCGATCGTTGCAATAATTGCCATCGTGCTGGCAATCGATTTGATCAAGCGGGCGTTTCGCATCCCGTTCTCCCTTCGCTTGTCGGCACCCAAGCGTTACTTGAGCAGTTCCGCTTTTGGTGTTTCCAAGTCTTCATTTTTTCCATATCCGGAATATAGAGACGCAGCATCGCGTCGATGGCTTCGTCCTTGCGCTCGATCGGCAGCCAGTTCTCCTCGGGTACGCCTTTGGGCTTGCTTGCGGCGATATAAATTTCAATGCCCCCATCCTTGTTCAGCTTCATTCCGGCGTTTTCACCCACGCTGTATTTCTTGCGCTCATTGGGTATGAAGAATCCGTTTTGCGTATCGTAAAACGTGACCGACCAGAAGGCCTTTGCCGGTGGTAAGTCCATTGCCGACATGCGGATGACGTAGTCGTGCATGGCATTCATCGGCTTGCCGTCGACTGTTTGAATCGGTCGGTAGAGCGCCTGGCTCGCTGGCTGGCCAATCGGACCGACAATTGACTGAGTAAGCAATACATCCAGGGTCATTTGGCCTTTTGACAGGAACAAGCTCTGCAATTTCTTACGGAATTCCGGAGTACTGGCACTGGCCAGTACCTGCGTGGCGATCTGCTCAGCGGTTTTGCGCATCTTGGCGCTGTCGATGGTTGCCACCTTGGTCGCATCAAATTTACGCCCGGGGACCACGCCGAGCGGCTTGTAGGCAGCCAGAACGGCCTGATCGAGCTTGTCTTTCGGGTCGAATGTCGTGTGATTAAAAACAAATTGCATCACCTGCAAAAGATTGTTGCCGTAGATATCCGCATCCGTTTTGCCGACGGGCGGGAACTTGATATCATTGATCGGCTTCGCCTTGCCGCCGCGAAATTCCACCAGCGTGACCAGTTTGACCGATTGCATTTGCGAAACGATGCGCTTGAACCGTTCCTGGTCATTGGCATGTGGCATGACGCGGAACACGACAGAAACAAAGTCGCCCGTCGCCTCGAAGTAGCGGTCGATGCCCTTGACCTTCGTTCCCTTCTTGTAGCCTTCGGTGCGCGCGGAATAGATCAGCATTCTTTCCGGCTTGCCGAAATCCCCCAGGCTCGTCGCCATCGGAATGTTCACGTAGTGGTCGTACGCGGTGTTCATCAACGACACGTACTTGGAGTCGAAGGCCGGCATCTCGAGGATCACCGGGTCCTTGCGCACATCGACCAGGCAGGTGATATACAAGGTATCGTTGTTGGGACGCGCGATTTCCCGTGTCGTATGGTCCTTGAGTTGGGTGTCGGCCACGCAAACGTTCCACCGGCCGCCGAACTTGAGCGCGAACTTGTGGATGACGTTGTACATCGCGACGTACTGATACGAGCGGCGCACCAGGTTGTCGATCTGATGGTCATTGAGCGTCGCCTGCTGCGCCTTTGCGGAAGTGTCGACGAATACAATCGTTGCGAGTAATACGATCGCGCTGGTAAAAGCCTTGATCAAGACGACGTATCGCATCCGGTTTTCCTTCCGCGAGTTGACATCAAAGTGTTAGTTGAGCATTTCCGCTTTTGGTGTCTGCCAGGTTTTCATTTTTTCCATATCCGGAACATAGACCCGCAGGACCGCGTCGATGTCTTCGTGCTTGCGCTCGATGGGCAGCCAATTCTCCTCGGGAACGCCTTCGGGTTTGCTTGCCGCGATGTAGATCTCGATGCCGCCGTCCTCGTTCAGCTTCATCCCGGCGTTTTCGCCCACGCTGTACTTCTTACGCTCGTTCGGAATGAAGAAGCCGTTCTTCGAGTCATAGAGCGTGACCGACCAGAAGACTTTGGCGGGCGGCATGTCCTTCGCCGCCATGCGGATGACATAGTCGTGCATGGCGTTCATCGGCTTGCCGTCAGCCGTCTCGATGGCCGGGTAGAGCGCCTGGCTCGCCGGCTGGCCGATAGGGCCGAAGACTGACTGGAACAGCAGCAAATCAAGGCCGATTTTGCCTTTCGGTAGGAACAGTCCGGGGTTGGCCGCCAATTGACCGGTCTTCGCCATCTCTTCAGCGGCGATCCGCTCGGCTGCTTTGCGAACCTTCGCGCCGTCGATTGCCGCTACCTTCGTCGCATCGAATTTCCGGCCGGGGACCACGCCGAGCGGCTTGTAGGCAGCAAGGACGGCCTGATCGAGCTTGTCTTTTGGATCGAACGTCGTGTGGTTGAACACGTACTGCAGCACCGGCAGCAGGTTGTTGCCGAAGATATCCGCATCGGTTTTGCCGACAGCCGGGGCCTGGACGTCTTTGATCGGTTTCATCTTGCCGCCGTTGAATTCGGATAAGGTGACCAATTTCACGGCCTGCATTTGTTTGACGATGCGTTTGAACCGTTCCGGCTCACTGGCATGCGGCATCGCGCGGAATATGACGGAGACAAAGTCGCCGGTGGCCTCGAAGTAGCGGCTGACGCCCTTGACCTTTGTGCCCTTCTTGTAGCCTTCGGTACGCGCGGAATAGATCAGCATTCTTTCCGGCTTGGCGAAATCCCCCAGGCTCGTCGCCATCGGGATGTTCACATAATGGTCGTACGCGGTGATCATCAACGATACGTACTTGGAATCGAAGGCCGGAATCTCGAAAACCACCGGATCCTGCCGAACATCGACCAGGCAGGTGATATACAGGGTATCGTTGTTCGGCCGCGCAATCACACGTAACGTATGGTCCTTGAGCTTGGTATCGGCCACACAGACATTCGTCCGATTACCAACTTGGTGAGCAAACTTGTGAATCAGGTTGTACATCGCGACGTACTGGTAGGACCGGCGCACCAGGTTGTCGATCTGCTTGTCGTTGAGCGTTCCCTGCTGCGCTTGCGCGGCAGTTATAAATCCGACAAGTGCGGTCGCTATTGCAATGATTCTGATCATTCTTTTTTCTCCCGTCTTACATCGAGTGTTCAGTAGCTGCTTTCCGCCGGCACGATATTGTCGAGCGTTACGGGCTCAACCGCCGCTGCCTGATTTGCACAGCACAACATTATCGAGACGGCGACGACTTGGATCGAGAGGACAGCGACTTGGCGCATGGTCAGTCCAAACTGTTCGGGTGAAACGTGTTTAGCCGTAATTTGCTTGCCTCACGTCGAAGGTCCCACCGGACACATTGTCGCAATTGCGCGATGCCTAATGGCATCACAGGCTGATATTTTTGCACCGCACACGCCATGTCCGCTTTGGGTCACTTTCGACCGAAGCGCGGCCACCGGCATGTGCCGCCATGTCTGTTGCTCCCCGAAAGCGGAAGTCAAATCAGTATATTGGCGTCGGCCTCGGTTGGTCGTGGCGGTTGATGATGCTGGCCAGCGCGTGATTCAAGCTCCTAAACCGGAGCCTCGAATCATGCGCTACGAACTCACTGACTATGAATGGAAGGCAATCAAGCCGTTCCTGCCGAATAAGCCGCGTGGCGTTCCGCGCGTGAACGACCGGCGTGTGCTCAACGGCATCTTTTGGGTTTTGCGGTCAGGCGCGCCATGGCGTGATCTGCCGGAGACGTTTGGCCCGTACACGACCTGTTACAATCGCTTCGTTCGCTGGGGGCGGGCTGGCATCTGGGACCAAATCATGGATGCGTTGGCCACAATGCATGATGCAGCCGTGCAGATGATCGATACCTCTATTGTTCGAGTGCATCAGCACGGAGCCTGCATCGCCGGCAATGGTCAGCAACACATGGGCCGCTCGCGTGGCGGGTTGACGACCAAGATTCACGCCGTCGTGGATACCAATGGCCTGCCGGTACGGATTGGCCTCACGCCCGGCGAGACGCATGACAATCAACTTTGTTCTGTTCTCCTGAGCGAATTGCACCCACAAACAATGTTGTTGGCGGATCGCGGCTATGATGCCGACTGGATCAGGGCGCTTGCCAGTGATCAAGGCGCGTGGGCAAACATCCCGCCGAAGCGGAATCGCAATGAGGCAATCTGCTTCAGCCCATATCTCTACCGGGCGCGCAACTTGGTCGAACGGTTTTTCAACAAGATCAAACAGTGTCGGCGCATCGCAACTCGATATGATAGGCTTGCGGTCAACTATCTCGCCTTCATCAAGCTCGCATCCATTCGAGTTTGGCTACGCGTTTATGAGTCCGCGTCCTAATCCGTCGAATGGTCGCTATTGGGTGCCGGTAGTGGTGCTGCCTCGGGAGCATATGTGCTGATTTCTATCAGTCGCTACTTGAGTCTAAACTAGATTTACGGAAAGGAGCCCTTGCGGGTTCCTTTTTATTTTATGGGTTTTCGTGATTGCCAGTAGCGGACACGCGCCGGTTTTGGCATTTTCCAGCGTTTCTTGCGCCAGCGGATAAAGCGCTTCGCCTTGTTCTTGAAATTAGGCTTGGTGAGGCCGTCGATAGGTCAGACGCTTGCCGACGATGCCAACCGCCGGCGGCGCCCGCTCATTCCAATTCGGCCGCGCGTCCGCACCGATAGCACCGCACACCGTCCAGACCATGCGCGGGCCGAAGGCGGGCACCGGCACATCGTCAGCGTAGCCATTCACGTCGAGAACCCGATTTTGTGATTGCCGCTGCGCCCCCCGCGCTCGCGCTATTGGCTTGCAGAAGCAATTTCTCCAAAAAATGGCCGCGCGATACGCTGCGCGGCCATAAGTTAAGTATACGACGAGCGACACCTACCGAACGTTACTAACTACCTCCCGCCAGAATGGTTCCCTTCTGGCTGCATGAGCCGCGCGATATGCTGAGCGGCCATAAATCACCGCGCATGAGGGGAACTGGATGCGGCTGCTATGCGCGGCTGAAGACCTAACGCGGACCAGCTCAAAAGGTTCCCGCGCCACATAAAAGAGGCCGCCGGATAAGACGGCCTAGCTATCGAGCTTGCGGGTGATCGTGCGCCCGCAAGATTCACACCTATAGATCCGTGTTTCGATCAGTTCGCGATGCCCTATATCAAGCCGAGCGGTGACCGGTAGCACCGGTGCCTCGCACCTATCGCAAACGATTGGCATCATATACGGCAAACTAGACGAACGGGCGACCACTGTAATATGCATCGGCTCTGACCCTGGACCAAACGGCTATGAGAGCTTCGTCCTAAATCATGACGAAAAAGCGTGATTTGTCGCTTGAAAGCGAGCCTAATTCGAGTCGAATTGCACGCATACCCCAATACCGACCCAATGAGGGCGCACGCCATTGGCGCGCATGTTGCCGAGGGTCATTCGAACGGGGTCAAGCCGACGTCGTCTGATGCCATGTCCGGAGCACGTCGCGTGGAGTAGCCGTCACGCGATGAGAACCGTTGAGAACAAAGGGGAATTATTTGCAACATGCGCGACATGAAAATGGCCCGACTTGATGCCGAGCCATTTCGTATTTTGCTTTTTTGTCAGGGAGTTAGTTCTGGCTGGGGAACTAGGATTCGAACCTAGATTCTCGGAGTCAGAGTCCGATGTTCTACCGTTGAACTATTCCCCAACAGGGCCGGGGCGGAGCGGGCCGCCGACCGGGGCGCCGGAGACCCCTGACATGGGGCAAACCAGCCGATTTGACAAGCCTGCGCGAAACCACAAATCGAAGCGCCGCCTCAGGCCGGGCGCCGCCGCGTCACCACCGTCAGGATCGCGGCCAGCGCGCAAGCGGCCACCGTCAGGAACACCACGCGCGGGCTGCCGTGGTCCATGAGAGCGCCGAAGATCAGCGGCGAGACGATGCCTCCGATGTTGAAGCCGGTGGTCACGAAGCCGAATACCTTGCCGAAGGAGCCGGGCGGGGTGACTTCGCGCACGATCAGGTCGCGCGAGGGCATCATCAGCCCGAAGAAGAAGCCGGATACCGTCAAGGCCGCGATCAGACCGAGGGAGCCGAGATCGAATTCTGCCACCAGCAGTGTGAACAGCGCGATGCCGATGAGGCTGAGCGTCGCCACGGTGCCATGCCGCGTGGTTTGGCCGACCAGCAGGCCTCCGGCCAGCACGCCGATCGCCGACAGCGTGAGATAGCCGGTGAGCGCCGCATTCGCCGCGGTGACCGGCGTTGCGTGCAGCGCGCCGAGCGCGACCACGGAATAGTTGTAGACGCCGCCGCTCATCAGCGCGAGCAGAACGAAGAAGGCGAGGTTGAGCAGGATCGGCGGCGACAGCAAGAGCCGCATCCCGGCCGGACCCTCGTCCTTTATAGCGCGCGGCGTAGTTTCTACTTCCGCCGCGCCCTCGCGGGTCGCCATCAACAGCGCCGCAATTGCAAAGCCCAGCGCCCCTGCGCTGATGAAGGCGCCGCGCCAGTCCCACAGGCTCTGCATCAGCAAAAGCGTCGGCGGCGCCACCGCCGAGCCGAGCATGCCGGCGAAAGTGTGGATTGAGAACGCCTGGCCGATGCGACCGGAAGGCACGTGATGGGAGAGCAGCGCGTAATCGGCCGGGTGGTAGACCGCGTTGCCGACGCCGGCGAGCGCGAACATCGCCACCAGCACCCAGAAGGAATTAACAAGGCCTGCGATCGCGAAAGCGCCGCCGCCGATCACCAGCGCGCCAATCAGCGGCAGCCGTGCGCCGACGCGGTCGACCAGGAAGCCGGCCGGCGCCTGCAAGCAACCGGTTACGGTGTTGAAGGCGGCGAGCGCCAGCCCAATCTCGGTGTAGCTGACGCCGTAATCCGTCCGCACGAAGGGCAAAAGCGGCGCCAGCAGCAGGATGTAATAGTGCGAGACGAAATGCGCCGCGCTCACCGCGCCAACGACGCGGGTATGAGGTGCGGGCTTGACGCCCAGCAGTTCGCTCACTTGGCTCATTCTCGCTCGATTACCGGCAAGGGGCGGACTATGGCCCGCCCCCTCAGGTCAATCCAGTGCATTTCCAGTGGGTTGGGCATGTCTTGAGGGCAGGGCGTGGGTGTTTGGATGTCTTTGCAAAGTGAAATAAATAACCCGTAAAAACAAGAAGCTGTGAAACCGCAGCCGGCGCCTTGGTGTTAGATTTGGCGTCAGCAACAAACGGCGGTCTTGGCTCATACGGCGCCGGCCGGCTGCCCCGCGCGACAAGGCGCCCTCGAGACACGCCATGATTTCCATCACAGTCAACGGCAAGGCGCATCGACTCGACATCGAGCCGGAAACGCCGCTGCTCTGGGTCATCCGCGACGATCTCGGTTTGACAGGCACGAAATTCGGTTGCGGTATTTCGCAATGTGGTGCCTGCACCGTGCACCTGGACGGCGAGGCCGTGCGATCCTGCGGCATGCAGGTGGGCGACGCGGCCGGCAAGAGCGTTACCACCATCGAAGGCCTCTCGCCCGAGAGCAGGCATCCGGTGCAGCAAGCCTGGCTCGCCGAGGACGTGCCGCAATGCGGCTATTGCCAGTCGGGGCAGATCATGGCGGCGGTGGCCTTCCTCAAGGAGCATCTGAGCCCGACCGACGCCGACATCGATGCCAATCTCACCAATATCTGCCGCTGCGGCACCTATGTCCGCATCCGCCGCGCAATCCATCGCGCCGCGGCGCTAATGAAAAATTGAGCGGGAGGCAATCATGAATCAGATCGTGAAAACGTCTCTCACGCGCCGCGACTTTGTCGTCGCTTCCGCCACCGCCGCCGGCAGCCTCGCCATCACCGTAATGCTGCCCGGCCTTGCCGAGACGGCAACGATCGGTGCGCAGACTTACGGGCCGGATGCTTCGCCGCACGACGTCAACGCATTCCTGGCGATTGAGCCGGATGGCAGCATCCTCATCCGCTCCCCGCACAACGAGATGGGGCAGGGCGCCATCACAGCGCTGCCGATGATCGTTGCCGAAGAACTTGAATGCGATTGGGCGAAGGTCAAGGTCGAGTACGCCTCGCCTTCGCGCAACCTGCGCGAACATCAGGTCTACGGCAACATGGTCACCGCCGGCAGCCGTGGCGTGCGCACCTCGTGGCGCTTTCTGCAGCAGGCCGGCGCCAGCGCGCGCGAACGGCTGATCGCGGCCGCCGCGCGCCGCTGGAACGTGGCGCCCGGCGAATGCCACGCGGAGAACAGCAAGGTCACGCACAAGCCGAGCGGGCGCTCGCTCGACTATGCCGCGCTCGCCGCCGATGCCGCCTCCATCAAGCTCGACAGGGAGCCGGCGATCCGTCCGCCTGACAAGTTCAAGCTGATCGGAAAGTCGCTGCCGCGTCTCGACACGCCGCTAAAAATCAACGGCGCTGCCAAGTTTGCCATCGACACGCAAATTCCTGGCATGGTCTACGCCGCGATCAATGCCTGCCCGGTGGCGGGCGGCAAGCTCAGGAGCGTGGACGAAACGCCGGTCAAGGGCCGGCGCGGCGTGCTTCAGGTGGTCAAACTCGACGACGCGGTGGCGGTCATTGCCGACCGATTCTGGCGCGCCAAGGAAGCATTGGCACTGCTCAAGCCGGAATGGGACACAGGCGCGGCCGGCAAAACCGACAGCGCGCAATTCGCCAAGATGTATCGCGACACGCTGAACGGCCCGATGGTGAGCGCACGAAACGACGGCAATGTCGATGACGTCTTCGCCAAACGCGGAAATATTGTCGATTCGATCTATGAAGCGCCATATGCCGCGCACGCCACCATGGAGCCGCTCAACGCGACCGTGCGGTTCGACGGCGACAAACTGGAAATCTGGATCGGTACGCAAATTCCCATGGGTGCGCTCAGGCTGGCCGCGGCCGCGTCCGACCTCAAGCCCGAGCAGATCACCATTCACAATTGTTTCCTTGGCGGCGGCTTCGGGCGCCGGGGCCGCAATGATGAAATGCGCCAGGCGATCCTGGTTGCCAAGCAGGTCGCCAAGCCGGTCAAGCTGGTGTGGACGCGCGAGGAGGATATGACGCACGACCGCTACCGTCCGCAGGCCGCGGTGCGTCTGAAGGCCGCGCTTGGGTCCGACGGCATGCCGGTGGCTTTCGACGCCAGGATCGCGGTCGGTTCGATCCAGCGATCAAACGGTATGAACAAGGTGGAAAACGGTCTCGAACCCCAGGCGATCGAAGGCATCGCCAACACCAACTACAAGATCCCGAACCAGCGGGTCGGCTGCATGCTCAAGAACACCCATGTTCCGGTGGGGTTCTGGCGCTCGGTCGGCTCGTCGCAAAATGCCTTCTTCATGGAGAGCTACGTCGATGAGTTGGCGCATGCGGCGGGCAAGGACGCCTATCAGTTTCGCCGCGCGTTGCTGGCGCACCGTCCGGATTTCATCGGTGTGCTCGACAAGATCGCGGAGAAAGGCGACTGGGACAAACCGCTGCCGGCTGGCCGCGGCCGTGGCATCGCCATCCATGAGTGCTACGGCACCATCGTCGGCCAAGTCGCCGAAGTGACGGTCAGCAAGAAGGGTGAGGTCAGGGTCGACCGCGTGGTCGCCGCCGTCGATTGCGGTCACGTCGTCAATCCGGGGATCGTCGAGGCGCAAATCGAGGGCGGTATCGTCTACGGCCTTTCGGCCGCGCTCTATGGCGATCTCACTGTCAAGGATGGGCGTATCCAGCAGGCTAATTTCGACGAATACGAAATGGTGCGCCTGGCCGACGCGCCCAAGATCGAGGTTTATCTCGCGCTCACCGGCGGCAAGAAATGGGGCGGGATTGGCGAGCCCGGCACGGCGCCGACCGCGCCCGCCGTCGCCAATGCGGTGTTCGCTGCGACCGGTACTCGCGTGCGCTCGCTGCCGCTCAAGAATGCGAAGCTGCCGGGCGCGGCCTGACGGCGCTAACGATGAAATAAAAGCGGGGCCGCCGGCAAATCGGCGGCTCCGTCCGCTGTCAGGCCGGCTGCTTGGCCTTCGCCTCCTCGATCGCCTGCCAGATACGCGCGGGCGTCATCGGCATTTCGAGATGCCGGATGCCGTAGTCGGATAGCGCGTCGATGACCGCATTGGCGACCGCCGGCAGGCCGCCAGACGTGCCGGCTTCCCCGCAACCCTTGGCGCCGAGCGGATTGCTCTTGGTCGGCACCGGGTGACTGGCAACCTCGATCATCGGCGCGTCGTGCGCGCGCGGCATGGCGTAGTCCATGAACGAGCCTGTGACCAGTTGCCCGTCGGAATCATAGACCGCCTGCTCCATCAGTGCCTGGCCAAGCCCTTGCATCACGCCGCCCTGGATCTGGCCTTCGACCAGCAGCGGATTGATGATGGTGCCGAGATCGTTGACCGCGCAATAGCGCACCACCTGGGCGTGGCCGGTCTGCGGATCGATTTCAACTTCGGCGATGTGGCAGCCGTTGGGGAAGGCGTTGGGCACCGGCACGTCTCCCACGTGATCGGTGTCGAGCGAGTTTGGGATGCCGTCGGGCAGCTTCAGCCCGCCGCGCAGCCGCGCGGCCAGTTCAAGCAATCCGATGGAGCGATCCGTGCCCGCGATGACAAAGCGGCCAGCCTTAAACTCGATGTCGCCCACGGACGCCTCCAATACGTGCGAAGCAATCTGCTTGCCGCGCTCGATCACGATCTTGGACGATTCAGTCAGCGCCGCGCCGGCGAACATCAGCGAGCGCGAGCCGCCGCTGCCGTTGCCGTAAGCCATGCGGTCGCTGTCGCCTTCGACGGTGCGAATGCTCTCGAACGGAATGCCAAGCCGCTCGCTGAGAACTTGCGCATACGCAGTCGCGTGTCCTTGGCCGAAATCGAGCGTGCCGGTGACGATGGTGACGGTGCCGTCAGCCTCGAAATGGATGGCGCCCAGCTCCTTGCCCCCGCCGGCGGTGACCTCGAGATAGCAGCCAACGCCAAAGCCGCGCAGCAAGCCGCGCTTCTTGCTCTCGCGCTTGCGTTTCTTGAAGCCGGCATAGTCGGCCATCGCCAAAGCTTGCTTGAGTACGCCGAGAAAATCGCCATTGTCGTAGGTCATGCCGGAAGCGGCGCCGAACGGCAGATCGCTCTTGCGGATCATGTTGCGCTTGCGCAAGTCGATGCGATCAATGCCCAGCTCGGCGGCGGCAATATCGAGCGCGCGCTCGACGTAGTAGTTTCCCTCAGGTCGGCCGGCGCCGCGGTAGGCCGAGACGTGCCCGGTGTTGGTGAACACGCAACGCGTCGCCACCTCCATAAGCGGCGTGCGGTAGACGGATGCGATGTTCTTGACCTGGTTGCCGGTCGGCAGCACCGCCCCGAACTGAGCGAGATAGCCGCCCATGTTTCCGTATCCGGTCAGTCTGACGGCTTGAATATGCGCCTTC
>Ga0307428_1000851_pt1 | contig 17062 bp, 17 predicted proteins | sample SalMarWE160240MG_FD_202161 | JGI IMG/M metagenome (GOLD analysis project Ga0307428, IMG submission 202161) | Salt marsh sediment microbial communities from the Plum Island Ecosystem LTER, Massachusetts, United States - WE1603-240 | ecosystem: Environmental > Aquatic > Marine > Intertidal zone >...
CCCTGGTGATGTATCCGATCTGCACCTACGGAACGGAGGCCCAAAAGACGGAATGGCTTCCCCGGCTCGCTCGGGGGGAAAGGGTCGGATGTTTCGGGCTCACCGAGGCGGATCATGGCTCGGATCCTGGAGGTATGGTGACCAAGGCTGTGCGGCAGCGCAACCACTATATCCTGAATGGCAGTAAGCTCTGGATTACCAACGGGACAATCTCAGATGTGGCAGTGGTCTGGGCCCGGACCGACGACGGGATTCGCGGCTTCTTGGTGGAGAAGGAAATGCCCGGGTTTACTACACGGGAAATCCAGGGAAAATTCTCCCTTCGCGCCTCCGTTACGTCCGAGCTCATTTTTCAAGATTGCCGTGTACCGCAAGAAAGCCTCTTACCCGGGACCGAACAGGGATTAAAGGCAGCCTTCGCATGCCTCAGCCAGGCAAGGTATGGGATTGCCTGGGGGGCCGTAGGCGCAGCGATGGCATGTTACGACGTGGCGCTCAAATACGCCAAGATGCGGAGTCAATTTGGCCGGCCTATCGCCGGATTCCAGCTCGTGCAGCAAAAGCTCGTCTATATGCTCGCCGAGATCACCAAGGCCCAGCTCCTCTGCCATCGACTAGGCCAATTGAAGGGGGGGGAACGTGTCCACCATGCTCAGATCTCTCTGGCCAAGATGAACAATGTGGAGAAAGCCAGGGAGATCGCTCGCATGGCCCGCGAGATTTTGGGAGCCGCTGGCATTGTGGACGAGTATCCAGTGATGCGCCACATGCTGAATCTAGAGACCCTGTACACCTACGAGGGGACACACGATATTCACACACTCATCCTCGGTCGGGACATCACCGGTCTGAGTGCCTTCGCCTGATCCTCCCCGTTTTCCGCTGCCCACTTGACTTCTAAACCCCGGTGAAATACGCATCCTTGGGGTTTCCCCCCTTTACTTTGTCCGATGGGTATGGTATGAAGAGCCACTATGCGAGCCGTGTGTCACATCGTGGTCGTGACGGTTGCCCTCCTCGGGATGAGTTTCCCAGGATCTCACGTCCCAAGAGCGGCAGCAGGGCAGACGAGTCCTGCCGTCTCCCCGGCATCTTCCGAGGAGCCCGATACGGCGATTGAGCGGATTCGGATGACAGAAACGCAAGGGGGAAAGCGGCTGTGGGAAGTTGAGGCAGACCGGGCAAAACTTTTTGAGGACAAAGGGAAAGCAATCCTGACCCAAGTCGTTGATCCGGTACGAATCGTTATTTACAATGGCGACGAAACATTGACTTCATTTGCGCAAAAGGTCGTCGTGGACCTCAAGACAAAGGATCTCGAGCTCATCGGTAACGTTCGATCCGAGTCCAGTCAAGGCACAAAGATCTTCACCGAGCTCGTGACCTGGTCGGCGGGGAAGCGACAGATTACCACCGATGCCCCGGTCGTGATTGAGAAGGAGGGGTACCAAATCCGAGGAAAGGGGATGGTTGCCGACACCGGCCTGGAGCGGTTGACCGTCCGCGAGCGGATCGCCTCCGAGATCACGCTGTCTAGAAAACGGGAACAGGGACAATGAACCGGGTATGGCAAGGTGTAGGGTGCATTCTGCTGCTTTTGTACGCAACCGTCGGGCTGGCGGCCGAGACTTCACCCTCACGGGGAAGAGAGCCGCGGGGGCCCACGACCGTGACCGCTGACCGTTTGGAAGTGAGCCTGAAAGAACACCGGGCGATCTACAGCGGGAATGTCGTCGCCAAAACGACGGACCTGACTGTCACCGCCGAGCGGATGGAATTTGACTTCGACGAAAAAATGGAGGCGGTCGAACGCATGATTGCAACGGGGAATGTTTATATCTCCCAGATTGAGGGAAACAAGGCGGCGGCCAATCAGGCAACCTATTACGTACTGCAGGACAAGGTAGTCCTTGAGGGGCATGCCAGGACTTGGGGACAGGGAAACATGGTGAGCGCGACGCGGATAACCCTTTTTATCAAGGAGGACCGTCACGTCGCCGAGGGGGATGAGAGCGAACGGGTGACTGCTGTTATTGTTCCCAAGCAGCAGCAGGGACAGGCGAGGTGAACCTAGGCTGGTGAGTCAAGAATCGAGCATCGCCTTAGAAACGGACAGTCAGGAAGATGGTCTTGGAGCCCGGGAGTTGGTCAAGGCCTACCGGGGCAGAAAGGTTGTTTCCAGGGTAAGCATCACCATTAGGGCAGGGGAGGTGGTAGGGCTCCTGGGACCGAACGGCGCGGGGAAAACCACTACCTTCTATATGATCCTTGGCCTTGTCCGCCCCGACGGTGGCCGCGTGTTCCTGAACGGTGAAGAAATTACCACACTCCCCGTCTACCAGCGAGCCCGGCGTGGAATAGGATTTCTCCCCCAGGAGCCATCAGTTTTCCGTCGGCTCACGGTCAGGGAGAATTTGATGGCTGTTCTTGAGACGCTTCCCCTGAGCGAGACAGAACAGGTGAAGCAGTTAGATAACCTTCTCCACGAACTCAACATCGCCCATCTCGCCGGGACACCGGCCTATAGCCTTTCTGGGGGCGAGCGACGGCGGGCTGAGATCGCTCGCTCGCTCGCGACGTCCCCCACATTTATTCTCTTGGATGAACCCTTTGCAGGGATCGATCCCATTGCTGTATACGATATCCAGGCCATGCTGATTCAGCTCAAAAGCAGGGGGATCGGTTTCCTCATCACCGATCATAACGTGCGAGAAACATTGCAAATTGTCGATCGGGCCTATATCTTGCATAATGGGGAAGTTCTACTGTCCGGGACAGCATCTGAACTGGCCGCCGACCCCAAGGCGCGGGAGATCTACCTCGGGGAGCGCTTTACCTTGTAGGACGAGAAGTTAGGAGCTAAAGATGATCCTTGAAATAGATGGTTGGTCAAGCCAGAGTCGCTAACCGCGAGCCAAACAGTCATGTCCATGGAAATGCGCCTCAGCCTCCGCCAAACCCAGCGGATGATCATGACTCAATCACTGCAGCAGGCCATCGGCCTCCTGCAGCTCTCTCGGCTGGAGCTTATCCAGGCGGTTCGGCAGGAGCTGGAAGAAAATCCGGTCCTCGATGAAGAGCTCCTGGAGGAGCCTCGACTGGCGGGGGAGACCCCCGCAGACGTGTCCGGGGACGAAGAGGGACAACCGGGAGAGGACCGCATCACAGATTTTGACTGGGAAAGTTATCTCCAAGATGCCTCTGACTATCGTCGGGAGTTTCCACGGGAAGAAGTAGAGCGCTGGTCCCCCGAGGAACGCCTGACCCGGCCTCGCTCTCTAGCCGACCATCTCCTCTTTCAGCTTCATCTTTCCACCTCGGATCGCGGGATCATTCATTGGGCCACCGAAATTATTGGAAATCTCGATGAGAACGGGTATCTCGCGATGGATCCCGAAGAACTCCGGGGGAAGACTTCAGCGGATCAGGGGCTCATTGAGAAAGCGCTTCGGTTGGTCCAGACTTTCGATCCCCTCGGGGTCGCGGCGCGGGACCTTCGGGAGTGTCTCCTTCTTCAACTTGAAAGCTTGAAAGACGGAGAGCAGATCGCAGTGGCGCGCACCCTTGTCGCCGACCATCTGGCAGAGCTGGAAGGGCGCTATCTCACGAGAGTCGCCGAGAAGTTAAAGGTCTCCATGAAAACAATTCAAGATGCCGTCCTCCTGATCTGCTCTCTCGAGCCAAAGCCAGGACGCACTTTTAGCACTGAGGAACCACGTTATATCACGCCTGACGTCTATATCCTGAAAATCGATGATCGATTTGTCGTCGTTCTGAACGAGGATGGGCTTCCGCGGCTGCGGATCAGCAACTACTATCGGGGCCTATTGGGTAAGGGGAGACCGAGTTCGAAAGAGACACGGGAGTATGTCGAGGGGAAGATGCGATCCGCCCTGTGGCTGATCCGTTCGATCGAGCAGCGCCAGCGCACCTTGTTCAAGGTGACCGAAGCGATTGTGAAGTTTCAACGGGAGTTTCTGGAGAAGGGGATCACCCACATGCGACCCCTGACCCTCAAGGAGGTCGCAGAAGAGATTAGCATGCACGAATTGACCGTGAGTCGGGTCACCACCAATAAGTATGTGCACACGCCCGAGGGTCTCTTTGAGCTCAAGTATTTCTTCCATCGGGGGGTACAAGCCACCGATGGCGGCGAGTCGGTCTCCTCCCTCACGGTTAAAGAATTGGTTCGGAGGTTGCTCACCGCAGAAGATACGGGTAAACCCCTCTCAGACCAAAAGATCGTAGAGGTCCTAAGGCAGCAAGGGATCGAGATTGCTCGCCGGACTGTGGCCAAGTATCGGGGACAGCTTCGAATTCCCTCCTCTAGCCGACGTCGCAGATACTAGTGTCGTTCCAACGCTTTGCATCGACCCTACTTGCTGCGCAGGGCGGCGATCGTTGCTGCAAGGAGTGCCGTTCGAATTCAGCTCAGTAAGGTGGAGCAGCAGTAGTCTTCCTCCGATCCCCTCCACGCCTCTCCTTTCCTGAGGAGGTGTGATATGCAGATTTTTCTCACCGGGCGTAATCTGGAAGTCACCGAAGCCCTCCGGCGTTACGCGGAAGACAAGGTGGGGAGACTCCACAAGTATCTGGAAAAGATTACATCGGCCCACATCGTCCTGTCCGTCGAGAAATACCGGCAAATCGCAGAGGTAACCCTGCGGGTGAGGGACCTTACCATTCGCGGGGAAGAGAGCACCAGTGATTTGTATTCGTCTATCGACTTGGTGGTCGAGAAGGTCGAGCGCCAGTTGCAAAGATACAAAGGAAAGATCCTGAACCATACCAGTCGGAGCGGAAGATCTCAAGGTCCAGTGGGATCCCTAGAAGCGGACGAGGGACCTCGGGTGGTGAAGACTAAACGGTTTGCCATTAAACCAATGTCTCTTGATGAAGCAATTCTGCAGATGGACTTGTTGGGCCACTCCTTTTATGTCTTCCGCAACGCCCAGAGCGATGAGGTTAATGTGGTGTACCGACGCCACGAGGATACCTATGGCCTCATCGAGCCCGAGACCTAGAGGAGACCAGGGGGTCAACGACCAGGGACTATGGAGTTCATCATCGTCACGGGGATGTCAGGTGCAGGGAAGAGCCAGGCGATCAAGACGCTGGAAGACCTTGGTGTCTTTTGCGTTGATAACCTTCCGGCGTCCTTGATCCCCATGGTCGCAGATCTCTGCTCCCATTCAGAGCAGCGGATCGATCGAGTTGCCTTTGTCATCGACGTTCGGGAGGGGGAGTTCCTTCGTCCCCTTCAGGAGGTCTTGACGACTGTGAGGGACCGCGGACATGCAGTCCAGATGGTCTTCCTTGAGGCGGATGATCGGGTTCTCGTTCGGCGCTTCAGCGAGAGTCGTCGACCCCATCCCCTTGCCCCACAAGGCTCAATTCTTGAGGGGATCAGTCTGGAGCGGCAACGGATGGCCCAGCTCAAGACTGAGGCGGACCGGGTCATCGATACGAGCGGTCTCACGATTCATGACCTTCGAAGACTGTTGGTCGGCACCTTCCGCGATCATCGACCGGGGGGCAAGACGACGATTACCTTTGTTTCCTTCGGATATCGGCACGGCCTCCCCTCCGAGGCCGACCTCGTCTTTGACCTTCGCTGTCTCCCGAACCCTCATTTTCATGATGAGTTACGGCCTCTAACAGGGCAGGATCCAGCGGTGTCGAAGTTTCTCTTGGATGATCCCAGAGTGTGCTCTTATCTGGAGCGGCTGTGGGAGTTTCTCCATTTCGCGCTCCCCTACTATCTCCACGAGGGAAAGGCGTATCTGACCATCGCCTTTGGCTGCACAGGCGGTCGACACCGATCGGTGAGCGTCGTTGAGTATCTCATCCGTCGGTTTCAGGCGGAGGGCCTCGAGGTAGGTGTCCGACATCGAGACCTTGAGAGAGAATAGTGAACTGAGCGAAATTTCAAGCGTCCCGTTGGGCGGGAACGACGCGGGTCGATGGCGCTTTTTGCTCGATGAGCCGCGCGATGGTCCCAGCAACATGGCCATTGACGAAGTGCTGGCGCTTGCATGTGCCCGAGGCTGGAGTCCTCCGACTCTGCGTCTGTACCGCTGGACCGTCCCCACCGTCTCGCTGGGGTATAACCAACCCATTCGGGCGGACGTAAACCTTTCCCTCTGCGTTCGGCGAGGGATTCCTGCGGTGCGCAGGCCAACGGGGGGCCGGGCACTACTCCACGACCACGAGCTTACCTACAGTCTTGCCCTTCCGATTCCGTGCGGCAAGCGGGGAGTCCTCCAAGATTACCGCTGGATCAGTTACTGCTTCCTCCTTGCTTTGAGAAGATTGGGAGTGGCGGCGACGTTCAGCCGCGGCACGCGGATAACCGAGGAGGCAGGTGGGGTGTGTTTTCTCTCCGCTTCGCGCTATGAACTGACCGTGAATGGACAAAAGGTGTTGGGATCGGCTCAACGCCGATTCAGCGGTGCCCTTCTTCAGCACGGATCCCTCTTGATTGACATCGATCACTCCGTGTGGAGGACCCTCTTCCCGCAGGCAAGAGAGCTGGGAGCCCGGGCCACGGGGCTCAAGACCCTCTTGGGGCGATCCCCGTCTTGGGAAGAGCTCGTTGGGGCAGTGCGGGGGGGATTTGAGGAGGGAGCCAAGGTGTACCTGGACCCTGGGGGGCTGACCATGCGAGAGCAATCGTTAGTCGAGCAGCTCGTGGCCAGCCGGTACCGGACCCCCGAATGGACTTCTCGCCGATAGAAACCCCTCCTCCGGCGATCCTCTGCAGGGCAGTTGGCACGGAGCTGGCACCTTGACAGTAAAACCGAGCTCTGGTACGGTAAACAGGGGAAATGTATGATTTTTTGAGCCTTAGGCGAGGCTCATCCAGGATTGGCCCAGTATGGAGAAGAAGCGACAACACCTGCAAAGTGCTTTGACCTACGTTCAGCAAGGAAAGTTGGATCGGGCGATTGCCGAATATGAGGCAATCCTCCGGGCCGATCCAAACGACTGCAATGTGCTGAACGCGCTGGGAGATGTCTGTGCTCGGACGGGGAATACGGCGGATGCTATCGGATATTTCATGCGCCTGGCAGAGGCCTATCGGCTTGACGGCTTGTATGTGCGCGCAGTTGCGGTCTACAAGAAAATGCTCAAACTTGACCCCCTGAATGCGGACGCCTCACTCGCCTGTGGTGAACTGTACGCCGAACAGGGGCTGGTTGCGGAAGCCAAGCTGCAGTTTCAGGGGCTGGCCGACCGCTACCTCAAGAAGGCGGACACGGCCAATGCCTTGGAGATGTTTGAAAGGATGATCCGGATAGATCCCGGGCACCACCCGACGTTGCACAAGCTTGCGGGAATCCTCGTCAGGCCTGGCAGGATGGAGGAGGTCTTAAGCAGTCTTAATGGCCTCGGACAGCGCCTCGTTGGGTCCGGACAGGCAGAGGATGCCAGACAGATTTACAAAAAGGCAGTGGAGCTCTTGCGGTCTCAGGGGCGGGAAGCGGATGCGGCGCGCTTCGCTCGAGAGCTCGACGCTCTGAGTCCTGCGGAGCCAGATGCGAGACTCGAAGACGTAAGAGCAGCAGGCTCACTCGGGGAGGGAGTTGACCTGGAAGCGGCAGGAATAGTCACCGAGCAGACTCCGCCCCTTGAGATCTTCCCAGGGTCGCTTCTCGAAGAGGAAGGGGTACCGGCTCTGGAGGTGCCTGAGACGATTGAGGAAAGATTGGAGGTCGATCTCGAGGATGTGGGATTCCTTCATGATAAAGGCCCCTCCTTGGAGGAAGTGGTGGACGTCGATGTTTCCATCGGCGAAGAGGTCGAATCCCTTGAGGGGATGGAGCCGCCGGCTATCGAACTGGAAGCCTTAGGAGGATTCGAGGAACTGTCCACTGTGGCAGGAGAGCCGTCAGAGAGTGGTGGGTTTATGGGACCCCAAACCCTGGAAGGGGATCTACAAGAGGCGAACTTTTTCATGCAGCAGGGGATGCTCCAGGAGGCCCGAGCTCTCTACCAGCGGATCCTCCAGCACGATCCGGAACACCGTTTGGCCAAACAGCACTTGGCGGAAATCGAGGGGGGAGTGACATCTCCGACGAGTGAGGAAGTTCCTCGGCCGGTCGAGAAAAAGCCGTCAGTCTTTCGGGTAACGGACGCGAAAGCTCCTCAAGGGGAGTTCGTGGACCTCGCCCGTGAGTTGAGTGAGGATCTCGGCCCGGCGGAGTCAGCTTTGCCGGGAGATCTCGAGCCCGAAGTGCAGCATATGTTGCACCAGCTCGATCAGGGAATCCGAGATCAGCTTGATGCCACTGACTATGAGACGCATTACAATTTGGGGCTTGCCTATAAGGATTTGGAGCTATACGAGAAGGCCATTGAGGAATTTCGACTGGCCGGCAACGATGCTGCCCATCGGGTGCGATGCGCAAGCCTTATGGGTCTCTGCTATTTGGCCAAGGGTGATGCCGAACGGTCGATCGAGGAACTCCTCAAGGGGCTTGCGGCGACACAGGAGGGCACCGAGGAGCGGTGGGCGATTCTTTACGATCTCGCAACTGCCTATGAGGCATTTGGAGATATGAAAAAGGCGCTTGAGACCCTGGCGAACATCTATAGCGAGGGACCGAAGTTTCGAGATATTCGCGTACGGATCCGGGATCTGCAGGCGCGTGTTGAAAAGAACCGAAGGTCCTCGCGATCACGGTGAAGGGTATGTATCTTGTGGGCTCCCCGGGCGCCAGATTTCCTTGATCAGAGGGGAGGGGCTGTTTTGGAGGATGCCCTCGATTAAGGATGTGGTCCGCTCGGTCACATGATGCCAGGTGGCCTCCATTGAATCTGCCGAATACGCTTAGTCTGGTTCGAATTTTTCTTGTCCCCTTTCTTGTCGTTTTCCTGATCGCCACGGCTGAACCTCGAAATTATTTGGCAGCAGCCATCTTTCTTGCGGCGGTATTTACCGATTGGCTGGACGGGCGGATTGCGCGGAGCCGCAGGCAGGTAACTACACTCGGGCAGCTCTTAGATCCCATCGCCGATAAGCTGTTGATCGCCGCGGCGCTTATCTCTCTGGTAGAGATCCGGCGGGTGGCCGCCTGGGTGGCGACCGTCATCATTGGGCGAGATATCGCGATTACCGGACTCCGCGCGATCGCTGCGTCCCAGGGGCTCATCATTACGGCGTCGCGGCTAGGAAAGTACAAGATGGCCGCGGAGGTGATTGCAGTGATTTTCCTCATCCTCGATTCCGGGGTCTCGCGGATTGCCAGTCTCCCGGTCAGTCTCGGAGGGTTTGCAGTGGGGGTGGCGCTCATCCTGAGCATCGTGTCCGGGATCGACTATTTTGCACGCTTTTGGCGTCAGCTCGGCCTTGGGATAAGCGTGCAGTCCAAGGGAGAGTGAGTTGGGTCTGATCGTCCAGAAGTACGGGGGAACTTCGGTAGGAGACGTCGAACGGCTGAAGCATGTCGCCAGACGGATCGTGGAGGTCAAGGAGGCCGGGAATGAGGTGGTGGTTGTCGTGTCGGCCATCGCCGGAGAGACCGATCGCCTTCTTGAGCTCGCCCGTCAGATCACCGAGATTCCCAATGCCCGGGAACTGGATGTTATCTTGGCAACAGGAGAACAGGTGGCAATCGGTCTGCTGTCGTTAGCGATCCAGGCGTGTGGTGCGAAGGCCCGCTCCCTTACCGGTACTCAGGTGCGGATTCTCACGGATAACACGCACACGAGGGCCCGGATTCTCAATATTGACGTTGAGCGGATCGGGCAAGCGCTGCGAGGGGGGGAAATTGCCATCGTGGCCGGGTTTCAGGGGGTTAACGCGGAGGAAGAGGTCACGACGCTCGGTCGGGGAGGCTCGGATCTCACCGCGGTCGCCCTGGCCGCTGCCTTGGGGGCGGACGTCTGCGAGATCTATACGGATGTCGAAGGCGTGTATACCGCTGACCCCACGCTGGTCCCTACTGCCCGGAAACTTCCCCGGATCACATACGAGGAGATGATCGAGATCGCGAGCTTGGGAGGCAAGGTGCTCCAAACACGGGCAGTTGAGTACGCGAAGAACTATAATGTATCTATCCATGTGCGTTCGAGCTTTACGAAAAATCCGGGGACCCTGCTGGTCCAGGAGGATCAAGGCATGGAGAAGGTTGCGGTCTCGGGAATTGCCTATCAAAAGGACGAGGCGAAGATCACCATCACGCGAGTGGTCGATCGTCCTGGAATCGCCGCCATGCTCTTTGGCAGGGTGGCGGAGGCGGGGGTCGTAGTAGACATGATCGTCCAAAACATCAGCCAGGATGGTCACACCGATATCTCTTTCACGGTTCCGAGGACTGACTTTCATAAAGCCATGGAACTCGTCGATGCCCTGGCGAAAGAGATCGGGGCAGACCAGATCCTGGGGGACGATCGGATTGCCAAGGTGTCCATCGTGGGGATAGGTATGCGGACTCATTCGGGCGTAGCCGCCCGGATGTTCGCTGCATTGGCGAAAGAGAGTATTAATATCATGATGATTAGTACGTCAGAAATTAAGGTGTCCTGCGTGATCGAGGAAAAGTATACAGAACTGGCGGTACGTGTCCTCCATGAAGCCTTTCAGTTGGCACGCCAGCCGGCGGGGGGGAGATGAGAATTCGCACGTTGGCGCCGGCCGATGCGGCTTTGGCCACGATGCTCTTGCTGGTGCTGGTTCTGCTCGCCTTTCGGGGAGCGGTGATGGAGGAGGAGTCGGGTTTCGCTGTCCGATCTCTGGTGAAGCCTGAGCCGGATCTGGAAGATCGCGTGCCAGCTTTCATCAATAGGCTGCGGGTGAATCCGAACCAGGCGGATGCGCAGCGTTTGACCGCTGTACCGGGAGTGGGTGAAGCCCTGGCCCAAGCGATCGTGCGGTTTCGGGAGGCACACGGCGCCTTTCGGCGCCTCCCGGATCTGAGGGAGGTGCCGGGGATCGGTCCTAAGCGTCTGCAGGACATGCTCCCGTATCTGACCCTGGAAGAGGAGGCGCGATGGTCTACCAAGTAAAGCTTCCAGCATTTGAGGGGCCGCTGGACTTGCTGCTCCATCTCATCCGGGTCAACGAAGTCGACATCTACGATATTCCGATCGCACGGATCACCGATGAATACTTCCAATATCTCGCCCTGCTCGAACAACTGGATCTTGAGCTGGCGGGAGAATTCCTCGTTATGGCAGCCACCTTGGTGTACATCAAGTCGAAAACGCTCTTGCCGGCTGACCCCTCCGCGACCGAGGAGCCATTTGAAGAAGATCCCCGAACCCCGTTGGTCGATATGCTGTTGGAGTATCAGCGCTTCCGAGCGGCGGCCGAAACGTTATCGGGGCGAGAGGACCAGCAACGACAGTTTTTCTTTCGTTCGACCCCCCTCGAGATTCCTACGCGAGAAGGGCCCCTCGAGGTGAACCTTTTCGATTTGCTCACGGCGTTTCGGGAGGTCCTCGAGCGCGCCAAAGATCAACCGGTGCTGGAGTTTCTCACTCGGCCGGTGTCGACGGGAGAGCGAATGGTGGCGATCCTTGACAGGGTGGCAACGGTGGAGGCTTCGGTCACCTTCGAATCCTTATTTCCGCCCGAGGCGGATCGATGGCTCGTGATCGTGACCTTTTTGGCTTTGTTGGAGCTTCTTCGCCAGGGATCGATCCGGGTGCGGCAGCAGGTTGACTTCGGCGACATTGTTGTGATGCGGGCCGTGGCATGAGTCAGGATCACCTCGCAATTTTGGAGGCGTTGCTATTTGCCTCTCCTGATCCACTGTCGGTCGAGCTCCTCCACGTGATCCTGGGCGACGTGGAGAGGGAAGGGATAGTCAGGAGTTTACATTCTCTCCAGGAAGCGTACGAAAAAAATGGTTCAGGACTGATGATAGTTCAGGTCGCCGGTGGCTTTCGGATGTCGACTCGCCCTGACCTCCATCCGTGGCTCGGCCGGCTGGCCAAAACGCGACCGACGAGGCTTTCCCGCCCGGCGCTTGAGACGTTGGCCATCATTGCCTACCGTCAACCGATCACCAAGGCCGAGGTTGAGTCCATCCGCGGCGTCTTGGTGGACGGGGTTCTCAAGACACTCATGGAGCGGGATCTTATCCGGGTTCTCGGGCGGAAGCGGGAGGTGGGAAGGCCGCTTCTCTACGGAACGACACGAAAGTTTTTGGAATATTTTGGCTTCCAAGATATTACGGAGCTTCCCTCCACTCAGGAGATCGAAACACTCATCCCCCCGCGGCAGGATACACAGGATACAGATGAGACCGTGAGGGCGGAGAGAGAAGATTCTTGAGCCGGGTTTGACCTCTTCACTATAATGGCATGTTCTTTGGGTTCAGACGGCAGACAAAGAGAAGGTAGAAGAAGCCATGGGAATTGAGGAGTTCCGACGACAGATCGATGCCATTGATAGCCATCTGCTTGAGCTGCTGAATCGACGGGCCGAAATCGTGGTGCGGATCGGGGAGGAGAAGAGCAAAGGGAGTATCGCGTACCACTCGCCTGAGCGGGAAGAGGAAATCATCGATCGCCTGACACGGGAGAATCGGGGACCGTTCCCCAGCAGGGCAGTCAGAGGAATCTACCGGGAGATCCTGTCGGCCTGCCTCTCTCTGGAGCAAGCCCTCAAGGTGGCCTACTTGGGGCCCCAGGCGACCTTCACCCATATGGCCTGCATGAAGCGGTTTGGCCAGCTCGCCGAATATATCCCCGTCCGAGGAATCGGGGACGTCTTTAATGAAGTGGAGAAAGGGAAGGCGGACTATGGCGTCGTGCCGGTCGAGAACTCGACCGAGGGGATGGTGAGTCATACCCTTGACATGTTCGTCGATTCCGACTTGAAAATTTGCGGCGAGATCCTCATGGAGGTATCCCATCATCTCCTCTCCAAACACGGAGAGAAAGGGCGGATCGGGAAAATTTACTCTCACCCCCACGCTATCGCCCAGTGTCGACGTTGGCTGGACGCGAATATGCCGACGGTGACACTCTTCGAAGTTCCCTCCACGGCGGGAGCGGCGGAGATCGCCTTTGAGGACGAGACGGTCGCGGCCATCGCTTCGGAGCTGGCCAGCCGCCTCTACGATCTGAAGATCGTGGCATCCCGGATTGAAGATAGCCCGTATAATTTTACCCGGTTCCTCATCATCGGACCGGCGTCCTGTCCCATAACCGGCAACGACAAAACATCCATCCTTTTTGCGATCCGGGATCGGGTGGGGGCCCTCTACCGGATCTTAGAACCCTTCGCACATCACCAAATCAGCTTGACAAAGATTGAATCGCGGCCCTCACGCTACCGGGTCTGGGAGTATATTTTCTATGTGGATTTTGAGGGACACGTTGAGGGAGTGCCCGTGAAGGCTGCGCTCGAGCGGCTCCGGGAAGAATGTCTCTTCCTGAAGGTCTTGGGCTCATACCCCAAGGAGCCGATTCGGGCCAAAAGCTGACGCGGGACCAGGAGCCGAGAGACGGGGGATCGAAGACGTGCTTGGACGGTAGAAGGCTAGGAAGTCCCAGCTGGGGTTTCTGGTCTCGTCGGCAGTGAAGGATGAAGGGTGAACGATGAAGCATTACGACAAATCGCTTGAAGAGTTGGCGCGTCCCCATGTTCTGGGGTTGATCCCATATAGCCCTGGGAGACCGATGGCGGAAGTGGAGCGCGAGCTCGGCCTTGACGAAGTGATCAAGCTCGCTTCCAACGAAAATCCCCTCGGACCTTCCCCGTTGGCCATACAGGCCATCCGGGAGGCGCTTCAAGGGCTGCACCGGTATCCCCACGGACACTGCCACAGCCTACGTCAGCGGCTGAGCCGATACCTGGGCGTGCAACCGGAAGAACTCTGCTTCGGCAACGGTAGCAACGAGTTGTTAGAACTTGTGACCCGAGCCTTTTTGGGGCCAGGGGATGAAGCGGTGATGGGGGATCCGGCCTTTGTGGTGTATCGGAGTGTTTGCCAGGCTGTGGGAGGCGAGATCCGGGAGGTCCCTCTCAAGGATTATACGCACGATCTGCAGGGGATGTTGCAGGCGGTGACCAGTCGAACAAAGCTCGTTTTTCTGGGAAACCCGAACAATCCCACCGGAACGTGTGTTTCTCCAACGGATTTGCACGCCTTCGTGGGGGGGCTTCCCAGGAATGTCATCTTGGTTGTGGACGAGGCATACCGAGAGTATCTCCCTCGAGATCTTCAACCAGACCTTCTCACCTACGTCCGGGGCGGGCGCTATCTCCTCGCGCTGCGGACCTTTTCGAAGGCGTATGGTCTCGCGGGGCTTCGGATCGGGTACGGAGTTGGCCCGGCCGCCATGGTAAAGATTCTGAACCGGGTGCGGCAGCCCTTTAACGTCAACGCATTAGCCCAGGAGGCTGCCAAGGCTGCCCTGGACGATGAGGCCCATTTGGAGGAGACACTTCGAACTACCGAGGCGGGACGGCGAAGCCTCCAGGCCCGCCTGGAAGAGATGGGCGTTTCGTATACTCCGAGTGTGGCCAACTTCATTCTGGTCGATGTCGGCGTTGAAGGCAAGGTGGTGTCCAATGCCCTCGTCCGCAAGGGAGTTATCGTTCGGTCTATGGAAGGGTATGGTCTCCCCACACATATTCGGATAACCGTGGGGACAGCGCAGGAGAATGCCCACGCAATCAAGGCGCTGACCGAGGCTCTCGACGAGGAGAGGGAGCGGTGAGGTCCTCGACTTTCACAGGTGGGGGGAGTAAACCGTGATCATCGTCATGCGATCCACCGCCACGCAGGTAGACATTGACCAGGTTTTGGAGCGTATTGCCCAGCATGGACTGAAGCCCCATATCTCTACAGGCGTGGAGCGGACGATTATCGGGGCCATCGGAGATGAGCGGGTCCTGCGGAATGTCCCGTTCCAGGCCTTGTCCGGGGTCGAAGAAGTTTTACCTATCCTGAAACCCTTCAAGCTTGCCAGCCGAGACTTTAAAGCCGAGCCAAGCGTTGTAGAAGTCAATGGCGTGGCAGTGGGGGGGAATCGACTGGCCGTGATTGCCGGCCCCTGCTCGGTGGAGGGGCGTCAGATGCTGTTGGATACGGCGAAAGTGGTCAAGGAAGCGGGGGGCACGCTGCTGAGGGGCGGGGCCTTTAAGCCCAGAACGTCCCCCTATTCCTTTCAAGGGTTGGGGGAGGAGGCGCTGAAGTATCTGGCTGAAGTTCGGGAGATTACCGGACTGCCGGTGGTCACTGAACTCATGGACCCTCGAGACGCAGAGCTCGTTATGAAGTATGCCGACATGATTCAGATTGGCGCCAGGAACATGCAAAACTTTCGTCTCCTCAAAGAGGTGGGTATTTATCGCAAGCCGGTCTTCTTGAAGCGAGGAATGAGCTCCACGATCACTGAGCTCCTCATGTCAGCCGAGTACATCATGTCGGAAGGGAACTATAATATTGTCCTCTGCGAGCGGGGAATCCGGACGTTCGAGGATTACACCAGGAACACCCTGGACCTTTCGGCGGTGCCGTCCCTCAAACAGCTGTCCCACCTTCCTGTAATCGTGGATCCGAGTCACGCAGCCGGAAAATGGGATTTGGTTGCTCCGCTGGCCTTGGGTGCCATAGCCGCGGGGGCGGATGGGCTTATGATCGAAGTTCATCCGCAACCGGAGGTGGCCTTGTCAGATGGACCACAGGCCTTGGTCCCCGAACGGTTCACTGCGCTCATGCAACAGATCCAAGCCTTGGCACCCATCGTGGGCCGGACGCTCTAAGTACGATGATCGACGACCAACGTCCAACAATGAACGGTGGACCGATCTTTGAGCGGATGGCCGTGATCGGCGTCGGCATGATCGGTGGCAGTTTGGCCCAGGGCTGCCGGGGTGGGATCGCCCGGCGCGTCGTGGGGCTGGATACTGATCAGAACCATAGGAAACAGGCGGTTGCCCTGGGGCTCGTGCATGCCGTGGGCGACCTTCCCGAAGGGGTCGAGGGGGCCGATCTCGTCGTAGTCGCGGTCCCGGTGGGGGTGGCTGCGGAGGTGATCCGTGCGGTGGCACCCTACCTCGCGGACGGGTGTATCGTAACCGACGTGGGAAGCGTGAAGGGAGATCTCGTCGCACAGATGGAGGCAGAGATCCCGCCCGGTCGGGCCTTGGTCCCGGGTCATCCCATCGCTGGCACCGAACGGGCTGGGCCCGGAGCCGCCTCGGCCGCCCTCTTTCACGGAAACTTGTGCGTCCTCACGCCGTCGTCCCGGACCCCCGAGGATGCGCTCAAAAAAATCATTCACCTCTGGGAAAGGCTAGGATCCCACGTGGTCCTGATGGACCCTTTTCGACACGATCATATTTTCGCCCTCGTGAGCCATCTGCCGCATGTGGTGGCCTACGCGCTCATTGGAACGATCCTGAACCATCAGGACGGGGGGGAGGAGCTTTTGAGGTTCAGCGCTGGTGGACTTCGCGATTTTACGCGAATCGCGGCCTCGCATCCGATCATGTGGCGCGATATCCTGATCCAGAATCGCGATCAGGTCCTTGAATCCATCGCCAGGTTCCGAAAGGCGCTTGGCCAGATTGAGGAGATGATTCAGACAGAGGACGGGGCCCACTTGATAGAAGAGCTTCGGCGGGCCAAAGAGATGCGTGAGCAACTTGGTTCGGCAGACTCACCACCAGTTCGGTGAAAGCGATGTCCTTTTCACGGCGTGAGGTCGCACTCCTCGTGGGACTCAGGCGACCTCATCAATCTCGCTGGGAGGTTGAAGATTCCTTGGAGGAGCTGGTTCAACTGGCGGTCTCCGCAGGGGCCGATCCTGCCTTCTGCGTCGTCCAAGAGCGCGCGCTGCCCAATCCTCGTACCCTCATAGGCCCGGGGAAAGCCCAAGAGGTCAGGGAAGCTTGTGAAGAGGGGGTCGACCTGGTCATCTTTGATGACGACCTGACCGGTTCACAACAGCGGAACCTTGAAGTGGCCCTTGGGCGAAAGGTCATCGACCGGACCGGGCTCATTCTGGATATTTTTGCTCAGCGGGCTCGCTCAAAGGAGGGAAAGCTCCAAGTCGAGCTTGCCCAGCTCAAATATCTGCTTCCGCGTCTTACCGG
>Ga0307428_1000855_pt1 | contig 16975 bp, 21 predicted proteins | sample SalMarWE160240MG_FD_202161 | JGI IMG/M metagenome (GOLD analysis project Ga0307428, IMG submission 202161) | Salt marsh sediment microbial communities from the Plum Island Ecosystem LTER, Massachusetts, United States - WE1603-240 | ecosystem: Environmental > Aquatic > Marine > Intertidal zone >...
AGCGACCGCATTTTGACGATCTATTGATAGGAGGATGACGGGACGCTGGGAAGGTAACCACCGTCAGGCGAAATTCTCGCTTGTGAAGCTAAGGCTGAGCGGGTTCCGGGTTCGAGCCCCGGCAGCGTCCGTTTTTTCTTCTATCATTAACCGCACGATTGGCTCCTATGACTCCCGAAGCACTTATCATATTGCGCCCGGAGATTGACTTCTCGACGTTTCTAGGCGTCGCGCTGAAGGTTTTGGGGCATAGTTTAGCGTCTGCGGCTGATGCTTCTTCAGTGAAGCGGAGTGACCCGAGTCGCTTTTTGTCTTGCTTATCGTCAATGCGCAGCGACGGACCGGATATGAGTCCGCGTCTCCTGCCACATTTATCGTACAGCTTACTCATTGTTGCTGATGAACACGACATACTCGACATCTTGGAGTGCGCCGCTGGCATGTCATTTGTCACTACTGAGTCACAGGTCCGCAATGTGTTGTTTGCTGTTGTGACGGGCACTTTGGCACAGTGGAAGGCGGCTGTGATCGCCGGGGCGAGCCAAGAGATTGAACCAACAGTTCGCTATGCGTTCAACAAGATTCAAGGGCTGTTCAAAGCCGAGGGACTGAATCTTTGGGTCGGTTATCGACAGCGCCAGGCCCGCGACCAAAGAACATTTCTGCTCGAAGATAAGCGGGGACATTGATGCCAATTCAAAGCACCGTCTGGCTCAAGACCGATCGACTCGGACGAAAACGACAAGCGCCGATCTTCTTTGAAGTGGAGAATGGCCGCATCTACTTTGTTAAGAGTGACTTCTGTTTCAAGGATGTTATCAAAGCGATGCGCGGCTCGAAGTGGCACGGATTCGACGACACCAATCCAAGGAAGGTTTGGTCAGTTGAAGATTGCCACCGTAATCACTTGGCAATGCGTTTCCTGGCGGGCGAAAACATCTATGAACACTTTGACCGCGAATTGCAACACTTCGATTACACTCGGCCGTTGATGCTTCATCAGGCAGATATGTCAGATGCGGGCCTCACGTATCATTACCAGATTTTTGCCGCTGAGATGGGCGTCGGTAAGACGCTATCGGCACAGGAAGTGATCGAACGCTCTGGGCAGCAAGAGTGGTGGTGGGTAGGGCCGAAGAATAGCCTCGGCAATATACAGCGTGAGTTTCGTCGGTGGCAATTTCCTTTCGATCAGTTTGTCATGGAGTTCATGTCGTATGAGGGTATGACACGATGTATGGATGAATGGAAGCCGGGTGACCCTATTCCTGGCGGCATGATTTGTGATGAATCATCGAAGCTAAAGAACTGGAGTGCTCAACGCACACAAGCCGCTGCGAAGCTGGCAGACTTGATTCGCAAGGAATTTGGAGACGCTGGTTTCGTGATCTTGATGTCTGGTACGCCATCGCCGAAGACGCCAGTTGATTGGTGGGCGCAGTGCGAGATCGTGTGGCCCGGTTTCATAGCTGAGGGGAGCGACAAGGCATTCCGAAGACGGCTTTCGTTTATGAGCCTGAAGCAATTCGACAGCGGCGTCGGGGCCTATGTTGTTGATGGCTGGCGTGATGATGAGGCAAAGTGCAATGAGTGCGGCCTTCCTGAAGACCATGAAAATCATCAAGCTGATTTGTGTGAGGCCCCCGAGGACTTCCATGATTACAAACCCAGTGTAAATGAAGTCGCTCTTCTCCCGAGGCGGATGAAGGGACTTGTCACAATCAAGCACAAAAAAGACTGTATTACGCTGCCAGACAAACGGTATCGTCTCATCTATTGCAAACCGCAACCCAGCGCACTGCGAGTGGCACGAGCGTTGGCACAATCCGCTCAAAATGCAGTTACCGCCATGACGTTGCTGCGTGAGTTGAGTGACGGTTTTCAGTATCAAGAGGTTCAGGACGGGACGACACGCTGCTCGCATTGCGAAGAGGGGAAGATTTCGGAGTGGGTTGATCCTGAGAACACGGATCGAACATACCGCGCTATTGATTTAGTGGAACCAGAAGTAGTCGCTCGGCTACAGAAGACGGAGATCGTTTGTCCGGCCTGCCGTGGGTCGTTGAAGATGCCGAAGTATGTGCGGCATACACGCGAGGTTCCGTGTCCGAAAGACCAAGCCTTGAAAAACTTGCTAGGCGAAAATGAAGAGCAAGGCCGTCTTGTTGTTTTCGCCGGTTTCACGGGCTCGGTGGACCGCTGCGAGCGTCTGTGTCTGGAGGAGAAGTGGGATGTTGTTCGATGCGACGGGCGAGGATTCAAGGTGTCTACCTGGAAAGGCGAAGTCATCACTGATGTTGATCCGCTGGACTACTGGGCAGACTTACAGGCCCACGCGAATGTCGCATTTGTAGCTCATCCAGAGTCGGGTGGTATGAGCCTGACGCTTACTGAATCGCGTATGGCGGTGTACTGGTCTAATTCGTACAAGCCAGAGTACCGCTCTCAAAGTGAAGACCGTATTCATCGGATCGGAGCCGATATGAATAAGGGTGTCCTGATCGTTGATCTCATTCATCTGCCCAGTGACGAGCGCGTGTTGGAAGTTATTCGTGCCAACCGCCGCTTGGAATTGATGTCAATGGGCGAAGTTGTGGGTAACATCGACTGGGAGAACCCAAAGAACATGGATGGCGACACTGTTTCCGTCGATGTATCTCTTTAACTCTGTTTCAACTGGAGGTGTACCAATGAAGTTTCGTTCTCTGATGGCTTTGGTTCTTGTGCTCGCACTGGGCACAATGACGGTCGCGGCGGAAGTCACGCCTGCGGCGTCGGTCCCGTCTTACCTGCAAGACATTAGCGTCACCGTCAAGGCCGAGCGCGCCCAGGGTTCCGGCACGCTGGTTACTCGTCAGGTCGGCAGTGACACCATCTCGTTTGTGTGGACTGCCGGTCACGTTGTGGACGGGCTGCGCACCATTCGCAAGGTCGTAACCGCCGATGGCGACATGAAGGTTCTCGTTGAGTTTCGTGATCCGCAGATCGTCCAAGAGCGACATCAGGACGGCCGCCGGGTTGGCGAGCAGACATTGGATTGCAAGGTTATCAAATACAGCGATGCTGACTACGGCGAAGACCTTGCCGTTTTGATGATCCGCTTGAAGAATTCCTACCCGCTCGACATCAGCGCGAAGTTTCACACCGACCTGAATTACGTCCCGCCAATTGGCGTCGATCTGAGTCACTGTGGTAGCTTGCTTGGACAATTTGGTGCCAACAGCTATACGACGGGTGTCCTCAGTCAAACAGGCCGACTCTTGGAAGGTTCTGGTGCGAACAAGCAGGTCTTCGATCAGGTCACGGCCGTCGCGTTTCCCGGCTCGTCCGGCGGCGGTATGTATCTGAAAGACGATGGCGTCTATATCGGTATGCTTACCCAAGGTGTCATGGCTCTGCAAGGCTTCAACTTTATCGTGCCTGTTCGCCGTATGCACGGTTGGGCCAAAGAGTGTGGCATTGAGTGGGCGCTTGACCCGAATGCTCCGATGCCATCGCTGGAAGAAATCGCCAAGATCAAGGTGGAAGAACTTGGCTTAGTTCCGGCCGGTTTCCATGATATGGGTCACGGCGAATACCGCAAGCCCGCCAACAAGAACGGTATTGGCAAGTGGATTCTGCCCGAGACAACTCCGGCCCAGAAGTCGCCACTTGAGTCGCTCTTCAAGATCGACAGCCTGATTCATATCGGGCAGTAACCAACCGCTACGGTGTTGAGGGAGTAACGTCGGAGAGGGGAGAGTAGAGGGGCGATTGGATCGCCCTTCTACTAATTTCAACTCACGGAAGTGCAAGGGTCCATCAAGTAGCGGAGACACACCATGAAACTGACAAACGAAGACGTGACCGACATCAAACAGCGCTTGGCGCAGGGGGAGTCGCAGCCGCAGATTGCCAAGTGGCACGGCGTGAGCCGCTCAATCATTTCTGATATTGCGACAGGGCGTGTTCACAAAGACGTGCCGTGGCCTGACGGTTACCAGCCGGCAAAGGTCTCTGGCGGCCAACGCAAGATCACCAACTATGATCCCACGAATACCAAGGTTCAAGAGTTGGAGACTGAAGTCGTCAGTCTTCGTGATGAGTTGCTGTTGGAGCGGAGGAAGTCAAAGGCGGGGGCCCGCGAGGGCGGAATCATCCGTGCCATTGTTGAGGAGATGGGTACCCGCGTGAAGCCATTTTCGGCGCTCCCGCCGGTGGCAGAACATCCGCGTAAGGCGCAAATCAGTGAGCACGTTGTGCTTCACATGAGTGACGGTCATCACGATCAAGTTGTTCGTCCGGAGGAAGTTGGTGGCCTGGAGAATTACAACTTCCCGGTGTCGTGTTGCCGGGCCGAACGGCTGGTCGATACCGTAGTCGAGTGGACCCAAGACACGCTTTCCCCGAAGTTCTACTTCCCGGTCCTGTGGGTCTTGGCTTACGGTGATTACACGAGCGGAGAGATTCATGGCCACGCGCCACGATCCTACTATCGGAACATCTTCCGCAATTGTCTCGCCATCGGGCAACTGCACGCCCTGATGTACCGAGACTTGGCGGCCTACTTCCAGCACGTGAACGTCCTGTATCTCGCAGGTAATCACGGTCGGCGATCCCGGAAGAAAGACTACCTCGGGGCACATGACAATTGGGATTATCTCTGTGCTGAGATGGCTCGGCTACATTGTCGTGACCTGGAGAATGTCACATTTATGATCCCGGACGCTTGGAGTGCTAATGTGGACATCAACGGCGTCGGATTCAATGTCGCCCACGGCGATGATGTTCGTAGTCAGCTTTCCATTCCGTGGTACGGAATGGTGCGGCGACAGAAAGGTCTCGTGGCTCTTGGTGCAGCCGCCGGGGCTACGCGAGTTCGCTACTTCTGTGTTGGACATCATCACACCGCAAGTACGCTTTCTGACATAGACGGCGAGTTGATGGTTAATGGTGCGTGGCTGGCAACCGATCAGTTTGCCTACAACGCTTTGGCAGGGTATCGAGAACCTGCACAATGGTTACATGGGGTCAACCCTCGGCGCGGAGTTACATGGAGACTTAACTGTAAACTACGTCATCCAAACGAGAAGCTTGGACCAAAGCGGTATAAGATTGACGGCGGCCGTGATATTGGTCCTGTGTGGGCAGACTAATGAAACGAATCCCATTGACAAAAGGCATGGAAGCCTTGGTGGACGATCAGGATTACGACTACTTGATGCAGTGGAAATGGCACGCGGCTAAGGGAGGCAAATATGCTGCGCGTGATACTCGGTCTTTTGATCGTGCATACGGTGAAATCATCTATATGCACAATGTAATTGCAACTAGACGAGGTTTGCTTGGTAAGGTCGATCACAGGAACCGGGATACACTTGACAATCGAAGAGAAAATCTTCGGTCGGCAAGTTGCAGTGAGAATAGTACTAATCGTGGACCACAAGAAAATAATACTTCTGGGTATAAGGGCGTGACGTGGGACGCCGCAAGGCAAAGGTGGAAGACGCAACTCAAGAAGAATGGTCGCCATGTGTTTCAGAAACGTTTCGATGATATTGATGATGCCGCCAAAGCCTACAACAAAGCAGCACTTGAACACTTTGGTGAGTTTGCAGTGCTAAATGAGGTGTGACCATGAGAAAACTACTTACGGCAGTTTTGCTGCTTGTTTTGTTGGTCGGATGTGAACCACCGCGCCAGCCTTGTCCCGGGCCATGCCCGGAACCTTGTCCCAAGCCGTGTTCTGTGCAGGATGGATCAGTCATCTTTTGGAAGAATGGAATCTTGGTGAAACCGATTTTCAAGTACACGGGCAGCGATTTGACTCACGCTGCGATTGTTCTCTATGTTGGCAATGATCCGTATGTCTATGAGGCCACGGCACCGCTAGTTCATCGTCTGCCCTTGGATGTGTATCTCAAGAAGCTTGAAGAGAAGCAACAAAATCCTGTGTGGGCTCGACGTGGCTTCACATGGTTTACGATGCAACCGCGCCAATCTTTCACTATGAATGAACTCATAGTGATGAAGCAGTATGCAGATTCGCAATTGGGTCGCCGTTATATGATGCGCGGCTGGTGGAAGGGTCGAGAAGTGCGCGGTATCATGTGTTCACAATTTGTTGGAAATGTCATTGAACGATCTGGTTGGATTGTTTCAAGTCGCTTCCGTGAATCACCCGGGTCACTCTATGCGAAATTGACCCCTTTGTACGATTAACTGGAGGATTGTGATGCCGATCCACCGAACAACTGTCAATGGCCGACCAGCGTACCAATGGGGTTCGACTGGCAAAAAGTACCCGTACATATCGGGTAATAAAGCAAGCCGCGAGCGTGCAAAAGAAAGAGCCCGAGCCCAGGCGCTTGCAGCGGCCCGACGTATGGGAGTCCGACCCCACCTCTAAATCGGAGGTGTGCTATGCACAAGTGGATTGTTGAGCAATGGCGGGACGGGGAGAAGATTCGGAAAATGGAACTCACGGATGAGATGGTTCAACACAGAGACGGCACAGTTGTGATTACTTTTCCGCCGCATGAATTGGCTGGCGGATTGGTGATTTCGACGAAGGACGAGTTGCACCTAAGCGAGATAGACGAGTGAGCGACACGATCTGGACACCACTGAGATACGACATCAAGGATGAGAATGCAACTCCGCCTATAGAAGAGGGAGACGAACCAAAGTGGTGCGAGGGCACAGCATTCCGCTATCCGACTGAACCTGGAGCAATACCGGATGAGGACCCACCAAAACAGAAGGCAAAGCCTATAACACTTGCTGCGTATAATCAGATTGTTCAAGTACGCAACGCAATTGTTACAGAATCAGTTCGTCCTGAGTGGTTAGCTAATGCTCCGCTCACAAAAGCCGAGATTGAAGCTTTCAAAGAAGACATAGAGGAGTGGCAACAGAATCCCGGGTCCGTGTACGAATGGCAGATTCCTAAAGGCGAGGAGGATTATTTTCACAAAAAAGACATCAATGATCTTCGGCGTCTTGCGACCTACCCAAATATGCAGTATGAGCAGGATGTGCGAAGTCTGTTTCAACTTTTGCATGACTGGTGCATTGACTACACGACCAGAGGAATGCGTTATTACGTTGAACGTGAAGAGAGCGCTTCTTCTGACAGTTGGCAAGATTATGTCAACACTCAAATTGCACCGGCTGGTCAATCACATCGGTTTTGGATTTGGACAAAGTATCCTGAGTATTCGTATTGGTATAATTCAAATGCCGGTATCATTGATTTGGATGGAGTAATGAGGTCGCCTATCGCTGGGTGTGGGGGCGGTGGTTGGGAAGAGACTCTTCAAACAGGTGGAGGCTCTAATGATAGTTTTTGGTTGATGCAGTTGGTGCAGGATGTTCACAAGCCAGTTGATGAGTTGGCGACAATTACAAAGGCACTGAAAGGTCGTCAGCATTGGATGGCGTATTCATGGACATCACATTATCACTGTGTAATGACTTGTGATCCATATTGGATATGGAAAACATGGACTTACTATGATGATTGTATCGACCGTGAAATAATAACTCAGTATGATGGGTATCCTAGTCCCCAAGATCCCAGTCAGTGTGAAAACAACCCAAATTATTGTTGGTGTCTCATTCATCCTGAAGGTTGCACTGGCGATCACTATAGTGGTGGCTTCTATGAGGGAGAGGATGAAGACATAGAAACGGGAGGGCGCTTCTTTCGTTCTTGGGAACATTACATGGATCAACTCTAATGGGAAGAAAACTAAAGCCAACAGTTTGGGGTTGGGTGCCGCCACCACCTGAAGAGATGCAAACACATCTCATGAAGAAGTTTCCTACAGGAGATTTTCCTGTGGATTATGTGGAACCGTTGCCACCCAAAACAGGTCGCTCACCTCTTTGTGATTTGGAATTATTCATCCCGCCGTATGAGGAGGGTGATTATCGTTTTCACTTTGAACCAAATGGAGTGCTTGTTTACGAATTCAAAGATGGCGATCAGGAGCCATTGAAACCATTAACTGGTTTCGCTGTGAATGTGGGCGCTCCAGAACGATTGATTCCGTTGTGGCCTCCCTGTATTCATTTGAAACCGCAATCAGTTGAACGTACACCCTGTCATAGTTACAAACTTGTGATGGGCTGTATCTTGACTCAAGCCGAAACGACTGTGACTCAATGCCAATTGTGTCCACATAAACAACTCTTTGAGGGAAATTAACATGAGAATCCTTTTCATCGGCGGCAAACTGGACGGCCAGTTGAAAGACATCGACCAGCCAATTAGCCCGCTCGTGCCAACGAGCATCAAGGCGACTTTGGACAACGGCATCATCGTCGAGTATCACGTCCACTTTTTCCAAGGGGAGAAGATGCAGTTTCCATTGGCCGTGTTTGAAGGCATCAGTCCCGATCAGGTCTTCCAGATGCTTCTACGCTGGTATGCCGCCAAACCGATGGTCCGCGTTGTGAGAACACCCAAGCCGGCCGACCCGCCGGCCGACCCGCTGGTTGCCGCCGATCATATCGTTGCGCCGTAAGCTGGAGCGAGGGGAGAAATGAACAATATCAGATTTCATGTGCAGCCGGTCCCTTGGGCACGTGGCTGCGAAGTGTACATCCAGCATGATGGAGCCTGGGTTCAAAACATGGAGTGTATTCAGGTAAGCGAGAGAATGATGCCACCGGCAGCAATGCGTCTGCTTGATGAACAGGCGCAGGAGTTGATAGATAAACTCTGGATGGCCGGCTACCGACCGACTGAAGGCAAGGGAAGCGCAGGAGTCCTTGCTGCTACGGAAAGACATTTGGCGGATATGCGTCGTCTCGTGTTTGAGACGCCGCTTTCTGAGTAGCGTTACCACTGCCTTTTCTTGAGAGGAGAGCCTACTATGGCCAAAAACGACGATCTCCAGCGTGACTACGATGACTACGAGGACGACTTCGAGGATGAAGACGAGGACTTCGACGACGACTTCGAGGACGACGATTTTGAGGACGACGACTTCGAGGACGAGGACGACGACTTCGAGGACGAGGACGAGGACGACGACTTCGAGGACGACGATGACTGGGACGAAGACGAAGACTGGGAGGATGACGACGATGACGACTGATCCAAGATGGGCTGAGGCCCAGAAGCACGAAGCTGATTACTGGGGTAATTGCCTTGGTATGCGCGCGTGGGGAGAGTTCGTCAAGCAGGAAATGTACGGACGCGAGATGGGTCTGTTTGAGGAGTATGGCAAGGATGAGAAAGGCAATGATCTACTCGGCGAGTTGGATGTGCGCGGCCGCAATGTGCTTGACATAGGCGGCGGCCCGGTGTCCATGACGTTGCGTTGCATCAATGCCGGACGACTCTTTGTCGCAGACCCTCTGTCTTGGCCAGCCTCCGCTCTTCGTCGCTATGCCAACTACGGCATCAAATTCATTCAGTGCCCTGCTGAAGAGTTGCCAGAGCCCGGTGACAAAGGGCTGTTTGATGAAGTGTGGATGTACAACGTGCTACAACACGTCGATGATCCGCAGAAGGTGATGCAAAATGCTATCCGTCATATAGCGCCAGGTGGCAAGTTCCGAATCTTCGAGTGGATTTACATCAAAGCCGACAAGTGTCATCCACACGTGCTGTCGCCTGAGATGTTGTTGGAGGGACTCACTGGCTTGCGTGTGTTGAGCGCCCGCACACCAAGACTGAAAGAATTCTGGTCGGACGCAAACGCCTTTGTGGGAGTGTTTGAACCGTGAGTCTTCAGATTGTACTCGACGAGATTCGCGCCGAGCGCGAGTATCAGGATGCCAACTGGGGAACGGAGTTCGATGACAAGAACACGCTGAATGACTGGTCCACGTATGTCAACATTTACATGGCCCAGGCGTCAGTGATGACAGCAACACCGGAGGAACAGCGAGCGAACATGCTCAAGGCCGCCACGCTTCTTGTGGCTGCCGTGGAGACGTTCGACCGCAACGGAAAGTTTGCGCCGCGCCACTATGAAGATCGCGTGCCTGCCGGGACGCGACCTGGCGATGAATCCTGATCTCAAACGCCGGCTGAAGTCGCTGGCGAAGCTTTCAGACCGTGAGCAAGGGTTCCTCGGGGCTCTTGAAGATCGGCTGATTGCTGAGACAACTTCCCGGTGGGTGACAATTGAGTATGCACCGATTGAGTCTGATGATGACGACACTGCGTTTGTTGCATACAGCGGCGGTGCGTTCTTTGTTACACTCGACGATCGACTTCAGTTTGGCACAGTCATTGATTACTTGCTGCATGAGTTCGCTCACATCGGCACATGGTTTGTGAATGAGAAAGACGACCACGGCCCGATATTCGGCGTGGAGTGGGCGAGGATGTATCGAATCTACTTGCAGATGTACAACAAGTGGTTCGAGTGAAACCAAGAGCGAGAGGCTCGGGTAGCGCCCGAGATTGGACAGGGAGGAACGAATCGGATGGCGAAAGCGTACCGATAGGACCGACCGGGCTAGCCTGTCTCAATGAAAACAAAAAGCCCGACCACTGTGCGGTAGCTCAATGGTAGAGCCCCAGATTGTTAATCTGGTGGTTGGAGGTTCGAGTCCTCCCCGCACAGCATCGGGGCGTAGCTCAGTCTGGTAGAGCACGTGGTTTGGGACCACGGGGTCGGAGGTTCGAGTCCTCTCGCCCCGACTTGAGGTGAACATGAAGACGTTTTTCACAGCAGACACGCACTTCGATCACGCGAAGTTCTACGATCCAATGGTGACTCGTCCATTCACTATGGACGAGTGGCACGAGATGTTGTTGTACCGAATCAATACGATGGTGAGTCGCACAGATCGGCTGTTCATTCTCGGAGACTTTGCATGGAAGCGGCCTGGCTACTGGCGGCAGCAGATTCAATGTCGCCATGTGACATTGATTCTTGGCAACCACGACAGTGAAGCCAAATGCCGGAGGGTGTTTGGCGGAGCCATGTACCTGACTCGGGTGGTGAAGAAAGTGTGTGGACAACAGGTGTTCCTGTCGCACTATCCACACGCGCACTGGCCGGCGAGTCATCATAACTCGCTCCACTTGTATGGGCACTGTCACAATCAGAGAGAAGAAACGTTGGATGCGATTTGGCCTGAGCGGCGGTCGATGGATGTGTCGCCGGACACCGCCTATCAGTTGACTGGTGAGTGGCGACCGTTCTCAGATGAAGAAGTAGTCGAGCGGCTCACGCAACGGAAGGGTCACGACAGCGTGGATCATTATCGTGCTTTTCAGGCGGGATTGGAGTTTTGATGGAACTCGTAAGACAACCATTTGCGAGCAACCAATGCGGCCAGGCATGTGTTGCAACGATCTGTGGAATCACGCTAGAAGAATCATTGATGATCTTCCGTTGCAAAGGGCAGACGCGCACGAAGCAGGTGATCGCGGCATTGCGGTAGATGGGGATTACATGCGGCGACAAGTTGAAACGAGGTCCTGCACCAAAAGGGCATACTGCGATATTGAAGTTCACGCATCCGAGCGGCAGGTCTCATTGGGTTGTCTGGCATAAGAATAAATACTACGATCCAGTGGCGGGCGTGTTCAGAAAGATACCTCAGTGGTTGGAAGAGTCGCGAATCACGTCCCACTTGGAATTGACATTGCGGAGTTGAGAAGTCTGGCCTCTCGCGTGCCTCATAAGCACGAATACGCTGGTTCAAATCCAGCCTCCGCAACTTTGACTACACGGGCGATTAGCTCAGTTGGCTAGAGCGCTGCCCTTACAAGGCAGATGTCGCAGGTTCGAGCCCTGCATTGCCCACTGCCAGTATAGCTCAATCGGCAGAGCGGCGCACTTGTAATGCGTTGACGAGGGTTCGATTCCTTCTACTGGCTCTTAACACACTCGTCGTGCCGCTCCTACGGACGCACATAAGGGGCGAGTTTGGGCGGATGGTGTACCGGTAGCACGCGCGGCTTTGGACCACGAGGATGGAGTTCGACTCTCTGTCCGCCTGTTTGGAGATGACGATGGAGAAGATTAAACTGCCGTGGCACACTTGCTCACGAGTGGCCGAGATGTACGGCGATATGGCCGAGCTTGAAAAGCCACCGTCCCATTCACTGGAGTCATTACGGAGGATCAATGAAACCGCAGAAGAAACAACGTCGAGATCGCGGCCGTAACCCGAATGGCCGTAAGCCGGCCACGCGCATGAAGCGTGTGAACCAGCACAGGGCGCGGCGACGACTTGAAGACCCGAATACCACGCTGGCTGCTGCGCGTAGCCAATACATCTACTGAATAGGAGAGACGCTATGGGAATCCGTGAAGACCAGTTTATGGGGGTACCCCGAGGCCGCAATTGCTTTTCTCAACGAGAATGAAGTGCCGGAAGTTTGCTGTCCAACGTGTTCTCGCCCCTTTCCTCGGGACTACGAGGTCGTGGGTCACTATTCTGGCATGTTTGACACAGAGTACCCGTTACATCGGCACGTGCTGAAGGATGGTTGCACAGCCGATGAGTTCTTACAGGCCGCTCCGTGGTCTTCTGGTCCGGTTCACTTCCTTGGCCTACGTGTCTCGGATGGGACGGAATTCCTTTGGACGGAAGAAGAGATCGACGAACTATCACTCTGACTCGCGAGCTACAAGGCCATAAACATCTCCAACTTCCGTGAGGCTAACCATGGTAAACCTGAAAGCTGAAGTTCTGTTTGAAGACGTTGCTATAGACACGGACCCGGAGGCTGTGCAAGATACACTTGCCCGTGCCGTGAGTGAGTGGTTCTATCCGGACATCACCAAGAATCAACCGCAGGTAGCAGTCTTCGCGGCCGAGCCGGAGGAATGTATGCTCAATCCGCCAAAGCTGGTGAGGCCGCTTTATTGCGTGTCGGACCTGCATCTTGGAGACGGCGGCCCGCGAGATAACTTCGCTCACATGTCTGGTGGCGCGAGACAACGCGAATTCGAGTTGTTCTTGGATTTCGTGGAAGAGCACAACGGTCAACTCGCCATTCTCGGCGACTTTTTCGAGTTGTGGCAGGGTAACATGAGTGCTGTCATCACGCACCGCATATCGTTGCTTGACCGTCTCGCCGCGATGGGAGCGATCTATGTGCTGGGCAATCACGATGCCGATTTGCTCTATTTCATTGCTGGTGCCAAGCCGTGGCTTGCGCATCCGTTCTTTGAGACAATGCGGCGTCGTCACGTCGTCTCTATTGACGGCCGCACTTTCTGCTTGATACACGGTCACGAGTCTGATGAGTTTTGCGCCGGCGAAACGCCCGGCCTTGGCCGCATCACTGCGATCTACACCGGCTTGAAAGAGGATCGCAACGGCAGCCCGCTCCGCTCGAAATACCCAACAGTCGAAGCGCGGACTCTGCGCCGGCTGGAGTGGCCGATCAACTTTATTCGGCGGCTCTGTGGGCTTCCGGACCGTGCTCAACAGATGAACCGTGAACTGTGCAAGTTACACGAAAAGTCTGGCTACGATGTGCTCGTGTCTGGACACACGCATCTCGCGGGTAAGATTGCCGGCTGGCCGGTCTATAACACCGGAACATGGGCCGAGCGGACATGCAGCTTCATTGTCATCAATCAGGTCGGACAGGTCGGTGTGTTTGATTGGGTTGACGGGAGACCGATTTCATGTCAGAGGAAATTGTTCATGTAGGAGGTAGTGATATGGCGTATACTGTAAAATCTCAGTTCCCGATGAAAGTTTGGGATGGGCTTTCTGGTAATCCATGGCGCTTGACTTTAGCGGATTCGATTGTTCCTGATGCTAAAGATTGGGATAGTATCGTTTTTGAAGTTCGAGCAACTCAAGACTACCTCCTTGAGGTAGCTGCTACCGGTGGACCAAGTGGTCCCGCAGGCGCAACTGGCCCAACAGGTCCGCAAGGGACCATGGGAGCGATGGGTCCGCAAGGGGACGCTGGTGACGCTGGTGACGCTGGTGCCACTGGAGCGACAGGAGCGACAGGTCCGCAAGGGGATGTTGGAGCTATTGGAGCGACAGGTCCGTCAGGAGGCGGATCATCGTTTTTAAGCCAGGGAAAGGTATACTTTGATGGAAATCAAGTAGTGCCGGCGGCTGTTCCAACGAAAATCACTTTTAACTGCGTCTCGTTTGATAACAACAGCGAATGGGACGTTATGAATAACAGATTTGTCGTTAAAGAGACAGGGATTTATTGTGTCATTGGTTGCATCCTCTATCCTAATTTAGAGACTGTCGGTGGTTTACAACTTCTGAAAAATGTCGGTTCGCCTCCGGATGAAGGCGCTTTATTCGTTTGGATAGGTGATACATCGGGCAGCGGACGACAAATACAAGGTGTAACAACAGCACAATTAAATGCCGGCGATTACGTGGAAATGTGGGGAACGCACATGAAATTCCCATCAATTACACTGTTTGGTGGAGAATCTAATACGTTCTTGGGTATTCATCGAATCGGTTGATGTAGACAATTTTTCTGGTGAGAGGCTTCGATGTCAAGATTTCCTAAACGGGTGTGGTCTGGTCTTTGGCCATCTGTCTTGAAAAAGGGCAATGAGCGCGCTTCGCATAGTAGTATAGACTGGGATTTTTTAGCCAGTGAGATACCAGACATTGAATCTGGAATTCTTGATTTACATTCTCTTGTTTGTAAGGTGTCAGATCATGTAAGCGCGCTGGAAGTAGTTGAATGGCCGGACGGAGCGACAGGCCCGACAGGGCCAGCCGGTGAGCAAGGTCCGAGTGGTCCGAGTGGTTCTGACGGGGCGACGGGCCCGATAGGACCAGCCGGTAAGCAAGGTCCGAGTGGTCCAAGTGGTCCGAGTGGTTCTGATGGGGCGACAGGCCCGATAGGACCAGCCGGTGAGCAAGGTCCGAGTGGTTCTGACGGGGCGACAGGCCCGACAGGACCAGCCGGTAGCGACGGGGCGACGGGCCCGACAGGACCAGCCGGTAGCGACGGGGCGACGGGCCCGAGTGGTTCGAGTGGTTCGAGTGGTTCTGACGGGGCGACAGGACCAATAGGGCCAGCCGGTAGTGACGGGGCGACAGGTCCGACAGGACCGGCCGGTAGCGATGGGGCGACAGGCCCGATAGGGCCAGCCGGTAGCGACGGGGCGACAGGCCCGACAGGGCCAGCCGGTAGCGACGGGGCGACGGGCCCGACAGGGCCAGCCGGTAGCAATGGGGCAACGGGCCCGACAGGACCAGCCGGTGAGCAAGGTCCGAGTGGTCCGAGTGGTTTTGATGGGGCGACAGGCCCGATAGGACCGGCTGGTAGCGACGGGGCGACGGGCCTGACAGGACCAGCCGGTGAGCAAGGTCCGAGTGGTCTGAGGGGTCCGAGTGGTTCTAACGGGGCGACAGGCCCGACAGGGCCAGCCGGTGAGCAAGGTCCAAGTGGTTCTGACGGGGCGACAGGCCCGACAGGGCCAGCCGGTAGTGACGGGGCGACAGGCCCGACAGGACCAGCCGGTAGTGATGGGGCGACAGGCCCGATAGGGCCAGCCGGGGAGCAAGGTCTGAGTGGTCCGAGTGGTCCGAGTGGTTCGAGTGGTTCGAGTGGTTCTGACGGGGCGACAGGCCCAACAGGGCCAGCCGGTAGTGACGGGACGACAGGCCCGACAGGACCGGCCGGTAGCGATGGGGCGACAGGCCCGACAGGCCCGACAGGCCCGACAGGGTCAGCCGGTGAGCAAGGTCCGAGTGGTCTGAGTGGTCCGAGTGGTTCGAGTGGTCCGAGTGGTCCGAGTGGTCCGAGTGGTTCTAACGGGGCGACGGGCCCGACAGGGCCAGCCGGTGAGCGTGGCCCAAGTGGGCCACAGGGACGACCAGGTGAGATTGGCTTGACTGGAGCAACTGGACCAACAGGTAAACAAGGTGAGCGTGGTTTAACTGGTGCAATAGGTCCGATTGGTGTTATTGGACCGACAGGTGCAACGGGTCCTGTTGGGGAGTTTAGAGCCCTTCAATGGCGAGCCAATAAGTCTTATGAAGCTGGCGAATGGGTTGTGTTTGAGAATGACGCCTATTCGGCATTAAGAAACAATAAAGGCTACCGCCCTTCTGCTTTCAAGGATTACTGGCGGCGTTTGAGAATTCAAGCGTTGACTGCGGGTGGTGGTAGTACATCGGCGACTCGTGGTCCGAGTGGACCTGCTGGTCCGAGTGGTCCGAGTGGTCCGAGTGGTCCGAGTGGTCCTGACGGGGCGACGGGCCCGACAGGGCCAGCCGGTGAGCAAGGTCCGAGTGGTCCGAGTGGTTCTGATGGGGCGACAGGCCCAACAGGACCAGCCGGTAGCGACGGGGCGACGGGCCCGACAGGGCCAGCCGGTGAGCAAGGTCCGAGTGGTCCGAGTGGTTCTGACGGGGCGACAGGCCCGACAGGGCCAGCCGGTGAGCAAGGTCCGAGTGGTCCGAGTGGTCCGAGTGGTCCGAGTGGTTCTGACGGGGCGACGGGCCCGACAGGGCCAGCCGGTAGCGACGGGGCGACGGGCCCGAGTGGCCCGAGTGGTCCGAGTGGTCCGAGTGGTTCTGACGGGGCGACGGGCCCGACAGGGCCAGCCGGTAGCGACGGGGCGACGGGCCCGAGTGGTTCTGATGGGGCGACAGGCCCAACAGGACCAGCCGGTAGCGACGGGGCGACGGGCCCGAGTGGTCCGAGTGGTCCAAGTGGTCCGAGTGGTTCTGACGGGGCGACGGGCCCGACAGGGCCAGCCGGTGAGCAAGGTCCGAGTGGTCCGAGTGGTTCTGACGGGGCGACGGGCCCGACAGGGTCAGCCGGTAGCGACGGGGCGACGGGCCCGAGTGGCCCGAGTGGCCCGAGTGGCCCGAGTGGCCCGAGTGGTCCGAGTGGTCCGAGTGGTCCGAGTGGTCCGAGTGGTTCTGACGGGGCGACGGGCCCGACAGGGCCAGCCGGTGAGCAAGGTCCGAGTGGTCCGAGTGGTTCTGATGGGGCGACAGGCCCAACAGGACCAGCCGGTAGCGACGGGGCGACAGGCCCGACAGGGCCAGCCGGTGA
>Ga0307428_1000858_pt1 | contig 16956 bp, 17 predicted proteins | sample SalMarWE160240MG_FD_202161 | JGI IMG/M metagenome (GOLD analysis project Ga0307428, IMG submission 202161) | Salt marsh sediment microbial communities from the Plum Island Ecosystem LTER, Massachusetts, United States - WE1603-240 | ecosystem: Environmental > Aquatic > Marine > Intertidal zone >...
AAATGTCCTTCCCCTGAAGGTAAGCAAGTAATCTGTGGTACAGAGACTCGAATTTGTTAACTCCGAAGGGTTTATTTTCCTTACTCCACCATATCTTGTCCTGACTTGATTCTTCTCTGACGATGAACTTGTCGTCAGGGGACCTGCCGGTGGGGTGCCCGGTCCTTACTACGATTGGCCCAAGATGAGCTATCAGTCCTTCCCTACGCCGCACGATTTGCTCGTAAAGGGCTGGAGTAGGTAAATTATGGTACACATCTCCCAGGTTCTTAATACCATAATCCTCTAAGCTCGGACTGTACGCCTTGTTGTAAAACATCGTGACTGAATTGTAGCTTTATTATGCTAGCAGTGCAATACTGCTCCTTAATTGCTGCTCTGTTCTGAATCATCATACCATTCGGTGTTTTGGAATAGAATGCTTTAAATGCAGGATCGAAGACTATTGATACGGTTATTGCATGTAGGTTAAAGGCAGCATTACAACCCTTGAAGCTCCTGAAATACCGAATCTGACACAGCAGTTTAATAATGGGCAGGCTGGTTATTCTGGATTTTAAGGTGATAAATTTTTACCAGGCGCTCTTATTCTTACAGCATTCAGCTTCGAATTTATCACCACTGCACGAACATAGGGATAAACACGCGGATGTGAGAGCTTGAGTTGCACAAAAAGCCAGATTGTGTCCGTAGGATCTACCTGTGTCAGTTTACGCTTTGATTTCCGCTCCGTTCCGCCTCAGTCTTACTATCTTGTAGCTGCTATCGCTCTTTTCTCTTTAACAGGAGCCAATTCCTGTCGCCCGTGTGAACCAGAGCGTACTCCCCTTGTAGTCTATCTCCGTGAAGTGTGAATGTTAACAGATCAGGCTCCGTTTGTTGGAGTTCATATTCACCGCTGTCCCAGATTTCGACCTTGCCGGCGCCGTACAAACCTTCGCCGATGTCACCTTCAAAATCTATGTAACTCACTGGATGATCATCTACCTGAACGGCTAATCTTCGAATACCGGACTCCGTAGGAGGGCCTTTTGGCACGGCCCAGCTCTTGAGTACCCCTTCCATTTCCAACCGGAAATCATAGTGTAGACGAGTTGCATAGTGTTTCTGGACTACAAATCGACTCATTTTGAATGCGGCTTGCCTTTTCTAATTTCAATTACTAGTCTATCATTCAGCGCCAAAAGCGGGGTAAGATAGTTATGCAAGGCCGCTTCAAGGGCTCCTATTGTCTTTTCTTGCCTAACAAATCATCGTTTTGTGACCTAGTAATCAGTGACGCCATGCTTTCAAGATTTGCTCCATTGTTCCAGTTCCAGGTTCCAACTTCTACGCTTCTACACTTCTATGGTTCTACTTTGGAAATTGTAGCTAAAGACGAGTACCTGGAAATTGGAATCAACGGTAGAAGTAGGTGAGGTAGAAGTACGTATGGAAGTAGAAATGGAAGTAGTGGAAGTAGCAGCAGAGGTAGTAATAGAAGTATGTATGGAAATGGAAACAGAACCAATTCGAGTGGATACCAAACTGGATACTAGCGGAAACTGAAGCCCAAACTAGGTCTAAAATTGTAGCTGAATAGAGCTGAAACAACCCCGGGGACAACTCGCGAACTCCCCAGGGACTACCCGGAAACTACCCGGGAACTAACCTGGAAACTAACCCGGGAAGTACCCCGAGGACGACCCCGAAACCAACCTTGGAACTAACCCCGAAACAACCCTGAAACGTTTCAGGAACGTTCTTTAGAACTACGAACAAATATCAATAATGCGAGGGAAAAGCGGAACTGGGGAGCAAACTCTGAAAACACAATCTGGCTTCTTGTGCACTAAGGGCACTGAAGACAAAGAACGGGGATCAATTTGTGCAGGACCGAATAGCCAATGATAAGCCTCTCGAAATGAACTAAGGAATTCACGGATCGTTAGTCTGAATGAGTATAGGACACAGTCGGAATGTTCAGGAATGCGTCTCTCCAGTCTCGCATATACTTTCGTGTGAAATGGCTCAGCTCTCCACGCCTATAGTGCTTGAGGACAGACATATAACTGGAAATCGCAACCGAAAAAATGAATCTTAGAAGATTGTGCATATCCTTCAACTGTCTTATTGGCTCAAAAGAGACAGTACCTTTGCCAAATTGTATATGATCCCTGTACGATGCAGCATGTATTACTTCTGAGCTTCTTGAATAGAATAGGTCATATTCACCTAGTCGGCCTACCTGTTCAGCAAGTTGCCTTATGGATGTAATACCAAGCATTTTGTACCAGTAACGCTCAGTACCCGTCTTCCTGTCCTTCCTTCTGTCAAATTCCAGATTGATTTCCTTCCAACCATTTCTGGTGAGCAATGAATCTATTTTGCCGAGTCCCTCTTCTGCTTGTTTCTCTATATTCTCTAGACCTATAGTGTTCAAGTGCTTCTCTAGATACTGGAAGGTCTTGGAGAATACTTCACTCTCAGCAGTTCCGGATTTGAGACGGAGGGCCCATAGACGTTGATTTCGTAGATTTGATACATAATAGTATTTAGCCTTTTTCTCTGATTCGCTCATGAGAATCCAATCAATGTATAGCGAGGATTCAAAAGCAGCTCTAGCCTGCAGATTTGCAGGACCCACGGCGCCCTTAGAAACAAGGATTTCAACTGCATCTATCATCGATACGACTTGTTTAAGCAGCACCCCTATTATTACGATATCCTCTAGCTTTTTGTCACTTGAATCATACACACGTGGAATAAGATTGCTACCATAGTTGGCAAGGTCAACTAGAAGGTCAATATGCTTTGAGAAGTATTGTTTTACGTCTCCTTCGTGTTTATCGCGGTCCAGAATTGGCTTGAATTCGCTTTCTCGCGTGATCCGTCTCTCCTACTAGGCAATTATAGCTTCAAGTAGCGACTTGCACAAAGTGACGGTCTGTGCAATTAGGTAACAAAACAGGCTCTTGTTACTTGACCTGAATATCTCATCTCTAATATCAGTGGCACGTCATACAGGTGAAAGGAAGCCGACTCGACGGAGAACTAGTACTGTTCGCCACACCCGGAACACATAAATAATGTTCGCATTTTATCGTAGAATAGGATCCTATTCCATGTGTCATTGCTTAGTCCGCAGGAGTGCTACCAAAGCATGGATTGCAGTCTAGCATAACTTGACACCTACATAGGATGGGCATAGACTCACAGGGCAAGTTTCGTAGGAGGGCATGATGGACATTGATGTAAACGAGAATATCTCGTTGCTAGACGAGGTCAGAATGCAGGCACTGGTACTAATACCAGTCATCAGAGCGTTGCGCGCAGAACTCGGTGAACAAAGTACGAATCGCATCGTGAGTAATGCTCTCCGAGATTGGTCCCGTTCTGGGATCCAGAGTTCTGGGGTCCAGGCTAAGGGGTGCCCAAAAGAAAAGTGGGCATCAGTTACAGCTACTTCCATGAGAAGAATCGGCAACGATATCGACATTGAATGGATTAAACAAGACGCCAACGAGATCAAGTTTAACGTTATCGGTTGTCGCTATGCGGACCTGTTTAGACAACTTGGCGAACCTGAACTGGGCAGCGTCCTTCTCTGCGAAACCGACGTTCACGTTGCAGAGCTTGGTGCGCCCGAGGTCGAGTTCACACGAACTCAAACGATCATGCAGGGCGCAGACTACTGTGACTTCCATTATCGTATGAAGAGCGAAGCTGAGACGAAGTAGCTACCCGCATCCTAACAATTCATTGCAGCCCATGTTGCTCAGCTGCACAAAATGAGTTAATGTTGAAAGCTCCTCCGCAGCCGCTCGCAACCGAGAAAGCTGTTATTGTCTGTTAGGCTCCTAGAACTGACTAATGAACAAAGGAAATCGGCTCACCGGGTTATGCAGAGCGTCATGACCACTTACTACTGCTATCAAGGTAAGAGGTGCTGGTTGTGGCTTGGGATGGGTCGCCGCAGCGTCATAAGCAGTCTCGGCGCAGAGGATCCTGGGAGGCCAAGCTATTGCCGTGACGGGTATTGACAGTGCGAGCTTCTCGTCGTATCCTTATCTAGACAAAGAGATAGGATGGGTAGCAAATGGACAGAAAGTGGATGCCCACTGTGGCGGGCATACTCTGTATTATTGGAGGAACTCTTACTCTGACCTTCTGTATGGTGGTTGTTCTGTTCGGCAGCACCATAGGCGAGTTCTTTGGATTTGGAGTAACATGGGAGTGGAGTACCTTTGCTATTCCCTTGATCGTATCGGCGTCAATCGCCATAATAGGTGGTGTCTGTGCCTTGAGAAGAAGGTTCTGGGGACTGGCGCTTGCCGGATCTATGGGTGCACTCATTGGTCCCTGGGGGATTTTCGGCGTACTCGCCATTGTATTCGTCAGCCTTGGAAAGGTTGAGTTCAAACAGGGCCTGAAAGAGCCATAGTACTCTATGTCCCGTGTTTCAATGCACATTTCCGAGAATTGTTGGGTAACCACACAGGCTAATGTGACCTTCGGAATAAAACAAGCACATGTTTGTTAATATTATGTACCAGATGCTAGCGTCTCCTATGGAAATAGTATATAGCTATGCCGGTGTACATACCGATAGCTAACACCGCAACTATAATAGCTATTATTTTGGAAGCGCCACTAAGCCCGAATATGCTATAAGCAATGGCAACTCCTGCAGCCCACCCTATAGGCAAACCGATTGCGCGTACAGGGCTTTGGTTTTTCTCACCCAACCAGCGCCATACACCTGTGTACCGCTCTTTCTTGTAGCGGCGCAGATAGAATGGATAAAGCGACAGAAATATCATAATAAGCCAAGCTATTCCTGCTGCTGTAATAAAGCCATAACCATAAAACAAATTACACACCTCCCCTCGCCCATTGCAGAGCTGTGTATTTTCTGCTCTGGATAGACTCGGTTTATCCAAATGGTACCGGGGCATTATCCATAGTAAGTTAACCGGCGGCCACAGTCAATACCACTTTTTCACACAATAGTCAGTTTTGTTGGGTAACGATGCACGCTCCTGACACTTCCCTCCACAATCTAGCTTTTTCCCAACTCAGGCTCTCACATCCACGTGTTTATCCCGATGTTTGTGCGGTGGTAACAAATCCAAGTTCCGCCTCTCTTATTATTAAATACTCCAACTTGAATCTACTACTGGCTCGCCCAAAATGGGATAGAGGCTGGTGAAGAACTTAGGTCTACGTTAACCCGTGCTGGATTGCGATGACAGCTGCTTGGGTACGGTCATAGACGCCAAGTTTCGCTAAGATAGCGCTAACATGATTCCTCACTGTCCCATCAGATAAGAACAAGCGATCAGCAATTTCTGCATTGCTTAATCCTTTGGCTATTAGGCGTAGAACCTCTACTTCTCGCTCGGTCAGCTTACTGGTAATCAACGTAGCTGGTTGGGTTTGGTGACTGGAGACCTGCTCTAAGACTTTCCCGGCGATGGAGGGGTCTACGTATGTTTTGCCGGTTACTGTCCCCCTAACGGCCTTTATTAGTTCTTCACGAGGTGTATCCTTTAGCAGATAGCCAGATGCCCCTGCCTGTATGGCATCAAAAACCCACTCGTCATCTGCGTAGGTAGTCAGAACAAGAACTTTAACCTCCGGATACTTCATCGTTATCTGACGAGTCGCTTCTACGCCGTTCATGATGGGCATCTTAAGGTCCATTAGGATAAGGTCCGGTCCTTTATCCGCCACCATGTCGACAGCTTCCGCACCATCTTCAGCAGTACCGACAATGTCAATATCTGGCTCAAGTTTGAGTAGCATTACCAGACCATCACGAACGATTGCCTGATCATCACAAATGATTACTTTCATACGTGTTTATCCGACTATACTACCAATTTCACTGTGGTGCCCTCGTCTGGCTTACTGGTAACGGTGAGTTCACCGCCTACCAATTGCGCCCTTTCCTGCATGCCCTCCAAACCATAATCATTTGCTTTATCTTTCTTCTCTACATCGAACCCGACACCATCATCGTGGACCGTGAGCGTGACTTTCTCCTCTGTAGATTCCAGATTCACAATCAGAGTTTTCGCCTTTGCATGCTTGGCCACATTTGTGACCGCTTCCTGTGCTACACGGTAAATGCACTGCTCCACGTCAGGCGACAAGGAAGGTAGCTTATCAGTAACTGATAAGTCTAGAGCAAGATTAGCCCGCGCCGCTGCATCCTCAACCATTGTTCGCACTGCCAATGATAATCCCAAATCATCCAATGGGCTGGCGCGAAGCGCCTGCAACGCCCGTCGTGTCTCCCCCAGGCCAGAATGGGCTTCCTTCAGAGATTCTTCCAGTGTCGAACGAGCCTTCTGCGGGTCAACATCCCAGTACGCCTTCACTGCCTCTAGCTGAACCGACAACCCACTGAGCGTGTGCGCCAGAGTATCGTGCAATTCTCGAGCTACTCGATTCCGCTCCCGGCTAGTAGCGAGATGCTCCAAAGTGCTGGCGTGATGTGTCAAGCGGGTATTGGCCTCCGTAAGAGATTGCTGTTGTTTCTTCAATCTACTCATAAGATAGCTGATAGAAAAACCGACAGCCAGAAATATTATCGTTTGAATTAAAGTTACTGTAAGTCCACCCAGAAAAGGCGGGCTGCCCGGCTCTGTAAAAGACCGGATCATACCAAAGTGTAAGCCAGCAATCCCTAGGATAACGAGGAGTACATATTGCCATTTATATTGCCAGGCAACCAGCATAAGGGCGACGAACAAGAAAGGAAAAACCACCAGGACCAAGCTCTCAGGAGTAGTGAACCGCGGACCAAGAGGCCCTGGAACAGTAGAGGGAAGACGACTAATCATATTACTCAACACAACCGGCAATATCGTTATTATGGCAATTATTAGCGGAATGAATGCCTTTCTCAGTCGTTCTTGAATCCAATTCCAATAGGAAAGGATAAGGCATAATACGGCTATGCAACCGAGTGCGACGCAATATAGAGAATTCATTTGTTGTGGCCCCGGGAATGATTGGCTGATGACTGCTAGTAAGACAAGATATCCAATCCAGAGAACAGCGGCAAAACGGATCAAGCGTACAGCATCTACAAACGAAGTTCTGCTTTTCACAAGCACATTATAAATCAATAACCTCAAATCTTATATATAACTACCGTCATTAATTGCTGCCCTGACCCCATGACAAATGTCACCCTAGTTAGTGAGCGAGGTCATAGTCTGAGTCTCTATTTCATTACTTTACACACTGTTTGGTGAGTCCCCAGCAGTTGTAAACTGGAAATGAAGCTAAATGAGATGTGCCTATCAAAGGAAAAAGGTCGATACAGTATTGGAAGAAGAGACACATCCCCAGCAGTGGAGCAGGATAGAAAGGAGGTGATATGCCAATGTGGAAACGTAGGTGGTTCATTCCAGTCGTAATGGTGTCCGTACTGCTGATCGCAGGTATTGTGGGAGGAGTACTTGTTGCCGGAAGCGATAGCTCAAGCACAACTGATGACCAGAACCAGATTACCGATCGATATCAGGCGCTTCTGGACAGAGCTTGTGCCATCTATCAAGAGAATACAGGTGTCGCCATCGACTCAGAGCAATTGAAGGATGCTCTGGACCAAGCTCAAGGTGAGCTACAGGAGGAAGCTCTAGAGAGCCGGCTGCAGAACCTCGTAGAGAATGGCAAGATGACTCAGGAAGAAGCCAATAACTACCTGGAATGGTGGCAGTCTCGGCCCGACATCGAAGTGCCATTACCAGGACTTGGCGGACCCGGTCCTGGCGGTGGCATGATGTGGGACAGAGGTTTCGGGCCGTGGGGTGGTCCATGTCCCGGCCCTGACTCTTCCGGTGAGTAAACCAGTGAAGCGGAAGTTACGTGGAGAGGGGGAGAGTCTCCCCCTCTCCTTGGCATGAAGGTGAACAAATGTCTAAGCTAAGATATATTCTAATAATCGTCCTTTTGCTTGCTAATGTCAGCCTGGTTGTTACCGGCTGCGCAGGCAACTCCACTAGCTTGGCATCAGGATATGTGTCTATTGACGAGGCAGTCGGGCCGCAGCTCAGCACCCAGGAATTAGTAGCAGAGGTGGCTCCCGCGGTGGTTTCTATCGTGGTTGAGACTGTGAGCTACAACTGGTTCTGGCAGGCAGTGCCAGAGACAGGAGCGGGCAGCGGGATAGTAATCAGCCCGGATGGCTATATTGTCACTAACAATCATGTGGTCGAAGGTGCCCAAAAAGTGACCGTAACTCTTAATGACGGAAGTGTTTTTGCGGCGACTATAGTGGGCACAGATGCACAAACTGATCTGGCGGTAGTGAAAATCGACGCCAGTAGTCTTGCCTACTTGCATTTACTCAGCAACTCTCTGGAGCAGCTCAACGTCCTCGATCCGGTGGTGGCTGTGGGGAATGCTCTGGCTTTGCCGGGGGGGCCTACCTGGACTACTGGCGTAGTCAGCAACCTGGGACGCTCTATTCAAGAGGAAAACGGAGTGGTGCTCAATGACATTATTCAGACTGATGCCGCTATTAACCCGGGGAATAGCGGCGGACCGTTACTTGACACGGCGGGGCAGGTGGTCGGCGTCAATGTGGCTATCGCCAGCAACGCCGAGAACATCGGCTTCGCCATAAGCACTGATACGGTTATCCCGGTAGTCGAGAGTCTAATAGCGGAAGGAAAGGTCATTCGCCCCTGGCTGGGAGTGTCGGTGACCACCGTTACACCAACCATCCAACAATACTATCGCTTGGCAGTCGACGCCGGAGCTCTCATTACCAGTGTAAGCAGCGGTGGCCCTGCAAGTAAGGCTGGATTAAGGGCAGGTGACGTTATCGTTAAGATAAATGATGAGGATATCAATACTGCCACGGAATTGACCACAGCGATGAGTTCTCATCAAATCGGTGACCAGATTGAGATAGTCTATTACCGTGGGAATCAGCAACAAATAGTCACCGCTACGCTCGAAGAGTCCCCGTCTTAGGCGACACGAGCAGGAGAGAATGAGATACACATATCGAGAAAAGGAGACCAGTAACAACGGAGGAAAAGACATATCTCTACGAGGAGAAAAGGGATAGAAAGGAGGCAAGATGTAGCTAGCTAGTAAAGGAAATCGGTAGGACATATAAGGGCATATGCCCCTCACAAGGGAATTTGGATAGGAAGGAGGGATATACCAGAGAGAACGCGATGGAAGAACGAAACACCGAGCTAGAAAGCTCAATCGGACTGTTGAGAACCGAGCTTGGCGAACTAAGAGGCAAGTTGAGGACACTGCTGTGGTTCCAAATAGGAAGCCTGGTAATACTAATAGCAGTTATCATCATTACCTGGCTTTTTCCCCATTTCTCATTCGGGAGAGAGGGGGTACCAAACATGCCACAGATCCCGCCGTAGTACCAACTCGCGAGCCATCGGAACTGCGACGGCCAATCTCTTTAACATATTGGTTCTCTGTTGAACCGGTTGATATTGAACGAAACCGAGGGAAATGTAATTGGTCCTAGAAGCTAATCGGCTCTGTATACTTCGTTCGCTGCTGTTATCCATTCGCCTATCAATCCAATCCACGGCTGGTGCTGGTTTCAGTCGCATAAGTGGTATGAGCGACGGCACAGCGGGGCAGAAGGTCCAGAGCATACCTGAGGGCAAAATTGTGCAACTGCCTGTTTTGCTGCCTTTGAGCTAACAATGGGATAAACAACTAGAATGAGAAAATCAACCACAACTGTACTTGACCGCTCAATCGTGTTCTTTACCTACCGTTCACTCTTGATTCATGTTGGGTTCATATCAGTGTAATAGGCTTGATTCGCGCTGCCAGATATAGCGGTGCAAAGGTAAGGATAAATGCAATGAAAGCGTTAATGAAAAAGAGAGTATCGAAGATAATATTAGCCGTGGTGTTGTGCGGTGTCGTCGCCTTCGTGTTAATCAGCTTCCTTAAGCCGGGCTCAGCGCCGGCGCTACAGTACCAAACAGCAACCGTACAGTCGGGAAACCTGACCGTAGAGATTAGTGGCAGTGGGAATCTGGCGCTGTCTTCGACGGAGGATGTCGCTTTTGAGATGGCAGGAACGGTGCAAGAAGTGCTGGTAGAAGAGGGTGATTCTGTGGAAGAAGGACAGGTGCTAGCGAGACTGGACACGTCAGAACGGGAGAGCGAGTTGACGGGACTGGAGCGTGCCCTGCTTCAGGCGAAGATAAACCTGAAAAATGCCAAGCTTGGCCTGGAAAGGGCTGAAGAGGATGACAATGCTGATCCACTGGATATAGACATGAAAGAGCTACAGGTCACGCTTGCTGAAGGAAATTTAGAAGATGCTGAGGGAGCACTGGAAGAAGCTACCAACGCCAGCCCAGAGGTTATCGCCCCCTTTGATGGCTTCGTCACTAACGTCAACGTCAGGGGCGGCGACGAAGTGAAGAAAGGGACGGTAGCGGCGACTATCGCCGATCCCGACAAGTTTGAAGTTGATATTCTAGTGAGCGAAATGGATATTTCTGAGGTGGAGAAGGGAGGAAGGGCCACATTGCAGGCGGATGCTATATCCGGAATAACCTTCCCAGCGGAAGTCACTTACATCGCACCTACGGCCACTATTCAATCAGGGGTAGTGAACTACCAAGTCACGGTCGAGGTGGGGTCATTATCAGACATTGCTCAGCTCTTACCTTCAGGGATGACGCTACCGCAGGGATCTACGCCGCCGGAGGGATCTACGCCGCCAGAGGGATTTACACCGCCGGCAGGGTGGGGCAATTCCTCAATAACCCAGGCAGTTGGGACGTTCGAGGCCATTCAGCTCAGAGACGGACTGACCGTCACCGTGAACATAATAGTGGACCAGAGGACCAATGTGCTGGTGGTGCCCAACGGAGCCATTACAACTCTGGGGGGGCGAAGCTACGTTGAGGTACTATCGCCAGACGGTACCATCGAAACACGAGCCATAAGAACCGGCATAACCGATTATGTGAATACCGAGGTAACAGATGGGCTTAACGAAGGCGAGAAGGTGATTGTTCCCCAAGGGACTACTACGACGACAGAGCAGCAAGGAGGAGGTGGAATGTTCCCGGGGGGTGGAACGTTTCCGGGTGGTGGAATATTTACACCAGGACCAGGGGGATGACCACCAAGTTGATAAGGATAATCAGGTGATCCAGTTACAAGATATAACCAAAGTCTATCCTATGGGCAACAGAGAGCTGACGGTGCTCAGAGGAATAACTCTCAACGTCGAGAAGGGTGAATTGGTGGCGATTATGGGGCCTTCCGGCTCGGGCAAGACGACCCTTCTCAATCTTCTCGGCTGCCTGGACAAACCGACATCGGGCAGCCACTATTTTGAGGGCAGAGAGGTCAGCCGTCTGAATAGCAATGAACTAGCTGCCATCAGGGGCCAGAAAGTCGGCTTCATCTTCCAGACCTTTAACCTGTTGTCGCGGCTCACGGCACTGGCTAATGTGGAACTGGGCATGACCTACGTTGGCGGTGTTGACCGTGGATGCGCCCTAGAGGCGCTGGCTAAGGTGGGCCTCTCTGATCGAGCCAATCATCGCCCCATCGAGCTCTCGGGAGGTGAGCAGCAGAGAGTGGCTATTGCCAGGGCTCTGGTGAAAAACCCCTCCCTGATTCTGGCTGATGAACCCACCGGCCAGCTAGACAGCCATTCTGGCGAAGAGGTAATCTCCATCCTTACCTCTTTACATGCTGAGCGGGCAATCACTTTGCTTCTGGTAACCCATGATGCCAGCATTGCCCAGCACTGTCAGAGAATAATACGCCTCAAGGATGGTGAGGTCGTCGCGGAGGAAGGCGCATGAAGAAGTGGCACACTTTCCTATCTACTGTCTGGCTTGGGCTTAGCACTCACAAGCTGCGCAGTTTTCTGACCATGCTTGGAATCATTATCGGCGTAGCCTCAGTGATCACCCTGATGTCCATCGGTAAGGGTTCCACAGCACAGATTCTCTCCAATATCGAGAGTATGGGTGCAAACCTGATTACCATCGGCGGTGGGGCGCGTTTTGTTAGCGTTGGACCTGGAGGAGCGAGGGGTGCCGGCGGCAGCCAGACCCTGACTATGGAGGACGCGGAGGCAATATCCCAGCAGCTCTCTTACATATCTGCCCTGGCGCCTGTTTCTTCTAGCAATCTCCAGTTGGTTGCAGGCAGTGAGAACGCGAATTCCCAGGTCATCGGGACAACCCCCGATTATGTATCAGTAGCCAACTTGAAACTCGCGACTGGCGCTTTCCTCTCGGAACAGGAATACCAGCGAGGCGCTAAGGTAGCCGTGCTCGGATCCAATGTCGCTGAAACGCTGTTTGGCAGTGCTAGTCCCGTAGGACAAAAGATGCGGATGGGCACCATTATTGTAACTGTCATCGGAGTACTGGAGAGCAAGGGGACCGGGTTTAACTCGCCTGATGACGCTGTCATCATCCCACTGACGGCTCTGCAACAGACGGTTGCCCTGACGCGAACCGCCCAGGGCGAAAAGGTCGTATCATCTATATATGTGACAATAAGCGATGAGACGCAATCAGACTACGTCACGGAGCAAATCACCAGCCTGCTTCGTAGCCGCCACCGTCTTGCAGCCTCTGACGAAGACGATTTCAGCATCAGTTCTATGGAAGAGATAGCCAGCAGCCTCCAGGAAACATCGGCGACGCTGACCCTTCTTCTGGGTGCTATTGCTGCTATTTCGTTGCTGGTGGGGGGCATCGGCGTGATGAATATCATGCTGGTGTCGGTGCTGGAGAGGACCAGAGAGATAGGCATACGCAAGGCGCTGGGCGCCAGGGAGCGTGATATATGGATTCAGTTTCTGTTGGAAGCCATCTTTTTGACCTTCGCCGGTGGCATCATCGGGGCCGCCATAGGTTGGGGAATCTCGACGATTATTAACCAGGCGGGGACTATGGCAACCTTGGTTACTCCTGACATAGTTATCCTTGCTGTTTCGGTCTCGGTTGCTATCGGCCTATTCTTCGGCTTTTACCCTGCCTGGAACGCCTCCCGCCTCAATCCCATTGAAGCTTTAAGAAGCGAATGATAGCCTGCAGTTGGTGCTTCACATCCACGAAGACGAAGGCGAAGTGTTCTGCTGCATTGCTACTAGCGTTGAGCCTGGGCACTCTATTCGCACCATCCTTGACAGTGGCGGATGGGGGAGATCTTCACTGGACAGAAATAGATAGCCCGGAATCGGCTGATCTCTGCGATATAGCTGTGGCGCCTGAGCCTAGAAGCCTATTTGCTGCAACATATAACTTCACGAGCCACGAGGCGACCGTCTGGCGCAGCGGCGGCACCTCTTTAGGTGTGTATTGGGGATCAGTGCTGGTCGTGAGTACTGACCTTAGCGAGATCATCCTAAGATTAAGCCCCAATTACAGCGGGGATTATACTATTTATGCGATTGAGGTGGGTGGTGACCTCATAATGGTCTCGCATAACCGAGGCAATTCATGGGAGGAGTGCCATGCCCCGCAACCGATAGTTGACCTGACAATTGAGGATGAAGACACTGTTTATGTTGCTTTACCTGGGGGTTTTATCCAGAAAAGCACGGATGCTGCCTGTACGTGGCAACGGTCTGTGCATAGCGAGCTTTCAGAAATTAACATGCTAACCGTTGCCGAAGGAGGGACTGTCCTCGTTGGCGGTAAAGATCGGGAAGTGGCTTATTCTTTGGATGGTGGCGACACCTTTAGCGAGATTCCCCATGATGTTGGCGATGGCGATGTTCAGGTTATGGCGGATGTCAACTACAAGGAAAATGGCGTTATCTATGCCTCTACGGATGAAGGCGTTTATCGCTGGAGCATCGGGGTTTCTAGTAGATGGCGCCAAATAGTAAACGAGAGTGGAGTTGAAGGCTTGGCCCTCGCAAATGAGGGAACACTTTATGCGCTCGAGTCAGACAAGTACGTGATCCGCTTATTAGATCCCTCTACCTCAAATGGGGTGGAAATCGACCTTGTAGACTTGCCAGCGGCGGGCAGATTTCCTGTCCTTAGACTGCTGAGTGATTCCGAACAAAATGAAGTATGGGCTATTGATACCGCCAACGATGTTATTTATTACTTTACAGACACCTTGTATGAAGCTACCCCGGATTTAGATACTCCTCCTGATGGAGCTACTATGGCACTCGGCGCTTGTGGTTGTGTCAACTACCTCAGCTTGAGCTGGAATAGATTACCTGAGGCAACGACATATGAAGCGGCTATATATTTGGATTCGGACTGCACTCAAAGAGTGTGGCTAGGTAATAGCGATAGCACGAGCATTATGCTTGGAGACAACTCCACTCAATTAATCTCGGGCAGAACTTATTATTGGCGCGTAAGGACTGTTGCTCCTCTAAAAAGCCCCTGGTCTGAGCCAAGAAGCTTCACCATCGGAGTCGGACATGTGCAAGCGATTTCTCCCGCCAGTGGCACAACTGATATGCCCGTAAGTGACATCGGCTTCACTTGGACTTCTACTTCTAGCGCCACTGAGTATGAGTTTACTCTTTCCCAAAATGCGGACCTGACTGATCCTATAGCTACCGTCAGGATGAGCTCATCCGCGTATACGTATACGGGCACTTTGGACTATGACATGAGTTATTTCTGGGGCGTCAGAATCACGGAGCCAGCAGTGGGCCCGCTATCGGAGTCCACCTTTAGGACCAAAACATCCCCAGTGGAAATATCACTACCAGGTCGAGTAGAAGCGGCATCAGTGATAACCCCAATTTGGGTCTGGACAATCATAGGCATTTGTGTCGCTCTAATAGCCGTTACTCTAATTTTGATCTTTAGGAAACGCTGAATAGAATCCTTAAAGAGGGTTTTACGCATAAATATGAGTCAGTTGATTGGCGTATTTGCCATGGGTGTGATAATGCCAAGTGTGTCTCTGAAATAGAATAAACGCAGCATCGGGCGGATTTTGAAGCTAGGTGGAGCGCGAGACCTGACTCTGACCCGGAACCCGCTGACTAAAAGTCAGCACAGGCTTGTCAATCTCCAAGATACTCTTTTTAGCTTCAAGGGTGGGGCGGAAAGTCACCTGAAATCCCAACAGTCAGGCGGCCGGACTATTTCCCTTACCCGCCACTTGCTTGACTGATTCCATCACGTTTGCCTGAGGACGCAAGAACCGATAGATGCAGACGCTCTAAACGTGTCCCTTATTAAGCAAAGAACTGTGCCATGAATGACAGGCTTCTAGGTATGTCACATTTCGTCATTATGTGACTGTCAGCTGTTCTCTGTGTTTTCCTTGGCAAATCAAGCAGGCTGTGCTATTTCGCTTCGACAGAGCCTAGCTTAGGTATTTCTGCCAAGCGTCCCTGTAAGGTTCTAGCTTATCCCTCTCCGCGGGTGAGCGGTATATGGCATAAATACCCGGGTGCCACTTCTTTTTCAGTTGCTCTGCCTTTCTCGCAGGGATCACCCATGTCTCCGGTGGTTCTGCAACATTCTCAAAATCCTTATACAGTAGCAAGACAAACACGAGGTCTTTCCGGGCTGAATAATCTTCCTTGCCGATGCCCCACTTAGTCCCACCACGAATAGCTTTTACAGATACCTCGTACTTCTTGCCTGAAGGAGCCTTCGTCATAATATCTATGGATTTGGCATGTCCAAAAGTTAGCGAAGCCTCGTGCCCCAAGCGGAATAATCTTTCCATAACGCAGAACTCCCCAGCCATGCCTGTTGAGTGTGTTTTTTGCACATACATCTCACTTCCTCCTAAATACACCAGTGTCCATTCGTTAATCGTAACCGGAAAATGTGTATTGCTAGACGTTTAGGTGCTGAATGGAAACAGGTATCCATTAGTCCTATTCTACCTTTTCCCCCACCAGAGGGAAGTGTCTTACAATATAAACAATTTCTTATAATCATTGCAGTAGAATTGCACATCATTCTGTTCACACTTCTCACGTGCGCGTTTTTCAGCTTCGTCCATTTCCATTCGTTTCTTCATACGACTCTTCTTTGTTTGCGGCCGTATGACAAAGAGAAAATGAGCTTCTTTTGCTTTCTTTTCTTTCACCAATTTGGAGAGTCCCTCAATGTCTTTCGCAAATTCATTAAACGTTGCTTCCTTGCCTTTACCTCCAACGGTCTTAATCTCAATGGCATCTTGGAGCTTAATTGGACGATAATTGGGAGATTCAGATGTTTTAATGGCAAGCCAATAGGTGTCTATTGATGCTATTTCTTCTTCGCAAAAAACAACAGCATCAATACGTCCGCGCTCTCCACGGAAATACTCCATGTGGACACGGTTGGTATAATATCTCTCCCCCTCTGAATCTGTAAGTCCAGTTGGATAATCTCTCGTATATTCTTTCAATAGTTCACGGTACACTAAGCCTTGGATATCAGCCTCTGTGCTAAAAACAAACGGCATCTCATTTATCAGGCCGATTACACGGTTTATTGCACCTTTTGTGTCTTCCATCTTCTCATCTCATCACTATAGTTGTGGCTTGATTATAGATGAGAAGCAGTGCTTTGTATAACTCTTTTTTATGGCAGCGGCTGTCACCTAGTTCAGAGGTTGAACAAAAAGCCAAATTGTGTCTTCAGGATTCATTTCATAGTTCCGTTGCAGTTTCTGCCTGTACCCAGTTTAGTGTCTACTCGAGCTGGCTCTGAATTCTAGTTCTGTTTCTAGTTCTATTGCTAGTTCTACCTTCTTCCACTTCACGTAGTTCTACGGTGATTCTAAGTTTCAAGTGCTGGCTTTCGTTTAGCTACAATTCCTGAGGCAGAAGCATAGAACCGCAGAACTTAGAACCTGGAACTGGAACAAGGGAGCAAATCTTGAAAGCATGGCGTCCCTAATTGTTAGGTCACAAAACGATGATTTGTTAGGCAAGAAAAGACAATAGGAGCCCTTGAAGCGGCCTTGCATAACTATCTTACCCCGCTTTTGGCG
>Ga0307428_1000860_pt1 | contig 16937 bp, 26 predicted proteins | sample SalMarWE160240MG_FD_202161 | JGI IMG/M metagenome (GOLD analysis project Ga0307428, IMG submission 202161) | Salt marsh sediment microbial communities from the Plum Island Ecosystem LTER, Massachusetts, United States - WE1603-240 | ecosystem: Environmental > Aquatic > Marine > Intertidal zone >...
CATAGTTCCTCCCATCGCTTAGCTAACCCGCGCCTTCTCGCGTCTGAGTTGAGCGACTTGTTAGCCAAATTGTCTTTCCTGCGCTCAAAAAATATGCAGATACCATAATCGTCCAATTCCATCCATTCATGAAGGCAGTGACTTCGGCGATCATTGTATTCACAATGGGATGCCTGGCATATGAATTGTTTCCATGACTTATCTACTACATATTCTGACTTTTTCTCTGGGGCTGTCATTTATTTTCCTTTCCCCCTATCATCCCTGGCTTTTTCCCATCCAAGGTCGTTATTAGATCCATCATGCTTAAGTTTGTATTTATGCCCATAATCACCCTGGACAGCTCGCTCACCTCAAACCTACTTCTTCTCTCCGGTTAAGTCAACAAAAAACTTCACGATCCTAAACTTTTCTTCCACGGCATTCCTCCATTATCCATCATGGCTCGGCCCGGCCCTCTTCCCACGATGCAGTGGCTCTCCCAGGGAGCAGACCTTAAAAGGAGCCCTAACCACACACCCGTTGGCTCATGGTCCGGCCCTCGGCGCCCCGATGCCGGCCTCTCCCTTAGGAGGCACACCATAAAAGAAGCCCTTTCTCCGCTGGTTGGGATATCCCACGCCGGCTGGGAGGGATCTGCCTGGTCGATGAAGCCCTCCACTACCCATCATGGCTCGGCCCGTCTCTCCCCCCTCGAGGATCGGTGACAAGCGAGTCTCCCCCACGGCAATCTTGAATGTGGCAGCAGCGGGGCCTGTAGCGGGGTACGAGGGGGTAGGAAGCAGGATCGTCCCTAAAAGGAACGTTCCTTTTCACTGGAACGCTTGTTCTTCCTAAACCGGCCATAGGTGTGGGTTTGCAGGCTTGTATCCTTGTGGGGGGGAGCAGCCAGTCTGGTCCACTGGAACATGGCAGTGGATGGATGGGCGGGAAAGGGTGATGGATGGGCGGGAAGGGGGTATCAGGGTTTTTAAAATTCCGGGGATGGATGGGGGGGGGTAGGCCTAATTTCTCAACTCCCGATAGCTCTTAGGTCGGAATTACGCTGACCGAGGGCAGTGATCTCCTTCAGGGGCTCACCACATTACTCAAGGAGGATCCGGCGTCATCCATCCTCCTCTCGCCAGTTGACACTCTCGAGTTGCCCGGCCAGAAGTCTGAAAGCCGACCTGAAAAAACGAGGTAACACACGCCCGCCTAAAATATCCTGGATCCACTACTGCCAATCCGGATCCACTACTGCCAATCCGGATCGACTGGTATCAATCCGGATCGACTGGTATCAATCCGGATCGACTGGTATCAATCCGGATCGACTGGTATCAATCCGGATCGACTGGTATCAATCTTCATTCCAGATCTCAATTATCTCGAGCTTCAGCGCGATGATTTCACCCGCGAGCTCAATCCTTGTCAGGACATCTAGTTCTTCACTCCGGCATGTCTCGATCTTGGATATTCTGTCTTCCAGAAGTTTGACTCTCAACTGCTTAAGCCCAATTCCTGGATGCTGAAGACTCTCGATTCGACTATCGAGCTCCTTAATCGTCTCAAAGGCCGCAACCAACTCAAATTCTAGCGAACCAATCTTGGAGTCAAGGACTTCCTGGCACTTGTTGATGTCTTGCCTAAGACGATTGAAATCACCCGGCGCAGCGCAGGAAATAATGAGGGACACAATAAAGAGGAAAAAAAGCACTGGTATCCATTTTCTCATGAGAGACCCCCCCGTTCAAATTGTTTAGTTCGATCTCTACTGACTATTGAAGGTAATGGTCAATCTTTTTTTTGAGGGTGGGGGGGGGCTAGTTTGAAATACTGGTAGTCTTCGCTTCCTCCCACACCTATCTCTCTCTCGAAGATATCTCGAAAGAAGCTAAGACGGGGTAGGAGCTCTCGGCAGCTACAATTTGAACGCGGGGACCGGACGCTTGGGCTCAGAAGAGGGAGAGTGGGCTGGAGAAGAGCCATAGACCTGAAAAAGGGAGGAGCGTGGAAAGAAGACGGGAATGAGGGCGGGGAGGGGGAAGTCCACATTTATTAAGAAGTTAAGAGAGTGGGAGGAGAGGGCAGACCAAGAAGGCGGAGGAGAAAAAGAGTGCCTGGGGAGAGAAGGAAACCGAAACAGCGCCCAGCATGACGACAGAGGTTGACATGCATGAGAAGCCGGCACATGACGAACTACCCTCGCGTCACTCATAGGCAAGGGGGAGAAGTAAAGCACACTGAAGGACAGAGGTACTGACTGTAGATAGACTGCCAACAGCCGGACCACACGAAGGCCGGCAGCCTCAAACAATCCTGAATGGAAAAGCGAAACTGGGACCCGGTGGAGAGGGGATGATATGTCTGAGGTGTGTATGATATCACCCTGGAATGCATAATCCAAAAGGCCTAAGGCCAAACTACCAAACTGAGGTAGGGGGGGGGCTTTTCTCACGATTCTCCAGCTGACCTCTCCAGGAGCGGAGCAGGAGAGCGAAGCTGGCAGGTCCTGGCATAGCCGGGAACAGAGGTCAGGGGCTCATTGTCACTCGCCTGAGGGGAAAGGCAGAATGGGCGATGCTTATGGATGCCTGAGCGGGGAAGGAAGCGCTCGCTAGCCCGCTGGGGCGGGCAGGCTACGCTCGCTTAGGAAGGACCCACTCGTGTGCAAGCCCTTCGGGCTGCACTCACTGAGACGGTCGCTAGGGCGACCTCCGGACACTAAGCTTGAGGGAGCCCAAAAAAGAAAAGATAGGCTCCCTCAAACAAAGTGTCCGCTAGAATGGAGGCGAACACTGTGGTTGTTCTAGCCCCGGTGTTTACCCCGCTTTGTTCTCGCTGGGGCTCGAAGTCGCGGGGCCGCGGGCAAGACGCAAATTGATATTTGTTTCGAGAGGACCACCCCACCCACCCCGCTTAAGGATTCAATTTGCTTTGCCCGCTAAACACCTATGCATCACGCACGCGACTGGGCCTAAATTGAACCCAGGGCAGGGTACCACAAGCGGTCAGGCGTCAAGACCCTTCGGCGAGAAAAAAATGACACAAGTGGCACTAAGCTCAACCGGCGAGGAAGAAACTACACCTCGCCTCTGAGCAAAGTGCCACTAGCATCTTTTTTTGTCTTGACCCCTGACCTACCGCACCACTTCGTTCGACCACGACCCCGTAAGGCTCTCAGGGCGAGTTTACCAAGCAGTAGGACGAGTGGTCGTTGAACTCGCCCTAAGAGTCAACGGGGTCGGGCCGTGCGCTTGTGAGACAAGGCAGTCGGGTTCAATTTAGGAAGCGCGGTCAAGAAAGATTAACTTGAAAGGAGGTGATTCAGATGCACATACCAAAATCAGTGGAGCTCGAACTGAATGAGCTTGAGCTTCCAATCAGCATCCAGGAGGAAGCCGGCCTGACAGATGATCAGCTGGAAATACTGCTGACCTTTGCCGAGGCCACAAACTGACTCACTTAAGGCAGCTCCGGTCAGCGCAGTCGGAGCTGCCAAAACAATCTTCGGCTTTAACCTATAAAAGGAGGTAACTATCATGAGACACACAATTAACTTCAAGCTCGAGGAAACCTGCGAGCTCGATGCAAGTATTCACAAGCCAGAGGATCCCCGGAGACTTGAGACTCTCCAAGAGGCTGTCGCTCCAGGATTTGACGAGGAAGGCAACTCTGTCTCCAATCCCTTCCCTCCCCACCGCCCTCGTCTTACCCAGCTCGACCGATTTGAATACGAGGCCTGCGACCTGGTCGGAGCCAAAATCCTCATGCCTCATAAGAACAAGGATATCCCTCGCCACATGACCCAGCAGTTTATCTCCAAACTCGCTGGATGCTCACAGGATGACGCCAGGAGACTCCTTGATTGTTTCATAGTCCTCGAGGCTACTGAGAAAATGGTCAAGACATTCTGTTCAATGGCTCGGGAGCGCAGCACCGACGCCATAGTCGATTTTCTGTGGCGCTACGTCATCGGTGTAGTGGAAGCAGAAGCGACCTCCGATGCCATGCCCCCATTCGAGTACAAGGACTCAGAGGTGCTTCCTCTTGAAATGGTGCCGGCCTGGGCTCGTGGCAGCCACCTTACTCTGGATACTCTTTTCCCAGAGAAGACTGAGCCGATTGAATTCATCCGTCATGGCTATGGAGACGATGGTGAGATCATCTCTGATATTCACTATGAATGGAATCCTGGAAATGAGCTCGACTGGGAGCCGGAGGAAACCGAGCGAATCTCGGCTCCGAGCACGATTGCCTATCACATATTCGAGGATGGCAATCGACGTCAAGTTCTTCTCCAAGATCTCCAGAATGAGCTTTCCGATGAACGATACTGGGAGATCGCAGATCTGCCGGTCGATGACCTCGAGGCGCTCTACCTAAAACACTGTGGGTGGATGGCCCGGCAGCCGAAGGAGTACTGCCTGATCATCAAGGCAGTTCGACATGCCGAGAACCTCACGGAACTCGGTGCTCGAGGTAAGAACGCCTACGCCTTAAAGGCGCTTACCCGAGACCAGCGATCGGTGCTCTGGACCGAGTACCACCAACGCCGCCATCAGCTCGAGCGAGCAATACCCAAGAATATCACCACTCTGGCTATCATGAAACGGATCGAGGCTGGAGTGGATCTTCCTGGGCTGGGCCGTCTGATCTACAAGGCCCAGAACGGAGAGCTCAAGGTGCGAGCCCTGCCATCCAAGGATGAGTTCAGGCTCATCTGGAAGGCATGGAAGAAAGCCAGGTTGCCCCAGCTGCTGAAGCCGATTAAACGGGAGATTCAGGAACTACGGGCTCAGCTGAAAGAGCTGGCCTGACGATTATACAGGGTGAGGGAGTCGAAGGACTCTCTCGCCCTTTTTTTTAGACGCGGAGGAAGGACAGACCCGAGCGACGGCCGTCTTTCCGGGGACCAACCATTAACTCGAGAGGAGATAATCACCATGTCAAACGAGCCGCAGAAAATCCCAGTTCTCTCCAACGTCGGCGCTATCCGGGACTTCTTTAAAGCTTCTGGCAAACCCATCGATCTCGAGGAAATCAAGGCCCTAGATTCAGAGGATCGCAAAGAGCTGGGCCAGCTTTGCCGGGAAGCTCTTGCCGAGAAGAAATAATCACAGGCGATGGAATTTAACTTCCGGGTTTCCTCCTTCTTTACCGAAAGTGATTCCATCGCCTTTTTTCCGCGAACCTAAACTCTGGAGGTAATCCCATGAAATGCAGACACTGCGGGAGCACAAATCTAAAGGTCGTAGAATCCGGGCCCCATCAAAAACTGGTATGCGGAGACTGTTTAAAATTCCAGAAGTTTCTGAGCAAGGCTGAAGCGAAGACATTTCTGCAGCTGCAAAAACCCGTCCAGTCCAAGCTCGCCCAACTCACCGAAATCGTCAAACAGCAGCAAAAAGTGCTAGCGGATGCTGAGAGACAACTCGTTAACGAGCAATACCATCTGGTCTCAGAAGCCCTCTTGAAAGCTGAGAGAGCGATCCCAAAAATGTACCACCTTGACATCGGAGATTGGGATTGCCCGACCAGCCCGATCGGTGTCTGCGTCTACGATACATCCGAGGATCCCGCATGTGATGAATGTCTATTCTGCGGAATTCCAAATGAGAGGACATAACTTCCAGCACGCCCTTAACCCTCTCCACATCTATTGCCGCTTGCGGAGAATCCTGCCCAAGCGAATTGCGAAGCTCCTTGTGAGGGAGTATGAAAACACCATCCTTCAACATCTAAAACTATACCGGAGGTAACCAATGAGAATTCGCTGTCATATCTTTGGCTGCTGCCTAAGGCAAGACGCGCTTGAATGCTTTAGGTGCGGCGCCGAGCTATATGATCCAAGCTTTATTGAGAAAACGAACGTTGTGATACACACCTGGTGGCACATTAAACTAACCATCACCGCACTACTCCGCGACCTCCGCGACCTCCGCGCCAAATTTCATTGCAAAGAGTGCGGGAAACTCCTGGTCTTTAAATCAATTAATGGCTTTTGCTCGAGGAAGTGTAAGGACACTTATATCCCTTTCTAAGGAGGACCTATGAAAAAAATCATCAGACGCCTGCTTTTTGAAGCATACCGGAGAAATGAGCAAGCGAAGGCAAAAAATGACGACAAAATACATCAGCCAATTGAAAACCGCTGGCTTGGCCTCGGGACTGCTGCTGCATATCGCGAAGGAATCGACGCCGGCCTTTTCGTCTTTCATGATGGAAGAACTCCTCCTCCTAGATGCATGGGATGGCTCGTCCTAACAAAAGCAGGCATAACGGCGATGAATAGCATGGAGGATGAGTTCAAAGAAATTCTCAAAAGAATGAAAGCTCGGGGATATGACTCCACACTGCACGCAAATTACATGCTAGCAGGTGGTTTAGCCAAGAGGTAAAAAATGCTCGACTACCTGGAAATTACAAAGTATATGACCGGCAAAATCAAGAGAGTGCTCTCGATTGTGCTCACCTACCTCTTCATCGTGAGCACAGCCACGTTCGCCTGCTTCATCCTGGAGGAAAGTGGCCAAGTCTTCATCTGGAGCACGTGGCCGGCCAAAGACGTCGGTCGATGGGACCTGGTCAAGAACGGCCTCGAGGGAATGAAAAAATCCAGGCAGACTCTAAACCTCATCAACTATAGCCTCGGATGGCTGAATCCACTTGCATTTCTCTCCTATAGGGCATTTGCAAACTCGGTAAATTCCTATGAAGACGCTCTCATGGCCAACATACTTGCAAAATTCCCAGCGGCTTACCTCGAAGAAGAAATTGAGTTCGAGTTCACCGCCACACAAATGATGAAGGACAAAAACGGCATACGGCTTCTTGGCGGAGGAATCGTGGTCTGGGTTAACCAAGAGGTAAGACCGGGAAAATTCCAGGTCAAGGCCAAGGTTGAACTAAGAAACAATGTTCCATCGATTGTAGCGAGTAAGATAAACAGGAGGTAGATCATGAACTTAGCAGTTATCACAGGCAATCTGGGTAGGGACCCGGAATTAAGGTACGCGCCATCCGGATCAGCAGTGGCCTCCATATCAGTTGCCACCAACGAACGCTGGACCGACAAAGATGGTGAAAAGCAAGAGCACACGGAATGGCATCGAGTCGTGTGCTGGAGAAAACTTGCTGAAAACGTCGCCGAGTATCTCCATAAAGGCAGCAAGGTCTTGGTAAAGGGAAAGCTCCGTACCAGAAGTTGGGAAGATAGTAACGGCGTACAGAGATACGTAACGGAGATCATCGCCAACAACGTGGAATTCCTCGATAGAAACGGTGGATCCAAAGCGCCGCCGCCGGGAGAGGAGGACGATGGGTATGCCCCTTCAGATGTTCCTGATGACGACATCCCCTTCTAAAATGAAACTTCAAATAACCTTGACCAAACCCTAACTCAATGCTATAATGAAATACTCAAAATCACGGGGACTCACACGCCGGTTACCATTCTACTTTGTCATTTTTGTCATCGTCATAGTCCCCAAGTTTTCAAAGCAAGAATCAAGACCAAAGCTCGACCTATCCGAGTTTACTATGGCTCAGTTCCTAGATGCAAGGGCTGCCCCCGATCCAGGGAAGTATTTTATATATCTCTCCCCGGCAGGATCGGTTTACTTCGGCAAGGTAAGGTGGATCGAAGAAACCTCGGAGAAGTTCAAGGTGGTGCTCTTGGAGCTAGATCCAGAGAACGTAATCTGGTGCAAGCTCAACGAGGGCATCTGGGCCGATTTTGATCAACTGCTGCTCTCCAGTGAATGATGAACAATAACGCGAGCGAAGCGTTAAGGAGACCGCCGTCCAGTTATATCTTGGACGGCGGCCAAATTTAAACAAACCAACACCAATTTAATCCGCCTGAGGGAAAAATGAACATGCTACTCATCGACATAGATTACTCCAAACTTCCGCCATCTCTTCGAGCAGGCACCAAGCGTTACATCGAGCAAGGAATCCTCCCGGGTGGCTTTCTGAGGGCGGTAATTCAAAACAACCTTCTTGAATCATTCATCCAGGCCGATGGTGCTAACATCCTGCTCATGAAAGACATTGTCTCTTTTTGGTACAACAAAGCTCCTAACGCATGCTGGGGAAGCAAAGAGAAAATGAAGGAGTGGGCCAAAACAGGAGGGTTTTTTGGAAAAAAAGACTGCGAATCAAACAGATGAAAAACACTAACGTCTGTCTGTTTGGAATCAAGGATCCACACTCAGGTGCTCCTGAAATAGGTGGGGAGAGGAGGTGAATTGCATGCGTAATCACAAACTTCCCATCATCATAATGGGAATCATCGCGATACTGGTTTGTGCACTTGCTTCCATGGCCACGGCAGAGGATCAGGTCCTCACAGCCACGGTGCAGAGCGTGATGAGCTCTACCACAAAGACCGGTGATTCATACGTCCGGATCATAGTGGCTGAGACCAAAACGCTTCAAGGGACCGAGTACACGGCTGGTGTCCCGGTGATGGCGTTCCGAGACCTGGCCTCGCGAGGTGGTAAATTCTCCGAAGGCGACGAGCTTAGGGCGATTGTCTCTCCCAGAACTTTCGAGGGAAAAGACAGCTACCTCGTAAGAGCCTGGCTCAATTAGCCGTTAACCTGGGTTAAAGGAGGGGGCTCAGAACAGAGGGCCCTCTCCCCATCTTCAAAAGGAGAATATGCAAATAACAGAAATCACAGTCTCGGTCAAAAAAACCTGGGGCAGAGGAAAGGATCGATTCAGGAGCAAATCCTGGGATGGTGGAGAGATTATACTCTCGAGCACGGCCTCTCTTAACCCAACGGAAAACCCAGCTGAGTGCCGGCGAAAGCTCTTTACCGATCAGCGAAATCAAATCAGCGACAGCATGAAGCAAAACAATATCTTGGAAAAATGATGCTTATCCCCAGAGAATATAGATATCCAATCTACTATGTCGGCTCAGCCTTCACATGGGATGGGATGAACTCAAAAATAGACCACGACTCCACTGGCGGCGACATAATGTTTAAAACCGATCCTGGAATCCACGGAGCACTTGAACACGCTCAATTCATGTGGGAGAATTACTTTGTACACCAAAAACCCCGTTTCACGAAGGAAGATAAAGGAAACTACCTCGAGAGAAACGTGCAGCTTATAAGGCACTTTGTCGAATTCCGGGGTTATGAAACTTGGTGTCTTCTCTGGTTTCAGCACTACACTCTTAATATCCATCTTTCAGATGAAGAACTTCTTCTTAGTTTTGAGATGTTCGTAAGAAAAAAGGAACCTCTTCAACGAAACCTGGACGTTCCATTAAAATATCGAGATCCAACTATTGGGACCTACTGCCTTATGGGCGCTGAGGACAGGTGGCGCTGGAAGGGACCGTGCAGATGTGAGTATTGTCGAGCACAGGGAGTAGTGAGGATAGATCACTAATGGATCCCGAAGTTAAATCCTCCATCATGATCACCTATGATGGGAATCAATACGAAGTCGAATATATCTATTACTCAATCTCTCCCGACGACTTCGAGGTACGGAAGATCTATGATGCCTCCGCCTATCCTGTCAACGCCGAACTTTATAGAGAAATCGAATTGTACTGCCAGAGCAGGCTCCTCGAGGAAATCCGGGAGGAATTGATGACGAGAGCGGAATGACATAGGAGTAGAATATGAAAGAAGCAATACATCTCCGGTTCGAGCCATCAACCGGTCACCAACAGATTACCATTTTCTGCGATGGCGCAAACTGCGGAACACTCACCATGAAACCTGAGGAAGCAACCTGGTTTAGCCATGTCTGCATGAAAGGTTGCGCCTCTCTCAATCTGACCTGGAATGCATCAGGAAACCCAATTGAGCCCGACCCTTACAAAATAAATCTGTTCGCAATAGATCACTCTCCAAGGAGGGAACCATGAACACAGCCTATGAGAGGGCCTTCGAGAAGCTTAAAGATAAATATTGGAAGGACATAAAAAATCTTGTCCTTCATAAAGAACTCTTCGAAATCGCCGAAGAGCATGGAGAAAAATTCTCAGAGATCCATGAATGGAGCGGGGGTACGCGCTTCTCACTGATTCATCTCGACTCAGTGTTTGACAGTGTTATCTTAGACCTATATCTCGCAAAAGAAGATCCAGCGAAATACGCCGACCCCTTTATCGAAAACCTGATTCGCGACAAGCGCCTCGATCTGAGAGAAGCCCCACCAAAGATCCTCGAAGATACCAGCTCAGCTACCTGGGAATTCATGCCCCACGGATCAAAGCGTTACTACCCATGCCTCGGAGTCACAGTCAATTATAGATATTCCAACTCCTGCAAACTCATTCCAAGCGGCCGCTTCACTAAACCTGAAGAAATCAAAATCATGGTCTGCTCATAGGATGAATATGCCAATCTTAAAATCTACTCCAACACTTGAAAAATTTCGCACCATGATCAAAACGAGCATCTGCCGGTGGTGCAAAACAGATCTCAAAGATCAGGTGCTCAGAATTCAACGCTCAGGCATCGGCTATAAACTAGAAAAACGCCAGGGGCTCTGGAGAATCTATATCAAATGTCCAACCTGTCATTACGAATGGGACCTCGCAAAGCTCGGCGGGCCAAAGCCCCTGATAGAACAAACCCACAGTATATATAAAGGAAAGAAAAATTCACTTTGAGGAGCTCGTGTACATGTGTCAGGTTTTGTGTAGAAAAAAAAGTTAACTTTTTTTTCGCTATATAGTGTACCTTTTTTTATGAGGATGACCATGAAAAAATATGTGAATTTAGATGTAAAAATAATAGAGCCAAATCCTTTTCAAAGTAGAAAACAATTTAAAGGCCAGGATTTTGATGACCTCAAAGCCTCGATCAAAGAAAAAGGGGTCTTGATTCCGATCCTGGTACGAAGCCTAGCGGATGAAAAAATCCAGCTAGTTGCGGGTGAGCGAAGGCTAAAGGCATCACGGGATCTTGAGCTAATCACCATCCCAGCAATCATCGAAGAACTCTCCGACCGGGAAGCTCACGAGGTCACCATGATCGAGAATCTCCAGAGAAAGGACCTCACGCCTCTCGAGGAAGCACAGGGATACAAGGACTACCTCGAGAAAAACGGGGATGAGGCATTTGACGATCTCTGCCTTAAGACAAGCCGTAATCCACAAAGAATCAGAAAACTCATAGCTATTCTCAAACTTCCCAAAGAAGTCTTGAGATCATGGGATAACGGCAAAATTAAATTCGGCCATCTCGAGCAGTTGATGAGGCTACCAAAGGATCAACAGCTTGGCATGTACAAAGACAGATTAACAGAACAGCATATCAGCTCTGTTTCCAGCCTCAAGAACGAAATCGACAACTGGGCCCCAGAGCTCAAAAACGCCATGTTCGACACAGCCGAATGCGCTAGTTGCCCCTATAACTCGAGCCGACCCGCCTCTGATCGCACCTTTGGCTTGCTTGATGATGGAGATGAAACTTTAAGAAAACTTAGGGGAAAAAATCATGGAGATGATAGAATTCGAAGGACAGCAGGTACCGGCCTCCTACCTCGGAGATGGAGTTTACGCGATCTTCGACGGATACGGGATCTGGCTTCACGCTAATGATCATCAATACCCGACCGACCGTGTGTATCTCGAGCCGCAGGTGCTGGAAGCACTGGACCGATTTAGGAAGGTAACCCCAGGGAGGAAAGTAAAATGAGCTTATTCTTAAAAAAAGAACTAGAAGGGACAAAAAGGTTAGCCACAGCCAAAATAAATGAGATTCTTCAAAAAGGGGATGAAGAATTTTCTGCCGATGATTTGCGCGATCTGCAAACTCTTATCCGTCTGAAAGATGCTGCTGAAAAAACTAAACCGGCGGATTCGGAGACACCGCCCTCGAGGCACTGGCTGAACTTGCAAAAGGAGGATTAACCTAAATGCCCAGGAGAGAGTGACAAATGAAAAACTGCGAAAGAGTCATTGATCAAATCAAGACGGGAAAACAAATCAAGTCGGAAATCAAAAAATACCACGAAGAAATCGGAAAGCCTTCATGCGACAAATACCAAATCGGCTTCAACGTCAACTCCGGTTTCTCTTCCGTCATAGTTACACTTAATGTGGGTGGTTACCTTGGGTACCGTGGCAACAATCAATGCTCTCGGCTTTCACTCGTTCGTGATGAAGCGCTCTTTAAACGACATTTTTTTAAGATTCTCCATCATCACTTCGAAGAACTCATGTTCGAGACCGCTGACAGCATTCTCTCTGAGGCTCTTGTGCATAGAGACGCAGTACTTAAGGAACTCCAACAGAAAATTACTGAGCTCGAGGCGATGAAAAATCCCGAGTGACTGAACCAATGAGGTAATCACATGAGATACTGGTCCAACAACCCCGAACTCTATGACGAGATCGCCACAAACGCCCTTCCCGAGCCATGGAAGACTCAGGTGCTAAATGATGAAATCGAGCTTTCGGATGTTCCGGATAAAATTTTGTATAAAGCAAGGCTCGAGGGAGAAAAAGACTACTGGGCGAGTCTCAGCGACCGGGCATATGACGAGGAAAAACCTCGGACCCGTTGTAACAGGCGATAGTTGGCTTGATGCCATTCAGCGAGCGAAAAAACTTGACCTCAGGCATCAATTCCGACGCCTGCTTACCAAAGGCAGCATCATCAACTCTTCGGAAGTACTGCATATTTATGTGATTGGAGGAAAATAATGCCTAAAGGTGAAACCAGGTTTAACGCGGACGCATGGATACAGGTGTGGGTGACGGAGAAGGAGCTGAAAGAGGATCCGGAAATCAAGAAGATCTGTAGAAGCAATCGATCTCGAACTTTGAAGGTCACCCTGTGTGTATTACGAGCAAGACAGGTTGCACGCGAAAAGGCATCCCTGCTTAAGGCCGAGAACGTCGAAATTGCCGGGCTGGATTTTGATCCTGATCATGAATTCAACGATATCGACTGGGAGGGTCTCCTCTCGTGAAAAAAGGAGGAGCGCCCTCATGGATTAAATCCAAGAGAGCGCTATTTGGAACGTCCGGCTATCTTTGTCGAAGTAAACAATAATATACAGAAGTATGGGAGTCAAGAAAAAAAATGGAATACATGTCGAAAAATGTGGACGTTGACGAACTTCTCTTCGGTGGACTGTTCACTCTCGTACAAGATGGAACCCTCGTTATTGCAACCCAGCCCGACTGGGTGAGAAATCCCAATACTGGTCTTAGGAACTACATCAGCGATATGTGGATCTCAGAGATCGAAGGAAAGTGCCCGGAATGCGGAGAGATGACAAAACCCGGAATCATTACTTTTAAAGACACTGATGAATTTGTCATCACCTGTCCTAAATGTAAAAACTTCATATGGGCGAAGGTAAGCTCAGAACCACCAAACATACCGAAGTAATTCTCATCTCTATAAAGAGATCTAAAGTTCAAAATGATCGGCCTCGTGTACTATAGCAAATTTGCACAGTCTACTAGGAATAGAGAATCTATGGAGCGGGTGAGATACCAGTGGCCAGCATCAGCCCTCACGGACAAAGAGATGGAAATCCTCTACCAATGGCGGGGGAAAACCGGGACGCCGATATGTGAGCTGCTCGGATTAGAAAAAAATCCCGGGGCTTCTACGGCTATGACTGGATGGTAAAATCAATCATACTTGAACTCAAGATAGAGCCATGATCCCACACAAAGATGCATATCTCTTTGGGGATGGAAGTTTCTGCCCATGGTGCGAAAGCGATCAGATCGAAGGAGGCCATGTAGTGATCGAGGGCAATGAAGCAACTCAGATCGTGAAATGCCTGGATTGCGATAAATACTGGTATAACGTTTATAGGTTAGTCGAGGTGAGAGAGGAGATATAACATGAAGGATATCCTCCCTCCCCGGATTGCAGCCGAAAAGACTGATAAAAACTCAACTATCGTCTACCCAACATAAACTTTTATGGAGGCCTATTATGAGACAAGGCATGTCAATCGAAGCACTCGCCACTGAGGTTCACCGGATCGAAGACGCCAAACGGGATCTAATCGCTCCGAGCACCAAGATGTGGGTCGAAGAAGATCTCAAAATGGCTATCGGTGATGAGATTTTCGGCATCAACAAACTCGGTCATGAGCAACTGAGCTCCAAGCTGGGGATCCCTTATAAATATTACCAGCGAATGCAGACCGACGCCCCCGAGCTCCTGGCAACTAACATCAACGCATGGTTTAGAAAGGAGCCTACCAGGAATCTGGTCAGGACTCTCGATGGAAACGTCAGAGCCTTTCTCTCCGACAAGTTTCGTGCACTCGACAACTACATGGCCATGACTGCAGTCCTGCCTGTGCTCCAGGAACAAGCGCATACAAGCGGCCTTCAGGTAAAAAGCACCATGCTCACCGAGCGGAGAATATACCTCCAGGTCATCTCACCAGGAATAGAAGAAAGGATCAACGACAAACCGATCCAGGCTGGGGTTGTCATCTCTAACTCAGAGGTTGGCTGCGGTGCATTCGTGGTCGAGAAGCTGCTTTATGTGGTTGTCTGCTCCAACGGTCTTATCCATGGTCATTCACTTAGAAAAACTCACCTCGGCCGCCGATTGGGAACCGATGAAGTAGTTGATCTCAGCGAATATCAACAGGATACCATCCAAGCCGACAACAAAGCCTTCTCACTCGTGGTGCGAGATACGGTCAGAAATGCCTTTGATCGCGAAGGTTTCAAGAAAGCCATCGATGGGATGAGAGCCGCTGAAGCACGGAAAATTCCTGCCGGCAAGATCGATGAGACGATCAAGGAAGTAACCTTAAAACTCGGCCTTTCGAATGATGAGGGTGACCAGATCCTCTCCAAGCTGATCGAGGGAGCAGATCTCAGCCAGCTGGGAGTAGCAAACGCAATTACAGGCTATGCGAACGAGGTCGATGACTATGACCGGGTAGTCGAGCTTGAGAGGTTAGGTGGAAGCATCATCGATCTCGGGCCCGATCAGTGGAAAGTGATAGTGGGGTAACATCATGAGCAGGAAGAAGACAAAAATAGCGGTTCTACAAGTAATCATGGATGATGTGGAAAATGACGCCAAAAGCTTTGACGGCCGTCCCTTCAATGGCAAAGTGGTCGGGGAATACTTTGGAAAGCAAGGAGCGGCTATATCAGAACTAGCCAAGATACTGCAATCGGTTTTGGAGGAAAATGAATCGTTGTCGTGAGAGGGACCTGGAGATCAAACAGGCTGGACAGAATCATACGGATGGCTGCACAGGGGTCCCTGGGAAAAAGACTTCAAGAAGTTAACCGATGAAATCATAGCAGATCGATTATCCATATCCAAGAAGACTGAGGAGAAAGCCCTCAAAGCGGCACTGGAAAAACACCAACAAATCCAACGTCTGTTAGATGCATACTAGGTAAACAAAATGCCCAACTACTCCAAATCCCGCAACCTGTTCGGCGAGCTTTCCGACGACATCAAGGCCAGGCTCGATAGGTTTTTCACCACCCCAAACGACGAGACCTGGGATGATGTTCACGGAATTATAATCGGCGCCGACGGCTGGACCACGTTCTGGCAGGCGGTGGTTGCCATCGATCACACGTTTCCGAAAAAAGGCCCAACATATATGAACATGATCAGAAGCACCCGTTGGCCAAAGGTCCCCGACTTTCTCACCGCTATTCGCGCCCTCAGGTGGGCACAGGGCCAGAAAGAGCTATCGATCCGGACCTGGAGGGTGCCCTCCTCGAGCATTTCTGGAAAATACTGGACCGTTGCGCGTGATGAAGAAGGCCAATGGACCTGCGAGTGCCCCCACTGGTTTAACCGGATGCGGGATGTCGGCGGGGAATGCCACCACATCAAGCGAGTGAGACATGGGTTTGTCTCGAGAAGGCCTCCGATCATCCAATGTGAGGTCGACTCACCCCAGTTCGACAAGAAAAAATTCGAACTGCAGGTACCTCTCGCAACGGTCGATGATATGAAGGCAGAAGCCGCTGTCATCATGTTTCTCCTGGAATACGGCTACTCCATGATGGAAGTCCGCGAGCTGCGCCATATCCCCAAGGTATGGACTCAAGAGAAGATCAATACCTTCCTTTCTGAACGAGTGTCCCCACCCTAAGTCCATGAAATAAATCCATTTTTAGACATTATACCCCCATCTCCGAAGAAAAATACGGAGCACAATTCCCTTCAGCGTTCCAAATGTTAAAATTTCTAAATTGTGAAACGTTTCCGATAGTTATGCTTCATCGTTCCATAAAAAGGGGGTTTTTCTTAAAATTCTGTTAATCTCTAAATTTCGACGAATTCGGGCTAGAATCAAGAAAAAAAAATCGGTTTTTGTGACACTACTTTTTCGTTGTGTCTCGGATAGTGTCACACGTAAGTTGTTGATATTACTCGATTTGGGTCAAAAAGTGTGACACTACTTTTTCGATAGTGTCACACGTAAGTACCTGATTCTATTAAAAGAATCACTTACGTCACTTTTTAAAATCAAAAAATTTTCTTAATAATATCAGTTACTTACACATAAGAATGCGGCTCTCCGCTGAGACACCATTTTTCGAGAGTTGATTCTACTCTCGAAAATAGTGTCACACGCGTCACACATCCCACACAAGTCAAATAATTTCAACTACTTACATGTGACACTATCCGAGACGCTATTTTTGGGCGGTTGGAGATATTGAATAATATCCAATACTTGCGCGTGACACAAAAACTTACAGGTAAAGTAAGGGTTTAAGGAATTGCCGTAAGTAACTGATATTACTCTAAGACGAAAAATGAATGGTGATTCACTTACAGTATTTTGAAAAAATTTGTTCAATAAAATTAGCTACTTAGCTGAGACACTATCTGTTTGGGTGTTTCTATAAGTTATACTGTAAGTTTTGGGGTGTTCCATTGGGAAATGGAGAAAATCGTCGAATTTAGGAGAAAAAAATAGAATGGGGGAGAAGAGGAGAGAGA
>Ga0307428_1000861_pt1 | contig 16935 bp, 17 predicted proteins | sample SalMarWE160240MG_FD_202161 | JGI IMG/M metagenome (GOLD analysis project Ga0307428, IMG submission 202161) | Salt marsh sediment microbial communities from the Plum Island Ecosystem LTER, Massachusetts, United States - WE1603-240 | ecosystem: Environmental > Aquatic > Marine > Intertidal zone >...
CCAGGGGCGGCTACTCACCGGAGGATATTCGTTATACACAAAGCAAAGATGGAAAGACGATTTATGCCATCGCTTTAGGCCGCCCGGATGCCTCCAAAGAGATTGTTTTAACCAGCTTCGCAGCGAAAAAACTCCCAGCACCCATCAGGATCGGCGATGTGTCCGTGCTGGAGACCGGCGAGAAAATCACTGCTTCACAAGATGCACGGGGTCTGATTCTTGCCTCGCCCAAAACGAAAGTCAATGATCTGGCCGTGGCCTTCAAGATAAACGTTCAGCAATAAAGTCCGGTTGACAATATTTGATGCTTACTTGCGAATCGTTTCTTTAAAGAGTTGACAAACGGAGTGGAAAGTTGTTATATTTCGGGCACTTATGGATTTTGCGCCCGTAGCTCAATTGGATAGAGTCGCGGACTTCGAATCCGAAGGTTGCAGGTTCGAGTCCTGCCGGGCGCGTTTGAAAACGCCGCTTTCGATACCGTGAGTGGCGTTTGCCTTTTCACCTAAAGGCATAGTCGGGCTATGTCCGGCGCAGGAAAGCGCCAAGCAGGACGCCAAGACAGAATCGGTGACATTCACATCGTCGGTCCCGGTCTTCTTCTGGCTCTCTCTGCTCGGCCTGGAAAAGTCGGGAAGGCTGTTGATTGCATCGGTTTCTTGCCCTCTCAATGTATGCGTGTAGAGGCCCATAGTCAAGTTGATATCGCTGTGCCGCATTATCTCCTGTGCAATCTTCGGATGTACGCCGGACGCCGCCAGCAGGCTCCCTGTTGTGTGACGGAGGCTGTGGAAATCACAGTATCGTCCAGCATCGTCCACATAGTCGATCCCAGCGGCCTTCAAATCGGGCCTTAGCATATCTATCGGCTTGCCCGGCACTTTGAATGCTTGAGCCGCCGGCAACTTATTCGCCAACAATTCTCTAATTTCCGCCGCCGTGTTCGGCCGTAACGGAAGCGTCTTCTCTTTGCGGTTCTTGGTTGTGTGGTCCCGGACGGTAACAGTGTTATTGTCGAAGTCGAAACTTCCGACTTTAAGCATTCGTATTTCGTTGGCCCTCAGACCGCTCTCGACGGCTAAGCGGTAAATCATGGCCCGTTGGTATCCGGTCAGCCCGAAGCGTGGCCCGGCGGCCTGTGTGGCTTCCAACAGACGCCTTACCTCATCCGGCTCAAGCGGTCGGCGTTGTCTGCGTATGTCCTGCTTATTGACTTCAACAGCTCTCAGGTGTGTAACTGGTGACGTTGTGGCTCGTCTGTCTTCTACCATCCATCGACTAAAGTGCTGAAACGCTTTCAAATAATAATTGGCCGTCTTCTTGCCCAGACTATTTTCTCGCATCCTTGCGATACATCGCTGGACTCTCGATGCGTTTATGTCCGTCCACGTGGTAAACTTGCAGTCCCTGGCGATGCGCTTTACTCTCGAGACCGTCATTTGAGCCTGCTTACGAGTATCGCCCTTGTCGATAAGAGACTGCTCAAAATCCCCGATGTGTTTTGATAGCAGCTTACTCGCGGCCGCTCGTGTCGAGTCAATCAGCCCGATCTTGACGAATTTGTCTCGCATCTTGCCTGGGATACTTTCGAGCCACCGAGCCAATTGTGCATCCGGTTGCTGTCCGCTTACCTTGCAGGCAACCAGCTTCTCGATCTGACGGCCCAGGGCCTCGGACTGTCGCTTGTCGGTGAACGCAGGAAGCCGTCGGGTGAGTTGAAGGTGGTCTCTGAACTCAACGTAGAATTTTGATGTCTTACACTTTTTTCCACCACGGTCTTTATAGGCCGGCCTGAAACATCTTGTCATTTTCTTTTCCTGCCTTTCTTGCGGATTTCATAGCCAAAATGCTCAAGCAACACGCCGGCTGTTTCAGCTTTTAATGATCCGCCGTTTATCAGCCTGTGCAACTGATTTTCCGAAATGCCGGTGTCCTGAGCGATACGATATCGTGTCTTACCACAGGTTTTAAGCTCTTTGCGAATTATCTCGATCATGTCCATACTTTGTATTTTATCAGCTACTTAGCGTTTGTCAAGTGAGATTTTCCGATTTCTCAATATTTTTTTCAGTCCTTCATATCTTGCCATTTTTTTCTACTGCAGCACTGGCCTTCAATCACCCACCGGCGCAGTTCGTCAACGATATAAAGCCTTCGCTTGCAATTACCCAGGACAACAGGCAAAGGCCCGATTTGGCCTGTACGGTCCAAAGCCTTAAAAGCAGTCTCGGAAATGCTTAATATGGAAGCGGCTTTCCCGACTCCCACAAGAACGGGCTCAATCTTTACCACCGTGTTTTGATCATTCTTACTCATCATCGGGTGTCAGCAAGAGACGTTCAATATTCGATATCGGGATTCGGCCACCAGGTGATACACTGGCTCTTCGTCACCTGGCAGAGCCGGATCCGGCCTCGTTTCACCAGGCCAGCCCGTTCGAGATCAGGCAGCCGCCGCGAGGGGATGTATCGGTCGCCGCCCATGAGGTTAGCAATCTCAGCAGACGTCAAACCAGGGTTTCTCCTAAGAGCTTCAAAAACCCGCCGTTTTTGCCCGGCCCAACTTCCTGACTGCTTTAATTTCTGGGCGGCCTGAACAGATGTATCGGGATCAGAATTTCTCGATGGTGGTAAATTGAACAATGGGCCACGACTTGATAATTGAATTCTACTCATTTTGATTTTCCTCGCACATTGCGACAAGCCTATTTGACGGACGGTTTGGAATTTTTCGCAGAGAAAAAGATTTTTTGGATTTTCTGCTTGACGACCGGCATGATGTCTGGTATGTTCTCATTCGGATTTCACGTTTTTGGGCTCCCCACCAGGAGCCTTTTTTCGTTGCCATTATCAAGCCGCCTTTTCCTGAACGATCTCGTTAAGCTCATTTATAGCGTTCACAAGTAAAGCAATCACCGCGTATGGTTTCACGTACTTAATGTCACCGCGTTCGACCACGCTTTCGGGAAGGACAGCCTCCAACTCCTGAGCGATGAGACCCGCATCTCTGTCGCCGGGTTGATTAGACTTATAATTGTAAGTCTTGCCATCTAGTTTACTCAGTTTTTCCAAAGCATTGTCAATCGGAGCGAAGTTTTCTTTCATTCGCTCATCACAGAGCAAGCTAAGCAGGCCGGGGGCGGCGGCGGCTAACCCGGCGCCGGCGGCAGGCGTTTTCAACGCAGCGTAAGCTCCGATGCCCGCCCCAACACCAGGCATTAATTGGCTCATAATACTGGGTGACTCGACACCTGGATTGAACATATAACTCGTCTCGTTGAGTAGGTCAGAGGCCGCGGATCCCTGAAGATTATATTTTGCTAAAATATCATTGACTTTCTTCTGGTAATCGGCGGCGTCCTGCTGGTTTTGAATTTCTCTCGGCAGAGCCCCGAACGAACTTGCTGCGCCGAGCTTATTGAGTGTCGTACCCTCCGCCGAGGTGACAAGGTTGTTTATCATGCCGGCCGCCGTCAGTTTGTTGGCCCGCTGCTCGGCTAAATAAGGGGCTAACGAAGCGACCATACTCGTCTTGCCCTTAGCTATTTCCCGCCCGACCGCCGAGCCCTGCGGTCCCGAATGGCCCATACCCTCTATCTGCGTTCGCCTCAGCGACGAATTTACAAGGTCTTCGGTCTGGTTCTCGATAGTCGACAGCAGTGCCTTAATCTCCGGCAGGTCCATCACATTCACAGGTGAATCCAACGTTTGCTTGAGGTAGCTCAGGGCCCCCTCCCGTTCCGGCGATTCGCCGGCGTCAAGGAACTCATTGAGTATGTCCTGCCCTTTCTCCTCGGCCCCGGTCATACCCGCTATCTTCTGGGTCGGATACTTCACAGGGGTCGCGAGTAGATTATTAAGGTAATTCCTGGCGGAATCCTGGACCGGTGTACTCGGTATTTTCTCAAAACCTTTACCCTTCACGTCAGACTCAAACAATTCACTTAACCAACTCATATTTTCGCTCCCTTCTTAATTCAAAAAACATATCCCACGTCGACGAGCCGTCGCAAATAAGCAATGAGCCAAGTCCAACACAGCCGACTCCTCAATAAAAATACCATCGCCATCATCAATCAATTCCTCTGGGCGTACACGCCCCAGTTCAGCAATGTAATCATCCATAAACCTCTCCAAAGGCAGCTTGCTACTCAAATCTTTTTTCTCGTTTCCCATATCTTCTCCCAGCTTCAAACGGCAACCTTGCCGATTTCAACTTCCTTTCTCGATTTGGTGTACTCCACCCGGACACCCAGCCGTTCAAGTTCTTGTTTGGCCTTTGCGGCTCGCTCGAAGTCATTCCGACGCCGGGCATCTTCAAGCATATAGAACCACGCGATTGGGCTGTCTTTTATATTGTTGGCAATTGCACCCATAAAAACATTCCAAATAAATTAAGCATTTATAAGATCAGGTAGGAATGTCGCCTTTTGAGGGTGAAGTGTCGCCTACTGAGGAGCGTAAGTGTATATTGAGAAGGGATATATTTTTTTTTGTGTCGCCTTGAAGTGTCGCCAGGCGACAGTCAGTCAGTTGACTTCACTACCAAGCTTGCAGGTCGCCTGTTTCTGAGTTTTTCTCGCCTTTGTGGTAGTGCGATTTGTCCGGCCGTTTCTGCTGATTTCTTGCCTTCAAGGCATCAGCAACCAGTGGATCCTTGTACAAATTTTGTCTGCTAATCCCAACTTCATTTGCAATCTTCTTCACGCTCCAGTCACGATGGTCAAGGGCCAGGGCAATGGCTTTGCCCTGCCAGGTTAATTCCACTTCATCATTAGTCTTGCCGTTGCCAACCTCTTGCTCTGTTTCCTCTGGCTTTTTGCCTGGATCCGTGCCAGCGGTTGATGTGGATATAGGCTTGTCAGCTTCTTTTTCCCCAGCGGCCATGTTGTTGGGTAATCCAGCTTGGTTATTTAACTCATACTTAACATTCTGAATATCCTCATTTATTATTCCCCTTATTTTCTCCGAATGCTCCCAACCGGCTTGCAGTTCCTCCCAGAAGACCTCCGCGAAAGATTCATCCTTTGGCCAGATCCCTTTACTGATCCGCTCGATGGTGGAACTACTTAGTATCTTGTCGTGTAGGATTGTAAGTCTGACGTACCTGACCAGTGGCCCCAGATACTTATCAAAAGAGGGGCGCTCATCAACCCAGCCAAATAAATCAGCAAAATTGGCACTTTCGTATGTGGGATAGAATTCTGGTAAGGACAGCAAGCCCCTGAGGTCGGTCCCGGTAGGTTTCTCAATTTTGGCTTTTGCATGCTCATACGGCTTTTCCAAATAGGCACGTCGCTCACTGCTTTTTTTCAACACGGCTTTTAATCCCTCGAGTACGACGGCAAGGTCCTTCTCAAGCCCAATTGTACCATTTTTCTCTTTCTCCGATAGTTTTTTTTCTATGGCGTTTTTCCTCTGAGATAATTTTCCTTCTTCATCAAGAAGGGCCTGATATTTTGGATCTTTGAAAATCATATTTTCTTGCAACTTCCGACATTTTTCGATGTAGCGTTTCCACTTTTGTTCTTGCTTCTTATATTCATCAAACCAGGTTTGATCATAGCCGCGGAATATCAACCAATTATTAGGATCGCGCACCAAGTCAGCAACTTCACCAGCACCATCACTCAAACTCTTATGCTCTTTCTCACTCATTTCAAGCCTATGAAAAAAAGGTGACCAGGGCTATGCACGCCATAAAGAACGCAGCCGCCCTTACGGGTAGACTCACCCTGGTCGCAATTGTTTGATTTGTAAACCGACTTGACTTTATGTTTTGCATATCAGAATTATCCACCTCGATCCCCAACCAGTCAAAACAAAAACGAAAATTTTTTCACAGCCCTTGTAACAATGCCTGTTATTTGCCCGGGACCGTTGATTCTCACTCTAAAAAACTTATCATAAATTGTAAGATTTGCCGATCACGCACAGCAAGAACAGTGTATGGGTCCGGGACGGCAAAGGTAAAGTGTCGAGGGTGGTTGATATCTCCGAGAAGCTACAGAAGCGACTTGAGCGATTCGTTAAGCTCCACCGCAAAGGAGCGTCGGCTGATGATCCCTTACTCATCAGTGAACAGGGCGGCCGGATGCAGTACCGCAACGTCTACTCCAAGATCAAATCAGTTGGCAAGAAGGCCGGCATCGGCAAGCTCTATCCCCACATACTACGCCACACCTACCTAACCAGGCTGTACAACGTCGAGAAAGACCTGCGGTTCGTCCAGGACCAGGCAGGGCACGCAAGCCCGACTACTACGGCCATTTATGCCAAGACGAATAACACCGCCCGTAAACGGCAAGTGGAGGCTTTAGACGATGAAGAATTTTGACCTTGTCTCGGCCGATTTCTTTCATGGAATGGTGAGATCCTCGGTGCTGCCGGGCCTCTGAGTCCCGATGCCCTGCGAAGCCCGGACCAGTACACCTACACCAATGAATTGATTGACTTTATCAGGGACCACAGCGATAAACTGATTCTGATGGATCCGGTCGCAAGCTGTTAAGGTAGTGGCGCTGCGCCACTACTGATTTTTCAATGGGCCTGACATGCGCTGAGGGATGTTGCCGCCGGCGGCGTGAACCCATTCTCTATTTGCCGATTGCTGAGGCGCCACTACGTATAGGCTCAATTATCCGGCCCACGGCCGGACTCTGGGGTTGCCTTGGTCGTAGATCGCGGCTCTGATCGCGGCTCTATGGACGTTTGGCCATGAGCGATTGCGGATTCATGTATTTCTCAAGCATTGGAACCAGCTCGTCCCAGCTTTGCGCCAGCTTCGGCATGCCTGTTGGATTTAACAGACTAATCTTACCCATTCGTATAATGAAAAGTTGAAATTTCTCACTAATCCCGTCCTCAGGATTATTCTGGACCAGCCATGCGAGAGTTGTTGCTATCCTTTTGGCGTAGCCGCCAGGGTTGTAAACCTCTCCTTTCATGTATGTCAGGTCTTCGTCGCGCATCAACTCCTCTAACATGGCGGTGTACTTTGTCACATTAACGCCCCAGCCTATGCTCTTAGCCTTTCTTCCCCCTTGTTCTGATTCCGGCAAGAATTCAGGGCTATGAAAGACAGATAAGTGTCCTATAGCATTACCCATGACTCCCTTCTTTTTCTTCAGACCCATCATCAAGACGTCTGTTCCCTGAATCTGATCCTCTTTTCCAAGCTGCTGATAGACCCTGCGCGCCTCATCGGGCCAATTTTCGGCTACCCACTGGGGATCCCAACATTCATCGTCGGGAGGGGGCGGAGAATTTAGGAAACTCCATAGGCTTTGTAAGAGAATTAAACCCGGACGAACATCGCCAGCGAATCCAGCAACAATGTAATTACCAACTGGATATGCCTTCTGGAGCACGTCCATTCTAAGCCCCGTGTCATCACTGACTTGAACATCGGAGATAACGGCGCCGTAGCCGAACAGTGTAGATGCACCCACGATCCACGTCATTGATGTTCCTCCCAATAAGGATTCGTTACGAGGATGGATAGATACTCGTTCACAACTGAGCCACCCCGCTAAAGTGTGACTTTGACAACGTTTACTAAAGACACAAGATAGTCCTGCAGTTCCATCCAGGGTAGGCATTTACCTTCTCGCTCTTCCAGGGCTTCATGGCAGTTGGTTTTGTGTATATGTAGGACTTGCTGAATCACTCCATGAGTCCCTTCACTTGCCGGCATAGCAGCCATCGCCATGGTTACATCTTCAATAACCTCATGGCATTCATCGCAAATGATGACAGGAACTCGATCACCACTTATTGTGCTCATCGCCGCAATCATAACTGACCGCCTATTACTTATCTGTGATAAGAAGTTACCTCACTCTGTATATCGGCCAGAAAGGAATGCAAATAAACCGGAAAGTTCATTTTCTTTCGGTTCTCCATAAGGAGTCCCAAAGACTAACTCAGATCCTTTGTGGTAAGGTAGTGGCGTTTTGCCGCCACCTCCGCTCCTGTGGCTGTTTCTAAGAAGCCACACTTCGCAGGACAGGCGATCCACCCTCACTGAGTCCTATCGGTACACCCCCCTTGAAATCGTGGCTCTATGGGCATTTGGTATTTGTATCAAATGGATCAAACCCGACCGATACGCAGAAGTGCCCCCCTCGTGTTTGCCGGATACAATCGCACGTCAACCGTACATGACAAAGTTTACCCTTCCGTTGTATTTCAACAAGGCCCCCGCCGCTTCAAACGCCGTAGGGCCACCCTCAAGTATTCACGTTTTTTGTATTTGGTTTTCGGGAATAGCTCTGTGGTTGTGCCCATCTACTTCACCCTAGATCCTTTATGGTTTTTCCGATGCTCGGATGCCGCTTGATCGCCGATTGTATCACTATGCGGACCTTAGTGTCCAGATCGTCCAGAAACTGCTTGCTAACCCGCTCGGGCGCCCAGCCCCTGCGGTTTTCCTTTGCCCATCGCAGGGCAAAGCCCCTGCAGTGGACCCGGTTGATAAGACTATTGTTCGAAGCCATATTCTTTTCTCTTTTCTATAAAAGCAGGGGCCGCAGGTGCGGAAACCGGTCCCGTGCTGTAAACTACTGAAGCATTTCGTTAACGTCACAGGCCAAATCAAAAGCCTCAATCGCCTGAGCCAGACCCGGATCGCTTCTCAGGAACTCAATAGGAGCAAACGTGAACACGTCGAGAGCGTCACCGTAGTCTAATGATGTCACGCCGTCGAGTCTTATCAGTTCTTCGTGAACCGAAAATAAAGCCCTTGTCCGTGGATCCAGGTTTTTGAAGATTCTCCGTACCGCTGGCCGTAGCTTTTTGAGCCGCTTGATCTTTCGCTCTATCTTCGCCAACTCATCAATAGCGACATCGAGAACGGCCTCTTTATCGGCGTAGTTCTGCAACTCAGTTATGACCCTACGAAGGTTTATTATTTCAGCCCTGATACCATCTTCATCATTAAGGTATGGCGTTGTTTTGCCCAGCTCTTTAATAGCCAGGTCTATGGCCGTCTCTTCGCAGCCGTCCTCGATCAAAGGCAGAACTGGTATCAGGGCCTTAAATATTTTCAGCGTCCAGCTCGATGAGCGAATCGATGAGTTTACCATGTCCTCAATTGCCTTTTGTGAAACTCGCCTTTTCATTTTCCGCCCCGCTAATTCGTTTTTATTGCCCCCCTGTGGTTGCTGTAGCGATTCCATAACTTTTCTCCTTTCGAGAAAATAAGCGGCCAGGGCTTTTGGAATCGCTTGAAGCGCGGATCGTCCTTTCGGATAGATCTCTACCCTGGCCATGATTTTTGATGTTAAACAGATTTGATTTAAGCGATTCCATACTTGCAATTATCACAGCATCCCAGAGCTTTGCAACAAAATTCCAAAATATTTCAAGAAATTTTTCGTACTGGCACGATGAACCGCTTACAGATACCCCCGGCCCACAAGCGTGTTGCCGGCGTGGTTGCGAGATTGAACGCTGCTTAACCCGGATAGGATTGATTGTGGGTATCGCCGCTTAGAACGACTGCCAGGCCCCGTATTTTGAACGTGCCGGATTTGGGCACTTCGGCACTCGATATTTTCGATATCAAGCTCAACCGGCTCGTACTTTACCGTCAATATTTTGAAGTCCTTTCAACACTTAGACTCTAACTTGTTGCGAGAGTATAAGTGTGTATTTCCCGGTTTTTTCCTTGCACCCGTTATAATTGTCTTAATACAAGTCATTTACAGCAATCCTTGAGGTTTACCCTATCATTATCTTATAGCGACATACCTCAAGTTGAACATAATCGGCCTTATTTTGTCTGCATCGTTGTTTTTTCCTTCACAGACCCTTACCTGAAAATTGTATTTATGTCACCCGCTTCTGATGGCAACCCGCGACCTTATTTTCTCACTAAACGCATTCATTTCAGACGTCTTTTTCTCAATCAGTGTCCGGGCATATATTCGAGTAGTCTTCACATCTTTGTGGCCCAGCTGATCCTGTACGAGACTTTGGTTACCGGTCACGTCCAGCAAGTGCGTGGCGTAAGTGTGCCTGAATTTGTGGGGACTCAACTTCGTTTTCAGAAGACCGTTTTTATTATACAGCCATATTCTTGCCTTCAGGCCGATCACTTTGACCTTTGCATACACTGAGGCCGTTGAAAGCCGGCCGCCATTTTCGCTCCTGAACAGGAATCTCTGGATGCTATGCTGCCTGTGATATCGATTTACATAATCACCTAATCGCCGGGCCAAATAATCCGATATTCCAACTACTCTGTCCTTCTGACCCTTGCCGTTAAGAACCTCTAAAACCTGATGTTCGTGATAAGATGGCAGGCTCTTGAGTCTTAGATTACAAACCTCACTGACCCTCAGTCCGCTTTCCACCAGGACGATTATTAACATCTCGTTTAATACGGCCCTGTTGATATGCCGATTTCTGCCCATGGCTGTATCGGCCTCGCTCTGAACAAAATTCATTATCCGGGTAAATTGCTCGATACTCAAATGGTCGGTGGGTTTTAGATGTGGTTTGGCCTTGCGTTTCCGCTTTTTTGGCCTTTTGCCCTGGCGAATGACTTTCCTGTGCTCCTCGGCCATCGCAGCCAGAATCACAACATCAGGATCATTATTCTTGTAGCGCTTGGCTATCTGTTGAATTCTCTCTTTGCTCAGAACAACTTTCTTTTTCTTGATCTTCATTGTCAATCGCGTTCCCAGACTGTTCGGTACTACTGGCCATACTTCTTTCAACCCCCTCCATGATCTTGTCGGCTGCTCCTGAGGCAATCACCCGTCCACGGCGAACCGAGTCTGAAAATTCTCTGTCCGTTTCCATCCACTCCTTTAACCTGTTGAAGTCAGTGCCTAAACAATGAGCGAGTTGCTCATCGTTAGGATTGAATTCCACACAAATATCATGGACCACTCCTAAAAATGCTCGATCGCGTATATTTACGAAACGGTTCTGCCTTAGCCCTCTCCACTCATCCAGTGTTCTCGTCTTAAGGCCAATAATGGCAAAACAGCGAACAAGCTGCCTCTTTGAAGGATTGAATTGACGGCAGATATTGTTGGCTATCTTGCCAAATGTTCGACCAAACCATCGCCGATATAAAACAAAGGAACCACCGTGCTTGGTAAAAGAAGATTTTCCATACTTGATCCCTTTGTTGAAATCAGGGTGTCGAACCTTCCATGTCCGAATTGTCCGCTCGGTTACGCCAAAACAGGCTGCCAGCTCTAAATCATCTGCGTAAAAAGTTTTACATATTCCACGCGCCAGAGACGGGAAGGACTCTTTGTATTTTCCGCTGAACCCGGCGAGGTGTTCTGTAAGCTTGATGTGCCGTTTAGCGATTCTCGCCACAACCTTGAGATTATCTTTGAGACGGAGTGGAATATCGTCATTTCTTCGCATCTGCTTCATCACATCCCGAACCTCGAAAACCGACATTTCTTCCAGAAGTACCTGACCCATTCTCTATCCTTTCGCGATATAAAAGTGTAGTTTCCTTGCATGTTTGAATTAAGCCGCCGGGCTTGCCCGGGCGTGAGAATCTTCGTGTGATTTGCCAGGCAAGAGCTTCGGATTTTTCCCATACCCCGTTCGTTTTTTGACGGTTTGAACGAACAGTGCCTTACCGCCGGCCTTCCGGCCCTCAATGCGAGCGACCCGTGCTAATTCGGCCGCTTCTTTGAACCATGAAATCTTAGTGGGATCCACTTGCACGCTGTTTATGAAGTACCGGATGATATTTGAAAAGGTCTGCTGTGATCTGCCGCGCGGATGAAAGATGCTTTCGAGCTGCTCACTGAGGAAGTTAGCCTGTCGTTTTATCTCGCAATCCAACTCCAAAACCTCTTGAGCATTTTTCCCAATGTTGTTGTTTATCTGCGTAGGAGTATCTGGGTTGGATTGATCTGGTAACGCTCTGTCATTTTGACAATTGGATTTGTCATTTTGACAATTGGATTTGTCATTTTGACAAATGGGCTTTTTAGCCTGATTTTCCATTTGCGATTTTAACAAATGGGCAGGAAGGCCCTTGAGTGCGGTTTCTTCGTCGGCAAAGCCGTACCAACTCGTTCGGTCCGATCCCCGCTTATTATAATTGCCCCTGAGCAGTATCCCGCGTTCAATTAACAGTGCAAGTGCTGTTCGTATCTGTCGCGTGCCCAAATAAGGAAACTGCTCGCAGTACGCTTGAACGGAATTGTATGTCCACGTTCGACCATCGCGGCAGTTTGTACGGTTCGCTTTGTTTTTGGCAATCCAGAACTGCATGTGACGGTAGAGAATCGCCGCCACCATCCCGTGTTCCTGAGCAAACTCTATATCAAATGAATGCTCCATTTACTAATCCTTCTGCCCAAGTAATTTCCGGATCGCACCTTGTTCTCGCTCTGAAAGAGACCAGCAATATTCCTGGAACCAATCCTCGATCAGCTCCGCCAATTTGGGGTGGTTTTGCACAATTTGCGCCAAGCAGGACGCCAAGACAGTTTCAGCAGTATCCGTAAGTGCCTTATCTGGAGTACCTTGTGAATTTAGAGCTTCGGACTTCGAATCCGAAGGTTGGAGGTTCGAGTCCTCCCGGGCGCGTTTTTGTAACTCTTTTCTTGTGCCGCACTGAACACTTCCATTGCTGTAATATTGTGCGCGGCTTGAGTTTCCTGTGATAACTGTATTGTAGGCTCAATAATAAAATATCACTACTCAAGCCTTTTTCAATCCCACCACAACCTTTGGGACGATAATTAAAAATCGGCTTATGTAGCCGCAGAGTGCTGGTTTGCACGATATCAGACAAGATGCAAGAAACAGGGACGGCTAAAATATGGTTTTTTGACTTGACTTTGCAGCTTTAGGTTATTAGTATAATAATGACAGTTCGCATACGTGCAGGTGGTTGTCTGAGGAGTTAGGATATTGTGTCCCCGATTCGAAGATGCTGCTTCCGTTGCGTTTGAAAGGAGCGAGAGAATGAGCGTGAAGAACTCGAACAGAAACAGTCTGATTGTACGGTCTGGATTTTTGGTAGCAATGGCCGTTATAGGTGCCGGAATATTGAGAGCAGGCCCGTCGCCTGAGGGAAAGGACATCAGTGCAGCCACCGATCATGCTTCAAGGCGGCCGGCTCGTTCGAAACCGGCCTACGTGCCGGGCGAGGTCATTGTCAAGCTCAAAGACCGACAAATTGACGGCACCGGCCTATTTTCACTGTCGGCACCGACGGGACACGAAGCCGCCTTGCTTCGCCTGCAGGCCAACTATGGGCTCTCCAATGAAGGCCCGGTGTTTGACGGCGCTCATCGACGGCTGAAGCACGAAGATGCTCCCAAGGGGCAGGCGCCCGGCAAGATCGGTATCTTATCTTCGGCCAGGCCAGAGGTGGCTGCCGGGTCGTCGACGGCCCCCGAGCTGCTTCGATTCTATCTGCTCAGGACCGACCGGGATGTGCCGGGCGTGTGTGCCGAGCTCCGGGGTGACCTTGAAGTGGAGTATGCGCAGCCCAATTATATCTATGAGCGATGTGGCGACCCGAACGATCCGGAATTTCCCGATCAATATGCCCATCAACTGATCCAGATGTCCGAGGCATGGGACATCTCGACCGGCAGTCACGATATAGTGGTCGCCGTGCTGGATACCGGTGTTGATGCGAATCACCCTGACTTGAAGGACAATATCTGGGTCAATAAAGGCGAGATTCCCAATAACGATATAGACGATGATAACAATGGGTACATCGACGACGTTTCCGGCTGGAACTTCGAGGACGACAGCAACGACGTCATACCGGACGATGGAGGCTACTACTCGGTCGTGGGTCACGGCACACAGGTATCCGGGGTCATCGCGGGAGTGGGTAACAATGGGGTAGGCGTCTGCGGCGTCAACTGGCAAAGCAGCATAATGGCTTTGCGATTGAGCATCTACGTGACCTCCGCCGAGGTGGCTGAGGCTCTGGATTATGCCGCGGCTAACGGCGCACACGTTGCAAATATGAGTTTCGGCAGCGATGAATTCGGCCCGGAGGGAGATCCGCTCGTCAAGACGGGGATTGATAATGCCTTTGCCCGGGGCGTTCTGCTCGTAGCCAGCGCCGGCAACGACGACTCGGCCAGGCCGAACTATCCGGCGGCATACTACAATGTCATGGCGGTTGCTTCGACCAACGGCGAAGACATCAAGACCGGACACAGCAGCTTCGGGTCGTGGGTCGATATCACCGCTCCCGGCACCGACATCGTCACAACCGATCTGGGCAACGAATATATCGCCACGGCGGGGACGTCCTTTTCCGGCCCATATGTCGTGGCGGTCGGGGCCCTGGTGCTTGCGCATAAGCCGGAGCTGACACATATAGAGGTCAGAGCTATCCTGGAAAACACCACCGACCCTGTATACTACGGGGATGTCGATCCCGTGCAGGGCTACATCGGCACCGGGCGGGTAAACGCCTACCAGGCCCTCATGGCGGCGGACCGAAGGTATCCTTTGGGAGAAATCGTCGAGCCGATGCAGCAGCAGACCTTCGCGCCCGACGGCAATGATATACCACTTACCATGTTCGTGCACGGCGACTCCTATCAACTCGAATACAGCTACTATGGCAATGATGATTGGATCACGCTAAGTGATGGCAGTTCCCCTATAGATCCCAACGGTTTGGTTCATCTTGTATTTCCAAATCCCGGAGCCGGAGTATTCGAGTTGCGTCTTAACGTGACTACCGACGGGGCCGTCCACACCGATCGCAAGATATTTGGCATTGAACTCGGCGCCGAAAAGGTCCCATGGCCGATGCCGGAGATATCGGATGATCCTGAAGAACTGCCGGATGAGATGTACGTGGGCAGCCCGTTGTGTCTCGACGTTGACGGGGACGGACGAAACGAGATTGTCGAAGCGTCGGTCACAATGAGCGACTACTATTACGGAGGGACAATAAGCATCTGGAAAGACGATGGAACTGTTCTTGACGGCTGGCCTTCTGCGCTGGGAGAAAGCTCCTGGGACTCAATGGTTGCTTCGGGCCTGGCGGCCGGAGACATCGACGGCGACGGCGACTACGAGATAGTTGTGGTGGACGATTATAATGTCATGGCCACTGCTCTGCACGTAGAGAGCGGCCAGACAGTTGAGGGCTGGCCCGTGGGAGTCGGCGACTACTGGTACGCCTATATCATCGGCAGTCCCGTCCTCGCAGATCTGGACGGCGACGGCGACAGCGAGATTATAGTTGCCCTTGATGAAGAATCCAGAGAAAGCGACGGCCTGTTTGCCTTCCAGGGCGACGGAACGTTTCTGTGGCAGCGGCGGTACACCTCGGAGGGCCCCATAAGCGTTGCGGATTTTGACGGCGACGGTGACGTGGAGATCGCGCTTTGCGGATACGGCCCCGGCATCACGCGCGTATACACCTTCATTCTCGACCACAACGGTCAGCAGATTAAAAGATGGCGGGGCGGCAGCAAGAAGGGAACGGCCATCGCCGACCTGGACGCCGACGGCGAGCCGGAGCTGGTGTTCTGCACCGAGGACAGCGTAATGGCGGTCCACGTTGACGGCAGCACGCTCTGGACAGCCAGAGTTCGCGAGACGTTCGGTGATGAAGGTGCCTTGAGTGTCGGAGACATCGACGACGACGGCTTCGGCGAAGTCTATGTCAACAGCTACATTGAAGAAGACGGCTTCGCATACAGTCTCGTGCACGCCTTCGACCATGAAGGCCGGGAATTGTCCGACGCCGGATTTCCAAAAACGCTCATGGGCGATCCATGGTTCTGTTCTCCTTTGATCGGCGACGTTGACGGTGACATGCAGAAGGAACTGGTGGTAGCCTCGGCCGGCGCTGCGATCATGGCCTGGGAGTCCGACGGCTCGACTACAACGGGATTTCCAATGCTGGGCCTATCTACCGATATCGGCTGCACACCGGCCCTTGAGGACCTCGACCAGGACGGTGACCTTGAGATGATGGTCAACGGCTATGACTATCAATTCCATGTCATCGACCTGCCGGGCTCGTACGACCCCGTGACGACCGATTGGGGCATGTCGAGGCACGATCCTCAAAATTCGGGATGGACCTTGCCGGCACCGACGTTGGATCCGATATCGGTGCCGGACCAAATCGAGCCGGGCCAGATACTCGAGTTCCAGTTGACAATCTCGAATCCCACGAATCAGCCGACTCAGCTTTCGGTCGGCAATTTGCCCGAAGGGGCTTATTATATTCCGGATACGCAAACTGTTGTCTGGAAGCCTACGGCAGACCAGGCGCCGCACACGTACACATTCTCTTTCCTCGTGACAGACGGAATCAGACAGCACAGTCAGAGCGCATCGGTTACCGTCGTGCAGAACGCGATTTACTGGGCCGATATGGATACCGATCCGAACTGGCTGCTCGATGCCGGCTGGGCATGGGGCACACCGACAGGGGCCGGCTCATGGAACGGCGACCCGGATTCAGGCTGCACCGGCGAGAACGTCATCGGATACGAACTTGAAGGCGACTATGCTGACAATATGACTGAAGCACGCTACGCAACAACTGGAGCGATAAACTGCGAGGGACACAAAAATATCAGGCTGAGTTTCCGACGATGGCTTGGGGTCGAATCGCCCTATGACTATGCCGACGTTCAAGTATCGAATGACGGCACGAATTGGGTCGATCTCTGGACGACCGGGCTTTTTCACGTCTCCGACGAAGCCTGGCAGTCCGTGGATTATGCTGTTCCCCCGTCGATTGCCGATGGGCAGGCGACGGTTTACTTCCGCTGGGGTATCGGCCCGACGGACGAGTCGGTAACTTATCCCGGTTGGAATATAGACGACGTGCAGGTTACTGGCGATCCCATCGATTAGATCGCCGGCAAGACCGGCTGCGACATGGTTTTTAAGCTGCGGTGTATCACTATCATAGTGAGGGTTGCCGTGCGCTCGGACG
>Ga0307428_1000862_pt1 | contig 16923 bp, 17 predicted proteins | sample SalMarWE160240MG_FD_202161 | JGI IMG/M metagenome (GOLD analysis project Ga0307428, IMG submission 202161) | Salt marsh sediment microbial communities from the Plum Island Ecosystem LTER, Massachusetts, United States - WE1603-240 | ecosystem: Environmental > Aquatic > Marine > Intertidal zone >...
TGGGGAGGTGAATTCTGGGAAAACGGATACTTTGTACGCACGGTGGGAGATGACGTTACAGCGGAGGTCATCCGCAAGTACATTCGATATCATCAGGAACGAGAGCGGGCTCCGCAGCAGTTAGAACCTTTGTAAGTCTGGCTTTTGCCTCTTGAAGCCCCGCCTTGTAGGCGGGGAGGTTCACTGCGAAAGCCGCACGGCGACTGAGCTCCATGCCGTTCGACAGGATCAATATTGATATCGGTACGATGAATACCGACTGGTGAAGGTGAACTCTTCAAACGGATGAGGCTCACTGCCCTGCGCGAATCACCATTTGCCTTTGCGTCCACTTACGAGGCGGCACTGCGTCGCAGTCCCGAAAGCTGGAGAGACCAAGCAGACAGCACTGCTCAAGGATCAGACCGGTCCACATTTATCGCCTTTTCCGATGATTCACCGATCGGAATTGCAGCGTTGTATCGAACAGAAGAAAATGACGTAGGAGAGCTGTTGCAGATGTGGGTATCTCCCGAATACAGAGGCAAAAGGGTTGCTCGCGACCTCATGGTCGCTGTGTTCCAGTGGGCTACTGCGAATGGCTTCCGAGCCGTTGTAGCCACCATTGCGAAAGGCAAAGTGAGAGCACTGAGATTCTATCAAAAGCATGGTTTCAAGCCTGAGAGTGAGGCTTCACTCGACGGCCCGATGATCTGGTGAAGGGGGGCAGACCTTGTTTCTTGCCCTGTAGCGTGCCGGTGATGCCTGCCGTTGGGGATAACGCACCATCATTAGGGGGCAAGAATGAGTGAGCAGAAGTTAGCGCCGATTCATCCTGGTGAGATACTTCTGGAAGAGTTCTTGAAACCGATGGGGATCAGCCAATATCGTTTGGCAAAGGACATCAGTGTGCCAGCGCGGCGGGTCAACGAGATCGTGCATGGAACACGGGCGATCAGTCCCGACACGGCTCTATGGCTGTCGCAGTATTTTGGTTTAACGGAGACATTTTGGATGAATCTACAGGCGCGGTACAATCTGGAAATAGAGAAGGATCGGCTGAAGGACCAGTTGGAGAAGGCGGTACGGGGATATGCAACGCACTAATCCCTGTACAGTCAGGTGTTTGGTCAGCACACGCCGCTGAGCTTCGACGTTCGGCAGGAGAGAAAGATGCGATCAATTGAAGAAAATTACCAGCACATTACGGATAACCGGCGTTCATTCGATATTCGCTTCTGGCAATCTCAGGGTGATCGTGCTATTTTTGAGGCAGTATGGGAAATGCTGCATGACTATTTCTTGATTCGAGGTAAAGATGCTGACGAGTTCCGAATTCAAAGAACTGTTGAATCTTTTCGAAAAGCACCCTTCTCCCGTGATATACCGAAGGATGATGATGATTGGTCGATACGGGTTAGCGTTTGGTGAACGTGAGACTTTCCAAATCCTTAACTACTCCAGGGAAGTGCAGGACACGATTGTGCATGACAACGTACACGCCTGGTGAGACAAGCCGGGCGGCGAGGAGTGATTCGGTCACGTTTTGCAGGACATCTGGGTTGCGGAACTTGTACGGCCGCATCGCGCTGGTGAGGATTACAGGTGTTCGTAGGTCAACAAGCTCCCTGTACACGAGGTCAACGGTCCCGGCCATCGTGTCTGTTCCGTGCAGGATAACGATGGCATCCGACACAGGAAGGGCTCGTCGCGCCGGGGCAAGAATTCGCTGACGATGATCCTGCGTCGTTTCTAGCGACTCTTGGAACACGACCTGCTTGTAGCCAACGTCGAGATCGGGGAGGCGCAGCCCGCTACACATCACGATGAAACCGATCGCCAGAAAGGTTTGTCTGGTGCAAAGCCCTGTGCTAGGATGTAAAGCCACCCAATCATTGAGAGGTACAGGATAGCAAGAATAGAATGGAAGGAGGTGATTGTACCTATGCTTGCACTCTTCGTGAAGCTGAGAACCAAACCAGGCAAGCGAGATGAAGTCAAGAGGTTATGGGAAGAGCATGTCAAACCGCATTCCGAGAGCGAGGGCGCAGTAGATGTCAGTTGCTATTGCTACGCCACTGAGGACGAAGACGCGATATGGCTCTTCGAACTGCTTTCCAGCCCATTTGCCCTCAAGGAAACGATGCAGTCGGAGTGGTTCGCCACTTATCAGAACGCGATAAGACCACTACTCATGGCATCGCCTGAGATTACCACCGCTACCCCGGTCTGGATCAAACACCTTCAGGGATGACTCAGCGATCAGCGCTTGGTGAAGGTCAGCTTCTCTCGATCCTTCACCACTCCGGGAAATCGCAGCACGCGATTGTGCATCACGACTTAGACGCTGGGTGAGACGAGGCGAGCGGCGAGGAGTGATTCGGTCACGTTTTGCAGGACATCTGTGTCACGGAACTTGTACGACCGCATCGCCCTGGTGAGGATCGAGGGTGAGCCGTACGTTCGATCTGACTTGATGAGGAAACCCGAAGACGCAATAATCTGGACATGAATACTGAAGACATAAGGAAGGCTTCATTGCCTGCGTGCCACAAGTTCGATGTCAGGCGACTTGATGTGTTTGGCTCGACCGCTCGTGATGCCGCGAGCGGCACAAGCGATGTTGACTTGCTAGTCGAGTTCAGGAATCCTGACCGTAGCCCTGCGAGACGGTTCTTCGGCCTTCTCCACCAACTGGAAGACACCTTGGGTTGCGAGGTTGATCTACTCACTACCGGCAGTCTCCGAAACCCACACTTCAGAGAGCGCGTCTTGAAGGAGAGGATTCCCATTTATGAAGGATGACCTTCTTGCCTACAGAGTATGGGATCGGTTCTAGAAGAGGTGATCCGTCTACCGGGCCGTCCCAACTAGGCCAACTTCGCCAGAAAGGACAGTATCCCAGACCCCGCAGGGAACTAACAGGCAGTGATCGTCTTGTGGTGGGATTATTAGAGAGCCTGTCAGGTGCTTGTGGGATCGGGCACTGATCTTGATTGGAGCTATCTGGAATCATGGGCTGAGAGACTGGGAGTGAAAGTCTTGCTCGAACAGGTGAAGAAGCGATGAACGATGATCCAATAGATATCGAAGAGCGTTTCCGGAAGATGATCATGGCAAGGTCACCACAAGAGCGTCTGGCTATGGCCTGCCGTATGCTCGCTACAGCAAAGGCTCTAGTTCGCGCTGGGATCAAGGAAGAGCACGGTTTGATAGACGACCCTTATAAGCTGCGGGAACACGTGTTCCTCAGGCTCTACGGACAGGATTTTGGAGAAACCGAACAGACGAAGATCCTCGATTCGTGGAGGCTCTGTAGCTATTAGCAACGATGGATCATGAGTATACTGCCGTGGTTAGTATTTAGACTGACTTAAGGAGTTGCCTTATCGGTGCTTTTGTCTGGCAGTCTCAATGAATGAGGGTGCCGATTTTCTTCCCTTGCGCGATCTTTTGTAGCGCTCCTTCCTCTCCCAGATCGAAGACGACGATTGGGAGGGCGTGTCCGCGGCATATTTCCACGGCTACGATGTCGATCACGCCGTAGCGGTGCGCGAGGAAGTCGTCGAAGCTTACCTCATCCAACAGAAGCGGCGCATTCCCGGTTGCGGGATCCTCGGTAAAGACACCGGTGACGTTCGATCCCTTGGCAAGGAGATCGGCCTTGATCGATACCGCGCGCAGGGCGGCCGCGGTGTCGGTTGTCACGAGAGGGTTCCCCGTTCCGCCGGTGAAGATAACGACTTCTCCATTCGTCAGGGCGCGCCGTGCCTTACGTTGGGATATCGGTTCGGTCAGTTCGGTCGATACCGCCGACTGGACGATCGCTTCCCTTCCGGCACCTTCGAGGTAGGAGCGGAGGGCGAGTCCGTTCAACACGGTTGCGAGCATCCCCAGGTTGTCGGCCTCGATCCGATCGAGCCAGGGGCTCCTCGCCCCGCGGATGATGTTTCCTCCCCCGACGACAATCCCCAGTTCTATGTCGCCAAGTGCGACAATCTCTCCGACGATACGCTGCAACGAGGTGGGGGAAAAGGTCCCTTCCTCACCTTGGAACGCCTCGCCGGAGAGCTTGAGAAGGAGACGTTTAGGCGCGTTCACTCAGTCCTCTTCTCCGATCTCGTACCGGGCGAAACGCTTGATAAAGATGTTCTCACCTGTCTTGGAACGCAGGTCCGCCAAGAGATCCTCTATCGTCTGATTGGTATCCTTGATGAACGGCTGCTTTAGGAGACAGGCTTCGATGTAGAACTTGTCTATCCGGCCCTCAACGATCTTCTCGATCATCTCAGCTGGCTTCCCCGCCTTCTCCATCTCCTTACGAGAGGCCTCTTTCTTCTCTTCTATGACCTCTTCCGGGATGTCCTCGGGAGCGATGAAGCGCGGGTTGCTGGCAGCGATGTGCATGGAGACGTCTCTCATGAAAGCGCGGAAATCATCGCTATTTGCGGCAAAGTCGGTGTTGCAGGCTACCTCCATCAGAACGCCAACCTTGCCACTGTGATGGATGTATGCCTCTACACGTCCCTCATTCGCTTCGCGTTCCTTATCGTTACTGGCAAGGAGGTCTTTCCCTTCTTCACGCAGGATCTTCTTCGCCTGTTCTATGTCGCCCCCTGCTTTCGTAAGGGCAGACTTGCAATCCATGATCCCTACACCGGTTGCCTCGCGCAGGGCCTTGATGTCTTCGTTTCGTATCGTCATTTTTGCTTAGGTTCCTTCTTGCTCATTTGGGGTCTCGCCTTCCTCTTCCTTGGCGGGATCCTCCTCACTTACCACTTCCGCGGTCTTCTCTGAGGCGGCTTTTTCTTCCTCTGCAGTCGTTTCCTCTTCCATTACAGCCTCTTCTTCCGGTTCGGCGGTGGCCTCCGCAAGAACGACCTTCTCCTCGTCGGAGGGTACTCCCTCTTCAGCCTTCTTGGGCTCTTCCGCAGAGACCGCTTCCTCTACCTCTTCCTGGCGACCCTCGCGCCCTTCCAACACGGCGTCGGCAATCCTCGAGGTTATCAGCTTTGTTGCCTTGATCGCATCGTCATTTCCAGGGATCGGGAAATCGATCGGATCTGGATCGCAGTTCGTATCCACGATAGCGAGAACGGGGATCTTGAGGGTGTTTGCCTCGTGGATAGCGTTCGCTTCGACATCGGGATCGATGACGTACATGATATCCGGAATCCGTTCCAAGTGACGGAGTCCGTCCAGGTTGCGCTGGAGCTTGGCAAGTTGACGACGGATACGGGTTGCTTCCTTGTTAGGGAAATGGTCGATCGACCCGTCCTCGATCATCGTCTCCAGGTCCTTCATCCGCTTGATGCTCTGCTTAATCGTAACGAAGTTGGTCAACGTCCCGCCGAGCCAACGACGGTTGACGTAATGTGCTCCACATCGTTTCGCCTCTTCAGCAATTGTCGTCTGGACCTGTTTTTTCGTCCCCACAAAGAGGATCTCTTTCCCCGCACCAGACTGGTCACGCACGAAGTAGTACGCCTTCTTAAACAGGTTCACGGTCTGTTCGAGGTCGATAATGTGAATCCCCTTACGCTCAGTAAAGATGTAACAATCCATCTTGGGGTTCCACTTACGCGTTTGATGCCCAAAATGGACACCGGTCTCGAGCAGTTCTTTCATTGTCAGAACTTCCACATCACCCTCCCAATAGAGAAACGTTGGATAAGAGTATAGCAAACGGGGAACGTCCCTTCAATACAGAGGAAGAACAGTGTGGATGGCCTTTTCTCGCTTTTCTCGCGCCCTTGTCCAACGACATGTGACCTCGGTATAATGGCGGTGGAGGTCGCGTAAGGGATGAGGGAGCAAGAATCCATACAAACACAGAGCGCTCGCCTGCGCAGTATTCCCAAGAACATCGAGGCCGAGCAGGTCATACTCGGCTCGGCGATCCTCGAACCGGAAGATACCATCCCCATCCTTGTCGAGCGGCTGAAACCCGAATACTTTTACCGCCGTGCCCATCGCGTCATATTTCGCACTATTAGAGAGCTCTTCGATCGTAGCGAGCCCTCTGATATTGTCTCCCTGGCCAATCGCCTGGAGGAGAAGGGGGATATGGAGAAGGTCGGTGGGAGAATCTACCTGACCGAGCTCCTCGATCGTGTAACGACTACGGCGAGCCTAGAGTACTACGCAAACATTGTGCGCAAGAAGGCGACCCTGCGTGCGTTGATCGAAGCTGGGGGACGAATCGCGGAGTTTGGGTACGATGAAGCGAGCGATACAGACGAAATCCTCGATAAGGCAGAATCGCTTATCTTCGATATCTCCCGCCGCGAATCAAAGGGTAATTACTACCTCATCAGCGAGTTTCTCTACGAGCATATCGACACGTTGGAAGAACTCCACAGCAATCCGGATAAGCACGCGCTTACCGGGTTCTCTACCGGATTTCCACGACTCGATGAAATGACCTCCGGCCTACATCGGTCGGACCTGATCGTGCTTGCCGGAAGGCCGGGAATGGGTAAGACGAGCCTTGCTCTCACCCTGGCGCGAAACGTGGCGATCCGCGAGAAGGCGAAGGTGGGGATCTTCTCCCTTGAGATGACCAAGGAACAGCTCCTCGAACGTCTATTGTGCGGGGAAGCGAAGGTGAGTCTACACCGACTCCGTGGAGGGTACGTGCCCGCAGACAAGTGGCGCGATATCGCCAACGCGGCAAGCGCATTCCAAAAAGCTACGATCATCGTCGATGACACTCCTGGTAATTCCATCCTCGAAATCCGGGCCAAGGCACGCCGGATGGCGGCTCAGCACGAGTTGGATATGATCATCGTCGACTACCTACAGCTCGTTGAGGGATCGATCCGCACCGACATACGGGAGCAGGAGATATCACATATCACTCGTTCGTTGAAGAAACTCGCACGCGAATTGGACATTCCCGTCATCGCCGTTTCACAGCTGAATCGGGCCGTCGAGCAGCGCGAACGAGGGAGACGTTACCCTCGTCTCTCCGACTTGCGTGAGAGTGGGGCGATCGAGCAGGATGCCGATGTGGTAGCTTTCATCTATCGTGCCGATTATTACGATGAACCCTCCGATACGGCAAAGAGTGGGCAAGGGATGGGGAGCGAGGCCGAGATTATCATCGCCAAACAGCGGAACGGACCGGTGGATAAACTCCCCGTGATCTTCCACAAGGCCTACGCCAGCTTCTACCCCCTCTCAATGGAGCGAGCGGAGGGCCCTCCGTTCTAGGAGATCTTTGTTGGCCGAGAGGGAAAGGGCTTCGTATAATCGCCTACGCATTCTTAAGATCGATAGGAGGCAGCATGTCTTATCCAACGCAGTATAGGTACACGAAGGAGCACGAGTGGGTCGACCTGGAGGGAACCCAGGCGAAGATCGGGATCACCGAACACGCCCAGAGCGAGCTTGGAGATGTGGTCTTCGTTGAACTTCCCGCAGTCGGCACACAGCTAAAGAAGGGGGGTAACCTGGGGACAGTGGAGTCGGTAAAAGCGGTGAGTGATATCTATGCTCCGCTATCCGGCAAGGTGATCGAGGTGAATACGAAGCTCGAGTCCGCTCCCGAGACGATTAACCAGGATCCGCACGGGGAAGGGTGGCTCGTGGTCCTTGAGGTGGCCGATTCCTCCGAGGCGGATCATCTCCTTGACGCTGCCTCTTACGAGAACGAGATCGCTTAAGGGGTGGGCTGCGATGCGCTATATTGCGAATACCGACGCCGATCGTCGTGCGATGCTTGCGGCGATCGGTCTTACTTCCCTCGACGATCTCTTCTCCGATATTCCCCAACAGGTTAAGGACCGGTTTCGCCCCCTCGATCTTCCCGCAAAGAGCGAGATGGAGGTTGCAGGAGCGCTGCAAGACCTCGCGGATGCGAACCTGGCACGTCGAGAGCTTTCCTTCCTCGGTGGGGGGGTCTACGATCACTACATTCCAAGTGCGATTTCGCACATCACCTCCCGTTCCGAGTTCTATACCGCGTACACGCCATACCAACCCGAGCTGAGCCAGGGAACGCTCACCGCGATGTTTGAGTTCCAGACACTTGTCTGCGAGCTCTTCGGCATGGAGGTTGCCAACGACTCGATGTACGATGGCGCGACCGCTCTCGCCGAAGGAGCCCGGATGGCAGCACGGATCCTTAAGCGTCCGCAGATCGCGGTCGCCCGCAACATCTTCCCTCAGTACAGGCGCGTCCTTGACACCTACTGCTGGGCCTCCGGGATCGAGATAGTTGAGATTCCGTACATGGAGGATGGGCGCTGCGATCGTGCTGCGATCCCAGAAGGGACAGCCGGGTTCATCATCCAGAGCCCGAACGCGTTTGGAGTGATCGAAGACCTGGCAGGCTTCAAAGACAGGATCGGTGATGCCCTGCTGATCGTGGCAACGAACCCGATTGCAGCTGGTCTTCTCGTCCCACCAGGAGAGTTCGGTGCGGATATCGTCGTAGCGGAGGGGCAGCCCCTTGGCATTCCTCTATCCTTTGGCGGGCCGTTCCTCGGCCTCTTTGCGACCCGCGAGCGACACCTGCGACAGATACCCGGGCGCCTGACCGGGCAGACGGTCGATGCGGAAGGAAAAGTTGGGTACACCATGGCTGCACAAACGCGGGAGCAGCACATCCGAAGGGGAAAGGCAACATCCAATATCTGTACCAACTCCCAGCTGTGTGCGCTCACGGCGACCGTCTACCTCGCGTGCCTCGGCGCAACAGGGCTGCGCGAGCTGGCAACCTTGAACCTGGAGAAGGCCCATTACCTGGCGGAGAACCTCTTTGCCCTTCCTGGGTATGAGCTTGCGTTCCCCTCCCCGTTTTTCAACGAGTTCACCATGCGTGTGCCGGGCGATCCGCGCGAGATCCGCTCGCAACTGAAGGATGCGGGGATGCTCCTCGATGATCCGAAGTCGCTTGCTGCGCTCGGGGCACCGGATACCTTGCGGTTCGCGGTGACCGAGAAGCGGACGAAGGACGAGCTTGACCGCCTGGTCGATATCCTGGGAGGGATGCGATGAACACGATCTTCGACTACAAACAGAACGAGGAAATAGGAGGGTTATTCCCCGCGCTCGACATCCCCGCCCAAGGTACTGAGGCGTTGATTCCACACGATCTGGTACGGAAGGAGCCACCACGGATCCCGGCGTTGAGCGAACCCGACCTCATCCGGCACTACACGCGCCTTTCCAAACTGAACTACGGGGTGGACGATGGGTTCTACCCGCTCGGAAGCTGCACCATGAAGTACAACCCCAAGCTGAATGAGGATCTGGCTCGTCTTCCTGGGTTTGCAACGGTGCACCCGTCGGCCGATGAGGACCTGGTTCAGGGATCCCTTGCTCTCCTCTACGAGGCATCGCGCCTCTTGTGTGGGATCGCTGGGCTGCCAGAAGCTACGCTTCAACCGGTCGCTGGGGCGCACGGCGAACTTACCGGGATGTTCCTCATGAAGCGCTACTTCGAGGCGCGCGGTGAGAAGGAGCGGAAACGGATCCTCCTCCCTGATTCGGCACACGGGACCAATCCTGCCTCGGCAGCGATCGCCGGGTTCTCGGTTACCGAAATTCCATCCACGAAAGAGGGTATGGTCGATGTTGGCGTTCTCGAGAAGATCCTCGATGAGACCGTGGCTGGGATCATGCTCACCGTTCCCAACACCCTCGGAATCTTCGAAGAGAAGATCCTCGAAGTGACCGATCTGGTGCACGCTGCCGGGGGGCTCTGCTACTTCGACGGGGCCAACCTAAACTCCTTCCTCGGGAGAGCGCGTCCGGGGGATATGGGCGCGGACATCTTCCACTTCAACCTGCACAAGACCCTCTCCACCCCGCACGGGGGGGGCGGGCCGGGATCGGGACCGGTCGCCGTTTCGGAACGGCTCGTCCCGTTCCTCCCAATACCGAGAATCCGGAAGGATAGGGGGACATATCGCCTTGATTGGGAGGCACCCCAGTCGATCGGATGCATGCACTCCTTCTACGGGAACTTCGGTGTGATCCTCAAGGCGTACGCCTACCTCTTGCAACTCGGGGACGAAGGGTTACGCGAGGTGAGTGAGAACGCGGTCCTCAACGCGAACTACCTCCAGGAGAGGCTCAAGCAAACCTATCGCCTCCCCTACGATCGGCTCTGCAAGCATGAGTTCGTCCTCTCCGGGGAGGGGGTGGGCGAGGGGATCTCGACGCTCGATATCGCCAAGCGCCTGATCGATTACGGGTTCCATCCACCGACGGTCTACTTCCCGCTGATCGTTCACGAGGCGCTGATGATCGAACCGACCGAGTGCGAGGGGAAGGAGACGCTCGATTCCTTCATCGAAGCGCTGGAGAGGATTGCAGTGGAGGCAAGGGAGGATCCCCAAATCCTCCACGAGGCGCCAACATGTACATCTCCGATGCGTGCATCAGTACGCCGGCTCGACCAGACTCACGCCGCGCGCCACCCGGTCTTTACCTACCCGTTCGAGGAGCGATGGAAAGACCGTGGAACGGAGATATGACGTGGGTAATTCACGGTTTCTCCGCATCCCGTCTTTGCCATGCCTCCTCGATGACGGTGGTCAGTCTGGTGCAAACCTCGCGACAGAGCGCTTCGTCCTTTCCCTCGATCAGCACCCGAACGAGCGGTTGGGTCCCTGATGCTCGCACGATGAGTCTTCCACAATCCTCGAGGTGGCTCTTTGCTGCGGTGATCGCGTCCTGGACTGCGGCGAGATTGAGGCACGCAGTGGGATCGCTGACCGCGATGTCGTGTTGTACCTGCGGGTAGAGAGGGATCTCCTCTGCCAAGGTGTGCAGGTCGATCCCGCGTTCGTGCGCGATCTCGAGAAGCTTCACCGCGGTGAGGATTCCATCGCCGGTCGGGCTATGATCGGAGAAGATGATGTGTCCCGACTGTTCCCCCCCGATCTTCGCTCCGTGGGCGAGCATCGCGTGGGCCACGTTCCGGTCTCCGACCGGGGTACGCACCATCTCGATCCCCGCTTTCTTAAGTGTTTCTTCCAGGCCGAGGTTGCTCATCACCGTCGCCACCAGGATCGCCGGGTTGAGGGAGCCCTTCTGTTGCAGGTGAATCGCCGCGATTCCCATCATGCGGTCCCCGTCGATTGTCTCCCCAGTTGGCGAGACGAGGAGGACACGGTCCCCGTCTCCGTCGAAGGCGATCCCCAGATTGGCGTGGTGCTCCAGGACCGCGGCTCGAAGTGGCGCAAGGTAAGTCGATCCGCATTCCTGGTTGATCCGCATTCCATCGGGGAGTGTATGAAGCTCGATCACCCGCGCGTTGAAGTGCCGCAGGACACGAGGTGCAATCGCGCCAGTCGCTCCGTAGGCACAGTCGACAACTACCGTTCGCCCAGTGAGATCGATCTCCTCGATCTCGATCGTCCCCACAAGAAAGGCGGCGTACCGGCTCGCTGCCGCTTCGAGTGGAACGATCTTTCCCACGGGGCCAGGTTGTGGAGCGATCTTAGAGAAGGAGTTCGCAATCGCCTCTTCCTGGGAGAGCGTGAGCTTCCTCCCCTGGCGATCGAAGAACTTGATCCCGTTATCCTCCGGTTGGTTGTGCGATGCGGAGATCACCGCTCCCAGGTCGGCGTGTTCATCCTTAATCAGGAAGGCGATGGCTGGGGTCGGTATTACCCCAGCGAGGAAGACATCGGCTCCACAGGCGGAGAACCCGGCTGCGAGCGTTCCTTCGAGCATCGGCCCGCTAGTTCGCGTGTCCCGCCCTATGATGACCCGCCCTCGTTCGGGAAGAAGGTGTTCCGCGGCGGCTCGGGCCAGGGCCAGGGAGAGTTCCGGGGTGAGGTCCTGATTCGCGCGTCCTCGCACACCATCCGTCCCGAAGAGATTCCTCACTGCGGGGACCATCCTCCTCCCAAGGTGAGAAACGGTGGGCCGAGGGTCCGCGGGCCGGAGGCCAGCGGGTAGAGGATCTCCCCTCCCAGCCCGATCTGGAATCCCGCCTCGGAAGAGAGTCGGTAGGCAATCCCTCCTCCGAGGACCGGGGAGGGGAAGGTCGCGTTAAGATCGAAGTATGAGATGCCAGCGGTCGCACGGATCAGGCTCATCCCAGCATTACCCTCGCCGGTCAACACTACTTCCACGCTTCCCAGTATGAGTGTCCTTCCATCGGGGTTGATGAGGAGTGAGGCGATCCCCCAGCCAAAGGGGAGTCTCATTCCGAGGTCAATCCCGACCAGGAATGGGATCTTTCCCAAAGGCAGGGTTATGCGCAGGCCTACGTAATCGATCCCCCCCGCACTTACAGAAAGAGAACCAATCAAAATAAGGAGAGATATCAACAAGAACCCGATGTGGAACGATCGTGGTGTCATCCTTGCGGGAGTCTACTCGATTCTCATCCTGGTCGCCAATCGTTATCGGGTTTCCGAGCGCACTATATCCCCGATGAGCGGGTCAAAACCGGTCGTTCGCATCCCATAGGAAACCTGATCACGCACCTCGGTGATGACGATCTCCCCCTTTGTGCCCAGGACATCATAGGCGAGAATTTCGCCGGTGTTCGGGTCGATGATGAGGTTCGTTGTGGAGAGGACCTGGAAAAAGTCGCCCTTACTCACCCCGTGGGAGGCTCCGATATTGATCGCTACCCGACCGTCGGGGAGGATCGCGGCGATCTGACCCGTGCGTGGGCTCCAGCTTGGCGTGGTGGTGGGGAGGGCTTCGCGCATGGTGATTACGGCCGGAGCTATGGTGCCCATTCCACCGATCAAGTGCGAGACGAGCTGATCGAGCGCGCTGTTTGTCGCCCGCCCAACGATCGTCTCATCGAACTGACCGCTCCCAACCGTGATCTCGTCGATCAGAGGGATCCCAAATACACCCCCGGGTTTGATCTGGAAGGTTGAGCTGGCGATGTAGGAGGTCCCGTCCCATAACTTGGCGATGTACGTCCCTGGGCCCATCTGCATACCTGTTGTGTCCCGCTGATTCCAGAACCACTTTCCACAATCCCCAGCATCGATGAACTGCCAGTCGAGCCACTTGAGGAAGGCCCCACCACCGGTGTGGATCTCGATCCCATACCAGCCCGATCCCCATGGGTTCCTATACCCGATGTGGACGGTCTCCCCTGTAGAGTAGTACGGCTTATCCGTACGCAAGTCGCCGGTGCAGATATCCGTCGAAGCCGGCTGGCCCAAAGAGACGATCTTTCCGATATCGACGGAGAAACCGGTCGTCCCTTCGGCCGATCCTGACACCGAGACCGCGCTCATGATCTCCGAGGTGTAGGCGTTCACCAACCGGGCCGACATAGCCACCTCCACCGATGCGCTGCTGACGCTGAAGAAGCCGAGGCTCATCGATGCCTGTTGGACGTTGACCTTGGTGACCGAGCCCACGATCAACAGGTCCGCACCGAGGATATGCCCTGCGGTCGTCAGGTCCTCGGTGATCGCCGGGTTGAGGCCGCGCTCCTGCATTACCGCCTCAAGCTCGCTCCGTTCCAGGACGCGCACACCACTTCGCACCAATCGCTCGATCAGCTCGTCGGCCACCCCACCGCCTACGTTGACGAATCCGGATCCACTCCGGTCATCGAACCGTGCCACCGCCACCTTGAGGCTCGTAATATGAGGCATCGTATCCGGGTTAATGGGGACCGCGAGGGTGATAACCAGGGAGTTGTTCGTCTCATTTGACTCGTCGATCCTGTTGAACGGCTGGTCCGCCTCTACACTGATCGTGTGCATCCCGACCTCCGCCGTCCAATCGAACGATACGGTCTTTGATCGTCCGGCATCGAGGCCGAACGGGATCGAAGGGGTGTCAATCGGGAAGCCGTCCATGAGGAAGCGCACGTTGAACCGTCCGTCGGCGTCGCTTGCGCCCACGTTCTCCACAGTAACCGTGACCGTGACTTGATCGCCCGCGACCGGGTCCTGCGGAGTCAGTGCAATATCGGTGACGACGAGATCCGGTTTGGCAAGGGCGGTCACCATAACAAGAAGGACGATCAGTAGACTGATTAACGGCACGAAGTGCTTCACCATTTTCTCCTTTGAGGCTGAACCTTGTTGCACCTTATCTACACAGGGATCTGCGCAGAGTTTCACTCGCCTTCCTCCTGATGATGCCGGGAGATTGCCCCTTCGCTCTGCACGCGCAACACCGGTAGAAGAGACGCGGCAGCGACCGCGAGGATCGCGAGTGCTCCGCCTACCCCGATCCGATCTGCTAAGAGGCCGACAAGAGGAGCGAGCACTGCCGTCAGCAGGGTGCGAAGCTGAGACTCCACCGAGAGGCCGGTAGCCATGGTACGGTGAGGGATGAGGTCGGCGAGGTAGCCGATCATGATCGGACGGCGGACGTTCTGTAGCAGGTAGAATCCGAGAAAAGCAATGACGGCGAGGGAATAGATCCGAAACCATGTGGCAATCCCGGCCGTAACGAGGAGGCTCACTCCAAGGAGGTAGGTGAGGTTTACCGCGAAGGAAAGAGAGCGAGCCCGTTCCTTCACCCGGTGGGCGTTCGCTGAGGCGGCACTCGTCCCCAAGTAGATGACGAAATAGAGGACTCCAACGACGATTGCCACTCGTTGATCGGCACGAACGGAAAGGAGAATGGGAAGGGCGAGGGCCTGGGTCTTCAAGATCGGCTGTAGGTAGTCTTTGGTCGCCTTGAATATCGCATCGAAAGAAGCGCTGCTCGACAATCCGCGCAGCAGACGCGGCTGGCGAAAGGTGGTCAAGAAATCCCGCATAGTCACGCTGACTCGCCCGGCGAGCTTCTGCCTCCACCCCCCTTCCACAGGGATGAGAGCCCCGTCGAGTTCTTTAGGGTATGAAGACATGAGGAAGAGTTCCATTATGTAGGGAACTATCGAGGCGAGAAAGACGATCCGATAGCTTCCGGTGTGGAAGACAAGCCCAGCGGCAATGAGTGCGGCAAGCGCGGAACCAAGCTGTGATGCAGCACGTGTATGGCCGTAGTACTCGACCTTTTGATCCTCGATCCCCTTAATCCGCAAGTACTCGAGAATCATCGCCTTATGTGTCCCAGAGCGGAACGTCTCCCCGAACGCAAAGAGGATCATTGCCAAGACGTAGATCGAGAAACGGGGGATGAGATAGAAGAGGGCAAAGGAAAGGAGGTAGAAGGAGAACGACGCGATCATCGCCTTGCGACGTCCATAAGCATCGGCGATCACCCCCGTCGGGATCTCAAGGAGGTTCGTCGCAATCTCACGGATCGAGAAGAGCCCTCCGATCTCCAGGAACGAGAGCCCCATCTCACGGAAGAAGAGGATTAGGAACGGGTCGAAGAAACGCAGGTTCTTCAAGAACCCGTACGCGCGAAACTTATGGTACATCAGGTCTTTTGGGGTCGTCATAAAGTCAACTCCAGCAATCCTGAACCTAGTTTCCGATGAGTCTCAATCGAAGAGCCAATCACCCGCTTCGGTAGTACATCGAATTCCATCCTTCGTCTTCCTCGTGGTGAATTCTCTTCGATCTCCGGTCTTGCTTCGCAACCGGCATCTGTCTCCTCCGAACTCAACCCACCTAATAATGAACTACTCCGTCCGCGTGCGGCATGCCGCTTGCGGCGTGGTAGTTCAATCTGATGAGATCGCAAGGAGGGTCTCTTCCACCATCGGATAGAGTTCGTCGATTGCAGCTTGGATCTCGATCGTCTTAGCAAGTGCTGTCACAATCTGGCAATAGGTCTTGATCTCATCGAGGCTGAGGTGCCGATCTTTACGGTCCTTGAGCCACTTGTGGCAGACCTGATAGCCGCCGATCTGATACTCCCAAACCTGGGGCAGGATCCCTTCGAAGTACTGCGTCTTGTTTATGAAGGTGCGCTGTGTTTTTGGTTCGTAACGAAGGCCGTTCTTTCCGGTCTGCACGATTCCATCGCCATCTCCCTCGAATTTGGCTATCGGTGGATCGAGCTCATCCGAACGCAGGAGGTGGAGATCGACGAGACGCTTTCCGAGAGTGGCGAGCTCATCGAACAGCTCGTGATCGTTAGTGAGCGGAATTCGCGGGAAGTCGATGCGGAGGAACTCGGCGTAGCAGTCGCGGTAGATGTTGGAATAGAGGATGGCGTAAATGTAGGCGAAGATCTCCTCTGGTGTAAGCTGTTTCGTGCAAGAAGTACGACAAGCCTTTAGAAATTCTGAACTAAGATTACATACTCTCTTTTCAGTGGATTGAGTGGTGAAAAGCTCTCCTTTTTGGGCGTGAGAACAAAGATAGAGCGGGAAGGTATACGACTGAATAGTTGATTCCCCACACTTGGTCTCCACAATATGCGAAGAACACAAGAAATGATCCATTCTTTGAGATTTGTTGCTTCGGGCTGTTATCAGTGCAAGGTTATCTGCTAGCATATGCCGCATCACCTCTTCACGCCCGAAGTCAATAGCATCGGGATGGTAGAAAAGCCAGCGTACGTCGAACGGCCGGTAGAGGCACGAGACGATCTTCTTCTCCCAGTCCTTGTCATCTTGGATCTTCTTACGATGTTCAGGCAACTTCCAATCGCGGTTATCCTTCAGTTTGAATGTCTCTCGGACGAAATCGTCGGGCAGGCTCGGATCGAGGAACGTGCGGATGCGACGTTTGAGGGTCTCTTTGTCAAAGTCAATCACGAAGTGGTCGCGATGCGTCTTAATCCCCGTGCTATTGACCGGGAAGATATCGGTAATCTTGACAAACCTGTTGTACTGTGCAAGCAGCGTTTCATCACGGGGGACGAAGAGGTAGAACTCCGAGTGTGGGTGAATCTCACCCCAGCCAGTCTTTGCCCAATCGTTTCCGTTGAGCCAAGCGTATTTTTCTTCCCGCACTCCGAAACATTCGGCGTGGAAGACGTGGTGTTCATCGTCTTCCTTAGCAGATTTCACGGAACGTCGCAGACGAGCTGCGACGCTACCTTTGATGAAGAAAGCGATCGCCACGCCCTGGCGAATGTCAAAGACGT
>Ga0307428_1000864_pt1 | contig 16876 bp, 21 predicted proteins | sample SalMarWE160240MG_FD_202161 | JGI IMG/M metagenome (GOLD analysis project Ga0307428, IMG submission 202161) | Salt marsh sediment microbial communities from the Plum Island Ecosystem LTER, Massachusetts, United States - WE1603-240 | ecosystem: Environmental > Aquatic > Marine > Intertidal zone >...
GCGGCAAGAGCAAGAAGGTGAAAATCCCGCCCCAGGTCAGCGGGTCAATGCAGTGGTTATACGATTTACTCCAGCAGCCGGCGCCCACCATACCTACAAGACAGATAGCTGGAATGACGCCGACCGAACAGGCCGGTCAGGGCATACTTGCCGAGTTTGCCGGGGCCGGCCCGCCTGAGGGATACACGGCGGGAATGGCTGAGTTAATGAAAATCATCGGTGGTGAATACGACCCGCGGACCTCACCGTATTACAAAGGTTTTAGGGAGGCCTCGCTCGAAGCCGAAGAAGGGACAGTGAACCAACTGTCCAGGGGTATGCAGAAACGAGGTATGTATACCTCTTCACCTTCGATAGCGCAGGAAGGTAAATTGAGAAGGAATTTCGCCACCGACAGACTGCAATTACTCGGCAGTCTTTTCGAGAGTGAAAGGAATAAGCAGTTTGCCGCCATACCGGAGTTGCTTGAATTTGGCCGATTCGACGTGAATTATCCACTCACGAAATTAGACGCTATTAGTAAATTCGGCGCACTGCCGCGAAACCTGAACCAGCAGCAGCTTGATGCGGCCCTCGACCAGATTATGCAGACGATAATGTTCGACTACGAGAAAAAGGCCCCGATCGCAGGGGGTATTCTGGGCGCAACTATGCCAGTTCAGGAACCCGAATCAAGTACGTTGAGTCAGATAATGCCGCTTCTGCAGTCCTTGCTAATGACGACGGCCTTTATGCCGGGGGGGACGCCAAAGACGGCTGGATATACTGCCCCACAGGGTTCATATATACCTTGGGCTCAACAAGCAAACGCCTGGGGCGGCCAAATGCCCGGATTTTAAGGAGATAACAGATGCCGTTACAGATTTTACCGCGAGGCGAGACGGATTTAGAGGCCTTCTCAAATGCCGCCTCAGGTCTATTAAAGACAATTATGCAGGTCAAACAGCTCCGCAGAGATAGGGATGTGAAGGCCGGCCTTATGAATCTTATAGCCGCCGGCGGCAAGCCAGAGCAAATGGCAGGTTATCTCGGCGGCCAGCAAACCCAAGTTGGGGGCCAGTCGTTTCAGACACCTCAATCCGGCGGCGGAATCCTCCAACGGATACTCTCGACCTTTAATCCTATGACGCCTGCGGCCGTCGGTTCATCGAGCCTGGAAGATGCGATTATGGGCCGGATTGCTCAGACTTCCCTGGACCCGATGATGGGCCTTCGGAAGCGATATATGGAATCGCAAATCGGGGCTACCGAAGCTCTGACGGCAGAAAGGAAACGACCGAAGGAACTAAAACCGCCCAAAATGATAACTGTTTTCGATGAGGAGAAGGACAAGAGCTATTACCACGCCTTCAATACAAAAACAGGGGAATATCGAAACACGGGCAAAGTCGCCACAAAACCAAAAGGCAACTGGGGAACGCCGATTCTCGCAGGTGCCGAGGACCCCTATGGAATTGCCGAAGGTATGTGGTATCAGGTCAGCCCTGAGGGCGAAGTGAAACAACTCACTAAACACGAAAAACCGGCAAAGCCCACTAAAGACGAGGTGCAATACTGGTTGGATAGGGGTTATACACCTAAAGAGGCGCAAATGAACGCCCGGTTCACTGCTGAAATATCTGCCGGCCTGAGACCACGTGCAAGCACACAAAAGCACTACGACAATATGGGCGATGTGGAGAAGATGAAATTCCTGACAACATTAAAAGGTCAGGCAGAAGGCCACTATTTTGGGGTTGAAGGCGGTCTCAAAGAGCCACGGGACCCAAAAGTCGCGGGATGGGCAGACAAAGAGCTCCAGAAATTGCCTATGTTTGAAACAGGCACAGAAACTACTCAGAAACCTTCGCTAACAAAGAATATGACTCCACCAGCAGGACAAGCACCGTTTGCCGAAAGCGTCCGGGCGCAGAGTGCACCTATGACCGAATTTGACGACGTCTGGCCACAAATGACTTTAGAGCAGAAGGAAGGTGTTTGGACCTTAAATGATTATTGGGAAGAACTGCCTGATAACGAGAAGCAGGAAATAATCCAGGCGATAACAAATGACCCGGAAAACATTACCGAGATTTTGAGGCGGTTAGGTGGGTAGATTTTCAGATTTAGCTATACTCGAAAGAAAGAAAGGTCGGTTTGCTGATTTGGCCGAACCTAAAGGCGGCCGTTTTGCTGATTTGGCGGCAGGGGTTGATGAAACCGGCTTGGAGATTGCCGACCCGCAGGGACTATCGATAAAACCGGAGCAATTTACTATTCCCGCACAGCCTGTTTTGGATGTTTCCAAGTCGCTCCTCGGCGGAGATTTTATTGAGACGATGAGAGAACGGAATGGGAATATCCCTTTCCCTGGTAAAGATGCGGGTTATTTAACACGCCTGAAACGAGCTGCACAAAGATTAAACCCGCAAGAGACAACTTCTGATATAGCATCGAGGGTATTTCTCACAGCCGTGGACCCGGTAGTAGATACAGCTCTTGCCGTCGGCAGGCCGGTCCAATACTGGAATATGAAGGCTTTGCAGGGCTTGACCCTCAATGCGCCTGATATACTTATGGCGGCGGCCCACAGGATAAATCCGAAACTGACCAAGGGAAAGACTTTTGAACAGGCGACGCTTTCTGCAGCCGAATATGACCCAGGCGGATTTACCAGGGGAGTTGGTGAGATAGTTGAGTTTATCGGTATGTTGCGCACCGGCAAGGCCGTAGGTACAAAAATCGGCTTACTCGGCGGCAAACAGGGGCTTGGTATCTTAGGCAGGATGGAACAGGCGGCCCGCCTTGGACTGATAAGCGAGGCAGGACGTGAAAGCTCAAAGACAATCGCTGAGATTATCGACCCGACAACGGATTACGGTTCGCAAGGCGCCGTTGGACCGCTTAAAACTGCTACTTGGTTGGCGGGTTTTAGCCTTGCAAATTCACTTCTGTTTTCACCGGTGATGCAGAAAATCTCAGCGACACCAACAGGCCAGAAAATCATCGGAGCCGCAGATAGATATATGGTTGCAATCTCACAAAGATTGCCCCGGATAATGGACAAAATCCGAAGTGCTCCATCACAAAAAGCGGCTGAGATGTTAAAGCAAACGGGTATCACCCGAAAAATCAAAGATATTAAGACCGGCATAATACGTCAGGCGAAAGTTCCTGAATCCAGCCTCACCTCAAAAGAGAAGGCGCTGCTCAATCACGCAGCCAGGGCGATAGATACATATCATAAGCGACTTTACCAAGCATATATGAGACATCCTGCCCCCGATATTGTTCGTCGGGCAGAACCGGCCAAAATCCCCGCCCAGATAACCGGTGCACCGCCCACAATAGGCAAAATATCGCCTGTGGCGCCATCTAGTGGACAAACTCCGGCCAGGCCGACACCAATAGCCAAAGTCCCTGAAATCGCCGCAAAGGGGAAGGTGGAACGATTAGATGCAGACCAGATAATCAAGAAGGTTGACGAGAATACGATTACAGATGAACAGGCGACAACATTTATCAGAAATAGGCTTAATGAAGCCGCACAAGGTGAAGTAGAAGGCAAAAACATTTTTGCTGTCAGCACTCTTGCCGATGCGGAATCAATCGACCCTATAATACGACGTATGGCTAAGGCTGCAAGTAATCAAATGGGACGGGTTCAAGCAGGGCAGGAATTATTAACTCCCGAAAAACTGGCTGCCGTATCTGGTATTGATGCTCAAGAGGTCAGAAATTTCTTAGAAGCCAAGCCCACCCCCGCAGAGGGGAAGCTACCTCCCCATTTACAAATCGTAGCAGACAAGGTCAAAGAAATTGACAAACAAAGAGGATTCACAATCGAGGATGTTACACCAGAGGGATTCGGGCCAAGCAAAGCGAGTGAACCTTACCCAAGTACGCAATTAACCACAGAACAACAGCGACTTATAAACACGATTAACGAGGCAAAAACTATACTAAAGGGCGATGTAGCTGGTGATGAACGAGCTGCGATTGAGCGAAGTTTAGCAAAAGCTGAAAAGAAACTCGAAGCCAAGCCCACCCCCGCAGAGAAACCTATCGAACCATCACTCCTGAAAAAAGCCGTAACGGTTAGTGATAAGAAGTTTCATCCTGTCCGATTACCCACCGAGGCCATCGGTGTCGATGCGGAGCGGTTTCAATTCAAGCTCGGTGCCCGTCTTACTGGCGGTGTTACCGAAGCGATGAAAGAGGTCGAGAAATACGACCCTATAAAAGGCGGCACTATTCTCGTATGGCAGGACAAATCGGGTAAGCACTGGGTAATAGATGGCCATCATAGGGTTGCTTTAGCGAGAAAAACTGGTCAGCCGGAGATGGATGCGTGGGTGGTCCGGGAGACAGATGGCTGGTCGGCGGCGGAGGCCAGGGCTGTTGGAGCATTGCGGAACCTGGCAGACGGGAAAGGTACTGCGATTGATGCCGCCAAGCTATTCCGGGATTCCGGTATTTCACTTGCAGAGCTCCGCAAGGAGGGCGTCCCAACCAACAACACCATCGTTCAGCAGGGAATGGATATGAAGAAGCTGTCCGATGAGGTTTTCCGGCTGGTCATTGACGACCGCCTGCCGGCGAATATGGCGGCAGCCATAGGAAAGAACGCCAAAGGAAGCACACAGCAGAAACAGGTGGCAGACCTCATACTCGAGGGTGAAGTCGATAGCGTTCGGCAGGCTGAATTACTGTCTATGACGATTGACAGTGCCCCTGTTTTGACGAAATCCGAGCAGACTTTATTCGGCCTTGAGACTACTGAAAAGAGCCTTTACGCCGAAAGAGCGAAGGTTTTGGCGAATGTAGAGAAAAAATTAAAGACAAACAAGAAAGTTTTTGGTACACTGGCAAAACAATCGGGACTTATCGAGGCCAAAGGCAATATCCTGGCGAAAGTCGCCAATCTCCAGGCTAAGGAGCTGGCTGAAGAAGTCTTGTATCTTTTAGAGAAATTTGCCAACGCCAAAGGTGAAGTAGCGGAGGCATTAAATGAAGCCACAAAAGAATACGCAAAAGACCCCACAAGAGACAACCTCTCCAAAGTCACAAACGGGCTTGTTCAAAAGTGGACGCAAGCCACCACCGGACTCTCTGTTCAAAACCTCAAAGGACTTTTTGGCGCACCTGCTAAAAGGGCTGAGCCGGAGATAGAAGGCAGGTCCGGTTTCGTCGATGTGCGTCCGTTAGCAAAAGTCCACAAATCCACAATGAACATCCTCGAGCCTTCCAAAGCCGTTGAGATAGCTCAGGGCAAGGAGGCTTACGCTACGGTGATAGTTGGCGCACACAAGGCCGATGTGGGCCGGATTGAGTTTAACGAGGAGGAGATAGAAAATCTGGACAACAGCTTGCAGGCATTTGGCGAGCAACTTAGTAAATACTCGAAAGCCACTTTGACGAACCTTATGGCGGCCAGAGGGAAACCGGCAGGCAAGGGAGCGATTCTGCTCAAGAACGAAGCTCTCAAGGCATTGGCAAAAGAAGCACCTGAACTCGTCGGTGTCCGCAAGACAATTACCCGAATAGCGGACTTCAACTACAAGTATCTTCAAAAGGTAGTGGGCGATGACATCAAGTACGTCGAGGATTATTTTTACGGCATATACAAGGATTCCAAGAAAGTGGAGAGATTCCTTGATTACTGGAAGACAACAAAGCGGTTTACCAAAGAGAAAAAACTTCCTACGGTAGCAGATGCGTTAGATTACGGCCTTGAACTGAGGGACCCGAACCCTGTCAACAACCTGCGGTCGGAGTATATGGCAATCGCCCATCTCGATGGTATGATTTATATGCGGGATGAGTTACTGCGAACCGGCAAGGGCAAATACATAGATACGAAAGAAGAAGCCCCGTTAGAATGGGAAAAGGTCAATGAGCCTATTTTCAAAGACTATCGTGTAGCCCCGGAATTGGCTTTGTTGATTAACAAACTTATCTCAACAAATCAGTTGCGGCGTCATTTTCTTTTGAACACACTCAGAAAGACAAATAGTTACCTTCGGACAGTGAAGTTTTCCTTCAGTGCATTTCACCAACTCAGTATAGCAAAGCAGTCAATCGCAGATGAAGGATACCTGAAATTTATTCGGCCATCGGCGATGCGGGGTATTACTTTGGGATTCAGGAAAAACGACCCGGCATTCAAAACTCAGGGGTATAGGGATTACATAGCTCACGGCGGCGGTCATCGTTACAGTATCGATTCCCAGGCACAGCGGGCATTTACCCAATTTGTCAATAAATTCAACAAGAGCGGGCGTATCGCTTTTAAGGCGGCTGTGCTGCCTTTAAGAATACCCGAGCGTTACGTCCGATGGTTGTTCCAAAACTATATCCCAAAAGTCAAATACGCCAAATATGTAGATAGGGTATTGGAGAAGGAAAAGGAACTTGGCCGGCAACTTAAAAGTCACGAAAAGATAGACATTATCAAAGAACAGCAGAACTTTTACGGTATGATGAACGAGCGCCTATTCGGACGGGGCGGCACGGCAACTTCGGTTTTACGCCTGTGGTTTATGGCACCCGGGTACGCCGAGGGAAACTACCGGACCATATTAAAATCAATTCTTCAGTGGGGCGGAGCAACTGGATACAAGGCCAGCCGTTCAAGGTCGAACATAATCAATTCGCTGCTGTTATCGGCATTTGCCGCAACGGTAGGGACTTTGGCACTGACAGGAAAACCGCCCAAAGCACCCGAAACAAGAGAGGACGTCCGGGACTTGTTCAAGATTGATACTGGCCGCAAGGACGAAAAGGGCCGGCGGATAATGATAGACCTCTTGACCTACGACAAAGATTACTGGAATGTATTTGGAAACATCTTCGCCGGTCAACCCATCAAAGCCGTAAAGACAGCAATCAAGCGGACCGGTGGAATGGTAGCACCCACAGCCGAGACGATTGTTGACTTGGCATCATTGGCTCAGGGCCGAGCAATTTACGATTGGAAGGGCGACCGGGTAACGGAAGTTACAGACCCATTCGCAAGACAGGTCTTGAAGATAGCGATACACGAAATCAAACGCACTGAGCCAATTTCAGTGAGCGTTTTCAAACAAAGTCTCAGGAGGGACCAGACCATCGTGCTCTCGGCCTTAACATCTCTATTGGGTATTCGGCCAACACTTTCGGAAAAAGACAAACGGGAGCAGGAGGTATTACGCCGGATTTATTCTCTCAAAGGCCAGCAGGAAGAACTCTATCAATATCTCGGGGGCCTCAGGAATCCTCAGGGGGCAATTAAACGATATAACCACACAGTCAATAGTATCCTCGACAGCAAAATGGTCCCTGAAAAGATGCGTGTGGAGTGGAGACCGAAGCTACTGATTGATATCGAACGGCTACTGTCTAACAAAGCCTATTACCTGACTTCGCCCAGCCGGACAGTGGAGGAAATCGAAAGAGCAAAAAAGTATCTGCGGAATTTCGGCGTATCGACAGAGCAGGCCGACGATTATCTCACAAAGTATTGGTCTCGGGAAAGAAAGAAGACCCCCGTAAGCCCCCTGGAAAGAGACAGGGTCATAGGCCGGGTACGAAAACGCAAAAGATTAAAAGAAAGGATGGAGACTCAACCGTGATTCCATATACAGAAGGCGTCCCAAAGTTCTCTGAAAAGTTCGTAATTCAACCAGAGATAAAACCACAAATAGAGAAGTAAAATGAAGCCAATTATAGCCCCGCTCCATTCAAGAACGAACTTTTTATTAAGTATCATACAAGGCCTCCTGTGTGTTTGGAGTATAGCAGATTCAACAGATGAATGCAAGAAGTAACAGCCGTATACTATACTATTACTTAATTTTAATTAAGTAATAGTATATAAGTAGTATAGCCTGTTAGTTGTTTGGCGATTTGAGGTTAAGTCCTTATTCGTAAAGGGTTTAAGCTGTTGATAAAGTTGTTAGTAAAACTGTGAAATTACAAAAATGGCAGATATTGATAATAGAATTTTGATTGGGATTTTCGGCCTGATTGCAGGCATTTATGGTTGGCTGATAAAGCACCTGTCCAATCATAAGAAGCATCCTTGCAGCGATGATATTGTCTACAAAGACGTCTGCCAGGCCCAAAGGGATTGTATTGAGACAAGCGTCAAAGACCTCAAAGAATACAGCAAAGAGCGATTCGACCGCATTGAGGAGCTGATTAAAAATGAGCGAATTTGAGGAATTACAGGACTTGAGTCGGGACCTGCTTGTGCTGATTGCTGACATAGACACAGCCAGGGAGAAATTTGAAAACCAGCTTGTTCGCATACGCAAGAGAGCCTGGAGGCTCTATAAGAAGAACGATAGAAAACTTAATGGAAAGGAGCAAAAATGAACTTTATAGTAACGCTACTGAGGCGAATCCTGGAGCAAACCAGCCCCGACATTCGGGCCCTTATCATCTCCACGGTCAAGGACCTCTACGCCAGCGCAAGGGAGACAGAGAATCCATACGATGATATCGCAGTGGAGTGTCTGGCCTGGTTGCTCGATGTGGACCTAGAATGAAGTTGTTTCTCACTGCTCTTATAACTATCGGCGGTGGTATCTTTTGGGTATGGCGGAGATACTTCAGCCGCAGGGCTGAGATTGCCCGTAAGAAAAAGCGAATCAATCAGCTTTTAGCCGAGCAGCAGGATGCGCTTGAAAACAACGATACTATTCTGTTTGATAGTCTTGATAGGCAGCGGCTGCGGCTCTGCGAAGAAATCCGTAATCTACGTCGATGACTCCCGCAGGGTTATCCCGGTAATGCCGGGCGACACCCTGACGACAATGGCCGGCGAGACTATCATCGACTTTCGCGGGGTCATAATCCCAAGAGGTAGATATTTCTACCTTGTGCGCTGCGAGAATGTGGTAATTCAAGAGGGAATCTTGCCGTAAGTTTTCATCACCCTCCTCCGAAGGAAGGTCGGGCATCAGCTCGGCCTTTCTTTTTTAACAGGTAAACTGTGGGATTCTCCAGAAAATTTTTGCTCCAGAAATCCCCATTATCAGGCCATATAGGGCGTTTTTAGGTTTATATGTAAAAAAAATAGGAAAAGTGTAATAATTTGTGTTGACTTCTGCCGATAGAGATATTAGAGTGAAGATTATGAGTCAAGAACAGATTTCGACAATACAGTTTCGGGAAGAAAATTATCCGAAGGTAATACAGATTGCCAACGAGCTGGCGGAGCTTGAGGATAGGAAACCCCACGACTCAATCCGCCTTTTGATTGAGGAAGAAGGTCGGAAGAAAATCGACCGGCTGAAAACTAATCAAGAGCATCAGTAACACCGAGCAGGTCTTGTTCGGCTTTGATATGCCAATAGATTTTTTCGGTGGTCCGGGTGTCAGCGTGGCCGGCTATGCGGGAGACGATATGAAGCAGAATATATTTAAGCATTTTTGTTATGGCGTAATGTCTTATCGCGTGGGGCCCGAATTTCGGGATGCTGGCCTTAATGGAAAGGCGTCTGCAAAGCGCATATAGCGCATTGCGATTTTTATAGCTCTTTGTCAAGTTCAGACTGGTATTAAATTTGAGGATGCGGCGGCAGGTCTTATTTATCATCCTCCTCCAAAGTCGTCGTCAGTGAAGGTCTGGCGACGGCTTGCAAACTCAACAGGGTCGATGTTTTTCACCCCCTCTCGTCGGCCCTGTTTTTTTGAAAACTAAATAGCCGGCGGTAAAAGTCTGGGTTGGCTTAAGGGCTGGCGTACGCCAGCCTCGCCACCGGTTTTTGAAAAGGAGTAAACTATGGAAAATATAACACTTGGCGGAAAAACAAGAGAAGTAACCGATGAGCAACTTGAGAAGATTGAGAAGTTGCTTGGGTCTGAACAACCAAAATTAAGACACGGAGATTATGGGTATTTGTCCGATGGCGACCCAACCCCTGAACGAGTTTTTGTTGCTAATGAAGGTGGAAAACTCAAACACATTTGCCACAAATCGGTACATTCTGCTCCGCCTTTTGAGAAGGCTTATTACAACATTATTGGTAATATCTTCAGCGACCTTGAGCAATATGCAACAGATGCGGCAAATGTGAAAACAGTTTGTAGGTATACGCACCCCCAAAAAGACTACAACTACGCGACGGCAAACCTTAATGTCGATGGCCGGATAGACTTGATTGGCGGCATTCTTTACCCCGATTGTGCCATCAAGCACGCCCACGCCATTATACAAGTAGCACTGACAGCAAAAAGGAAAGCCAAGTGAGTTTGCTGCGAACCATTCTTGTTGGTCTTTTATTTGTAGTCTCGACAGGTCTGTTCTGAAAGGGAAACAGAAGTGAGCCAGAGAATGCAAATACCAAAGGCTTATAGACAGATTTATGAGAAGGCGATGGCCGGCAAAAGCCGCAAAGCGAGCATAAATGCCTTCTGCCTGATGTGCTGCAGCTGGCAGCCTGATGAGGTCAGAAACTGCACCGACGAGAAATTATACACTTCCTCGGGTTTAATTGTCAAGAAAATTATGTCGGCGGTGGTGAAAACCATAGCGAGCCAGGGCTGGCAGGGGTTGAAATATGACCACGCCCATTCGATTGGGAAATTGGCCACTCGCAGCGATGCGAAAATGACCTGCCCGCCGACACCTTTTGAGATTATGTCGGCGGCGGGCGGTGAAAGCTGGCAATAATGTCAGTGAAGCAGATAGCTGATTGAGCCAAAAGCAAGTAGTCCCGCCCTCTGCCCGCCGACACCTAATATAACCAGCGGGGCTACGCCATATAGGGCGGAAGGATAAGAAAATGGGAAATTTGACTCATCCTGACATATTAAGAGCTGAGCGAGAAGGCGGACCGGTCGGCGGGGTTTGGCCTTCGGAGCAAAGACCGACCAAACTACGATGCAATGCTTGCGGAGAACTTGTGAATAAACTTTATGCCTGTAACTTCTGTAATCGAGCTATTTGTTTTACTTGTTATTCCGGGGCGGCCGCGGAAGTCAAGGGTGGTCTGAACGTCCGCGATACAAGTTGGAATTGCTGTTATAAGTGTGCTGAGATAGATGAGGTTCAAATCGTAATTCTCCAGGCGGCCAAGTCTGACGCGGAAGCCCAACTGAAACGGGCCGAAAAACAATACCACGAGAAAGCCGATGGGCTTGCGGCTGTAATTGATGGAATAAATGAGGAGTTGAAGACTTATGAGTGAAGGCGGTGAATGATGACTGCAGAAGAAATAATAGAAACAGGAAAAGCGCTGTATGAAACTATGCGCCGTGTGGAGCACAAACCGAGCAAAACTGTTCAGCTATTATTTGAGGCGTGCAATGCTCTCCAAAAATTTCAAAAGGCGATGGAAGAAATCGCCGGGTTAGAATCTGAATGTTGTCCTCGCTGCGAAGGGAATGGTCGTCTTTGGGCAGACGGCAAGGCGCATTTTCCATACGAACGGGTCGATACCATCCCCTGCGGAAGATGTGGCGGTTCAGGCCGTATTTTACCCGAAGATGCACAATCTATTGCACGACAAGCCCTCAAACCAAAATGAAAAAAACCAGATGGGACATTCTTGATATCATAGTATCCTTCGCGCTGGGATTCCTTTTCGGGATTCTTGTAATGACAATTTCTTCACACTCCTCCGAAGTCGCCGCTAAACCAGCGGCGGCTTTTAACAATCAGGTGGACAACAGTTCACATAAACCGATGGGGCCAGGTATTCTCCCATCCTCTTCCCTCCGCGCAGCTTGGCCCTATCAATTATCGCGGGGTACAGTAGTGGCTACTGACCTGTCTCATAAGCAGGTTTACGCAGGTTCGAATCCTGCCCCCGCTATTCCGAACAACAGAGTTCGCTTGGGACTGCGTGAGGCCCCCCCCACTCACCATCCCAACGGACTCCATAAAAATCAATCAGGGCTTGCCCTGTCTATCATTAAAAAGGCCGCCGAGAGAAACAACTGTTACGGTGACGACTTCTTAATCCTCCGGGCTATCAGGAAACAAGAGAACGGCCGGGAAGGCTGTGAGTTCGGTGTGGAAAAAGTGTGGGACACTGATTTAGAGACTCAGGCGGCGTGGGCCGCAGCGACCATAGTCAAGTCCAGGGGACGGTGGGAGAAGGCAGGGAAGCCAAACAACTTTATCGCTCATCTTTCAAAGGAATACTGCCCTCTGGACTGTTTTATTTGGGAAAGAAATGTTCGGTACTGGTTTGAAAAATTCAAATGCACCAGATGACATTAGACATCCTGTTAAATCCCTCGGTTGAGACGATAGACGAGGAGCGATTAGTCGGCCACATCAGGCGTTTATTCGGGCTGTTCAAATTCCGGGATAAAGTGGGCCTGCCCGTTTCGACACTTGACCTTATGGACTTAGGCAAGGCCCAGTATAACGCAAGACTCTCGGAATTGAGAATGGCCTTAATCCCTTTGGGTTGGTGTATCGACCGAGTTGTAAAAGACCTGCCGGACAATACCGCTCAGGGAGTTCACTATTACAAATTAGTCACCCTCGAAAAGAGTACCTATTACCAGAAGCGCAAAGCAACGCTGTGTGTTTTGAGGAAATGAAAATGAAAAAGAAAGCCAAGAAAAAAGCCAAGAAAAAAGCCAAGAAAAAAATCAAGAAGAAAACGTCGAGGAAAAAGACTCCGAGGAAAAGGCTTGACCCATTGAATCAATTAAACACAGCGACCCCCGAACTCCACAGAAAGAAGCTGGAGATTATGGCGGTGGTCCCGATTATGCCCTGCAGTGCAATCACAAAGGACAGATTTGGTTTGATGTTTGCACATACACAGGCCTCGAAGGTCTTTTATAGATACTCCGAGGAGTGCAGACTGCGCAAGCTGGTAATAAGTATGGTCGATTGCCAGATAAGCGAAGCTGCCTACGATACCCCCAACGGCAAAGTCTCCTGCAGCCGGGCGGTTTGTAAGTTTCGTATCATCGATGTCGAATCGGGCGAGAGTGAGTTTTTCTACGGCTCCGGTCTCGGTGATAATCTTGTATGGTCCGACAATTCCGCTCAGACAATCGCATTCAAACAGGCATTGTTGATGTATTTCTTCACAGCCTGGCCGCAGCCGACGGATTACACCGAGGTCATTCGGAAAGAGTTGGAATCTTTGGAAGGCGAAGAATTTATCAAGGCAATGGGCTCCATCCTCCCGGCCAAACAGCTTGATGTCTTAACACGGGCCGGGGCCATTCAAGAGCTAAAGAACTATTTTGGAAAAAGCACAAAGAAAGGGAAAAAATGACTACAGAAACAGAACTCCAGCCAGTTGAAGTAAAGATTACAACGCCGATTTTAGACGCAATCGACAAGAGCCTGGCCACTCTGCTAAGAAAGAACCTCAACGAGATTGAGGAAGATACAGGCAGAGCGATTGAGAGGGGCGTTAAAACCGACGAAACTGCAAGGGACGCTGAGGCCATCGTTCAGGACGGCAGGAGGGCGATAAAGGTCGTAAACGAAGTGCGCCTCCAGTTCACCAGACCTATCGACGAAGGCAAAAAAAGTCTTATGCGGGAAGTGGAAAATCTGCTATCGCCGCTGGCTACAAGTAACAGAAAGCTCGATTCAATGGTGATGGAGAGGCAGGCTGAGATAAGGCGGGCCGAGACAGAAGCTCGGAGAGAAGCCGAAGAAGCGCAAAGACAGGCCGATGCCGAGGCAAGGGCCGAGGAAGAGCGCCGCCGAAAAATCAGCTTAACCAAAGGCGGAACCGGTGAAGTCAAGCCGGTTGTAGCGGAGAAAATAGAGCAGCCGATAAGCATGGCCGGCCTGAGAAGCACAACCAAAGTAAAGAGCATCGTCGATAAGGACAAGATTGACGAAGCGGTTGAGGGTGGCGTGCGTGAAATCCCCGGGGTCCGTATCTATCAGATATGGATGTTCGAGGTGACGGACCACACTAAAGTACCGGAAGAATACCGGAAGCTCTCAAGATAACCTCTTTTGTCCAATTAACCGGCGGCGAATAACAATAGGTAAAAAGGCGTTTTGCAATCTGGAACCTGAGAAACTACACGGGCTGGCCTAAGCTGGCAATGGCTGGCAGCCAGCCCAGCCGCCGGATTTAAGGAGTAAATTATGGATTTGATTGAAAAACTAAAACATAACAAGACGGCGTTTACTCTGTTGTCGAAAGAGAAACAGGAATGCTTTGGAAAAGTGGGCGCAAATAACTGCCGAGTACTTTGGAACAGGAAATGGGAAGTAATTAGGGGCGAAGGGTTTGGCCCAGATTTTACCTACCGTATCAAGTCCGACTACCGCCCAGAACCGCAGGTGGAGAGGTGCGAGGTTTTTACAGACGGCAATAATCATCTATGTTATCAAAGAAGCACGGATATAAGTTTTAGAAACACATTAACCACTGCCCTATCCGACCCCGACTTTATAGAAGCCCAAGATGAGAGCGGCGACCCTGTGGGTATTCGTGGTCACGTTGAAGCCCATTTGCGTAACAAGCCAGCTCCAATCCCTAAATATGTTTTATTTGTGAAAAGAACATAGAATGACCGAAAAGAAAAAAGCCTGGGACTGGGCATCTAAGTATATTCGTTTGAGAGACGCCCTTGATTTCTGCAAGCGTATGAGAATCGACATCAGCGAAATGCAGTTAAAGGACATCCCGGTCCGGTGCTGCACCTGCCCTAAGATACTCCCCTGGTTCCGAATGGATGCAGGACACTACTATGGAAGGGGCGTAGGCGGCGGCAGCGGAGCTTATTTCGACGAGAGGAACATAAACACCCAATGCAAAGTTTGTAACGGCTTCCGCGGAGGCCGCCCGGATATATATAAGGAATTTATGCTCTACAAATGGGGTCAGGAGGTCATCGATGAGCTTGAGATTTTGCACCTCGCCGGCAGGCAATACCAGGATGGCGAGTTAATTGCCATCGGTCAACTGTATAAGGAAATGTTCGAGAAATTGAAAGGGCTCTGAAAATGTTTGGCATAAATTTTACAAGAAACGGTGATAAAAAATGCACTCAGGTTATAGCAGCCATCGCAACAGATTTAGATATTGAAAAAAGCATTTTGTGTTTTGATTGGGAATGTGGGACTCAATACGCTGCGGAATTGCTCAGGATTTATCTGGACAAAAAATACCACGACTCAATCAAAGCCGCCCACAAAAAGGCATACGAAGAAGGTTACAAAGACGGTAGGGGTAGAAAAAGAAAAAAATTGTGGTTTTCCGGTGATTTTACAAAAAGTGGAAGATGTAGTATTTGAGAAAGGATTCCGATTATGGCAAAGAAAAAAGACTTAATTAAGGTAACTCACGAACCGCACAGTTTGCCTTGTGCGTTGGGTGAAAAGGAAAAGGCTGAAGCCGCGGACCAGTTGGCGAAATCGCTCGAACAGGCCGAAGGCCTTGAACTCGAGCGCAAAAGTGTAGCGGGCGACTTTAAGAGCCGGTTGGACGCCTTGAAGGAACGGATACACCGCCTGATGGTAAACGTTAAGAATGGTGTTGAGATGCGCTCGATAGATTGCGACCTCAGTCTGAACTACACCAAGCTCACCGCAATTTTGGTAAGAAAAGACACCGGGGAAGTGGTCGAAGAGCGGCCGATGACAAACGAAGAAAAACAGATGGAGCTTGACCTGTGAGTTTTTGACAGGATTTTCACAAAGATTTCACAAGCAGAAAGGACTTTAACAATGGCAAAAAAAGGAACACCTAAAAGAGACGGTAGTGGCCGAGGCATCCGTGCAAATCGGGGCCGAGGCGGTTGCAAGACAACAAGGTCAACCGGCAGGGGCAGAAATAGATAAATGAATTTGCCAACAGAGAAACGGATTTAGCTTTGTGGATTATACCGAAGACATCACGGTTTTGTCACTTTGTGCAGGATATGGAGGTATTGAACTCGGACTATCCGCAGCATTGGAAAACCCTATGCGAATCGTTGCAGTGGAGGTCGAAGCCTACGCATTGGCGAACTTGGTTGCGAAGGCTGAAACGAATAAGTTGGCTATCGAGGCTCTGTGGCCGGATTTGCGAACCTTCCCGAAAGAGCGATTTCGAGGATGCTTTGATATTATCACTGCGGGTTATCCGTGCCAGCCGTTCAGTTGTGCCGGAAAAAGACAAGGAGAATCAGACCCCCGACACCTTTGGCCATATATTGCAGGAATCGTGCAGGCAGTTAGACCTGTTTGGTGCTTCTTCGAAAATGTCAGCGGACACCTTACCCTCGGATTCCCAGAAGTTTACCGAAGCCTACGAGATATGGGTTACTCAGTTGAGGCAGGACTGTTTACGGCGGCAGAGTGCGGAGCACCGCACAGAAGACAGCGATTGTTTATCTTGGCGAAGTCCAGCCGAGCAACCAGCGGCAATCAAAACCGACAAATTAAGAGGGGAACTCGGCAAGCGGATGTATCACAAGGACACAGGCAGGCTTGCACAGTACGGTTTAGAGCAGCAAGTCAACTGGCTTACGCCGAAACAGCCGAGCGGAGGGGGTTGTCCAAGAAATACGCCGGGCGGGGGATTGAGAAAGCTGGAAGACCAAACGGAAGTGAACTGGCCGACACCGATGGAACAAGACCACAAGCAGAATGGACCACGGTTACATTCAAATGCCGAGAGTTTATCATCTGTAATCATTGGCCTGCCCGCCCCGGACAGCCGCAGTACGAATGGGAAGAACCGAGAGTTGTGGCCAACGCCAAGAGCAGCCAATCCAGACAAGGAAAGCCCCAGCAGGAAGCAGAAAGGCAAAATGAGTGGAGTATTACAGGAAAGGACAGAACAGTTGGGGCACAAGGGCAAGCTCAATCCCGACTGGGTAGAGCAGTTGATGGGTCTTCCAGTAGGGTGGACAGACTTAGGTTGTTGGGTAACGGAGTAGTGCCGCAGCAGGCGGAAAAGGCGTTCAGGTATTTGATGGAGAA
>Ga0307428_1000865_pt1 | contig 16859 bp, 11 predicted proteins | sample SalMarWE160240MG_FD_202161 | JGI IMG/M metagenome (GOLD analysis project Ga0307428, IMG submission 202161) | Salt marsh sediment microbial communities from the Plum Island Ecosystem LTER, Massachusetts, United States - WE1603-240 | ecosystem: Environmental > Aquatic > Marine > Intertidal zone >...
TGTTAACTACTCAAAACAGTATATCTTCACGCTGAGCACACTCACTTCAAAATCCAAATGACACACACGGCTTAGTTCAACAGGAATTATGTTTTGGCTTCGCAAAACATCAATTCTTTATTCGTTAGCCTCCTCAAAGTTTCGATATCGCAATATTATTCTTTTTACAATGAGGACCTATCTGTGCCGAAAGATGCTCAAATGTAAGTGATGGAACGCGGGCACCGAAAGTGACATTACTGATATATCCATCAAAAACTACATTTACATTCGGACGCTTGCTAAGAAATCTAATTTCCTCTTCATGGGCCCATTTTCTCTTTATCTTTGTCAATAAGCTGTTTCGATAAGTCTCAACAACTCTGTTGGAAAAGAGTCCCGATTCAAGAAAAGAATCAACGTGGAAAACCTTTTGAGGCACATAGTGAACAAAATGATACATCTGACCTACAAGATGGTCTGGTATGTTTATTTCAATCAGTACGCCATTCCCTTTCCCGCCATACTCTTCCCATAATCGATTATCGTTTTTCTTAACTGAAAAGCTCGCAATACCTATTGAGTTTCTACACTCTTGAACCATATTGTTTATAATTGGTGCTAATATTTCTTCTAGTTTTCCATTCCTTAATACCATCGGAGCTGATACATGTGGCGGGAAAAAATTCGTTGTTCGGTATTGAGAAACTACTTCAGTTAAAAGTTGGGCTGTGCGAGGGGAAGGCTTGTAATCAAGCATGAACTTGAATTCGTGCTCATCATTTAATGAATCTGGACTTGCACACCAAATAGAGTTCCTTAAAACTATTTGGAGGAAATGTGGGTGCTTATCCTCCTCAGTCAAATCCTTGAACTTATATATTTTCATATATTGTCCTAGGCTAACTGGGCGAGCTGAGCCGAGTCGGTCTAGCGCCGGGAGTCGACGTACGGTCGAGGACGGCGTTAGGCCGGCGAGGCTCCAGCGAATGTTCGAAAGGCCGCCTCCGGCGGCCTGGAGGACAGGCGCTGGAGCGAAGCTCAGCTCGCCCAGTTCGCGGCGTGCCGAAGGCGTGCCGCGAACATATATTGGACAGAAATAATATATTACAACACAATTAGTACAACCAATTATTCAATTATATAAAATACATAGCACATAAGCATCACCTCATTTAAAAAATTATTTAACAATTACAAAATGTTATGATAATTTTTTGAAAGGTCATATAATAATTCTGTCTAGCATAACACGGTAAGTTGTATAGTAACTCCTTGAATTGGATAGCTTTTATGAATAAAGAAAGCCCAAAGCAATCTATAGCGGCTCAAAAATTTTGGGATGCGTTTAAGGCCTGTGTGGAGGAGAACCGGGTGCGGCCTGATCGTTCGCTCTTTTATGTCAAATGGGCGCAGGCCTATGTTAGTTTTCTGCCTGGAAAGCGATTGCGTGATCGCTCGCGCCAGGATATTGAGGCCTTTCTTGCCGACCTGGGTAAACGGCCCGGTTTCGAGGACTGGCAGGCAGGTGAAGATCGTTCCGTTCGTTGAGGCCATGAAAATCCTTTCAGGCTGTCTGCCTTTCTCAGATTATCAGGCTCAGGATCGATTATTTCCTTTTCATCGTTTAGAAATACAGATTTAGTATAGGCAATCGTAGGTATATGTCAATGATAATTATCACCAGTAGTGGTTCAGACACTAAATCTCCAACTGATTAACTCCATATCTATTTCACCGCAAAGACGCTAAGGACGCTGAGAGAAGTCTTTTTTTCACGTGCCGCTGACCCCAGTTAAATATGCTATCGCATTTAACGGGGCAGGGAGGACGGCACATGAAAAGAACCCCACAGCCCTCCGGGCAAAAATGTCATCAAGGGCTAGCCTATAAATATATCGCCTCATCTGCTCTTTCAATTGCACGATTCCTTTTTGCCTTCCGCTTTCTCAGCGGAAGGCAAAAAAACTATCTTTGCGATCTTTGCGACTCTGCGGTGAATAGGTCTTGCAGCTACTGAGCAATCAAAGTGTCTGAATTGTGGATCAGCATAAAAAGCCAAAGAGATTGCTGGATCGTGCAAAGGGCATATTGAGACGAAAACATTACAGCATCAGAACAAGGCGAGCCTATATCGGCTGGATGGTCCGGTATATACATTTTCACCACAAACGACACCCTCAGGATATGGGAGTTCCAGAGATAGAAGCGTGTCATTACAGCCATGTCCGGTGTCCACCAGTTGATGGCCTAATCAGGCATGTAGATGGTGCTGTAAGGGATCGGGTAGACCCCGGGGTTGCCGGGCAGGGGTATGAGGAGCTGGTTGCTCACGGTCAGCCACTGGTAGTCAGGGTTGAGACTTCTCAGCCTGCCGTCCTCAGGCGGTTTTGCGTGGACGGTATTCTGATAGATGACATTGAGGATTCCCACTCCATAGTTATCCTTGAATTCCACCAGAAACCGCTTTGCAAAGACATTGAAGTCCATGCGGTTATCAGAAGCGAGCCTGGAGATTTCCTCGAAGGGCAGGCGTATAAGCACGAACTTGCTTGCCCCGCGTTCGCTGATCCGGGTGAGGGTCCGACTCTCCGAGCTGGCCACGTAGATGGTGGAGATGAAATCCATCTTTTTCAAAAACTGGGCCGCTACCACTGCGGCGGTTCTGCGGCCTCCCACCGTGTAATGAAATCCATAGGTTTCAAAGAGCTTTCTGTGAAGGTCCTGGGCGTACTTCTCGCCATTCTCATAGAGCTCCTTTGAGATGTAGCGGAGCCGTTGGGCCATTTCCTCGGTTGCATCGTCAATGGGCCAGTCAATCTTCACGTGGAAGTGCGTTAATGCATAGCGGTTTCTCCGCTTGATCGAGGGGTCTCTCTGGATCAGAAGGGCGTAGTCAACCGCGGAAAGATCAAGGACCAGTTGTTCAAAGCCGAGATTGTCGAAGTATCGAAGGTTCTTGGTGTAATTCTTGTGGAGTTGAACGCTTGCCAGCTCGGTGATGGCCTCCTTGGTGACCTTATTCGTTTCGAAGAAACGGAGATACTTCTTGTAGGCCCGGGGTATGGTTCCCTCGCAAAAGAGTACAAGGAACCGGGTATGGAGGTCGTTTTCCTGGTAGGCCATGCGGGCCCGCGGCTTAAGCTCCCGCTTGGTTACGAATTGATAGGGTTCACCGGCCCGAGAGAAGTTTTGGTACGAATCGATAAGCGCGTGCTTCGCCAGATACATATCCATCTGATCCCGCAGGAGTTCATAGATCGAACGGCGTACCCGATCCTGGAAGCTCAATTGGTGCCGGTAGGGCCAGGTGGGCATCGTGCTTATCCTCCATTACCTGATTTTTTCAAAGGAGATTTTCTAGATATTACAGGATGATGTGAAGAGTATTCAAGGGAAAATGCTCTTATATGAGGTCCATTCTCATTATAATACATTTTTTTTGGAAACATCTGCTGTTTATGAGGTGTTGCTGCTCTTCTTTCTGCAATCATCCTTGACAGAAACTTTGTCGATCCAGTAGGATAACACACCTATATTGTTACTCGGAATATACTCGATATGCGGGGTGTTGCATGATCAAGACGCGGTGGATTCTCGCGACCTTAGGGCTGGGGTTCTGGCTCTTGGTATGGGGATGTGATTTTTTGAGCACCGACGAGGAGAAGACCGTTGCCGCCAAAAAGGTTGCCGTGCACCCGGTGGCCCCGGAGGTGAAGGTCTCAGCGATAAAGAGGGCAGACATATCGGTGCCGATATACACCACAGGAAGCGTGTTTCCCGATCGCGAGTCAAAAGTAGCGGCAAAGATCTCCGGCATGGTGGAGAAGGTCTTTGTGGAGGAAGGGGATCAGGTGGCTGAGGGTGAGCTGCTCGTCCAGCTCGATCAGAAGGATCTTCTCATTACCGAGAGGCAGTGCCAGGCTGCGGTCAAGGTGGCTGAAATGCAGCTCAAGGAGGCGGAGCTCAGGGTGGAGAACCTCAGGAAGGAAAAGAATCGCCTCGCGAGTCTCCTCAAAAAAACGGTGGTATCCCAGCAGAAGTATGACGAGATCGACACGGCGTATTCCATGGCTGCCATGGGGCTGGAGGTGATCAGGGCCCAGATCCTGAGTACCAGGGAGAACCTGGCCATGGCCCGGCAGAAACTCAGGGATACCAGGATCCTGGCGCCTTTTTCAGGCCTGATCGTAGAGCGGTTCATCAACGCGGGGGAATACGTGAGCACCATGCCCCCGGCGCCCCTTTTCCTGCTCATGAACATCGATGCGGTGAAGACCGAGATGGGGCTTCCAGAGGCGGATCTCTCCCGCGTTGCCCTGGGGGATCCCGTGGATATCACGGTGGACGCCTACACGCACCATACCTTTAAGGGAACGGTTTCGAATATCAATCCCACCGTGGATCCCCTGAGCAGGTCGTTCACGCTCAAGGTCCAGATCCCGAACAAGGAGCAGAGACTAAAGCCTGGGATGTTTGCCAGGGCCACGATCTACCCGGAGATACACGAACATGCCATGGTGGTGCCGTTCAAAGCGGTGGTAACCTCCGGGGACCGTGCCCATGTCTATGTGCTTGAAGGCGACAGGCTGAAACTGAGGAAGGTCACCATCGGTATCAGCGATGAAGAGCTGATCGAGCTGATCGAGGGCCTGGCTGAAGGCGAGGTGGTCGCTGTTGACGGGCACCACGGGATGCCGGACGACTCCAAGGTGAGGGTGCTGAAGGAATAGATGAACCTACCGGAATTCTCAGTCAATCGAAAGATCACCGTGTTCATGCTCACGCTCATCGTGTGCCTGTTCGGCATGATATCCTTTTTCCGGGTAGGCATCGACATGATGCCCGACCTGGAGTACCCCTTTGTGTCGGTGGTAACCACCTACGAGGGGGTTGCCTCGGAGGATATTGAAAACCTGATTACCAAGCCCGTAGAAGAGGCGGTAAGCACGGTGAAGCGGGTGAACATGGTGAGGTCCATATCAAAGGAGGGCGTATCAGTGGTGATGGTGGAGTTCGAATGGGGCACCCTGCTGGACTTCGCCGCCCAAGACGTGCGGGACAAACTCTCCTGGATCTCGGACTTCCTGCCCGAGGATTCGGATACCCCCATGGTGGTGAAGTTCAACATGTCCGATTCGCCGATCCTGTTCTACGGCGTCACAGGAATGAAGGATACCATCAAACTGCGCACGTATCTCAACGACAACATAAAGCCCAGGATAGAACGGCTGGACGGGGTGGCAAGCTGCTGGGTGGTAGGCGGATTGGAGCGCGAGATTAACGTGTTTGTCGATAGAGACAGGCTCAAGGCCTACCATCTGTCCTTGGACCAGGTGATAGGGACCCTGAGGACCGAGAACCTGAATGTCTCGGCCGGGCACGTGAGCAGGGGATATATCGAGTATCTGGTGAGGACCATGGGCGAGTACCAGTCGCTCGATCCCATAAGAAGCACGATCGTGGGGATGCACAACGGCACGCCCATCTACATCAAGGATATCGCTGCTGTCAAGGATACCCACAAGGAGGTGCGGAGCTACTCGAGGACCAACAAGAAGGACTCCGTGGTGATGATGATCCTCAAGCAGTCGGGCGCCAATACCGTGACGGTGATCGACCGGGTGAAGGAGGTTCTCAGCGAGATGAGGGCGGAGATCCCCGAGGGTGTCGAATTTCACGCGGTTATGGATTTCTCCCGGATTATTAAGAAGGTAGTCAGGCAAACCACCTTCAACGCAATAGAGGGGGCTATTCTCGCGGTAATGGTGCTCCTGCTGTTCCTGGCTAACTGGCGGCCGACGCTGATTATCTCATTGGCCATTCCGCTCTCGGTGATCACTACCTTTATGGGCATCTATGGCATGGGCTACACCTTTAACATCATGACCCTCGGGGGGCTTGCCCTGGGCATCGGTATGCTGGTGGATAACGCGGTGGTGGTGATAGAGAATACCTACCGGCACCTGGATGAGCTGAAGGAGGATAGACGTGAGGCAGCGAAGTCAGGGACCACGGAGGTGGGAACGGCGATTACCGCCTCGACGCTCACCACCATGGCGGTGTTCTTGCCCATGGTGGTGACCTCCGGGATAGCGGGCAAGCTCTCACGTCCTTTGGCCGTCACGGTGTGCCTGGCGCTGTTCGCCTCGCTTTTTGTGTCGCTCACCATTGTTCCCATGATCGCATCCAGTATCCTGGGGAAGAAAAGAAGGGATGAGGCGGAAAAGGGCCCGGCAAGGATCGGGTTTGAGACCGTCAGAGGTACATACCGGAGGATGCTCAGGGCTGCCCTAAGGCACAGGATAATCGTGCTTACGGCAACGGTGGCCCTCTTTGCATGGAGTACGTACCTGATTCCCAGGATCGGGCTCGAGTTTATGCCCAAGCAGGATATGCCGGTGCTCTCCATGATGGCGAAGATGCCTGTAGGCACGAACCTGGATGAGACCAACAGGGTGATCGAGCAGGTTGAGGATACCATTATCAACCAACCGGAGACGGAGCACATAGCATCGGTCATCGGCCTTTCTGAGACGAGCAAGATGGATCTTGCCTGGGGTATGGGAACGGCCGATGTGAACGAGGCCCAGATCTTCGCCAGGCTCACGGATAAGGACAAGAGGGTCCGGTTGTCGGATGAGCTCACCGAGGCGGTTCGAGACATGCTCCCCAGGGTGAGGGAGGCCGAGTTCACCTTTATCGATCTGGGTGAGATGATGATGGGAGGCGGCGACGAGTCGCCCCTGGAGGTGAAGGTTTTCGGCAAGGATCTGCAGGTGCTAAAGGAGGTGGGGGAATCCATTGCTCAGCAATGCAGGGCCATTTCAGGGCTCAAGGACGTTGAGCTGAGCCTTAAGGACACCAAACCCGAGATCAGGATAGAGGTGGACAGGGAGAAGGCCGCCAGGCTGGGGCTCACGGTCGGCATGGTGGGAAGGGTGGTGAAGAACGCATTCCTGGGGACTGTGGCAGGCACGTATCGAATAGGAGGCGATGAGTGCGATCTGAGGGTGCGGTTTCAGGATTTCGACCGGGACTCCGTTGCTGATATCAAGAACATCACTATACCTTCGCCCGTCGGCCCCCAGATCCCTCTCTACCAGATTGCCAGCATAGGGCACGGAAAGGGACCGGTTGAGATCACCAGGGAGAACCAGGAGAGGAAGGTCACGGTAAAGGGAAACACCTTCGGCAGGGATATGGGAAGCGTTGTTCGGGATATCCAGAGAAAGGTTGCGCAGATGCAGCTTCCCGATGGATACTTCGTTAAATTCGGGGGGCGGTATCAGGATATGGAGGAGGCCTTCTCATCGCTCGCATGGGCACTGGTTATTGCGATCCTCCTGGTCTACATGATCATGGCCGCCCAATTCGAGTCGCTGCTCACCCCCTTTGTGATCATGTTTACCGTGCCCATGGCATTTATAGGTGTGGTGGCGGGACTTCTGGCCTTCGGAAAGACCTTGTCCGTGCCCTCTGTCATGGGCATCCTGATCCTCACGGGCATTGTGGTGAATAACGCGATCGTTATGATCGACTACATCGAAAGACTTCAAAAGAAAGGGACAGCCTTTGCAGAGGCCATTGTAGAAGGGGCGGTGGTGCGGGTCCGGCCGATTCTGATCACCGCGATCACCACCATACTCGGCATGCTGCCCATGGCGCTGAGCCAGTCCGAGGGGGCAGAGCTCAGGTCACCTATGGCAGTGGCGGTGGCATCAGGGCTTCTTTTCTCCACCTTTCTTACCTTGTTCGTTATCCCCATCGTATACAGCATGGTGAAGAAGGTCTCATACAAGCTCCCTATTCCTTCCCCGCTTGCTTGAGCGCGTCCATGTATAACTTGTAGAACTTGTCGTTCTCGGAGATGCCCTTTTTCAGTATCAGCCGTGTATTAGGGAGATCCTCAGGGTTTACCACCAGGTTTGCGCTCATAGCAAAGGCCATCATGTTGTCCATGGTCTCGAACCTTTTGCTGACGAGCACCAGATAGATCCCCCTCCTCACGCTCATGGAAACGTGGTTAAGGTAATTGATTACGGCGTTGCCATCGAGGCCCTTTCCGTCGAACCCATCAGAGAGTATGATGATGTCAAAGGGATGGAGGCGTATCTTGGACATCGCATCTTGTAAGTTCAAGGGCTGAATAACTTTATGGTTGAGCTCCTCCAGGGCAGAGGTCATCTGGGAGAGGTACAGCTCATCGGTTTCCAGAACGAGTGCCAGCTTCACCCCTTCTTCAAAGAATTCCAGAGGGCTGGTGTCATCCTCGGACTCGGAAGAAAAGTTCTTATCGGTCTCATCCTCTTTTTTTGGCCCAGCCTGCCTTAGATCCAGATCCCTCGTATCCACCTTTATCCTGGCCTTACATTTGGGGCAGGTAATGTTCACCACCTGATTTGTCGGCAGCTTCTCATCGGGTACATGTAACGTGGTGCCACAGGAACTACAGGTAATATCCATAAGTCATTGCCTCTTGTAATAGCAGAACTTTACCTCAAACCAACTGCGTTGGTTAAAATGTAACCCAAATCTCTTGAATCATGTGGCTTAGGGCACAGGGTCCACGGCGTATGGAGCACGACCTTATGCCTTCAGTTTTTTTCATATCATCCTCAATCGATTACAAAAACGGGACGTAAGCAATAATAAGGGCATGCTTGTATACGCAAGGGTTGGCAATGTTGCCGGAGCCGTTATCGTCTTGATTCATCCGCCCCATATGCCCTGTCAATCTCAAGACCTTCTATGGAAGTGGTCTTCTCCCCTCTCTCAGACTTGATAGCACCCACAATCCTCCCCATCGTCGACCTGCGTGAGGCATAGGCCATAGCTGTTTCTTCGGTGATAAACCCGTTCTGGAAATGTTCGGCTATGCACTGATCAAAGGTCATCATGTGAAAGGCCTTGCCTCTCTCCATCACATCATAGAAGGTCTTCTCCTCGGTCTCGCCGTGGAGTATCATATCCTGGACCAGCAGGTTTGAGCCCACTATCTCAAAGGCGGCTACCCGACCACCTCCGACCTTGGGCATGAGTCTCTGGCACACGACCCATCTCAGCGTATCTGCCAGCCGAATCCTCACCAGCTGTTCCTCTTCCTGGTCGAACATGCCCAAGATGCGGTTGATAGTCTGGCCTGCATTCACGGTGTGAAGGGTGCTCAGCACGAGGTGACCGGTCTCTGCTGCAGTGAGGCCTATTTCAACGGTTTCCCTATCCCTCATCTCGCCCACGAGAATTACCCTTGGGGCCTGCCGTAGTGCGGCTCGAAGTCCTGAGGCAAATGAATCGAAATCGGTGCCCATCTCCCGCTGGTTGAAGGTGCCTTTTTTCTGAGCGTGGATATACTCGACCGGATCCTCGAGGGTCACCACATGTGCCTCCCTTTTTTCGTTGATCTCGTTGAGGAATGCCGCCAGGGAGGTGCTCTTGCCGCTTCCCGTGGCGCCGGTTACCAAGATTATGCCATTCAGCTCTTCCGTCATCCTGTAGAATGCCTGAGGCAGCTTCAGCTCTTCGATGGTAGGAACCCGCGTGGCCAGCTGTCTCATCACCACGGAATAGCATCCCTTCTGTGAGAATACGTTGACCCTGAATCGTGCCTTGCCCGCCAGCTGATAGGAGAGGTCGCACGAACCCTCGGTGAGCAGCGTCTTGATAAGCCTCCTGTCGCCCCCGATCAGGTTAAGGGCGAAAGTCTCTGTCTGGAACGGGGTTAATCGGTTGATAGGAGGGTTCAGTTCGACGGGTTTCAGCTGCCCTGAGGACTCAACCTGAAAGGACTTATCTACCGTGATGTTCAGGTCTGAAACGTTGTCATGCGATTCCAGCATGGTCCCCAGGATATGGTCTATCTCGTTTCTTCTCATTTCAAAATCCCCTCATAGCTGTTTTTGTGTTCGTTGAGTTTCTTGGGTTTGTGGTGTCAAAACCCTCTGAACCCAACAAACCCGATAAACACAACAAACCTCAGGCTTAAGCCTCGGTAAAGTCCTCAGGAGGCTTTTTAAGAAACGGCATGAATTTAGCCTTGTCGTAACACTTTGCGTATGCCTCCTCTGCGAATATCTTTTTCTTCTGGAGCAGTTCCATAATAGAATCATCCATGGATTGCATCCCGTATTTCTTTCCGGTCTGGATGGAGGATGGGACTTGAAAGGTCTTTCTTTCCCTGATGAGGTTTCTTACCGCTGGGGTAGCGATCATGATCTCGAGTGCTGCGACTCGCCCTGTCAGATCCGACCTCTTAAAAAGCGTCTGGGATATTACCGCCCTGAGCCCGTCTGATAGGGTGCTTCTGACCTGGTCCTGCTGCTCGGTGGGGAAGACGTCTATGATTCGGTCCACTGTTTTGGCGGCGGAGGAGGTATGCAGGGTGCTGAACACCAGATGGCCTGTGGATGAGGCCTCAATGGCGAGCTCTATGGTTTCCAGATCCCTCATCTCGCCGACCAGTATGATATCCGGATCCTCGCGAAGCGCACCGCGGAGCGCGGCGGCAAAGGATCGGGTGTGAATTCCCACTTCCCGGTTATTTATGAAGGCCTTCTTGCTCTGGTGGACGAACTCTATGGGATCCTCCACGGTGATAATATGATCCTTTCTGGTCTTGTTTGCCTCATCTATTATAGCTGCGAGCGTGGTCGACTTCCCGCTTCCCGTAGGACCGGTGACCAAGACGAGCCCTCTCGGCAGGGTTGCGAGCTGTTGTATGACGGAGGGGAGCCCGAGATCAGCGCACGTGCTGATTTTATTGGGTATTGCCCTGAACGCTCCTGCTACGCCGTTTTTCTGCATGAAAAAATTGGCCCTGTATCGGGCAAGCCCGGGTATCTCGTAAGCAAAGTCCACATCACCTGTCTCTTCGAATACCTTGACCTTGTGCTCAGGGGCGATCTCGTAAAGCATTGCCTTGAGGGTATCGTTATCCAGGATCTTGTACTTTACCCTCTCGAGTTCTCCCTGTATCCTCAAGATTGGCTGATTGCCGGCAGACAGGTGGAGATCGGATGCACCCTGATCATCCATGAGCTTAAAGAACGCGTCGATTTGCGCCATAACCTTCTCCTTTAAAAAATACTTATTGAGACCTTATGGCTATACCATACACAATGGATTGTTTAAATTCAATACCTACATTGCAACGGAAAATATGCCTTTCCCCTCGGATACGACGATCCTTCGGCGGAATGAGAAAGGGGTTGACATGAAGCGGAACTTACACTATACATGGTGCCCTTTTGGAAACATGTAAGAAATGCAGCAGAGAGGACCGCAGTGGCCAATGAAGATACCATAGTAATCAATGGAATGGAATACGGATTTTCTCCAGGGGAGACGATCCTAGAAGTTGCAGAGAGAAACGGCATAGACATCCCCACCATCTGTCACCTGGAAGGGGGTACGCCTACCGGTGCCTGCAGGATGTGCGTGGTTGAGGTAAAGGGTGCCCGAAATCTCCTCCCATCCTGTGCAACACCGGCCGCTCCCAATATGGTGGTGGAGACGGAGTCAGAGCGGGTGGTGCGCTCGAGAAGGATCAACATAGAGCTGCTGCTGGCCTCCGGCAATCACAATTGCCTGACCTGCGAGGCCAACGGGAACTGCCAGCTCCAGGAACTTGCTTACAGGTATAAGGTTGAGAAGGTTCGTTTCCCGCAGAGTGCCGCAAGATACCCTACCGAGACGGAAAATGCATTCATCGTGAGGGATTTCTCTCGCTGTATCCTCTGTGGTCGCTGTGTCCAGGCGTGTAATGAGGTTCAGGTCAATAACGCCATCTCCTATGGGTACAGAGGGGCTGCTACCAAGATCGTGGCAAAGGGCGACCTTCCCTTACATATATCGGATTGTGTATTCTGCGGGGAGTGCGTTCAGGCCTGTCCCGTAGGAGCCCTGGTAGAGAAGCAGAGCAGGTTCAAGGCGCGCCAGTGGGAGGCAGAGAAGGTTCGGACCACGTGCGCATACTGTGGAGTGGGTTGTCAGATCTATTTGCATGTAAAGGACAACAGGATCGTCAGAGTAACGGGTGTAGAGGGGGCTGCCCCCAACTTCGGCAGCCTGTGCGTCAAGGGAAGGTTCGGCTACGATTTTGTCGGTGACTCAAAACGACTCACCACGCCGCTTATAAGGGAAAACGGAAGCTTCAGGGAGGCATCATGGGATGAGGCTCTGTCCGTCGTTGCCGAGAAGCTGTCAGGGATAAAGCAGAAGTATGGTGCGGACTCCATCGGGGTGTTCAGTTCGGCCAAGACCACCAACGAGGATAACTACGTGGCCCAGAAGTTTGCGAGGGCCGTGATAGGCACGAACAACATCGATCATTGTGCCCGTCTCTGCCACGCCTCCACAGTAGCAGGGCTGGCTGCATCCTTCGGCAGCGGCGCCATGACCAACCCGATAAAGGATATAGAGGAATCCGAGGTCATCCTGGTAACAGGTTCCAACACTACCGAGGCACATCCCGTTATCTCATCGGCTATCAAGAAGGCCGTTGAGTCAGGGAGATCTAAGCTGATCGTCGTGGATCCACGGAAGATTACCCTGACGGGGTTCGCTACTCTTTGGCTCAGGCAAAACCTGGGCACCGATGTGGCGTGGGTCAACGGCATGATGCATGTGATCATCAGAGAAGGGCTCCATGACAAGAACTACATTGAGTCCAGGACCGACGGCTTTGAGGAGCTCAAGAAGATCGTTGAGCGGTATACCCCTGAATATGTTGAGCAGATCACCGGAATTCCGGCAGACGACCTCGTCAGGGCGGCAAGGATGTATGCCCAGGCCGCCTCCGTCTCTATCTTCTTCGCAATGGGTATCACCCAACACAGCACAGGGACCGACAACGTGAAATCCCTTGCGAGCCTGGCCATGCTCTGCGGCAATGTGGGCATACCTGGGGGAGGAGTAAACCCCCTGCGGGGCCAGAACAATGTCCAGGGGGCATGTGATCTCGGAGCCCTTCCCAACGTGTTCAGCGGCTACCAGCCGGTGACCGATCCTATTATCAGGCAGAGGATGGCGGAGGCCTGGGAGGTAAAGGGCCTTCCGGAATCTCCCGGCCTCACCGTAACGGAGATGGTTGAAGGGGCGGGGAAAGGAGAGATCAAGGCGCTCTATATAATCGGGGAAAACCCGCTCGTGTCCGATCCCGATCTAAATCACGTGGAGGAGGCCTTTCAGGGATTGGAGTTTCTGGTGGTTCAAGATATTTTTCTCTCCGATACGGCCAAGCTTGCCCATGTGGTGCTCCCTTCTGCCTCATTCGCAGAAAAGGACGGCACCTTTACCAATACAGAGAGAAAGGTGCAGAGGGTTCGAAAGGCGGTTGATCTCCCAGGCGGGGCAAGAGGGGATTGGGAGATTGTATGCGATCTTTCATCTCGGATGGGCTATCCCATGGACTACAAGGACAGCGAGGCCATTATGAGGGAGATAGCCACGGTAACCCCCTCCTATGGAGGAGTTTCTTACGAGAGGCTGGATGAAGAGGATATCTACTGGCCCTGCACGAGCGCAGAACATCGGGGAACCCCCCGGCTCCATGTGGACAAATTCACCAGGGGCAGGGGCCTGTTTCACGCAATAGAGTATATCCCGCCTGCGGAGGTACCAGATGCGCAGTATCCTCTTTTCCTCACCACAGGCAGGGTGCTCTACCATTTTCATACCGGCACCATGACCATGCAATCAGACGGCCTTAATGGTATGGTCCCGGAGTGTTTCGTAGAGATTGCCCCAGGCGATGCGCACCGCTATGAGGTGAAGGAAGACGATGTGCTGCGGGTGAGCTCGCGAAGAGGCGAGATTGCGGCAAAGGCGCGGGTTTCTGATAAGGCGGTGGAAGGGACCATATTCATCCCCTTTCACTTCGCCAAGGCCGCTGCAAATAGATTGACCAATGCAGCGCTCGATCCGGTTGCCAAGATACCTGAGTTCAAGGTCTGTGCGGTGAAGATAGAGAAGATGGACTAGTATTCAGTGGGGAACACTGAAAACCGGTATGCGCGATCTGCTTGTGTATACGACACATGCGAGCATCCGCAGCCGATGATTGGACTATAGATAAGCGGCGTTACAATACGTGGATGCAAGAGCTATATAAAGGGAGAAGTTGCATGTCTGAGATCACGGAGGAGATGTGGCAGAGAGTCGATGCGATTATCGAGCAATACAGAGGGAATGCCGGTTCGCTCATACCCGTGCTCGAGGAGTGCCAGAAAGTGTGCGGCTACCTGCCGGTAGAGGTACAGGAGAGGATCTCCAAAGGCCTTAAGATCCCCGGTAGCACTGTGTACGGGGTGGTCACCTTCTACTCCTTTTTTACCATGACGCCAAAGGGAAGGCACACCATAAAGGTGTGCCTTGGAACCGCCTGTTATGTGAGGGGGGGGAAGGCGAACCTTGACTATATCCGTGACGAGTTCGACGTAGAGGTAGGAGGCACGACCGGTGATTTACGGTTTTCCCTTGAATCGGTACGCTGCCTTGGCACCTGCGGCATGGCGCCTGCCATGGTTGTGGATGGCGATACCTATGCTCAGGTGAGCAAGGGAAACATCATGAATATAGTCGAGAAATATCAGTAGAGGAGAGCGGGATGGGGTCGATCACCAGGGACCAGTTAAACGAGATACGAACCAGCGGGCGGGAGAGCGTTGCCATCCGTTCAGGAAAGCCGACTACTGCACGTGGCGCTGAGAAGCATCTCATGATCTGCGGAGGCACCGCTTGCCGTGCGAGCAGGAGCGAGCTGGTACGGGATGCGCTGAGATCAGAGATAGAACGGCACGGTCTTTCCGAGAGGTGCAGCTTGGTTGAGACGGGAAATGACGCCTTTGGCACCCTGGCACCGGTAATGGTGGTCTACCCGGAGGGGATCTACTATGTGTACCTCAGCCCCGATGATGCGGGAGAGATCGTATCTGAGCATCTCATCAAAGACAAGCCGGTTGAGCGTCTCTTTTACCGGGATATTGCCACCGGGAAGCCGATACCCCGAATGATGGATATCCCGTACTTTGCTCGTCAGAAAGTGATAACCCTGAGGAACCTGACCCTCATTGATCCCGAGAAAATCGATGAGGCCATTGCCCGGGATGCCTATCAAGGAACTGCAAGGGCGCTGGTCGATATGTCCTCAGAAGAGGTGATCAACGAGATCAAGACCTCTGGCTTGAGGGGAAGAGGAGGAGCGGGGTTTCCGACGGGACTGAAGTGGGAGTTCGCCGCCAGGAGCGTGAGCGACGTAAAGTATGTGCTGTGCAACGCCGATGAGGGTGATCCCGGTGCATTTATGGACAGGAGCGTGCTTGAGGCCGATCCCCATGCCGTGATAGAGGGCATGATTATTGCGGCGAGGGCAATCAATGCCCACAAGGGATATATCTACTGTAGGGCCGAGTACCCGCTGGCGATACAGAGGGTTGCTACGGCTCTGGAGCAGGCCAGGTACTACGGGTTGCTGGGTCCTGATATCCTGGGAAGCGGCTTTGCCTTTGACCTCGAGATCTACCAGGGGGCTGGGGCCTTCGTGTGTGGAGAGGAAACAGCGCTGATGGCCTCGATCGAGGGCAAGAGGGGCATGCCGAGGCCAAGGCCACCTTTTCCGGCCCAGTCAGGACTTTGGGGGAAGCCGACGATCCTGAACAACGTGGAAACCCTGGCAAACGTGGCACAGATTATCCTGCGCGGCGGGGCTTGGTATGCAAGCGTCGGAACGGAGGGAAGCAAGGGAACCAAGGTATTCGCGCTCTCGGGAAAGGTAACCAACAGCGGGCTGGTGGAGGTGCCCATGGGCATGCCTCTCAAGGATATCGTTTACGGTATCGGAGGTGGGACCCCGGGGGATAAGAGGTTCAAGACAGTGCAACTGGGCGGTCCATCAGGGGGGTGTATCCCCACGGAGATACTGGACACCGTCACCGATTACGAGGCTATCACCAGCACAGGGGCCATTATGGGTTCCGGCGGCATGGTCGTCATGGACGAGGCCAACTGCATGGTGGATATTGCCAGGTTCTTCATGGAATTCTGCCAGGAGGAGTCCTGCGGGAAGTGCACCCCATGCAGGGAGGGGACCAAGAGGATGCTGGAGCTTCTCACCAAGATTACTGAAGGGCGAGGTGAGCTTGAAGATATCGCCACCCTGGAGGAGCTCGCGGAGATGGTGAAGGACTCAGCGCTATGCGGGTTGGGGCAGACCGCTCCGAACCCGGTTCTCTCGACGCTGAGGTACTTTCGAGAGGAATACGAGGAGCATATTCTGGAGCACCGCTGCAGGGCAGGCGTATGCCCTGCGCTGGTGAAGACCCAGTGCATCAATACATGCCCTTTAGGCCAGGAGGTGCCCGGCTATATATCATTGGTGGCAGAGGAGCGATTCGAAGAGGCCATTCGGTTGATACGGCAGACAAATCCCATGCCCGGCGTACTCGGCAGGGTGTGCCACCATCCCTGTATGGGGGTATGCGTAAGGGAGCAGACGGATGAACCCATCAATATCCCGAAGATAAAGCGGTTCGCCGCTGATATGGCTCGATCCAAAGGCATTTCGGTAGCGTTTCAGGCAGCGAAAGACAAGGAGGAGAGGATTGCCATTATTGGGGGCGGGCCCAGCGGCCTGGCTGCAGCCTATTATCTCAGGCTTATGGGATACAGGACCACCATATTCGAGGAATTGCCGAAACTCGGCGGGATGCTCAGGTACGGGATCCCCGCATATCGGCTTCCCCGCGAGATCCTCGATGGCGAGATAGAAGCAATTATCTCAACCGGCGTGGAGGTAAGAACCGGGGTGAGGGTTGGCAAGGATGTCTCGATGGAGGAGCTAAGGGAGAGGTTTGATGCGGTCTTTATCGGGATTGGGGCACACA
>Ga0307428_1000869_pt1 | contig 16822 bp, 17 predicted proteins | sample SalMarWE160240MG_FD_202161 | JGI IMG/M metagenome (GOLD analysis project Ga0307428, IMG submission 202161) | Salt marsh sediment microbial communities from the Plum Island Ecosystem LTER, Massachusetts, United States - WE1603-240 | ecosystem: Environmental > Aquatic > Marine > Intertidal zone >...
GGCCAGATGCCAGAGTTGCTGGTTTCGCAGGGTCGGCTCCAAGGCGGGCCGGCCGATGCCACCATCGATTTCCAGCTCGGTGCCTGGCACAGTCGGGGTTAGAGCGTGGATTTTCCGCGTGATGCCGTCCGCGTCCTGCTGCGTCCGGACGCGGACGTCGACAACAGCGGTGCTTTGCGGTGCGACGACGTTCGGCCGGAGGCCTCCGTCAATTGTTCCAACATTGACTGTGACCCCTTTGGCGGGATCGTTGAGCGCGAATAGAGCCTGCACAACATGCGACAGTTCAAGAATTGCGCTGGCCCCCCGTTCGGGGTCGAGGCCGGCATGGGCCGCCACACCCTTGATCTTCACCGTGAACCGGCCGATGCCCTTGCGCGCGGTCTTTAGCCGGCCGTCGGGCCCGAGCGATGGTTCAAGAACGAATGCGCGGCACATCTTCCGGGCCAAGCGCCGGATAAGGTGGCTCGATTCGAGGCTGCCGATCTCTTCGTCCGAATTGACGAAGACGACGGGCGTTACGCTTGGGATCAGCTTGAGCCGTGTGATCGCCTCCAGCGCAAAGATGATTTGGGCGATGCCCCCCTTCATATCGTAGACGCCCGGACCGCACACCGTGTTGCCATCGACCACAAACGGCATGTCCTTGAGCGTTCCGAGCGGCCAGACGGTGTCGTAGTGACCAAGCAGCATCTGAGTCGAGGCGTGTCGGGTGCGGATCTCGGGCCGAGCGTAAAGGCTGCCGCCAGTGTTCTGGCCGGACAAGCCGAGAGTTCGGAAGCCAATTGATTTCAAGCGGTCCGCGATGATGCTGCGCAGAGGATTCTGTACGGATGATACGACGGACGGCGATTCAATCAGCGTGAGTTCTTCGAGGAAGGCAATGAACTCGTTCTTGCGGCCATGAAGATACTCTAGGATGTCGGCACCTTTCGGACGTGCCACCGCTTTTTCCCCTTGCCTCACTCGTTCTACTTTCTCATGCCCTGGGGGATCGGGAACGAATAGCTCTCTCTGATGATCGCAAATCGTCCTGGGCTGAGGTAGCTGAGGAGTGGTCCGTTGTAGATAACATCTTGATCGTCGCGCTCCATTGCGCGCAGATAGGCCGGGTCGACACGCGCGGAGACAATCCGGCCCACGATCAGGCTGTTGACGCCAAAGCCATCGACAAAGCGGTCCAGTTCGCACTCCAGATAAAGATAGCCGTCCGTTACGACCGGGCAGTCGACAGTCGGCGACCGGCTTGTATCGATCATTTGCAGACTCGGTTTGGTGTCATCTTCGCATCTCGGCGAGGCGGTCAGACTCGTTTCGAGCCATCGTGTCGGTTTCGGATAGGTAACCGCGAACACCCCCTGCCTCTTGATGTTTTGATAGGTCCCGTGACGGGGTGTGCAGACGAAGCCATAATAATTCTGCCATCCCATAGGGCTCACCATGTGTTTGGGCGCCAGGTCGTCGCTGCCGTCCGGCTCCCGAGTCCCGATCACGACCAGAGGGGCAACCATGAAAACCCGATCCCAAATCGGAGTCCGAGTGCTCAACTCCACGAGATCGCCGCCCCTGGGCGGGTGAGAGGAGATGTCTCGTGCTTGGCTCATGATGTCACGGTCCCTTCTTGGTGGCAGCCCGTCTGGCAAGGACGGGCGGATTGCAAGGGATAGCTGACGTTAGGCGGCGCTCTACGACCCTGCCTTGATTTTGTGCAAAGGGGGAACCACGCGTCCTACCGTAACACGGTCGGTTATCCAGGTCAGGACGACCTGCGGCATGGATGCATGTGACTCGAGGATGAGCGCGACGCGCTAGCGTTGAAGGGCTCTCGCCAGGATACTCTCGACACCTTCGCCACCGGACCGGCGAACGGGAACCGCCCGCGGTTGCGGATTGTCCGGAGGGGCGAGCCGCGAGGCCTGCACGTAGCGCTTCCTCTGCGGCGCCGGCCGGCTCGGCTGCGCCGCTGCTGGAGCCGCCATAACGGTCGCCGGCTCTGTTTGCACTGCCACGCGCTTCTGGCCAGGCGCATCGATCGGCTCGAGATAATAGCGGGCCAGGATCCAGCCCTGTTCGCCCGTCGTGGGATCGAGGACCTCGAACCAGCCCCGTTCCGAGCCGACCATCTGCAATTCCGTGTTTGGGGAGTAGTGACCGACGATCGGGGACGAGACCGATGGGCCCTTATGCATCCAGGCACCCCGGGTGACGAGCACCCAGAGCGCATTGGCCTCGTTCTGTTCGGACTTCTCGTCCCGGCTCAGGACCGGGGCCAGGGCCGGCGTAAAGATGTCTTTGACCTCCGCCTCGGGGAGCCCATCAGGCTGCTGCGCAGCACCGGTCTGAGGGCGAAGGGCAACAGGCTGAACAGCGAGGCGCTGAAGATTGGGCCGATCCCAGGCGCCGTCGTCGCCGCGGCTGACCACCGCCGGCGCAGCGAGCAGTTTGGGCGCTGCGGGCGCTGCGTCACGCGTATCAATAGGGTCGGGGGTGTAACCGGCGAACACGATGCCGACGAGACCCAACGATAGCAAAACTCTCTTCATGGCACGCGTCCAAGCGTGCCCCGCCGTCATCAACAAAGCTATGCAGTGGGTCGGATCAATTCAAGCGCGACCGCTCTTCATCAATTCAAAAACGTTGAGGACTGCCCTGATTTGGCTTGAACGCGACGAATCAGGCTCCTACCTTAGGCGTGAGGTGAGGGCAGAGCGTCAAGATGCTGATTCTGTTGCGGCTGCTCCCGCTGCCGGCACGTCCCCCAGCACCGCGATGTAGAATTCCACGATCTCGTTGGTCATGCGTTCGACGGTCATGCGGTTCGCCACGTGCTTCTGGAGTTGGATGGCGCGCCCGAGGAACGGCTTGGGGTTGGCGAGGAAGGCACGCATCTGGGCGGCAAGCGCGCCGATGTCTCCCGGCCTCACGAGGGGAGTGTTGGTGCCGGCCACGATCTCGGGAATGCCGCCGACCTCGGTCGCGATCAAGGGCATCTGCGCTGCGGCCGCCTCCAGCACCACATAGGGAAAAGACTCCGCCCGCGACGGCACCACGACGCAGCGGCCGCGGGCGAAGGCTGTCCGCGCCGGCAGCGATCCGGCAAAGGACACCATGTCCTCGATGCCGAGCTTCTGCGCGAGCTTCTTGAAGTCGTTCTCGTCGGGTCCCGAGCCGACGATGACCGCTGTCGCCGGATAGACGCTCCGCTGCGCCGCGAGCGCCGCAAGCAGGATGTCGATGCCTTTGAGATGGCGGAGCTCGCCGACATAGACGAAATCGGCGGCATCCTCAGCGAGCCTCGGCTCATAGAACTCATGGCGGTAGAGCCCGTTCGGCACGATCGAGACGGGACACGCCGGTTCGCCGATCAGGTCGCTGAACCGCCGCGCGGCAAAACCGCTCTCGAAGATGAGGCCGTCGGTCATTGGCGCGAGCTTGCGTTCCGCCGCGAGATAGAGGCGGCCCTTAAGCGATGACGGCGGATAGTGCAGGCTGCCGCCATGGGGAGTATAGAAGCCGCCGACCCTCCGCCCCTTGCGCTGGAGCCACTGTGCCGCGAGCCGGGCATAGGCGCCCCCCTTGGCGCCGTGACCGTGCAGCACGTCGACGCCGAGACTGGCCGCGAGCTTTCGCACCCTGCGGTAGCTCCCCCAGTCGCCAGGACTGAGCTGACGCGGCATCGGGCAGCGCCTGACGCCGAGCGCACAGCTGTCCGCCAGTCGATTGAGGGCCCGCTCGGAATCCTCGGTCCCTGTTCCGGAGGCGCAGATGACGCCCACCTCAAGTCCGAGATCGGCCTGGGTCTTGGCCAGATCGTGGACGTGACGGAACAGACCTCCGATCGGCGCTCTCAGGCAATGGAGAATGCGAAGAGTCACGATCAGTGAACATGGAGGTGTTCGGGTGGCAGTTCCCTTTGTTTAAAAGAACCTCCCGGCCCCGTAAATAGCCGCGCCCCGGCATCTTGGCGTGCGCCACGCTTAATGAAAGCTGAGCGAGCGTGCCGAAGCGAAGCGCGCTTTAACAACTTGGTTACGAGAGCGGCGCTCTAATGCTCCGAGACGAGGAGCTGTCGCCGTGATGCGGTCGCAACATGCCACGCCCTGCGCCGGGGATGCCGGGCCCGCCACGCCCGGCCGCGCCCTGCTGCACGCCGCAGCGTGGGTCCTAGGTTTGGCGGCAGCCGCAGGGATCGTGACCTTTGCCGCGCTTTCGCTCCCAGGGCCCTTTAGCAGCGCTGCTCTGCACCACGCCCTCGATGACGCAGGACCGGCCTTGCGTGCTGTCGTCGGCCTCGCGCCGCAAGACGCGAAGCACCTACCCGAGAGCCTACGGCGCCATCCGGAGCTTGAGGTAACAAGTGCGCTCGGCGGCACCGCCAGCTTGTCCTTACAGAAGCGAACGGCAATCTCGGCCCTTGCGTCCACCGCGATGGCGCTGCTTGCGCTCGGTTTCGCTCTCTCGCGCGCTCTGATCCTGAGCCCGGCAATTACGCCAGGAGTCCGACACGCGGCCCCGCTGCCCGCCCGAGAGCCTTGGCCGCGAGGTGGCGCATCGCTCATGGCGCGCGCTTCCGAGTCACGGCCGGCGCCGGCCAAGCTGGCATCACCTACGCCGCCGCCGGTGCTGGACCGCATTGGCTTGTCCACGGAACAGCTGCTCGCCATCGAACCCCGTGAGCCGGACGAACAGACGGAAGGTTCTGCGTGGAGCCCGCGGTCCCGCTCCAATCCTCCAGCGACGACCGCTAAGGCACTGATCGAGAAGGTTCTTGCTGAGACGCACGGGCCGGACCCGGAGCTTATCCCCGATGATCGCTCATCCGCGCCGCCGGTGCTGCCACGTGGCGGTGCGCCGAACGATCTCCGCAGCTATCTGCAGCGGCCCACGGCCTTGCGCACCCCCGAGCACACCAAGGGAGGTCGCGGCAAGCGCGACAGGCGAGACAAGATCGAGCAAGAGAGCGTTCGGCCGGCGCTGAAATCGTTCGAAGCCGTGGTCACCCAGGTTCGTGCGCGTGCGGCCGCGAACACCGCGGGAGCGATCCTCGTCGCCGCGGGGGCAAACGGAGTCGACGCCACCGGCGAAGCCATTCGTATCGCCCGCAGCTTTCTCGCGTCCGCCGAGCGGGGCGTCTTGGTCGATCTGTCCCGCGGCGCGGCGGCGGTATCGGGGCGTCTCGCGCTGCCGCGCGCGCCCGGCTTCGCCGATCTGCTCGCCGGCCGCGTCGGCTTCGACGAGGTAATCCATGTCGATAGCGAAACGGCACTCCAGGTAATCCCGGCCGGCCACCCGACGGTGAGGTTTGAAGGCAACGAGATCGAACGCGCTCTCGGCATCTTCGACGCGCTGGCGCAGGCCTATGACGTCGTCGTGCTTCATGGCGACCGCGACGGCGCCGCACAGATGCTGCCCGCTCTCGCGGGTCGCCTCAGCGTGACCGTTGCCGTACTCGGCACCGGGGGAGGCGCCAGCACAAAGGCGGCCTTGGCGGATCTGAACGCCCTCGGCTGTCCGGTCGTGCGCTATGAACGGCACGAGGGATATGAGGGCTTTGGCCGCGCTGCGGCGGTCTGACTGGTGCACGACTTGGGGGAAACAGCGCCATGACGGGGATGAAGACTCAAGTGATGAAGGCAGCCATGTCCGGGTTTTACCGCACCGGGGCCCACCGGCTGTTTGCGCCCTACACCCAAGGCCTCGGCGTGATCTTCGCCCTGCATCGGGTCAAGCCCCTGGAGCCCAAGGCCTTCGAGCCAAACCGCGGCTTCGAGATCCCGCCGGAGTTCCTCGAGGCGGTGCTCGATCAGATCGAGGACGCGGGCCTCGACGTGGTGTCGCTTGACGAGGCGGCGCGGCGGTTGCGCCGAGGCGAGGGCAGGCGCTTCGTCTGCTTCACCTTCGACGGCGGCTATCGCGACACGCTGCTCCACGCCTATCCGATCTTCAAGCGCCGCGCCCTGCCGCTCACGCTCTATATCCCGACCGACTATCCGTTCGGGCGTGGGGAGCTGTGGTGGCTCGTGCTCGAGGAGATCCTGCGGAATGCTGAGGAGATCGAGCTGTGCCGGGGCGGCAGGCTATGGCCCTTGCCGACAGCGACGCCTCAGCAAAAGACCAAGGCCTATGACCAAATCCATGGCTGGCTCCGCGCCGTCGACGAGGCCATGCAGCGGCGCGTCGTGCGCGCGCTGGCCGATCACTGCGAGATCGACATGGCGGAGATGTGCTGCAACCTGATCATGACCTGGGACGAGATCAGGACGCTCGCCGCCGACCCGCTCGTCACCATCGGCGCCAACACCAAGGCGCATTATGCCCTCGCCAAGCTCGGACCGGAGAAGGCGGCCAGCGAGATGCGAGGCAGCGCCGAGGTGATCGAGCACGAGCTTGGGATGAGGCCGACGCATCTCTGCTTCCCCTATGGCGATGAGGCGAGCGCGGGCGCCCGCGACTTCGCTCTGGCCAAGGAGCTTCGCTTCAAGACGGCCGTTACGGCGCGAAAGGGCATGCTGTTCCCAAACCATGCCCGTCAGCTCACTGCCTTGCCGCGGGTGCTGCTCAACGGCGACTTTCAGTCCCTGGCCTGCACGGCGCTCTATCTCTCCGGGGCGCCTTTCATGTTCCAGCAGGCCCACGCCGCTTAGAGCACTCAAACCGTCAAGGTCGCGCCATCCAGCGGAGCAAGAGCCCGGCCGGCAACACCCAGGCAAGGCCAGCGACGACAAAATAGAGGAGCTGGAGCAGGGGGGAGGCTTCGGTGATGCGGCCTGCGCCGATGCTCGCCACCGCCACGGCATAGACGAGCAGAAATAGAAGCAGCACCACGGCGCCGAGGAGCTTTCGCGTCCTGACATGCATGCTTAAGAGCCTACCCGGCTGCAAGAACGCGAACGAGCCTTTGTTGTCCGCTCTAGCAGCTCAAGGTTGAGCGATGGCGGCTTAGGCGCCGGCGCGAAGCTCAGTTTGAGACGTATCAAGGCGCTCTTCGGGCTTCCAGTCATTGTCGCGCGGCAATCCGGCACGCGCAGGTGTCTGATTTGAGCCATTTTTTGTATTGTCGTCGTCCGCTTGATCCGTTATTTCGATCGGTTCCGAGACCCCCAGATACTCTCCCATCGACGGCCGTAACCCTTCCGAGGTGTTCCTATGACGATATATCCGCAGCTTGACATCCCTGAAACCCTTGCTGCCGGCCCCGGGCCGGGGAACACCGATCCACGCGTGCTCGAGCGCTTCGCCAAGACCGGCGTCGCCGACCACATGCAGAAGGACGTTCTGCGCGGCATGCTCGAGGCCAAGGAGATGTTGCGCGAGCTGTGGGGCACCAAGAATGTCTACACCTACGGAGTCGCCGGCACCGGCTTCGACGGGCTCGACTGCGTGCTGTCCATGATCCTGCCGGGCGACACGGTGGTGGCGTTCCCCAATGGCACTTTCTCCGGCATCGACAGCCTGACCATCCGCATGAAGGCCTCGAGCGCCGAGGAGCTCGCCGCGGACTCGCTCAATCCGAAGCCGAAAAGCGTCACCATCGTTGAGACGCCCCATGGCCAGTCGGTCACCGGCGAGACCATCGACAAGGCCCTCGCCGAGCACAAGCCGATGTGGGCCTTCATGGCCCATTGGGAGACGGGCTCCGGCCGCATCAACGACCTCAAGGGCTTCTCCGACGCTTGCGTCAAGCATGGCGTGATGGGGATCTGCGACGCCGTGTCGAGCCTTGGCGTCGCCGACTTCAACATCGATGACTATCCGGGCGTTGTCGCTTGGGCCTCGTGTCCGCAGAAGGGCGTGCTGTCGCTGCCGCTCACCTACGCGCCGGTCAGCTTTACCGACAAGGCAATCGAGATGGTGCGGAAGCGCGGCTGCCGCACCTATGTCAACCACCCGATCCTCGACGCGCGCCATTGGGGCATCATCGACGGCAAGGACACGCCGACGCCGGCCTATCACCAAACCCATTCCTGCTACGCGGTGGCCGCGTTCCACGAGGCGTTGCGCATCATTCTCAGCTATGGCCGTCGCCGCAAGGCGAGCGACTACGCCTATCACGAGAAGGCGCTGCGCCAGGCGGTTGAGGCCATGGGCTGCGAGGTCACCTCCAACATGCCGAGCCTCGTGGTGCTCAACCTGCCGGGCAAGCTGAAGGGCAAGGAGAAGGAGCTGGTCCAGGCCGCTCGCGCCCAAGGCTTCGGCATCTGGCCGACCCTGTCCGAGCCGGTGCAGGTCCGCATCGGCATCCTCAATCAGCTGTCACCTGAGCAGATCACTGAGATCGTCAGCCGTTTCGCCGACGGCATGCTCGCCATGGGCGCCGATTTCGACAAGGCGAAGGTGATGAACCAGCTGAAATCCTATTACGCCAAGGCCGCGTAGTCGGACCTTTCGGGGTAGGCGCATCGAGCCATGCGGATTCGATGCGCCGCCTCCATTGCCTGCTTCTTCTTTCGGTGTGAAACGGACGGCGGAGGTCTTAAGCCTCAGTCGGTTCGCGGGTGCGCCTGCCGCCAATCGGAGGGCCGCTCGAAGGTGCCGCGCCAGATCCCGCGCTTCTCGGCGCGGGCCTGGGATTCCGCCTCCTGGTAAGGATTGCCGGCCGCCCCGCCGAGATCGATGGCATAGCCCTGTCGCACCAAGGTTTCGCCGAGATCGGGCACGCCGTCGGCGCTGCACACGGCAACGATGCGGCCGTAGCGATCCTTGGCGCGCTCCTCACAATTCACGTTGCCGCCCTTCATCAACACCGTGAGCCGCGCCTTGGCGGCCCGGCCGCAGGCCCAGGACTTGCCGTTGGCCTCCTTGCAGGTCTGATGCAACTCAGGGGCGTCGATGCCGAAGATGCGGTACTCGGCGCCATTCGCGGCGCGGATAGTGTCGCCATCGACGGAGACAATGCGGGCGTCAGGTCCGAATGGCGGCGTCTCGACGGTGCAGTAGTGCTCGATCAGAAGCACGAGGGCGAGCACCAGCACAAGGGCGAGCACCCTGCCGATCTGGGTGGCGAGACGCCGGGAGGAACCGGCCCCGTCATCAGGCTGAGAGGCAGTGCGGCGCGCCATCAGCCCCCGTCAATGCGAAGCGCGATGATGGCAATCGCCTGCTGATAGACGCCGGCCGCGTTCCAGCCTTGGATGGCCGCGAAATTGCGTTGGCCCGGCTGATAGCCGGCGCCGGGCGCCCAGCCGTGACCCTTGAGGAAGTTCGCGGTGGAGGCGAGCGCGTCAGCCTTCGAATTGAGATTAACCCTGCCGTCACCATCGCCGTCGACGGCGTAAAGCAGGATGCTCTTCGGCAGAAACTGCGTGTGCCCGACCTCGCCATGCATAGCGCCGCGGGTCTGCGAGGAGAGCACACCGCGATCGATCAGGGTGAGCGCCGCATAAAGATGCCCGGTGAAATATTCCGAGCGGCGGCAGTCATAGGCAAGGGTCGCCACAGCCGATAGCGTGTTCTGATTGCCCATCACCGAGCCGAAGCCAGTCTCCATGCCCCAGATCGCAAGCAGCGGCCCCGGCGGCACGCCATAGCGCTTCTGGATCGACGCGAACAACCCGGCATTCGACCTCTTGAGGCTTTTGCCTCTGGCGGCGATGGTCGGGCCGCCGCGCTTTGCCATGAAGGCGTTGAGCGACAGCTTGAAACTCTTCTGGCCACGATCGGCTCTGATGGTTCTTACCGAATAGGTGGTGCCCATCAAGGCCGCGATGGCCTTGGGGCCGGCGCCATTCGCCTTGGCCTCGGCGGCGAAGGCCCGCTTCCACGCCTCGAACCCGGCGCTGTTGTTGCCGCAAGGCGCGGCCACTGCCGAGCCAGCTATCATGACGAGAACGCCCGCAGCCAAAGTCGCCCTAAACAAACGCTGGTACACCATCGCGGCCTTCCGATTTGCTAGGGCCAAGGGGAGGGCCCCGGACTGACGAGAGCGCTAGCTTAGCCAATTTCGCGCCGCGGAACAGCCTCGGCTCAGGGCACCTGGAGACGGCCGAAAGCGCTGAGAGTTCCTAGGCGCGGGAAGGCCCCTAACGTGCTGACGAGGCGATTCTACGGCGTCCCTTGCGACCCGTAATTGGTGCTGAGATAGGTGACAATCGCTGGCACGTTCGCGGGATCAATCGGCGCGCCATAGCGCTCGATCATCTTCGTCACCGTCCCCTCCCATTGCTTCTGGTCGAGGAACGGCGAGTTGATCTCGATGTAGTCGAGGCTATGGCAGATCTGGCAGTTCGCCGCGACCAGGTCACGACCCTGGCCCTCTTTCAGCACGATGTCCTGTTCGCCGGCCGCAGCCGGAGCGGCGATGAGCAGTGCCGCGAGCAGCATCAGCGCACGCATGGTCTCCTCCCTGTCACGCCGCATCGATCGAAATGGTCTGCACCGGGTTGTGGTGATAGCCGGCGGGATTGGGGATCGGCTCGCGCGGCTGGCTTTGACCCAAGCGATTGGTGGCCTTCACCATCACCACATGCCTTCCGGCGACCGGCACGAATTGATAGCTCCAGGGCCGGAACGAGAAGCGACCGAGATCCTCGCCAAGGGCGGCCGGCCGCCAGCTTTGTCCGCCATCCACTGAAACGTCTACGGTCTGCATACCGAAGCCTGCGTCCCAGGCGATACCCTTCACCTCGAGCGGCTTGCTGGCGGCGACGCTAGCGCCGTCCACGGGATTGGTGATCAACGAGTTGACCACCATCTCGGTGATCGGCGTATTGGTCTCCATCGCCTGAGAGGTAAAACGGTCGACCAGAGCGAACTTGCCCTTGGGCAGCCGGTAGGCGGGGTTCATCCAGAACCCTCCAAACGGCTCGCTGCGGACGTCAATCGTTGTGAGGAGCTTCACCCAGTACGTCCCGGTCCAGCCCGGCACCACCAGCCGCAACGGGTAGCCGTTCCAATGCGGCAGCACTTCGCCGTTCATGTCCCAGGCCAGTAGCGTGTTCTCGTCGAGGGCGCGCCAGATCGGGAGGCTCTTGACGAAGTCCGGGGTCTGACCAATCAGGGCGTGGTCGGCACCGTCGAAGCTGACCTCTAGTGCCTCCTTCTTGACGCCGGCCTTGTCCAGCACGTCCTTAAGCCGCACACCCTTCCAACGGGCATTGCCCATCGCCCCGTAGCCCCATTGGATGCCTGGGACATGGGGCTGCGCCAGCCCGCGGCGGTTGCCTGAGCACTGATTGACGGCCACGATCTCGACCTGCTCGAAGCCGTTTTTCAATTCGTCGAGGGTGTATTCGGCGGCGCTGGTCAAGGCGTCGCCCCCGACTGACAGCTTCCAGGTCGCGACATCGACCTCTGGAATCACGGCGAGGTGAAAGCGAACGAAGAAGGCATCGTTTGGGGTCAGCACGTCGTTGAAATATTTCAACGGCGTCTCGTAGTTCGGGGGCCGGTAGCTTAATTTGATCAGCGGCACCTTGCCGGGCAGTGCAACGAGCCGCGCGCTTGCCTCGGTCCCGGCCGAAACGCCAGGAGTGACCGGGCCATGGCCTCCGCCCAACTCGATCGCGGCAGGCCGAGATAAGAGCCCAAGGCCGCCGATCCGAACACGAGAGTGCCGTCCCGGGCACTCCGCAAGATTTGTCGTCTGCTCAGCACGGTCTGTTTCCTCTCTGCTTTGCCGCTTTTGCTTGTGTCACGGCCCCTGACACGAGCCCCCATGCGGCTTCACTCGCAAGGTCTGATCCCACGAGAGCCGATAGCGTAGTGAGGGTCAATGACACTTTCTTCTCCCCCCAATGACCGCGAAGGTGAAGAGCAAAGCCGCTGCGGCATCGTGGCCGGCTGCCGTCGTTGAGTTCCGCGGGGGCCCCTTGTAATCAGAGCCCCATGGGTACCACCGCTCAAACCGTCGCGTCGCGGGCCCTGGACAAGGCGACAATGCCTCCTTGGCGCCTCAGGCCCTTGCGCCTGTGGCTCGCGACCATCGCGCTCCTGATCGTGGCCATGGTTCTGGTCGGCGGCGCCACCCGCCTGACCGATTCAGGCCTCTCGATCACCGAATGGCAGCCGATCGTCGGCGTGGTGCCGCCGCTCTCCGATAGCGACTGGCAGGAGGCGTTCGCCGCCTATCAGCAGATTCCCGAATATCAGCACCTGAAGCGCGGCATGAGCCTCGATGAATTCAAGTCTATCTACTGGTGGGAGTGGGCCCACCGCTTCCTTGGCCGCTTCATCGGCGCCGTCTTCTTCGTGCCCTTTGTCGTGTTCTGGCTGTTGGGCTTCATCCCCAAGGCGCTCTTGCCACGGCTGCTCGGACTGTTCGCGCTTGGCGGCGTTCAAGGCGGAGTCGGCTGGTACATGGTGAAGAGCGGTCTCGTCGATCGCCTCGACGTCAGCCAATACCGGCTCGCGGCCCATCTCGGCATCGCCGTCATCATCCTCGGCTACACGCTGTGGCTCTTGTTCGGGCTCGGCCACGAGCAGAGGCGACGCGGGAGATTGAGCAGCGCCGCGCCCGCGTGGATCGCCGCCGGGGTCTTGGCCCTGATCTACCTGCAAATCCTTGCCGGCGCGCTGGTCGCCGGGCTCGACGCCGGCATTGGCTTCAACACTTGGCCGCTGATCAACGGCTCCTTTATCCCTAAGGGCCTCGGCGTCTTTACCCCATGGTACCTTAACCCGTTCGAGAACAGGCTCACGGTGCAGTTTGACCATCGCATGCTGGGCTATGCCGTGATCGCCGCCACGCTCGCTCAGGCAGGGTGGCTCGCCGTCAAGCGGGCGCCAGCGACGCTGATCGTAAGCGGCTTCGCGGTGGCCTGCTTCGCATTGCTGCAAGCGACGCTCGGCGTCTGGACCTTGCTGCTCGTGGTACCGATCCCCCTCGCGCTCGCGCACCAAGCCGGCGCCATGGTGTTGTTCGCCGCGGCGTTCTATCACCTCTGGCTGACGCTCGAGCCGCGCGCCTCAGCGCCAAGGATTCACACCGCGGCGAGTGCCTGATCAAGGTCGGCGATGATGTCGCCGACGTCCTCAAGGCCAATCGAGAGCCGCACCACATCCGGTCCAGCCCCGGCCTTGAGACGCTGCTCATCGGTGAGCTGGCGGTGGGTGGTGGAGGCGGGGTGGATGATCAGGCTGCGGGTATCGCCGATATTGGCGAGGTGGCTGAACAGCGTGACGTGGCTGACCAGCCTGACGCCGGCGTCGTACCCGCCCTTGAGGCCGAAGGTGAACACCGCGCCCGCACCCTTGGGGCAATAGCGTTCGGCGAGGGCGTGATAGGCGTTGTCGGGAAGACCGGCGTAATTCACCCAGTCCACCTTGTCGTGGCTCGCGAGCCACTCCGCTACGGCAAGCGCGTTGTCGCAATGGCGCTGCATCCGCAACGGCAGCGTCTCGATCCCCGTAAGGATGAGGAAGGCGTTGAACGGCGAGATCGCGGGCCCGAGATCGCGCAAGGAAAAGGCGCGGCAGGCGATGGCGAAGCCGAAATTACCGAAGGTCTCGGCAAAGGTGATGCCGTGATAGCTCGGCGACGGCTCGGACAGGGTGGGGTAGCGCCCGCTCTTCAGCCAATCGAAGGTGCCGCAATCGACAATGGCGCCGCCGATGGAATTGCCATGGCCGCCCATAAACTTGGTGAGCGAGTGGACGATGATGTCGGCGCCATAGTCGATCGGGCGCAGTAGATAGGGCGTAGCCAGCGTGTTGTCGACGATCAGCGGCACGCCGGCTTCCTTGGCGACCGCCGAGACGGCGGCAATGTCGGTGATGATACCGCCGGGATTGGCGATCGACTCGATGAAGATCGCCTTGGTCTTCGGGCTCAACTCAGTGCGAAAACTGTCGGGGTCGAAGGTGTTGGCAAAGCGTGCGGTCCAGCCGAATTTCTTGAATGACTGGGTGAACTGATTGATGGACCCGCCATAGAGCTGGCGCGCGGCGATGAATTCGTCGCCAGGCTCGAGCAAGGCGTGAAAGGCAAGCGCCTGCGCCGCGTGGCCCGAAGCCACCGCCAGAGCCGCGGTGCCGCCCTCTAGCGCTGCGATGCGCTCCTCGAGCACGGCTTCCGTCGGGTTCGTGATGCGCGAATAGATGTTGCCGAAGGCCTCGAGATTGAACAGCGCCGCCGCATGGTCGGTGCTCTCGAACACGAAGGAGGTCGTCTGGTAGATCGGCGTCACGCGCGCGCCGGTGACCGGATCGGGGTGGGCGCCGGCATGAATGGCCAAGGTGTTGAAACCGGGTTTGTGTTCGGCTGTCATCAAGCTCAACTCCGTACTCTTCCGTCGGGAGCGGGACTATAGCCGCGCACGGAAGTCGCGCGAACCAAAATGGTTGCGCTCAATCGCTGTTATTGATGGTGATGATCTCGAAGCGCGCCGGGATGCCGGCACCTTCATCGCCAAAGTCTTCGAGCCAGATATTTCGGCTCCCATCGCCGACCATCGCGCCCTGATAATTTTTGAAATAGGCCTCGGGATCTTGCTTCAGGACGTTGGCCTTCAGCTCCGGACCGATGATCGTCGCGTAATGCTTGAGGAACCACGCCTTGGTGCGGATGATCTCCATGGTCTTGCCGAAATAGCTCACTGGCAGGTGCAGGTGGTCAGCCAACCAGCGTTTGTCGTCGTTCCGGATGGCGTCCTGAAAGGCGGCAATGAAAAGCGAGGTCGGATTGACCGGGTCGGCCAGAGCATGCCGCGGCATCGGCGTCAGCAGCACGATGAGCGAGAGCGCCGCGCCCAACCAGTTCAACACCGCTCAACCTCGCTGCTTCATGGTGCCGCCCTTGCCGAACAGAAGCGGCTTGCGGTTGTCGATCAGACGGCGGTTGACGCCCATCCATCCGATTTCGCCGGAGAGCCGTCCATACTCGATCTTGGGGCAACGGTTCATGACCACCTGCAACCCGGCATCCTCGGCGATCCTCGCCGCCTCGTCATTGCGCACCCCGAGTTGCATCCACAGCACCTTGGCGCCGATGGCGATCGCCTCGCGCGCGACTTGCGGTGCCGCGTCGGGCGTCCGGAACATGTCGACGACGTCGACCGGCTCCTCGATGTCGGCCAAAGACGCGTAGATCCTCTGTCCAAGAATCGTCTTGCCGGCGTGACGCGGATTGACCGGGATCACGCGATAGCCCTTGGTCAGGAGATATTTCATAGCGAAATAGCTCGGCCGCGACTCGTTTGGGCTCGCGCCGACAAAGGCGAAGATGCGGGAATTCGCGAGGATTCCCTTGATATAGGCGTGGCTATAGGTGTCGTGGTTCATGCGTAGGCCCCGCGAGCCAGGTCATGCTCCGATCTGAAGGGGACGATATATGCGCATCGCACCGTGCCACGCTCGGGGGGGCTAACGCGAAAATTCACTTCGGCCAGCGAGGATCCCTCTTCTCGAGGAAGGCGCCAATGCCTTCCTCGGCTTCGGCATGAAGCATGTTCTCGACCATGACCGTGGTGGCGTAGGCATAAGCCTGCTCCAGAGGCATCTCCAGCTGGCGGTAGAAGGCTTCTTTGCCGATCTTGAGCGTGGTCTTTGGCTTCGTTGCGATCCGGCGGCCGAGCTCGACGGCCTCGTTGACGGTCTCATCAGGCTTGACCACGCGATTGACGAGACCGAGTTCCTTGGCGTCGTTCGCGCCCACCATGTCGCCGAGGAGCAGCATTTCCATAGCGGCCTTGCGTGAGAGATTGCGGCTAAGCGCAACCATCGGTGTGGAGCAAAACAGGCCGATATTGACCCCCGGCGTCGCGAAGCGCGCATCGGAACTCGCCACGGCAAGATCGCAAGCGGCGACCAGCTGGCATCCGGCTGCGGTGGCGATGCCATTCACCGCGGCGATGACCGGCTTCGGCGAATGCACGATCGCCAGCATCAGTTTGGAGCAGGCTTCCATGATCTTGGCGAAATAGGCGCGGCCGCGATCGCGATCGTTTCGGTGGGTCGTCAGCTCCTTGAGGTCATGGCCGGAAGAGAAGGCTGAGCCCGCGCCGGTGATGACGATGGCGCGAACGGCGTCATCGCGGCCGATGGCTTCGATCGCGTTATGCAGCGCTGCAATCAGATCTTCGGAGAGCGAGTTGCGCGCTTCGGGCCGATCGAGCGTCAGCACGGCAACGGCGCCACGGTCCTCGCGCCGAAGCGGGCCCGCCCGGTCGTCGCGCGGCGGCAGAACCTCTGTTGCTCGAACTTGCGTCACCGCTTCACTCCAAATGAAGCTTCTGCCTGAAATCTCACGTCGGTGCAATCGAGCGGGGTGCTCCCGGTCATAGACGAAAGAACGATGCTAGGTATCATAATACCACATAGGTAATGGTCAGAACTTGCTCAATTTTTCCCGATCTGACTTGACGCTATCAAGCCGAGCCGTTAGAAGCCGCCAACCCGGTCGGGAGAGCCTTACGCCATGAAGACCTTTTCAGCGACGCCCAAGGACATCGAGAAGTCCTGGATCCTCATCGACGCCGACGGCCTTGTCGTTGGCCGGCTCGCGGCGCTGATCGCCATGCGCCTCAGAGGCAAGCACAAGGCGAGCTTCACGCCCCATATGGATTGCGGCGACAATATCATCGTCATCAACGCCGAGAAGGTGGTTCTGTCCGGCAACAAGCGCGCCGACAAGGTCTATCATTGGCACACGGGCTATCCCGGCGGCATCAAGGAGCGGACTGCCGCCAAGATCCTCGACGGCAAGCATCCGGAGCGAGTGCTCCAAAAAGCCGTGGAGCGGATGTTGCCGCGTGGGCCTCTCGGGCGCCAGCAGCTGCGGAACCTCCGCATCTATAATGGTGCTGCGCATCCCCACGAGGCGCAAAGCCCGACCAAGATCGACGTCGCCGCCCTCAACAGCAAGAATGCAAGGAGCGCTTGAAGCCAT
>Ga0307428_1000871_pt1 | contig 16813 bp, 13 predicted proteins | sample SalMarWE160240MG_FD_202161 | JGI IMG/M metagenome (GOLD analysis project Ga0307428, IMG submission 202161) | Salt marsh sediment microbial communities from the Plum Island Ecosystem LTER, Massachusetts, United States - WE1603-240 | ecosystem: Environmental > Aquatic > Marine > Intertidal zone >...
TGCGGACTGCCGCGCTCGGCCGGCCACGAGCGCGGCGCCGAGGCGGTGCGGCGCGCCGTGCGGGGCGCGGCCCAGCTCGGGGTTCGCTACCTCACCCTTTACGGCTTTTCGTCGGAGAACTGGAAGCGGCCGGCGGCGGAGATCGGCGATCTGATGAGCCTGCTGCGATTCTATCTGCGCAGCGAGATTTCCAACCTGCACCGCGAGGGCGTCCGCATCAAGGTCATCGGCGATCGCGCGCGCCTGGCCCCGGACATCGTCGCGCTGATCGAGGAGGCCGAGCGGCTGACCGGGGCGAACGCCGGGCTGACGCTGATCATGGCGCTCAGCTACGGCAGCCGCAGCGAGATCGCCGGCGCCGCCCGCGAGCTTGCCCGGGACGTCGCGGCCGGCCGGCTGGCGCCGGCCGACATCGACGAGGCCGCCTTCGCGCGCCACCTGGGGACCGCCGGGATTCCCGATCCCGATCTCCTGATCCGCACCAGCGGCGAACAGCGCCTGAGCAACTTCCTGCTCTGGCAGTCGGCCTATTCGGAGTTGATCTTCGTCGACACGCTATGGCCCGACTTCGACAAGGGAGACTTGGAGCGCGCCATCGCGGAGTTTCACGGCCGGGAACGACGGTATGGCGCCGCCGGCGCCTGAGGTGAGCCGCGGCCGGTTCGGGCTTCGCCTGCTCTCCGCCGTTGCCATCGCCGTTCCCGCATTCGCGGCGATCCATTTCGGGTTCCCTTTCTTCGATCTGTTGGTGGCCACCGCCGGGGCGGTGATGGCGTGGGAATGGGTCTCCATGTGCCGGCAGGGACGGTTCGACCCGGTTGCCGGCTGGCCGCTGGTTTTCGGGACCTTGGCCGTGGTCGCGCTGGGCGCGATGGGCGAACACGTGCTGGCGCTGATCGCGGTGGCCTTCAGCGCGCTGCTGGCCTATGGTATGGCTCTGAGCAGCAGGCGCGAGAACGCGGGACTGATCGGACTTGGCGCCATCTATGTCACGCTGCCGTGCATGGCCATCTCCTGGCTGCGCTATGAACCGGACAGCGGTCGCGAGATCGTGATCTGGATCGTCGCGACCGTGGTGGCGACGGACATCGGGGCCTATATAGTCGGCCGGGCCGTCGGCGGCCCGCGGCTGGCGCCGAGGATCAGTCCCAAGAAGACTTGGGCCGGGCTGATCGGCGGCATCGCCTGCGCGGCGATGATGGGGGTTGCGGCGGCGCTGCTTCTAGGCCTGCCGCAGATCGTGCGGCTCGGCGGCATCAGCGCCGCCTTGGCCGTTGTCGCCCAAGGGGGCGATTTGCTGGAGTCGGCCGCCAAGCGGCATTTCGGGGTGAAGGACATGGGTTCGATCATCCCCGGCCATGGCGGCGTGTTCGACCGGGTCGATGGGCTGATCGCGGCGGTGGTCGCGATCTGGGCGGTGGATCTGGCATGGGGAGGGGACGGCCTGCCATGGCGATGACGTTGAAACAGCCGCGACGAGAGCCGCGGAGCGTGACCATCCTTGGCTCCACGGGCTCTGTCGGCTGCAATACCATCGACCTTATCGAGCGCCATCCGGAGGCCTATCGGGTCGAAGCGCTGACGGCCAACCGCAACGTCGAGCTGCTCGCCGAACAGGCGCGCAGGTTGCGCCCGCGCCTGGCCGCGGTCGCCGACCCCGAGCTCTATCGGCCGCTCAAGCAGGCGCTCGACGGCTCGGGCGTAGAGGCGGCGGCGGGGCCCCAGGCGGTGGTCGAGGCCGCCTCATTGCCGGCGGAATGGGTCATGGCCGGCATCGTCGGCGCCGCCGGGCTGGCGGCAACGCTGGCGAGCATTCGGCGCGGCGCGGTGGTCGGACTGGCCAACAAGGAATGCCTGGTCTGCGCCGGTGAACTGGTGATGGCCGAGATCGCCCGCAGCGGCGCCACCCTGTTGCCCGTCGATTCCGAGCACAGCGCCATCTTCCAGGTCTTCAATTTCGAGCAGATCGACCGGATCGAGCGCATCATTCTGACCGCCTCGGGCGGTCCGTTCCGCCGCCTCGAAATCTCGGAGATGGCGGACGTGACGCCGAGCCAGGCCGTGGCCCATCCCAACTGGGACATGGGCGCGAAGATATCGGTGGATTCCGCGACCATGATGAACAAGGGCCTCGAGGTTATCGAGGCGAGCCACCTGTTTCCGCTGCCGGAGGACCGCATCGAGATCGTGGTTCACCCGCAGTCGGTGGTCCACAGCATGGTCGAGTACGTCGACGGCTCGATCCTGGCCCAGCTCGGCACGCCCGACATGCGCACGCCGATCGCCTATGCGCTCGGCTGGCCCGACCGCATGCCGGCGCCGAGCCAGCGGCTCGACTTCGCCAGCCTCGGCCCGCTCACCTTCGAAGCCCCGGATTTTCAGCGTTTTCCGGCCCTGCGGCTGGCCCGGCAAGCCTTGCAAAGGGGGGGCAGCGCCCCTACAATTCTGAATGCCGCGAACGAGGTCGCGGTGTACGGGTTCCTAAGTGATAGGACATCGTTCCTGGATATCGCCCGCATCGTCGAAAGCACCCTGGAAGCCGTACCGCACTCCCCCATCAACAGTATCGACGATGTCCGTCTCGTAGATGCCGATGCGCGCCGCGTCGCCACGGAAATCCTGGAGATCCGGTCCAAGAAGGGCTGAACAAGAGAGGCAGGTAGGCTAAATGGAAATTCTCGCCGGTTTCGGGCAAAGCATTCTCGCATTCCTGTTCCTGCTGACCGTTCTCGTCTTCGTGCACGAGATGGGTCATTTCCTGGTGGCGCGCCGTAACGACGTCCGCGTCGAGGTGTTCTCGATCGGCTTCGGGCCCGAGATCTTTGGCTGGACCGACCGCAAGGGGACACGCTGGAAGTTCAGCTGGATACCGCTTGGCGGCTACGTCAAGATGTTCGGCGACTCGGACGTCGCCAGCTTCGGCGAGGCCGATGCCGAAGGCATGACGGAGGAGGAGCGCGCCCGCTCCTTTCACGAGAAGCGGCTGGGGCAGCGCGCCGCCATCGTCTTTGCCGGCCCCGCCATAAACTACATTTTTGCGGTCATCGTCTGGGCGCTGCTGTTCGCCATCGTCGGCGAGACTTTCACCCCGGCGGAGATCAGCGCGGTGCAGCCGGAGAGCGCGGCCGAGAGGGCCGGGCTGAAAGCCGGCGACATGATCGTCGGCGTCGACGGGCGCGAGATCCAACGCTTCGAGGACGTCCAGCAGATCGTCCGCATCAACCCGGAGACGCCGCTCGAGATCGTCGTGCTGCGCGACGGACGGCGCGTCTCGGTCACCGCGGTTCCCGAGGTCCGAGACATCACCGACGGGTTCGGCAATGTCCATCGCGTGGGCCTCTTGGGCGTCAACCATTACCTCCCTCCGATCGTCGGCAGCGTCGCCCCGGGCAGCGCCGCGGCCAAAGCCGGCTTGCGACCGGGCGACGAGGTGCTGGGGGTGGACGGCAAGGAGGTCACGCGCTTCGGCGAGCTCCGAGACGCGGTCCTGGGGAAGCCGGGCGAAACCGTCGCCATCGAGATCCGGCGCGACGGCGTCGTCCAGATCCTGCACGCCACCCTGAGTTCGGTAGACGCCGTCAATCCTGACGGCGGCGGGCTGCAGACGGTCGGCGTGCTGGGCGTCGATCCGATGGGCGGCGATCGAAATCGTTACGGCGTCCTGGGCGCCACCGTGCGGGCCGTCAACGAGACCGTCGTGGTCACGGGCGCGACCTTCAAGGCGATCGGGCAGATGTTCGCTGGCACCCGCACCACGGAGGAGCTGGGCGGGCCCATCAAGATCGCCCAGATGTCCGGCCAGATGGCCCAGGGCGGCATTTATTCCTTTTTCTGGTTCATGGCCTTCATTTCTCTAAACCTTTGCATTATCAACCTCTTTCCCGTTCCGGTGCTCGACGGCGGCCATCTGCTTTACTATGCCATCGAGGGATTGCGTGGAAAGCCACTGGGGCAGCGGGCCCAGGAATATGGTTTCCGCATAGGACTGGCTCTGGTATTAAGCCTCATGGTTTTCGTCACCTGGAACGATCTGGTGAACCTGAGAGTCTTTGAATTCTTCAAGAGCCTCGTGTTCTGATCGTTTCGGCACGCCGGGGGAGGGGGAGTGTTTCGCGCAACGGTACTGGGGTTGCTGGCCCTGGCCGTCCTGACCTGTGTGCCCTACGGCACGCCGGCGCGGGCGCAATCCACCTCTGGTAAGAGCCAGGCTCAGGCGGACCAGGACATCATCATTCGCGGCATTCGTATCGAGGGCACCAACCGGATCGAACGGGAGACGGTGAGCTCCTATCTGTTGCTGAAGCCCGGCGACAAGTTCAGCGACGAGCGCCTGGACAGATCGCTGAAGAGCCTCTTCGCCACCGGCCTCTTCGCCGACGTGACGTTGCGGCGCGAGGGCGACGTCCTGGTCGTCCGCGTCGTCGAGAACCCCATCATCAACCGGCTGGCCTTCGAGGGAAACAAGAAGATCACCGACGAGAATTTGCGCGCCGAGGTCCAGCTGCGGCCGCGGGTCGTCTATACGCGCACCAAGGTGCAGACCGACACCAAGCGTATCCTTGATCTCTACCGGCTGAGCGGTCGCTTCGCCGCCACCGTCGAGCCCAAGGTCATTCCGCTGGAGCAGAACCGGGTCGACCTCGTCTTCGAGATCAACGAGGGGGAGGTGACCGGCGTGCGGCGCATCGCCTTCATTGGCAATCGCCGCTTCACCGACTCGAAGCTGCGCGAAGTGATCCGAACCACCGAAAGCGTGTGGTGGCGGTTCCTGACCACCGAGGACACTTACGATCCGGACCGCCTCACCTTCGACCAGGAACTGCTGCGACGGTTTTATCTCTCGCGGGGTTATGCCGATTTCCGCAATGTCTCCGTGGTCGCCGAGCTGACCCCGGACCGCGAGGACTTCTTCATCACCTTCACCCTCGAGGAAGGCGAGCGCTACAAGTTCGGCACGGTCGACGTCACCACCGGGCTCGCGAATATCGACACCGAGGCGCTGAGGTCGGTCGTCACCACGGAGGAGGGCGATTGGTACAACGGCGACGAGGTGGAGAAATCGATCACCAACCTGACCGACGAGCTCGGCACCTTGGGCTATGCCTTCGTCGAGGTGCGGCCGCGGATCGAGCGCGACCGCGACGCCTTGACCGTGGCGATCGACTACAACATCCAGGAGGGGCCGAAGGTTTTCGTCGAGCGCATCAACATCATCGGCAACACCCGCAGCCGGGACGAGGTGATCCGGCGTGAAATGCGTCTGGCCGAAGGCGATGCCTTCAACACCGCCAAGATACGCGAGTCCCGCAGGCGCATCCGCCGGCTCGACTATTTCGAGGAGGTCGAGATCACCAACGGCCCCGGGTCGGCGCCGGACCAAACCATTGTCACGGTGGAGGTGAAGGAGAAGTCCACCGGCGAGCTTTCGGCCGGCGCCGGGTTCTCGTCGAGCGACGGCGCCATCGGTACGGTCGGCCTGCGCGAGCGGAACTTCCTCGGCCGCGGCCTGGACGTCTCCGCCAGCTTCGCGATCTCCCAGCGAACCCAGGCGATCGACCTGAAATATACCGAGCCCTATTTCCTCGATCGCAACCTTTCTGCCGGCTTCGACGTCTTTCGCACCGATCGGGACTTCGAGGACGAGGGCGGTTTTGACCAGCAGACGACGGGCTTCCGCCTGCGCAGCGGCTATGAGATCACCGACGATCTGTCCCAGAGCTGGAGCTATACGCTGAGCCGGAACAGGCTCGAAAACATCGATGCCAGCGCCTCGATCTTCGTCAGGGCGGCGGAAGGCACGACCGTGACCTCGGCCATCGGCCAGACCCTGCTCTTGGATCGAACCAACGATCGGCTCGATCCGACCGAAGGCTATATCGCCAAGCTCGGGGTGGATGTCGCGGGACTTGGCGGCACCGAGCGGTACGTGCGTCCCGAGGTTTCGGGTGCCTATTACATTCCCATCGTCGAGGACTGGGTTGCGAGCGTCTCGGGCAAGGCGGGGATCATTCGCGGCATTGGCAAGGACGTCAATATCTCCGACCGCTTCTTCGTCGGCCAGGAAGAGATCCGCGGCTTCCAGGTCGGCGGCATTGGCCCGCGGGATTCGGTGAGCGACGACGCGTTGGGAGCGAACAACTTCTATGCCGCTTCGGTCGAGTTGAGCTTTCCCCTCGGGCTGCCCAAGGAACTCGGCATCAAGGGTCGGGTCTTTACCGACTTCGGCAGCGCCTTTGGCCTTGACGATTCCAGCTCTCGGATACTAGATGAGGCGAGCCCGCGCGTGTCCGCAGGGGTCGGTGTTTCCTGGGATTCGCCGTTTGGGCCGGTGCGCGTGGATGTGGGTTTCCCCCTTGTCAAAGAGGATTTCGACAAGGAGGAACTCTTCCGATTCAGCTTTGGTACGAGATTCTGATCGAGATGAGACTTCGTTTGTATCCGGCGCTGGCTGCATTGCTGGCGTGCTTGCAATTTGCGACCTTCACGCCCGCCAATGCCGAGAGTCCGCAGAAGATCGCCGTGGTCGACCTTGACGTGATCATGCGCGACTCGTCGGCGGCCAAAGGGATCCAAGAGCAGATGAAGGGGCATCTCGAATCGTTCCGCAAGGCGGTCAAGGAACAGGAGGACAAGTTCCGGGCGGAGCGCGAGGATTTGGTCAAGCAGCGCAACGTGCTGGCCGCGGACGCCTTCAACAAGAAGCAGCGCGACCTGGAGCAGAAAGCGACCGATACCGAGCTCGAGTTTCGGCGCCGCGAGCAAAGGATACGCCAGGCCGGCGGCAACGCGCAGCAGGAGTTGCAGAAGGTGCTGCTGGCGGTCGTCGCGGACGTGGCCAAGAAGGAGGGCGTCGCCATCGTCATGCCGAAGGGCGCCTTGCTGTATTCCGGCGACACCAAGGACATCACCGACTCGGCGTTGAAGCAGCTCAACAGCAAGCTGCCGGCGGTCAAGGTCACCCTGTCGAAATAGCCGTGGCCGCGGACCGCGCCAGCGGAGCGGCCTGACGACGCGCGCCCGCTGGCGCTTGGGCCCTGCGGCCGGACCATCAGAACCGTTGCTAATTGGTACAGGCTGGGGCACAAGTTAGGGGTCCGTCGGCACGGAAGATCATGCCGATCGCCGTACGGGGCGCTTGCCGGGCCCCTCGGCGTTTCGCATTCCGTCAGCGCCGGCAAACGGGCGGAAGGGCGGCGGCAGGCATGCGAGGCGCATCGGAACAGGGCCAGGATACCATGGACACGCGCGTGCCGGAGGCGGTCCCGAGCGAGATCGACATCGGCAGGATCATGGCGTTGATCCCCCATCGCTACCCGTTCCTGCTGATTGACCGGATCGTCGAGATGGTGCCCGAGGTCCGCTGTACCGGGATCAAGAACGTGACCTTCAACGAGCCCCATTTCGTCGGTCATTTCCCTGGTCGGCCGGTGATGCCGGGGGTGCTGATCATCGAGGCCCTGGCCCAGACGGCGGCGGTGCTGGCAATCCATTCCACGGGTCCCGAGGCCGCCGGCAAGCTGATCTATATCGTCTCCATCGAGTCCTGCCGCTTCCGCCGACCCGTGGTGCCGGGCGACCGGCTCGAGCTGCAGGTCAGCCGGCACCATCGCCGGGGCGACGTCTGGAAGTTCAAGGGCCGCGCCGTCGTCGACGGCACGGCGGTCGCGGATGCGGTCTATTCGGCGATACTCATGGACGACGAATGAATGGCCGCCATCCATCCCACAGCGATCGTCGAGGAAGGCGCCCAACTCGGCGAAGACGTTAGCATCGGCGCCTATTGCTGCGTCGGCCCGGAGGTGGTGCTGGGCGACCGCGTCCTGCTTCACACACACGTCGTCGTGGCCGGCCGCACGCACATCGGCGAAGACACCACCATCTATCCTTTCGCCTCGGTCGGCCACCCGCCGCAGGACCTGAAGTATGCGGGCGAGCCGTCGCGCCTGGAGATCGGCCGCCACAACGTCATCCGCGAATACGTGACCATCAACCCGGGCACCAAGGGCGGCGGCATGGTGACCCAGGTCGGCGACAACGGCCTGTTCATGGTCGGCGCCCACATCGCCCACGACTGCCGCATCGGCAACAACGTGATCATGGCCAACAACGCGACGCTGGCCGGCCACGTCGAGGTCGGGGACTTCGCCATCATCGGCGGCCTCGCGGCAGTGCACCAGTTCGTCCGCATCGGCCGCCACGCCATGATCGGAGGGCTCTCGGGGGTCGAGAACGACGTCATCCCCTACGGCTCGGTGGTCGGCGACCGGGCGCGGCTCAGCGGCCTCAACGTCGTCGGCCTGAAGCGGCGCGACTTCACGCGCGAGGTGGTGCACGCGCTCCGCACCGCCTACCGGCTGCTGTTCGCGGAAGAAGGCACCATGGCCGAGCGCGTCGAAGACGTGGCCTCGATGTTCGCCGACAACGAGCCGGTGATGGACATCGTCTCCTTCATCCAGACCGATTCGTCGCGCGGCCTGTGCCAGCCGCGGCTCGACCGTGGCGCCTAAGCTTGGAGTGATTGCCGGCGCGGGACCGCTGCCCGGGCGGGTGATCGCCGCCTGTCGGGCGGCGGGGCGGCCGTTCTTCGTGCTCTGCCTCGAGGGGTTCACCGACGAGAAGGTCGTGGGCGACGCGCCACACGCCTGGATCCGCCTCGGCGCCGGCGGCAAGGGGCTCGAGCTGTTGCGCCGGGCCGGGGCCGAGGAACTGGTGCTGATCGGCCCGGTTCGGCGGCCGACGCTGGCCGCGCTCAGGCCCGATGCATACACGGCCAGGAAGGTGGCGCAGATCGGCTTCGCCGCCCTCGGCGACGACGGCATCCTCAAGGCCATCGACAACGGGCTCGAGGCCGAAGGATTCCGGGTCGTCGGCGTCGACAGCATCCTCGACGACCTGATCGCGCCGGAGGGCGTCTATACCAAGCGCGCGCCTGATGCTGTGGCGCGGACCGACATCGAGCGGGGCGTCGCCATTGCCCGCGGCATCGGCGCCCTGGACGTCGGCCAGGCCGCGGTGGTCCAGCAGGGCGTGGTCCTCGGCGTCGAGGCGGCCGAGGGCACCGACGCGCTCCTGGCCCGTTGCGGCGCGCTGCGGCTGGAAGGGCCGGGCGGCGTCCTCGTCAAGGTGCGGAAGCCCAACCAGCAACGCCGCATCGACCTGCCGACGATCGGCACCCGGACGATCGAGAACGCCGCCGCGGCCGGGCTCGCCGGCGTCGCCGTCCAGGCCGGCGCGGTGCTGGTGGTCGATCGCGATCTCGTGGTCGAGGCGGCCGACCGGACGCGTCTGTTCATCGTCGGCGTTCCGGTCGCGGAGAATGGCGCCGCGTGAGCCGCGAGCGCACCCAAGGGCGAGGGCCGTTGATCTTTCTGGCGGCGGGCGAGCCCTCGGGAGATCTCCTGGGGGCGCGGCTGATGGCGGGGCTCAAGGCGCTCGCCGGCGGCCAGGTCAGGTTCGCCGGAGTCGGCGGCGAGGCCATGGCGCGGGAGGGGCTCGTGAGCCTCTTTCCCATGGCCGATCTCACGGTCATGGGCTTCGTCGAGGTGGTGCCGCGGCTGCCCGTCCTGCTGCGCCGCATCCGGGAGACGGTGCGGACGATCCTGGCTGTGAGGCCGGCCGCGGTGGTGACCATCGATTCCCCCGGGTTCTCCTTTCGCGTGGCCAAGCGGGTGGCCGGCCGCGGCATCCCGCTGATCCACTTCGTCGCCCCCTCGGTCTGGGCCTATGCCCCGGGCCGGGCCCGGAGGGTCGCCCGTTTCCTGGACCACATCCTGGCCCTGCTGCCGTTCGAGCCGCCCTATTTCGAGGCCGAGGGGCTGGCCTGCACTTGTGTCGGGCACCCGGTGGTGGAATACGGCGCCGAGGCCGGCGACGGGGCCGGATTTCGCCGCCGTCACGAGATCCCGGCCGATTGCCCGCTGATCGCCGTACTGCCCGGAAGCCGCCCCAGCGAGACCACGCGGCTGTTGCCGATCTTCGCCGAGACGCTGGGGCTGTTGGCGGACCGCTTCCCGGACTTGCGCGCGGTGGCGCCGACGGTGCCGACGGTGGCCGACGCGGTCGCGGCCGCCGCCTCGGCCTGGCCGGTGCCGGCGCTGGTAACGACGGCGGCGGAGAAATACGACGCCTTCGCCGCCAGCGACGTGGCGCTCGCCGCCTCGGGCACCGTCTCGGTCGAGTTGGCCGTGGCCGGCGTGCCCCATGTCGTGGCTTACAGGCTGGGCCCCTTGACCTCGATGGTCGCCCGCCGGCTCCGGCGCACCGAATTCGTCAGCATCGTCAATCTGGTGATGGGGCGCGAGGTCGTGCGGGAGTTGCTGCTGGAGAACTGTCGATCGGATATGCTTGCCGCGGAAGCGGGCCGCCTGCTGGCGGATCCGGCCGCGGCCGAGTCGCAGCGGCGGGCGCTGGCGGCGGCGGTCGACGGATTGAGGACCGACGGGGAGGCGCCGAGCCTGCGCGCGGCCCGGGTGGTCCTCGACATCATAGCCGAGGCAAGCGCAACGGAGGAGCATGATGGCGGAAACGGCGGAAGCGGTTGAAATGACCAGTGGGATCAAGGGACGCCTGTTGCACACCATGATCCGGGTCCGCGACCTGGACCGGTCCCTCGACTTCTATTGCCGGCTTTTGGGCATGAAGCTCCTGCGGAAGAAGGACTATCCCGGCGGCGAGTTCACCCTGGCCTTCGTTGGATATGGCGACGAGGCGTCGAACACGGTGATCGAGCTGACCCACAACTGGGGCCAGGAGGCGCCTTATGAGCTGGGCTCGGGCTTCGGCCACCTGGCGGTCGGCGTGGCCGACATCTACGGCGCCTGCGACAAGCTCGCGGCGGCGGGCGTGCCGATCCCGCGGCCGGCGGGGCCGATGAAGCACGGCGGTGCCGTCATCGCCTTTATCGAGGACCCGGACGGCTACAAGATCGAGCTGATCGAGCGCAGCTAGTGCGCTATCCGGTCAGCTGCGCTGGTCCAGGGGAACGTAAGGGCGGCTGGGAGCGCCGGTGTAGAGCTGCCGCGGCCGGCCGATCTTCTGGGTCGGGTCCTCGATCATCTCGTTCCACTGGGCGACCCAGCCGACGGTGCGCGCGAGCGCGAACAGCACGGTGAACATGGAGGTCGGGAAGCCCATCGCCTGCAGGATGATGCCCGAGTAGAAATCGACGTTCGGGAACAGCTTCTTCTGGACGAAGTAGTCGTCCTCGAGAGCGATGTGCTCGAGCTCCATGGCCAGCTCCAAGAGCGGCTCGTTCTTGACCCCGAGCTCGTCGAACACCGCGTGCGCCGACTTGCGCAGCACCCCCGCCCGCGGGTCGTAGTGCTTGTAGACCCGGTGGCCGAAGCCCATGAGCCGGAACGGGTCGTCCTTGTCCTTGGCCCGCTTGATGAACTCCGGGATCCGCTTCTTGCTGCCGATGTGCTGCAGCATGTTGAGCACCGCCTCGTTGGCGCCGCCGTGGGCGGGACCCCACAGCGAGGCGATGCCGGCGGCGATGCAGGCAAAGGGGTTGGCGGCCGACGAGCCGGCGAGCCGGACCGTCGAGGTCGAGGCGTTCTGCTCGTGATCGGCGTGCAGGATCAGGATCCTGTCCATGGCGTGCGCCAGCACGGGGCTGATATTGTAGTCCTCGGCCGGCACGGCAAAGGTCATGTGCAGGAAATTCTCGGCGTAGCTCAGATCGTTGCGCGGGTATATGAACGGCTGCCCGATCGAGTACTTGAAGGCCATGGCCGCAATCGTCGGCATCTTGGCGATCAGGCGGTAGGAGGCGACCATGCGCTGGTGCGGGTCCGAGATGTCGGTGCTGTCGTGATAGAACGCCGACAGCGCGCCGACGACGCCGACCATGACCGCCATCGGGTGGGCGTCGCGCCGGAAGCCCCGGTAGAAGTTCATCAGCTGCTCGTGCACCATCGAATGGTAGGTGATGTCGTGCACGAACTTGGCCTTCTTGTCGGGGTTGGGAAGCTCGCCGAAGAGCAGCAGGTAGCAGACCTCCATGAAGTCGCTGTGCTCGGCCAGGTCCTCGATGGAATAGCCGCGATGCAGCAGCACGCCGGCCTCGCCGTCGATGAAGGTGATCTTGGACTCGCAGCTGGCCGTGGTGGTGTAGCCGGGATCGTAGGTGAAGAACCCGGCCTCGCCGTAAAGCCCGCGGACGTCGATGACCCGCGGCCCTTCGCTGCCGTGGAGCACGGGGAACTCGAAGGAGCGGCCGGTGGCGTTGTCGGTCAGAGTGACGGTGTCACTTACTGCCGTGGTCTTGGCTGTCGAACTCTGCCGGCTCATGCGCAACACCTCTCAACTCATTGTCCGAGCGGCGTCGGAGACGCGCCGGAGGCCGCGGCACCATAATGCGGCGGCACAAGTTTCGCAATCGACCCCGCCGCCGGCCCCGGGGCCTATGCGGCGACGTCCGAAACCCTTCCCAGCGTTTCCTCTCGGCCGAGCACCTGCATGACCTCGAAGATGCTCGGTGAGGCGGTGCGGCCCGTCAGCGCCGCCCTGAGGGGTTGCGCCACTTGGCCGAGCTTGACCTCCTCCGCCTCGGCGAACTCCCGGAGCGTGGCCTCCAGGACCGGGCCCGTCCAATCGGCCAGCGCCGCCAGCAGCGGGGCCGCCCGGCCCAGGCGCTTGCGCCCTTCCTGGTCGAGCAGTTTGGCTGCCTTCTCGTCGATGTCCAGGGGGCGTTCGGCGACGTAAAATACCGCAGCCTCGGCCAGCTCGACAACCGTATTCGCCCGCTCCGCCAGGCCCGGCAGGCCTTCTGTCAGCCGCCGTCGGGCCGCCGCGTCGAGCGGCGCGCCCCGGCGCTGCTCCAGGCGCGGCGCCGCCAAATCCAGCAATCGCCCGGCGTCAGCCTGGCGCAGGTAGTGGCCGTTCAGGCTCATCAGCCGCTCCATGTCGAAGCGGGCCGCCGCCTTGTTGACGGCGGGCAGGTCGAACCACTCTGAGGCTTGCTCGCGGCTGATGATCTCGTCGTCGCCATGGCTCCAGCCGAGGCGCAGCAGGTAGTTGCACATGGCCTCGGGGAGGACGCCCATCTCTCGGTAGGCCTCGACCCCGAGCGCCCCGTGGCGCTTCGACAGACGCTTACCGTCGGGCCCGTGGATCAGCGGGATATGGGCGAAGATCGGTGGCTCCCAGCCGAGCGCCAGGAACAGCTGCTTCTGGCGAAAGGCGTTGGTCAGGTGGTCGTCGCCGCGGATGACATGGGTTACCTCCATGTCGTGGTCGTCGACCACCACCGAGAGCATGTAGGTGGGCGTGCCGTCGGCCCGCAGCAGGATCATGTCGTCGAGCTGCTGGTTGGCAACGCGGACCTCGCCCTGGACGGCGTCGGCGATCACCGTCTCGCCGTCCTCGGGGGCCTTGAAGCGGATCGCCGGCTCGACGCCCGAAGGCGCCTCGGCGGGTTCGCGGTCGCGCCAGCGCCGGTCGTAGATGGCCGAGCGGCCCTCGGCGCGCGCCCGCTCGCGCATCTCGGCGAGCTCCGCGGGCGTGCAGTAGCAGCGATAGGCCTTGTCCTGGTCGAGCAGGCCGCGGGCCACCTCGGCGTGCCGCTCGGCCCGCCGGGACTGGTAGACGATCTCGCCATCCCAGCTCAGGCCGAGCCATTCGAGGCCTTCGATGATGGCGGCCCTGGCCTCCTCGGTGGAGCGGGCTGCGTCCGTGTCCTCGATGCGCAGGCGGAAGGCGCCGCCGGTATGGCGGGCATAGAGCCAGTTGAACAAGGCCGTTCGGACGCCGCCAATATGGAGGAACCCCGTGGGCGACGGCGCGAAGCGGGTAACGACCGACATGGCGGCTGGGCGGACCTGACCACGGTTGAGGGACGGCGCGTGTTTAGCATACTCGGCGTAGCGGCGCACCATGTGCCGCCGGGGTTTCTCCTGTATCCTGGGCCGATCCGTACAGTGGCGCAGCAAGGAGGCGGGAGCATTCCGGACCCGTCGAGCATAGGCTGGGAGGAGCGGACGCCGCCCGCGTCTGCCCGCCTCGCCGCGTTCGGGCAGGCCGTCCTTCGCGCCCTGGTGGCGGAGCGGTTGCGCTGGGCGCTGTGGCTGCCGGTGGCGCTCGGCACCGGCATCAGCCTCTACTTCGCGCTTCGGGCGGAGCCGCCGCCCTGGGCCGGCGCCGTGGCCCTGGCCGTGGCGGTGGCCGGCGGCGTCGCGGCGCGGCGTCGGCCGGCCCTGGTGGTGCTGGCGGTGGCCTTGGGCGCCCTGGCCCTGGGGTTCGCCACGGCCCAGTTCCGGGCCGCGCGGGTGGCGGCGCCGGTCATCGAGAAGCGCTGGGGCCCGGCCGGGCTCGAGGGCCGGGTGGTCTCGGCCGAGGTCCTGCCCAACGCCCGGCGCGCGGTGCTGGACCAGGTCGTTATCGCCGGCATTCCCGCCGAGCGCACGCCGGCGCGGGTGCGCGTCCGCATCGCCGGCGCCGGCGAGGGACGCATGCTGGTGCCCGGCGACCGGGTCAAGGCGCGGGCCGTGCTGCTGCCGCCGCCGGCGCCATCGGCGCCCGGCGGCTTCGATTTCCAGCGCCTGGCTTGGTTCCAGCGCCTGGGGGCGGTCGGGTTCACCCTCGGCGCGCCCGAGGTGCTGCCTAGCGAGGGCCGGCGCGCGGGGTTCGCGCTCCGGCTTGCCGGGCTGCGCCAGCGCATCGACGAGCGGGTGCGGGCGGCGGTCGAGGGGCCTGCCGGCGCCGTGGCGGCGGCGTTGATGACCGGGCGGCGCGGCGCCATTCCGCCCGATGTCATCGACGCCATGCGGGATTCCGGCCTGGCCCACCTCTTGGCGATCTCGGGCCTGCACATCGGCCTCCTCGCCGGACTGATCTTCTTCGGGGTGCGCGCGGCGCTGGCGCTGGTGCCGGGCCTGGCGCTGCGCTATCCGGTGAAGAAGTGGGCCGCCGCGGCGGCGCTTGCCGGGGCCTTCGCCTACCTGCTGATCTCCGGCGCCACGGTGCCGACCCAGCGCGCCTATCTGATGATCGGCCTGGTGCTGCTGGCGGTGCTGCTCGACCGGACGGCGATGTCCATGCGCCTGGTCGGCTGGGCGGCGGCGGCGATCCTGCTGCTGGCCCCGGAGAGCCTGCTGGGGGCGAGCTTCCAGCTGTCCTTCGCCGCGGTGGTGGCGCTGATCGCCGGATACGAGACCATGGGCTGGCCGCTGGCCCGCTGGGGCCGCCAGGAAGGCGGCGGCTGGTGGCGGCGGCCGGTGGTCTACCTGGCGGGGGTGGCAATGACCACGCTCATCGCCGGCAGCGCCACCGGCATCTTCGCCATCTACCATTTCAATCGGTTCGCCATCTACGGCTTGGCCGGCAATCTGATGGCGGTGCCGTTGATGGCGCTCTGGATCATGCCCTGGGGGCTGGTGGCCTTCCTGCTCATGCCCTTCGGGCTCGAGAGCCTGGCGCTCGCGCCCATGGGGCTGGGCGTCGAGGCGATGCTGTCCGTGGCCCGCACCGTGGCGGGCTGGCAGGGCTCCGTCGCCCTGATCCCGGCGATGCCGACCGGGGCGCTGGTGCTCGCCGTGTTCGGCGGGCTCTGGCTTTGCCTGTGGCGGGGCCGCTGGCGGCTCATCGGCACGGCTGGCATCGCCGCGGCGCTCCTGACGATTCCCTTCGTGCGGCCGCCGGGCGTGCTGATCACCGGCGACGCCAGGCTCATCGCGGTGCGCACCGCCGACGGCGGCTACATGCTGTCGAGCAAGCGGGCCGGGCGCTTCGCCGCCGGCCGTTGGCTGCGCCGGGCCGGCGAACGCCAGGGCCTGGACTGGCCCCGCGAGGGCGCCAGCGCCGACGGCCGCCTGACCTGCGACGCGGCCGGCTGTCTTTACCGGGCGCACGGCCGCGTGGTGGCGCTGGTCAGCGACGAGCGCGCCTTGGCCGAGGACTGCGCCGTCGCCGACGTGGTGATCAGCACCGAGCCGGTGCGCGCCGGGTGCCGGCGGCCCGAGATCGTGGTCGACCGCTTCGACCTCTGGCGGGAAGGCGGCCACGCCCTGTGGCTCGGTCCGGACCGGCTCAGGGTGGAAAGCGTCAACGGCGCGCGCGGCGACCGGCCCTGGGTGCAGCGGCCCGAGCGCGAGGGGCGATAGGCGGATAAAGAAATCCCCTTACCCTGATCCCGTCGAAGGGGCAGGCATAGGAAAGAGCGCCGCAGGAAGAGTGTTTGCGCGGATCGAAGGGCAAAGCGCGCGGGAGGCCGGCCGCGACCTCAGAACTTGCGCAGCAGGCCCACCAGCCGGCCCTGGATCTTGACCTGATCCGGCCCGAAGATGCGGGTCTCGTAAGCCTTGTTGGCGGGTTCCAGCGCCACCGAGTTGCCCTTGCGGCGCAGCCGCTTCAGCGTCACCTCGTTGTCGTCGATCAGCGCCACCACGATGCTGCCGTTCTCTGCGGTGTCGCAGCGCTCGATGATGACCACGTCGTTGTCCATGATGCCGGCGTCGGCCATCGAATCGCCGTCGACCGTGAGCGCGTAGTGCTCGCCCCGGCCCATCAAGTTGGTGGGCACGTCGACGGTGCTATCGGGATCGCGCAGCGCCTCGACCGGGGTGCCGGCCGCGATGCGGCCATAGAGCGGCAACTGCACCGTGTCCGCGTCGTCGCCGAAGCGGGTGCGCGCCGGCGGCCGCTTGAAGTCGCCGCGGATCACGTTCGATTCGCCGCCTGCGCCCGGCTTGCCCTCGGCGGTTGCCGTCTGCGGCAGCCGCAGCACCTCGAGCGCCCGCGCCCGGTGGGGCAGGCGGCGCAGGAAGCCCCGCTCCTCGAGCCCCGAAACCAGCCAGTGGATGCCGGACTTGGACTT
>Ga0307428_1000872_pt1 | contig 16793 bp, 14 predicted proteins | sample SalMarWE160240MG_FD_202161 | JGI IMG/M metagenome (GOLD analysis project Ga0307428, IMG submission 202161) | Salt marsh sediment microbial communities from the Plum Island Ecosystem LTER, Massachusetts, United States - WE1603-240 | ecosystem: Environmental > Aquatic > Marine > Intertidal zone >...
TCATGAAGTAATTGTTTATGATGAGCTTCCTGGTGGTGGTGGAACTGTTAGAATAGGTCCACCAACTTACAGATTACCTCTTGAAGCTATTGATAAAGATGTTAATTATATAGAATCTCTCGGAGTTGAATTTAAATTTAATACTAAAGTAGGAAAAGATATTGAATTTGAAAAAATATTGAATGATAATGATGCTGTATTTATTGGTATAGGAAACACCGTAAGTTTTTCCACAAGAGTAAAAAATTCAGAAAAATGTATACTTGCTCTTGATTTTCTTAAAGATAATAAGATAGGGGAGCAAAGAAAAGTAGGAAAAGAAGTCATTGTCATTGGTGGTGGTAATGTTGCAATGGATGTTGCTAGAGAAACCATAAGGCTTCAGCATATGCAGTATCCCGATGAAGAAGTAACAACTAAAACAGTTTCATTGGAAGATTGGAATGAATTACCGGCATCTGAAGAAGAAATAAAAGAATCAAAAGAAGAGGGTATACAATTTAATCCTGCTTGGGGACCAAAAGAAATTATCCTTGATGTTGATGGAAATATTAAAGGACTGCTATGCAAAAAAGTAAAATCAGTGTTCGATGAGAAGGGAAGATTCTCTCCAAAATTTATTGAAGATATGGAAAAACTTCTGAAAGGTGATATGATAATCGAAGCAATTGGACAGAGACCTGATTTTTCATTTCTTCCGGATGAACTCAAAGATAAATTAGAATTTACCAAGAGAAAAAAAATCAGTGTCGATGAAAATGGTATGACTTCGATTCCAAAAGTTTTTGCTGGCGGTGATATTGTTAATTTAAATTTGGATGCAGTCACTGCGATTGCAGATGCAAAAATTGCTGCAAAAGGAATAGACAGGTTTTTATCCAATACATAAGGTCAAAATGTGGTTAAATCTTTATTCTTGATAATTTATTAATTTGAAATTATTATTTTTTAAAAAAGAACAGGGAACCATCCTCTGTCACATTATCCCCTGTCACATTAAAACGATAAGCGTTGATTTATTTTTTCAAATTAAAGACGAAAGCACTTTATAAATACTATCGTATTATAGATTTTACTAAAAATTTATCAATAAAAGAAGGACAATGAGCGTTTCTTGTTGTATAATATATTCAGGTTCTAAAAAATAAAATAAATGGAGGTTTTTAAAATGTTTGGGAAAAAATCAAGAAAAATTTTGGGAATGCTTTTTCAAGTACTAGTGATTGTTGTTTTAGTGACTTCTATTGCATTTGCTAACAGTGAAACTTATACAGTTAAAGGAGGTGACACCTTATCTAAAATTGGTGCAGCACTGGGTATAAGTTGGCGAGAATTAGCAAAATATAATAACATCGAGGATGTTAGTAAAATTTATGTTGGTGAGGTTTTAAGATTAGGACCGGCTTATACGACTAAAGATTTAAATGAACATTTAGTCCTGGCAACTTTGTGGATGCAAACTGCAGCAGAATATAGTGGTCTCTGCTATCAGACCTTCAATTTGGCAAAAATGCTGGTAGATAAAAAATTAGCTGAAGGTATTTCGGTTAAACCCCTGGCAATAGTCGTGGATTGTGATGAAGCCATCATAGATAATAGTGCCTATGAAGCAGGATTGATAGGGACAGAAAACGCTTACTCTTCAAAAACATGGGATCTATGGATGCAGGCGGCCGAAGCCAAAGCAATACCGGGTTCTGTAGAGTTTTTAAATTATGTTTATGAACAGGGAGTAGAAACTTTTTATGTATCCAATAGAACCAAGGCTACCGGTTATGAAGGAACAATGAAAAATCTTCAGGATTTAGGATATCCCAATGTGGACGAAAAACATCTAATGTTAAAAACAGATACTAGCAATAAGCAGCCGAGAAGAGATATGGTTTTAGAAGAATATGACGTCATCTTTTACTTAGGTGACAATTGTGCCGATTTTTCAGTAGATTATTATCATGCATCTTTGGAAGAGAGAAATGCTGCAGCCGTTGCAGATAAAGACAAATTCGGTATAGAATTTATTGTATTGCCTAACCCCACATATGGAGACTGGGATAGTGCCATATTTGAATTTAATTACGGTGCCACTCCTGCAGAAAAAGATGAATACAGGAAAAATACTTTGGAAAGATGGGTTGTAGGTGATTAATTACAATATATAAAGCAGTAACAATAAAAGCGGTCTTTCGACCGCTTTTATTGTTATGATTTCTTTTATACTATCATTCAAAATTCATGGATTCTTTCAGGATTAGTTCATTTACCGCAATTTTTTATCCCTTTTCTTCTTATATCTTATATCTCAAAAGGCAAGATTAAGGATTATATGTGACAGGGGACAATTCTTTGTCACATTGCGTAAATAGGTAGATAATTAATATTTTACTTTTAAATTAGATAAATAGGGATAAATATTCATACTCAGCAATTAAGTAACTTTTTCTAATTTATCATAAAAGAGCTTGATTGTGGTACTGTTAGTGTGAGAAGAAAAAGGTTGAGGGAGAAAATCTTTAATAATATTAACTTGAAGGATTTATTTAAGAGAATGAATTGTATTTGGTAAGCATAAAGATTTTATCCCCGGAAGTTGTTTTTTAAAAACCAGTTGAATCTGAATGATATTCGGAGACCATTATGAAAGACAAGATAGTCCTGATAACCGGGGCAAATAGCGGTATTGGCAAAGAAGCAACCAGGGCTTTAGCTAAAAAAGGTACCACCATAATCATGGCTTGTCGTAATCTCGAAAAAGCGGAGCCTGTATGTGAAATGATTCAAACAGAAGGTGCACAAGCCAGCATCTATTTGGCCAGTTCTGGCGAAGTAAAGGGAATAACCGGTAAGTATTTTGCCAAGAAAAGAATTAAGGCGGCATCGAAAAAATGTTCTAATATCAAATTACAAAAAGAATTATGGCAAGTAAGTAAGCGGCTAACCGGAATAAAATAGTTATACTTTTTAATGTTTTATATCCAAATAAGCGTTTTAATCTATTGATAAATACAGGATAAAATACAGGGGGTCTATAGTTAAAAAAAATATTTGACAAAGTTTTTTATATTAGTATAATAAAAGTATAATAATTGTATGATTATAGTAATATAAAGGAGGTAAATATGTCAAAAATAAGATTGACAGTTACTATCCCACGTGAAGAGTATGAAAGAATAGAAGAAGAAAAAAAGAAGAAGGGTATCAGCAGAAGTGCAGCAGTAGAAGAAATGGTTAAGCTCTTTTTCACCAAAGAAGATGAAAAATTAAAGATAAAAAAATATATTGAAGGTTACAAAAGAATTCCAGAGAAAACAAATTATATAGCTCAACTTGAACAAGTTCAGTTTGAAATATTAGATAAGGAGTTTTAATATGCAGAAAGGGGAAATTTGGTGGGCAAATTTACCAAGTTCTATAGGTAAAAGACCAGTAGTTTTACTTTCCAGGGACGAGGCTTATTCTGTACGCAATGCTGTTACAGTTGCTGAAGTTACTTCCACAATACGTAATATACCTGTAGAAGTTAATCTCGGTAAAGAAGATGGTTTACCCAAAAAGTGTGTAATGAATCTTGATACGATAATTACTATAAGAAAAGAGCTGCTTACAGAAAGGATAACTTACCTTGCTTCCGAAAAAATTGATCAGGTAAATAAGGCTATAAAGTTTGCTCTTGATATAATATAAATACGGGGTCAGATTTTGAAATATAACAAAGTATATGCTATATTGGCAACATGACCAGACCCCATAATACCCTTTTTTCATGGTATTATTATATTAGAGGATATAAGAATGGATAGAATGAAAACCGCAATGATATTTTTTTTGATAATGATTTTGGCTATCGGCTTATTCGGAGCAGATATTGCTTTGGCTGGCAATGATGAATTGACCGAACTTGAAGTTCAGCAGTTGAAGATATTAAGGCTTTCTAAAGTAGTAGAAGAACAACCTTCAAATATTAAACTAAAAGAAGATATGGAAAGCTATAAGATAGGATTGGAATTTTATCAACAGAGTGATTATCAGCAGGCAATTTCCGAATTGCTAAAGGTAAAATATTCCACCCTGAATTTACCTCTTTATATTAAATCTCAGTATCTATTGGGGGATTGTTATAGAAAAATTGAAGATTGGGATATGGCAATAGAAATATATAAGAATTTAGTAGTAGATGACCCAATTTTGACTGATTATTCCTTCTTTCATCTGGCTGAAATCTATAGACTAAAAGGTGAAAATCGCGAATCTACAGCTACTTATAAACAAATAATAGAGAATTTCCCTCAAAGCCTAATTATTTCAGAGGTTAACTACCAGATAGCTCAGAATTATCGCGAGTTAAATGATACAGCTTCTGCGGTAATTTATTATAAAAATATCCTGGAAGATTCCAAAGACAACCAGCTTAAAGCAAAAGTTTTGCTTGAGCTTTCTGAGATATACTGGCAGGAAAAAAAATATGTCGGTTCTCTTAACTGTTTATATGAGATATTGGATGAAGGCTATAGACTTAAAAGGAAATCAGAACCGGAAGAGTTGTTAGTTAGATATTTTAATAAGATTCAGGAAGATATAAAAGAAATTGAGGTTCCTTACCATATAATGGTAAAATGTGCAGATATTTTGTTTAAATATCGCCAGTATAATATAGCAGAAGATTTATATAAGAAAGTTATTAAAACTTATCCTGAAGCCCCTGATATTGCAGAAGTTTACTATAAGAGGGCAAGGGCTTTATATTACAAAAAGGAATATAAGGAAGCTGTTAATCAGTGTGAGGAGATTATAGCAAAATTTCCTCCCGGTGAAATTACTATTAAAGCAAATTATCTTGGGGGTAATTCTCTACGTGTCTTAGGAGAGCGTTATTTGGCAATAGATAAGTATGAAAAAATTATCGGGCAATACCCTGAAAGCTATTATGCCCGACAATCTTATCTGCGTCTGGCAGAATCTTATTTTCAGTTAAAAGAAAAAGAAAAAGGAATTTCCCTGTGGAGAGAATTAATCAGCAAATACCCTAATAGCTATGAATCAATGACTTCTCTATGGAATTTAGCTCGATATTATACCAAGAATAACACTGATTCTAAGGCATTAGATTACTATCAAGAATTATCAGAGAGATTTTCTCAAAGCAGATTGGGAGATGATGCCCTGTACTGGAAAGGAAAGATTTTAGAGAAGATGGGGTCAGATGAGGAGGCAAAAATTGCTTACGAAAAATTTGTTAGGGTATACCCCTTGAGTTATTATACCGAAAGAATTATAGAACAAAGAAGTGATATTAGTTTTATTTGGCCTGTTTCTGTCTCCAAGAAAGAAGATTTTATAAATTTAGAGGAATTTTTAAAAAAATATGATAAAATAGAGGGGAAAGGTCAGCTGTCACTACTTAAAGCAGAATTATTTGAAGAGATTAGTTTTTACAAAGAATCAATAGTTGAATTAAAGGGAACATTAAATTACTATCCCGGAAATATCTTTTTATTATTTAAGCTAAGTGATATTTATAAAAAGAATATGGATTATAATGATTCTTTAAATTATTCGGAAATAATTTTTAATTATTTAGAAGATAATCATCAATTAGAGGAATTACCTCTTGAATTATGGGAAGGTCTCTATCCTCTTTATTATGAGGATGCAATTAGAGAGCGTGCTTTGGAATACAAAATAGATCCCTTACTTGTTTTGGCTATGATTAGGGAGGAGAGCAGATTTAACTCCTGGGATGAATCAGTTGCCGGGGCCAGGGGATTGATGCAGATAATTTTTTCAACCGGAGAATGGATTGCACAGAAGATAAATCTGGAAGAATTTAATGATGAAATGCTCTTTGTCCCCGAGATTAATATTGATTTAGGCTGCTGGTATATTGATTATTTGGAAGAAAGATTTTCAGATGATTTAATATTAGTGATTTCTGGTTATAATGCCGGCCCAGGCACAACCAGCAAGTGGTTAAAGCAATATGATAGATTTAACCTGGATAGTTTTGTAGAAAATATTCCTTATGCTGAGACCAGAGAGCATATAAAAAAAGTTATAAAATCTTACCATATGTACAAAAGATTGACTCAGGTTTTAAGCGAAGAGTAGATGGAATGGTTTTTGTTGTATTAAAAAAGGAGGTAAAAGTTCGGTATATCGGACTTAAGAGCAAATGACGACTAAAGTAAAAGCTCAACTTTTTTGTCTTCACTGCAATAAAGAAACCAATCATACCATTACTTATAAAGGTGAATATTTAGAGGATATTAAGTGTAATGTTTGTGGAAACGAAATTAAAATTAATCGGGAAAAATTATTAGAAACCTACACGGCAGATTTCATAGATAGGGTGTTAACTAAACCCCATCGCGTAACTGAGGAAATGAAAAAAAATCTATCTCATTTTCTTAAGTCTATACCTATTAGAATTTTAACCAAACCTTATCGAGTTGCCCAGGAGGTAGGAGATATACTGCATAAGGAAAAGGATAAAAAATAGTAGGTGAGGAATTAATTGACCAATTGACCAATTTCCCTATTTACCAATTAATTAGTAGTACCACGGTATTGCCGTGGTAAAAAAGACCACATGGTACGGCTGTATGCCTACAAAAAAGAGAAAAGCCAATAACGCCGTGGTTCTTATAAAGTAAAAATAAATTAAAAATATTTAAAAAACAGATAAAAAAATTGACAAAATCATCAAAAAACAATAATATAATATAAAGAAATCTGCTAAATCAAGGGAGGTTTATGAAATGGATGAATATTTAACTGCAAAACAAGTAGCGAAATATTTACAAGTAAAACCTCTTACTGTCTATCAATGGGCAAGAACTAATAAGATTCCGGCAGTTAAAATTGGAAGAATCTGGCGTTTTAAAAAAAATGTTATTGATAGTTTTTTAGAAAAAAAAGCTAAGAAGAACAAGAAATAGTAAAATAAATCATAAAGTCTTTATTAAAATTGAAAAAATAGCTGCTTGAGGGAACTTCTTAATTGTTTATTTTTTACCTCATTTACGGTTATTAATTTCTAATCAAAGGAGAACAGAGGATGCATTTAGCTCAAAAATCTAATAGAGAAGATAAGAAAAATTTTATTATTTTAGTAACCTTACTTTTATTGTTTATCTTTTCTATTCCTTTTTACTCTTTTGCTGATGATAGTAATGATGAATTTATTACTCATAAAGTAACCAAGGGTGAAACTCTATGGAGCATCTCCAAACAATACAATACACCTTTAGAACCAATCTTGGCTTGTAATAATATTAAAGATAAAGATACTTTATCCATAGGTCAGATAATTAAAATTCTTAAAGGTAATCTCCCTGCCGCTGATTCTACCATGTATATCGTAAAAAAAGGAGATACTTTATGGACAATTGCCCAGCAATACAATCTTACCGTAAATTCCATTCTTGCTAACAATAACATTTCTAACTCGGAATTAATTTCCATCGGGCAGGAAATGAAAATCCCTTCGCACAAAAATGCTGTTGCTGAAACAAATATTGTTAACCAGACAGTTATTGATAAAAAAAACAATAACATTAATAATAATATCAGTCAGCCCGAAAATGCAGAACCGATTGTTTATACAGTTAAATCAGGTGATAATCTATGGAATATTTCTCGGAAATATGGAGTTTCGGTTGAAGTTATTATTGATATAAATAATCTCAGGGATAAAGACCTCTTATCACTTGGCCAAAAATTAGAAATCCCCGCAATAGGAGGAGGAGTATCTAACACTAATCAGAAACAGGAACCAACTATTATAACTTATACTGTGGTAAAAGGAGATACCTTGTGGAGTATATCTCAGAGATATGATGTAAAGATGGGGTCTATCATTTCTGTTAATAATTTAAAAGAAATATCCCGACTGTCTATAGGTCAAAAATTGAAGCTACCCATAACTAATATGGATATTGCCAAAGCAGAAGGATATGATCAGGAAGCTGCAGCGGAGGAAATAATTTATTATGTAAAAAAAGGAGAAAGCCTCTGGAGTATTTCGCGCGAGTATAATGTAAAATTAGAGTCTATTATAGCAGCTAATAGTATTACTGATGCTTCCAAAATTTCTACAGGACAGCAATTGAGAATTCCTAATGTACTTGGAGCCCGCAGCAATATAGGTAATTTTATCTGGCCGGTAAGAGGAAGGATTACTTCTCCTTATGGGGTAAGAGTCTTATACGGAAGGAAAGAATTTCATGCTGGTATAGATATTGGTGGTCCTAGCGGGACTAATATAGTAGCTGCCGAGAGTGGCAGGGTAAGCTATGCTGGTTATATGCGGGGATTTGGCAATGTGATTGTCTTAGGCCATGATGGGGGATATTCTACGGTATATGGTCATAACTCGGTAAATTTAGTAAAGAAAGGTCAGTATGTGAAAAAGGGTAGTGTGATTGGTAAGGTGGGAAGAACTGGGAATGCCACTGGTCCCCACCTCCATTTTGAAATAAGATTAAGCGGCAAGCCGGTTAATCCTCTGCCATATTTGAAATAAGTAAAATGTTTTTAAGATATTATTTGAGCATAATCTAAATTGAATTCACAACCATAATACAAAATAAAAAAAGAAAGGAGGAAAATTATTTAAAGAATTAATTGGGTATTTTAATTAAAAAGTATTAATTAGAAAGGAGAATAAACATGAAAAGTAAATTGTTTGTAATTTTATTGTTAACACTAGGATTAGTATTTAGTGTAGTGGGTGCAGCTTCTGCAGAAGGTACTCTGGTATTCGGTAGCAGTGGGGATGCGGTTAGATTGGACCCTGCAGATGTGACTGATGGAGAATCCATTCAGAGGATGGATAATATCTTCGAAGGCTTGGTTGAATATGAAACAGGTTCTGTATTGATACAACCTTGTTTAGCTACCTCCTGGGAAGCATCAGCAGATGGGACAGAGATTGTTTTTAACTTGAGAAAAGGGGTTAAATTTCATGACGGGACTGATTTTAATGCAGATGCAGTGGTCTTTTCCTTTGCCCGCCAGTATGACACCACCCATCCTTATAATCAATATGGCGAATGGTCTTACTGGGGATGGATGTTCGGTGATGTAGAAAAGATGGAAAAGATTGATGATTACACGGTAAAATTTGTCTTAAAAAGACCGAATGCCTCTATTATGACCAGTCTTGCCATGTTTACGGTTTGTATTGTAAGTCCCACCAATGCGGAAAAATATAAAGGAGACGCCTTCAAAAATCCCTGTGGCACCGGTCCTTTCAAATTTGTCGAATGGGTAAAAGATGACCATATTACCTTAGAAGCCAATGAGAATTATTGGAGGGAAAGAGCTAGTTTGGATAAATTAATCTTTAAAGTTATTCCTGATCCTTCGGCTCGTCTTATGGCTTTAGAAGTAGGTGAAGTGCAGGGGATAGAACATCTAGATCCTGCTCATTTTGACAAAATAAAGGCTAATAAAGATTTGAAACTTTTAGCAGAACCAGGAATGAATATCGGATATATGGCTATGAATAGCGGATACGGATATATTGATGCCAATAAAAACGGTGTACGTGATATAGCAGATGAGCCCCTGGTTAAAACCCCCGGATATTTTGAACCCCTTACTAAAAAGAAAGTAAGACAGGCAATTAATATGGCTATTGATAAACAATCGATAGTAGATAATCTTTATATGGGAACAGCAATTAAGGCCAAAAACGGAATGCCTCCCTTTATGTTAGGATACAATGATGCTATTGCAGATTATCCTTATGACCCGGCAAAAGCTAAAACATTACTGGCAGAAGCAGGATATCCGGATGGTTTTGAAGTCACTCTTCATGTAATGCCGGTTTCCAGACCATATATGTTTGATCCTCCCAAGATCGGGGAAGCTATTCAGAGTTATTTAGGGGCTGTAGGAATAAAGGTAAACATTTATCAGGTGGATTGGGGAACCTATCTGCAGGAAACTGAAGAAGGAAAACACCAAATGTGCCTTTTAGGGTGGACCGGTGATAACGGAGACCCGGATAATTTTATGAATGTATTGTATGGTGCTAATGTTTGTTCCATAGGTGCAGCTGGCAATTATTCCTTCTATACTAATAATACTAACCAGGAATTACTTTCAGCAGCTTTAGCAACTTACGATACTGAAAAGAGAGCAGCATATTATAGGAAATCTCAGGAAATGATTCATGAAAATGCTGGCTTTGTCTATTTAGCGCATGCTAGGCAGACTGTAGCTTTCAGAGTAAATATACAGGGTTATGTTCTTCATCCTACCTCAAGAAAATTCTTCTATCCGGTATCAGTAGAATAGAAGAAATTCTCTTGGTTTGAATTTCCGTAAACGGGAAGGGGTGACTGATTCACCCCTTCCCTGAATAAAATAAAAATGTGCTTAAAAAAAGCACATTTTTTTTATCTTTTTTTTGTTGCATTATGATGGTTAAAAAGTATAATAGTATAAGTATAATTAAAAACAGATAGGAATTATTAGATGAAGTGGTATATTACCAAAAGACTATTTATGTTGATTCCAGTACTATTAGGAGTTTCAATTCTCGCCTTTTCTTTAATTCGTTTAGCCCCCGGTGATCCGGCAGTGACTATGGCCGGACAACATGCCTCTCCTCAGGTTATCAGTTCCATCAGAGAAAAATACGGGTTAGATAAACCCCTCTCCACTCAATATTGGATCTGGCTTAGACAGGTCTTGCAAGGAGATCTGGGGCGTTCAATAGTCTCTAATGAATTCGTAGCTAAAGAGATATTAGAAAGATTTCCCAATACAATTGAGCTTACTATGTTTGCCATGATTTTTGCTATAATCATAGGTTGTATTGCCGGAATTATCTCTGCCTCCCGTCAGTATTCTATCTTTGATTATTCCTTTATGGGAGTAGCTCTCTTCGGTATATCGATGCCGGTTTTCTGGTTAGGGATTATGTTGATGATGATTTTCGGGGTATATCTGAGGTGGTTGCCAATCAGTGGACGGATAAGTATGATGATATCTTTCCAGCGAATTACCGGTTTTTATCTGTTGGATAGTATCATTACCGGTAATTTTGCAGCCTTTTTCAGTTCACTTCGTTATTTAATCTTACCTTCTGTTGCTCTGTCTACTATACCTATGGCTACTATTGCCCGTGTCACCAGGTCAAGTATGTTAGAAGTATTAAGGCAGGATTTTATCAGAACAGAAAGAGCTAAAGGATTATCAGAAAGAATAGTAATTTATAAACATGCAGTAAGAAATGCAATGATCCCGGTAATTACCGTAATCGGATTAAATTTTGGTTTGCTGCTTGCCGGTGCTATTTTAACGGAGACGGTTTTTTCCTGGCCGGGAATTGGAAGGTATGTGGTAAACGCAGTAAATATGAGAGATTATCCTGTGGTACAGGGATGTGTATTATTTTTTGCTTTAATGTTTGTCATTGTGAATTTAATAACTGATATTGTTTATGTTTATATTGATCCAAGAATTCATTACGGATAGGTAAAAAAAATGGAAAGAACAAGAGAGACTAAAACCCAAGAGTTAGTAAGAAGGCTTAAATATAATAAATCAGCAGTCTTTGGTCTGGCAATTGTTGTTATACTAATTTTATGTGCCGTATTAGCTAATTATATTGCTCCTAATAGCCCTACTCCTTCCCCTCCGGAACTTTTCAAGGCTTTAAAACCGGGATTCTGGAGTGAAGACGGACTAGAAGGTATGCCCTTAGGGGCTGATGCCCTGGGAAGATGTATTTTAAGTAGAATTCTCCATGGAGCCAGAGTCAGTTTAAGTGCAGGTTTTGTAGCAGTGGGAATTGCCATGTTCCTGGGAATAACCTTTGGAGTAATGGCAGGCTATTACGGTGGTTGGGTAGATGCAGTAATTATGAGAATAGTCGATATTATGTTTGCCTTCCCAGCATTGTTACTGGCTATTGTAATTGTAACCGTTCTGGGTCAGGGACTAGAGAAAGCAATGATAGCTATAGGCATAGTCTATACCCCTCAGATGGCGAGGATTATCAGAAGTTCGGTACTCTATATTAAAGAGATGGAATATATTGAAGTACAAAAAGCAATCGGGTCGAGTGATGCAAGAATTATCTTTCGCCATGTCCTACCTAATAGTATAGCCCCGGTTATTGTATACGGCACCTTGATGTTAGCTACTGCTATTTTAGACTGTGCAGCTCTCGGTTTTTTAGGGTTAGGAGCTCAACCTCCCACTCCGGAATGGGGTGCTATGCTCTCTAAAAGCTACTCTTATATTGTGAGTGGAGCATGGTGGGCAGCAACATTTCCCGGAATAGCGATATTATTATCTGTTATAGGCCTTAATCTATTAGGAGACGGTTTGCGGGACATCTTAGACCCTCGGCTTAAAACTTAAAAAAGTGTTACAGGGGACGGTTCTCTGTATCATCTATCTAAATTTTAAATGATACAGAGAACCGTCCCCTGTACCAAAACCAAGTTAATTAAATTTATGAAATAGGATAAAATAAGAAAATACATGAAAACATTACTGGAAATAAAAAATTTAAAAACTCACTTTTTTACCCATGAAGGTACAGTAAAGGCTGTAGATGGAGTTAGTTTTAAAATTAATCAGGGAGAAACTTTAGGAATTGTAGGAGAATCCGGAAGTGGCAAGAGTGTCACTGCCCTGTCGGTTATGAGATTAATTCCTCATCCTCCGGGAAAGATTGTAGGGGGAGAAATATATTTCGAAGGCAAGAATCTCTTAAAGTTAGATGATAAAGAAATTAGAAAGATGAGAGGGAAGAAAATATCTATGATTTTCCAGGAGCCTATGACTTCATTGGACCCGGTATTCACTATCGGTCATGAAATTGGTGAAGTCATTCAATTACATCAGGGGTTAAACAAAGAAGAAGCTAGAAAAAAGTCTATAGAAATATTAAAAATTGTAGGGATGCCGGATGTAGAGAAGAGAATAGATAATTACCCTCATGAGTTATCCGGGGGAATGAGGCAGAGAGTGATGATTGCGATGGCTCTATCCTGTAATCCTACCTTGCTTATTGCTGATGAACCTACCACCGCCCTTGATGTTACCATTCAAGCTCAGATTTTAAGATTAATTAATGATTTAAAAGATAAATTTGGTGCATCAGTGATGTTAATAACTCATGATCTGGGAGTAATTGCTGAAATGTGTGATAATGTAGCGGTAATGTATGCCGGGCATATTGTAGAATATGCCGATGTATATACACTTTTTAATAATCCTCTTCACCCTTATACCAAAGGGTTAAGTAAATCAATGCCCCGAATGAATGTTGAGGCAGAACATCTTGATGCAATTCCGGGTATAGTCCCCAATCTCCTTGATTTACCTTCAGGATGTCCGTTTCATCCCAGATGTGATTTCAGTTTTAAAAGATGTGTTGAAGAGATGCCACAACTGATAGAGATAGAAAACTCTCATCTGGTGAAATGTCATTTAGTCAAGAAGACGATAAGGAGCAAATAAGTAGAATGGAAAGATTGGTAGAAGTTAAAAATCTAAAAAAGTGGTTCTGGATAGGCAAATCACCTTTAGGCAAAAAAAAAGCAGTTAGAGCTGTAGATGACGTGAGTCTTTATATAGAGAAAAAAGAAATTCTTGGTCTTGTAGGAGAATCGGGGTGTGGAAAGACTACCTGTGGAAAAACTATACTGCGAATATTAGACCCAACAGAAGGTAAAATATATTTTAATGGTCAGGAAATAACTCACGTAAGAAAAAAAGAGATGCTAAAATTTAGAAAAAAAATGATGATTATCTATCAGGACCCTTTTGGCTCTCTTGATCCCAGAATGACCATAGGAACAACTATTGCTGAACCGATGGAAGTACATAAGATCGGTTCTAAAAAAGAACAAGAAGAGAAGGTAATTGAGATTATTGAAAAGGTTGGTCTTCTACCAGATCAGATAAACAGATACCCTCACGAATTTAGTGGTGGCCAAAGGCAGAGAATAGGGATTGCCAGAGCTTTAGCAACTAACCCGGAGTTTATAGTTGCCGATGAATGTGTATCCGCCCTGGATGTTTCCATTCAAGCCCAGATAATTAATTTATTACAGGATTTACAGAAAGAATTTGGACTTACCCTTCTATTTGTAGCTCATGATTTAAGCGTAATAAAACATATCTGTGATAGAGTCGCAGTAATGTATTTAGGGAAGATAGTAGAGACCGCCCCCAAAAAAGAATTATTTAGTAGCCCTAAACACCCCTATACCCAGGCATTACTTTCTGCTATACCTATCCCCGATCCCAAACTTAGAAAAAAAGGTCAGATTTTGATGGGCGATGTTCCCAGCCCCGTAAATCCTCCTTCCGGATGCCGATTTCATACCAGATGCCCCTATGTAAAAACTATATGTAAAGAAGAAGAACCGGAACTAAAATGTTTCGAAAATAATCATTATATAGCTTGCCATCTGTTTTCCTAAATGGTTAAACAAAAAAGTTTATGCTTTCATCTTTTCCCTACTTTCCCTTAATTTATTTTCTTTCTCTTTCTTAACGCGATACCCAATACGAATTTATTCTGATTTTTGTATTTCATCTTTGTCTTCTTTTTTAACCTCACGTTAAATGCTGTTATTATGTATTTCGGTTTCTGTATTTTGTTTTTCTTTTCCTAACTATACGCTCTTTGCTAAACGCTGCACGCTAATGCACAAGATACGATTCACGAGATACGGAATACGTATTAGTTACCCAGTTATCCGGTTTACCAGTTTACCAGTTAATATCAATTAGCTGATTCTCCAATTGACCAATTAACCAATTGAATTTAGCTTATCAATCAATCGGTTTATTTATAGGGCGTATAGCAATGTATCCCTATTTTTTTCAAGTTTGAAACTCGTAACTTGTCACCAATTACTCATTACTCATCACTGTATCCTCTACGCTAAACGCTATACGCTCTACGCTACTCTTCACGCAATACTCGATACTATATACTCGATACTTTCTTTAGTTAGTGTAAACTTTAGTGGGGTAGTTAGTGTAAACTTTAGTGGGGTAGTTAGAAGAAAAAATATTGTATATTAATAATACTTTCTTTGGTTAGTAATAAGACAAGTAACAAGAGAAGGATTGTAAAAATATAATAAAAAGGTGTAGACTTACCTATATAAAACAAAACCCTTTACAAAAAGGAGGTAAGCTACACCCATGGATACTATAACAATAACTTTCCCTGAGGTCAAGGTTAAAATACCTATTAAGGGTCTAACCTTTGATAACATAGAGAATATGCTCTTTGAAATATTACAGAATATAGCCCGTAGAGTCTTTGAAAAAGCCATTACCGATGTAGATAGCTACCTGCGTATAAAAAGAGAAAGAGGAAAACTAAAAAATACCGGTAAAAGAGAAAAATACTTTCTCACCCGTTTTGGTGATATTCTCTATTCCCGTACCCGTTACAAAGACAAGAAGACTGGTAAAAGTTGTTACCTCTTAGATGAGGCCTTAAGTATAATTAAAAACCAACGCATCAGCCTATCTCGAGCCAGGATAGAATGTTTTCTTTCTGCTCTTTCCTCTTACCGGGAGGTAGTAACTTGCGCCAGACTCTTGCTGGGGAACTTCCGCTCTCATGAAGCCATAAGACAATCAGTATTAAAAGAGGGCAAATTACTCCTAGAAAACCAGGAGAAAAAGTTAAAACAGATAGAGAACTTAAATTACCCGGATAAAGAGGCCCCTGATACTGCCTATATGGAAGCAGATGCTACCTATATCAGCTTACAGAAAAAAGGCAAAGAAAAAGGAGGAAAGCTGGAAATAAAAGCGGGAGTGGGCTATACCGGGAAAGAAGCCCGCTATAAGAGCGGTAAATCCAAAAAACTAAAGGAGAAATTCACCTTTATCGGTACAGGAAAAGGCTTTATGGAAAGACTAAGTCTCCTAGCAGAGGAAAGACTCTCCCTCTCCAAAGTAAAAAAGGTCATCTTCGGAGGAGATGGAGATTCCTGGATCACCTCCGGGATAAAAGATTACTTTTCTTCTGCCATCTATATTCTCTGTCTCTACCATCTTTACAAGAAATTTAAAGAATGTCTGCTGCCAAAGAGGAAAGAGGAACAGAAGGTAATAAAAGACCTGCTGTTATCTAATCAGATAGATAAGGGTTTATCGGTAATAGACCAGCTAATCAGAAATTCCTATGACCTTAAAGAAAAAGATAATCTAGTAAAACTTTATACCTACATATCCCGTAACCGCCAGGGGATTACTAATCAGTTTAAACTAAAAGATAAAGGAATGGAAAGAGCCGGAGCGATAGAATCAAACATAAATAAGGTGATAGCCTCTCGCTTTAAGAAAAGAGGGATGAGCTGGAGTAAGCCGGGAGCCCTGGCTCTCCTAAAGATAAAAGAGACTGTACTAAATGGAGAGTGGGATAAGTGGTGGGAAACCGAAAGAGAACGAAATATTAAAGTAGGCAAATACAAACCACCTCTGCCTGCTTCCTGTTTTAAGAAAGAGACAGAGACTTCTCCTCTTATAGAGGTAACCATACCTGCACTTTCCGGGCCGGATCAGGGCAAACCCTGGGTAGGTGTTTTGCGTAAACTCTCAGAAGCAGGATATTATTAATCAGTTAAAGAAAATACAAGAAAGAAGATTTAAATGAATTACTGTAACCTAAATAAAATAAGGACAATTATGCTTATTCACACAAACAATAAGCTATAATAAAACAAGGGGTAGGTCTACCCGAAATCAGGGGAAATTTTTTCACCAAAGAAAACTACCCCCAAAAGGTTGACACAGAC
>Ga0307428_1000875_pt1 | contig 16752 bp, 13 predicted proteins | sample SalMarWE160240MG_FD_202161 | JGI IMG/M metagenome (GOLD analysis project Ga0307428, IMG submission 202161) | Salt marsh sediment microbial communities from the Plum Island Ecosystem LTER, Massachusetts, United States - WE1603-240 | ecosystem: Environmental > Aquatic > Marine > Intertidal zone >...
TGCTCGACGGATTGACGATGCGGCCCTTGTAGCGCACCCGGAGGCCGTGCTCGCGCAAGATCGATGAGCCGCCGCCGAACCAACTGCCGCCGCCGCGCAAGTTCGGCAACAGGTTCTCCCTGACGATTGTCGGGGGCACGGTCCATTCCGGGTTGAACACGATGGTCTTCATGTCGGCGGAGAAGATCGGCGTCGCATAGCGGAGCTGGCCGACCACGATCTTGTCGGCGTGGATGCGCTTCCCGTCCTTGACGATATACAGCATGAACTCGGGGATGTTGTCCTGGACGTAAATGCGGCCGAGATTGGCCGGCATCCAGCGCCAGCGCTCCATGTTGATGAGGATGCGCTGGATATCGCGGTCGTTGCGCTTCTTGGCGTCGCCGTCGCCGGCGCGCGCTTTGAGCAGCGCCTGGCGCAACAGATGGAACTGCTCGTGCTTCGGATGCAGCGAGCGGAGATAGGCATCGGGTTCGGCCGCAGCCGCGGCCTCTGCAAGCACCACCTTCGGATCGAGCAGCGACGGGCGCTGGTCGATCAGCTTGCTGAGGCTCGAAGGATTGGCGCGGCCGCCACGGGCGAACCGGGCATATCGCAGGATGGCAAGCTGGAGCTTGATCTCGGCGTTGGCCTGCTGGTCGATGCTATCCGGCAAGTCGCCGGCCGGCGGCAGTGCGAAGTCTGACGCCGAGAGCCCCCAATCGTCGGCATTGCCGATCTCGTCGATCGTTGCTTCCGCCTTGGCGGAGAACCCCATCGGCGTGATCCACACCGGTCCCGCGCTACGCTCCGCATAGAAACTCTGAAGCGCCGCGAAGTCCGCTGCTGCGGCACCCTTGCGCCCAGCACCGTCGGCGAGCTTGGCGCGGATGCTGTCAATGACCGGATCGGCTTCGGCTACAGGCGACGCCGCGGGCGCCGCGGTATCTGTAGGAGTCGGCGCTGTGGCGTTTGGCGGGATCGAGCCGGTAACGTCGGGGGCAGCCGCAGCCGTATCAGCGGCCGCTCTTGGCTCGGTCGCAACTGCTGCCGTGACCGAGACCGCGAGCGCCAGGGCAAAACCACCGGCACTGAGAACGACGCGTCGTCCGTGCATGCGTATTCCCCCGCACCTTAGGAGGTTAACGCGCGACGGCTCTAGCCGCTACTCTGAAGTGGCCTGAGCTGGTGGCACTGGGCCGTAACGCAAGGAGGCACCTCAGAAAAGTCGCGGAATTGCGTGCTTTGACTTTCGCCGAGACCGGCCATTTTCCGGTTCTCTAGCCGCTACGGCCTGCCGCTGGACAACCTGTGGACAACCGCTCTCCTCCTTTGGTCTAGTTGAGGAGGGCGAGGAGCCGGTGTCGCAACCCGGAATGGGGGTGCTATGGTCGCCTGAGCCTGGTGTTGGGAGGATTAAACCGTGTCCAGCCTTGTTGATCGCCTTGTCTCTGCGTCCGCTGCGGCGGCTCTTGCCGCAACGCTCCTTGTCTCCGCGGCGCCGAGCGCCAAAGCCGACGAGGATGTGTGGCCGACGCTGAGAGAGACGAATTTCGGCGACCGCGACATCAAGGCCGAGGATGGCTTCGTCACCCTCGACGCGCCGGTCACCGCCGAGGATGCGGCCATCGTGCCACTCACGGTGCGGGTGCCCCCGAGCGTGAAGGACAATCTCAAATCGCTGACCTTGATCATCGACAAGAACCCAAACCCGGTGGTGGCCAAGGTGCACTTCGGCCCGGCTGCCGGCAATGGCGGCGAGCGGTCGTTTGGGACGCGCGTCCGCATCGACAATTTCTCCCATGTCCGCGCCATTCTCGAGACCGAGGACGGCACGCTGCACATGGCGACCAAATTCGTGCAAGCCGCCGGCGGCTGCGCGGCGATGCAGGCCAAGGACCCCGAGGCCGACATGGCCGGCCTCGGCAAGATGATCGTGAAGACCTTCCCGCCGGCCTTGTCGTCGACGCCCTTGTTCGAGGGCCAGGTGATGATCAAGCACCCGAACTCGAACGGCATGCAGCTCGACATCAATACCGGCGACCCGATTCCGGCGCGGTTCGTCAAGGAGGTGGTGGTGAAGCGGGATGGCGAGCTCGTGTTCGACATGGACACTACCTTCTCGATCTCGACCAATCCCAATTTCCGCTTCACCTTTGGCCGCGGCGCCGACAACGCGCTCGACGTCGCCATCACCGACACCGATGGCACCCTGTTCACCGGCAAATCCCAGCCGAGCGGGTCGTGATCCCTTCAGCCTGAGTATCGAAGCCTGCCGTCACCCCGGTTGAACATCGCCGCAGAACCGGCTGAAATGAATCACTGATCGAACGGGGGCATATGCAGCAGGCTTATCGCATGGTGGCGGCGACGCTCGGTTGGTTCGCCCTCATCCTGCAATACGCGCTGATCGTCAAATACAAGACTGATGGCGATCTCATCGCCGCCGCGATCCGCTTCTTCAGCTATTTCACGCTGCTGTCGAACATTCTCGTGGCGCTCGCCATGACGCTCCCTTGGCTTGCGCCGGATACAAGGTTCGGCCGCTTTTTTCTGGAGCCTGCCGTCAGGACCGCGATCCTCGCCTACATAATCATCGTCGCCGTGATTTATCACGTCGTCTTGCGCAAGCTGTGGAACCCGCAAGGCTGGGAATACGTCGCCGACACCATCGAGCACGTCGTGGCGCCCACGCTCTACGTCATCGACTGGCTGCTGTTCGTGCCGAAAGGCACGCTGAAATTCGGGTCGGCCTTCATCTGGTTGCTCTTTCCCCTGGCCTACGCCGTGTTCAGCCCGATCCATGGCGCCCTGACCGGCTTCTATCCCTATCCCTTCATCGATGGGACCAAGCTCGGCTATGACAAGGTGCTGACCAACATGGGCGGTCTCGTCGGCGCCTTTACCGGTCTCGGATTGTTTCTGATCGGCGTTGATCGCGGCCTTGGTCGAATCAAGAAGCAACCGACCTCAAACGGTGCGTGAAGGCTGCGCCGTCCTCCAAGGTTCACTGATCGCGGAAGAGCCATCGAAAGGCCCGGCGAAGCTCGGCGGTGCCGTCCCCGTCATACCAGCGCCCATGGGCAATGATGATGCGCTCGGGCTGCCATGCGATCATGGTTTCGACCGCCTTGCGCATCTCCGCCTTGTGCCGGGAGAACGTGAGGCGGAGGTCGCGCGGCGTTTGCCCGTCGGGATCCTGCACGCCGCCGATCCATGTCAGGAAGCGCATCACGGGGCCGACCTTGCGAGGCTCAAAATTCTCGATCAGGTCTGTGAGCACCAGCGTGCGGCTCGGGCGGTGGAAGAACACGAACTCGGTCATGTAACTTCCCGGCACCGCAAGCGTCGCGATCTCGCCGTCCCACGGATAGCCGCTATCGCCCTCAAGGGTATGGGTGGGGAAATCGATGCGGCCTCCCGCCTGCGCGCGGATGCGCGGCGCGAGGTAGATGGCTGCCTCGGGATAGGCCTCTCTCCAGTCCGGGATCCACCAATAATGGATGCGGTTTGGACCGATCAGCCAACGCGGCGTGCCGATCCCCTCGATTTCGCGCTTCAGGGCCGGCGTGAGCGGCGTCGGCGAATGGATGAAGAGGGCTCGGTCCACAAGACGGATGACTGTCATCCGGGTCGGAAACAGCATCTTGGGCCACGGAAAGCCGAAACGGATCCCGGGCCCGTCCGCGATCCACACGTCGCTTGTGACCGGCTTCAGCGTGTTGAGGGGCGGATAGGTGACCTGAGCTTCCCGGTCCATTCGTACAATTCCCCCGCTTGCGTCTTTTCGCTAAGACGTTAATCGGCTGGTATGACTTGCCCGCAAAGACTGCCCCACCCACACCGCCGATTCGGATACCGCTTGAGCTGCGCGCCATAACAATAACAAAGCCATGATAAAGCTTGAGTCGATGATTTGTCGGGACCATACAGGGCGCAAAGTCCGTGGGGGGCGTCTTTCCGGTGTTGAACGCATGAGGGCGCTCACGGCGCCGCGGACCGGGCAGGCGGGGGCGAAGGGTCATTCGGAGAGTCCCCATGGCTGAGCTTATCTTCACGCTGTTGTCCCTTGGCGCCCTGCTCGCGCTCGCCATGAACCGCGCGCCGCTTAAGATCTGGGCCCTTGCCGTCGCGATTTTCACTTTGAGCCTCCAGCTCGGCCTCGGGCGGGGCGAGCTGCATTGGCCAGTGTTTACGATCTGGTCCCTGCTCGGTTGGCTCGTCGCTGCGGGGCTGCTGGCGCTCACCTTTCCGCGCATCAAACGCGACTACGTCACGCTTCCGGCCTATCGCGCGCTGAAGCGCATGATGCCCTCGATCTCCGAGACCGAGCGCGAGGCCCTTGAAGCCGGCACCGCCGGCTGGGACGCCGAGCTGTTTTCAGGGACGCCGGACTGGGCAAAGCTTCGCCGCGTCGCTCCGATCACGCTCACCGCGGAGGAGCGCGCCTTCCTCGATGGCCCCACCGAAGAGCTTTGCCGCAAGCTCAACGACTGGCGCATCCGCCATGAGCTCCACGACGTGCCGGAGGATATCTGGCGCTTCGTCTGCGATCAGGGCTTCCTCGGCATGCTCATCTCCAAGGAGCATGGCGGGCTCGGCTTCTCGGCGCAGGCGCAATCCCTCGTCCTCGGCAAGATCTCCTCGCGCAGCGCCGACGGCGTCACCATCGTCATGGTGCCGAACTCGCTTGGCCCCGGCGAGCTGATCGAGAAATACGGCACCGAGACGCAAAAGGCGCATTACCTGCCGCGGCTCGCGCGCGGCGAGGAGATCCCCTGCTTTGCCCTCACCGGTCCGGACTCCGGCTCCGACGCTGCCTCGATGCGGGACGTCGGCGTCGTCACCAAAGGCTGGCATGAGGGCCGCGAGACGCTTGGCATCAAGCTCACCTGGGACAAGCGCTACATCACGCTCGCCCCGAACGCGACGTTGCTCGGCCTCGCCTTCCATCTGTTCGATCCCGACAATCATCTCAACCGCGGCGAGGACATCGGCATCACCTTGGCGCTGGTGCCGACCGATCATCCGGGCGTCGACATTGGCCGGCGGCATCTCCCGTGCGGCGCGGCCTTTCCCAACGGCCCCACCTCCGGCCGCGACGTGTTCATCCCTCTCGACTGGGTCATTGGCGGCAAGGAGCGGGCAGGGCAGGGCTGGCGTATGCTGATGAGCTGTCTCGCCGCCGGGCGCTCGATCTCGCTGCCGGCGACAAGCACCGCCGCAGCCAAGTCACTGCTGCGCACCACCACGGCCTATGCCCGCATCCGCAAGCAGTTCAGCCTGCCGATTGGCTTCATGGAAGGCGTCGAGGAGCCGCTCGCGCGCATGGCGGAAAACGCCTACGGCCTTGAAGCCGCGCGCGCCGTCACCGCCACGATGGTCTCCTCCGGCGAGAAGCCGGCGGTGATCTCGGCGCTGCTGAAATACGTCTCGACCGAGCGCATGCGCCAAAGCGTCAACGATGCCCTCGACATCCATGGCGGCAGAGGCGTCTGCGACGGGCCGTCGAACTACATCCAGGGCGCTTATCAGATGGTGCCGGTGGGCATCACCGTCGAAGGCGCCAACATTCTCACCCGCACCCTGATCACTTTCGCCCAGGGCGCGTTGCGCAGCCACCCCTACCTCTTCACCGAGATCGAGGCGTTGCAGGACCCGGACCAGGAGCAAGGCATCGCCGCCTTTGCCCCCGCTTTCGACGGCCACCTCGCCTTCGCCGTCTCGAATGTGCTCGGCTCTCTGTTCCACAACGTGACCTTCGGCGCTTTTGCCAGCGCCCCGCCGAACGCCGGCGCCACGCGCCGCTGGTGGCGTCAGCTCGCCCGCGCCTCGCGCTCCTTCGCCCTCGTCGCCGACATGACCGTGGTCCTGCTCGGCGGCGGGCTCAAGACCAAGCAGAAGATCACCGGACGCATGGCCGACGCGCTGGCCGAGCTTTATCTCTTGTCCTGCATCTTGAAGCGCTACGAGGATGACGGCTGCCCGCGCGCCGATCTCAAGCTCGTCGACTATTGCGCGCGGAACTGCCTCGCCCGCTTCGACCAGGCTCTTGCCGGTGCGCTCGACAACTTCCCGGTGGCCTGGGCGGGCGTGTTGATGCGGCCGCTGGTGTTTCCCTTCGGCCTTCGGCGCCGTCAGGCCTCCGATAAAGAGGGTAAGGTCATCGCCCGCGCCGTGCTCGAGCCCGGTGAGTTTCGCGACCGCCTGACGCGGGGCGTGTTCATCACCAAGGACCCGAACGACAAGATCGGCCTCCTTGAATACACTCTGGAGAAGACCGTCGCCGCCGAAGACGCCGACAAGAAGCTCGAGCGCGCCATTCGCAAGGGCGAGGTCCAGCGCTATTACAACAACGATTGGATCGCCGAGGCCAAGACCAAGGGCATCATCAGCGAGGATGAGGCACGCGTGCTCGCCGAGCTCCACGACCTCACGGCGCGGGTGATCGCCGTCGATCATTTCGACGCTGCCGAACTCTCGCGCGGAGAAGCACGCCCGCGCGCGGCATCCGCTCCATCCACCGACTCCATCGCCGCCGAATAAGGATCATCATGCCGACGCCGCTTCCCGTTTTGCACGACTGGCGCCTCTCGGTCGACTATGAGGGTATCGCCTGGGCGCTCATGGATCGCGAGGGCGAGAGCGCCAACTCCATGGGCCGCCGCTTCACCGAGGAGCTTGGCGAGATCGTCAAATTCGTCGAGGACGCGGGGCGGCAGGGCGAGGTCAAAGGCCTCGTCATCATGAGCGCCAAGAAGTCGGGATTCCTCGTTGGCGCCGACATCCGCGAGTTCGAAAGTTTCGACACCGAGGCCCGAGTCACGGAGGTCGTGATCCAGACGCTGCAGTTGTTCGACCGCATCGAGAAGCTGCCGGTCCCGGTGGTTGCTGCCATCCACGGCTATTGCCTCGGCGGCGGGCTCGAGCTTGCGCTCGCCTGCCACTATCGCATCGCCGATCGCGACGAGGCCACGCGCCTCGGCTTCCCGGAAGTGAAGCTCGGCATCTTTCCCGGCCTCAACGGCACCGTGCGCTCGATCCAGCTTGCTGGCCCCATGGACGCCATGACCGCCATGCTCACGGGTCGCATACTGCGCCCGGCCGCGGCCCGCGCCATGGGGCTGATCGATCAGCTCGTCCAGAGCAAGCACAATCTCCGCTGGGCCGCGCGCAAAGCCGTGCTGCAGAAGCGCCGTTCCAAGGGCGCGCCCTGGTGGAAGCAGCTGATGCTGAAGCAGCCGGTGCGCAGCTACCTTGCCAAGCAGATGCGCGCCAAGACCGCGGCCAAGGTGCGCGAGGACCATTATCCCGCGCCATACCGGCTGATCGATCTCTTCGAGCAATATGGTGACGACCCGGCGCGCATGAAGGCGGCGGAGACCGAGATGTTCGCGCCGCTGATGGCGAGCGAGGCCTCGCGTAATCTTCGCCGCGTGTTCATGCTTTCGGAGATGCTGAAGGACGAGGCGCCGAAGGACGGCTTCAAGCCGAAGCGGGTTCATGTCGTCGGCGCCGGAACCATGGGTGGTGATATTGCCGCGTGGTGCGTCGTCTGCGGCATGCAGGCGAGCCTCCAGGATCTCGACGCCGCTCAGACCAAGAAGGCGCTCGCCCGCGCCAAGGGCCTGTTTGCCAAGCAGCTCCGCAGCAAGCAGGCGGTCGACGCCGCCGTCGGGCGTCTGGTCGCCGACCCCGAAGGCAAGCACGTCAAGCACGCCGACGTGGTGATCGAGGCCATCGTCGAGAAGCTCGAGGTCAAGCAGACCCTGTTCCAGGAGCTCGAGGCCAAGATGAAGCCCGGCGCCGTGCTCGCCACCAACACCTCGTCGCTCCGGCTCGAAGACATCGCCAAGCCCTTGAAGGACCCCGGCCGTCTGGTGGGGCTCCATTTCTTCAACCCGGTGGCGCAGCTGCCTCTGGTCGAGGTGGTCCATGGCGAGGGTACGCGGGAAGAAGAGGTGCGCAAGGCCTGCACCTTCGTTACTGCCATCAAGAAGCTGCCGCTCGTGGTGAAGAGCTGCCCCGGCTTCCTCGTGAACCGCGTGTTGACGCCGTACATGATGGAGGCGGTGAAGCGCCTCGCAGAGGGCACGCCGCGCGACAAGATCGATCAGGCCGCGCTCAAATTCGGGATGCCGATGGGGCCGCTCGAGCTCATGGACATGGTCGGCCTCGACATTGCCTATAAGGTCGGCGAAGAGCTCGGCTCGAAGAACCCAGAGGACAATCCGCTGTCGCGCCTGGTCAAGGCCGGCAAGCTCGGGAAGAAGACGGGCGAAGGCTTCTATGTCTGGGAGGAGGGAAAGCCGAAGCGCGAAGAGGCGATCTACGACGCCGCCGATCTCGATCGCCTGGGGGGAGAGCTGATCGAGCCCATGCTCGATGAATGCGAGCGCGCCCTTGCCGACGGCATCGTCGCCAATGCCGACCATGTCGATGCCGGCGTGATCTTCGGCACCGGCTTCGCGCCGTTCCGCGGTGGGCCGTTGCATTATCGCCGCAAGCAAGACGCAGAGGCCCGCGCCTCCGCCGCGGCAGCGTGACATTTCAGGGAGACGGTAGGCGATCATGAGGGACGAGAAGATGCGGCGCGTCGCGGTGCTCGGTGGGGTGAGAATCCCCTTTTGCCGCTCTCATACGGCCTATGCCCACCTGTCCAATCTCGACATGCTCACCGCCGCGCTCGGCGGCCTGGTCGGGCAGTTCTCGCTCCATGGTGCCCATATCGGCGAGGTGGTTGGCGGCGCCGTTGTCACCCACGCCAAGGACTGGAACCTTGCCCGCGAAGCCGTGATCGGCAGCGCGCTCGCGCCGACGACGCCGGGGATCACCATGATGCAGGCCTGCGGCACGAGCCTTCAGGCGGCGCTTCAGCTTGGCGCCAAGATCGCCACCGGCCAGATCGAGAGCGGCATCGCGCTCGGCAGTGACACCACGAGCGATGCGCCGATCGTGTTCACGCGGAGCTTCGCCCAGCGCCTGGTGCAGCTGTCCCGCGCAAAGAGCTTCGGCGACAAGCTTGCGGTGTTCAAAGGCTTCACCCCGGCAGAGCTCACCCCCCAGCCGCCGTCAGTCTCCGAGCCGCGCACGGGGCTCAGCATGGGCGAGCATTGCGAGCTGATGGCCAAGGAATGGGGCATCACCCGCGAGGCGCAGGATCTCCTCGCTTATGAGAGCCACAAGAAAGGGGCCGCGGCCTATGACGAGGGCTTCATGCACGACCTCGTCATCCCGTGCGCCGGGGTGTTTCGAGACAACAACCTCCGCGAGGACATCTCGCTTGAGAAGATGGCCGAGCTGAAGCCTGCCTTCGACCGGGTCGGCGGCACCATCACCGCCGCCAACTCGACCCCGCTCACCGACGGCGCCTCGACCGTGCTGCTGGCCTCGGAGGAGTGGGCGTCGAAGCGCGGGCTGCCCGTGCAGGCCTATTTGACCATGGGACGCACCGCTGCGGTCGATTTCGTCGCGGGCGAGGGTCTGTTGATGGCCCCGACCGTCGCCGTCAGCGAGCTGTTGAGGGATAGCGGCCTTGCCCTCCAGGACTTTGATTACTATGAGATTCACGAGGCTTTCGCAGCGCAGGTGCTGGCCACCTTGAAGGCCTGGGAGTCGGAGGTTTATTGCCGGGAGCGGCTGGGACTGGCGGCGCCGCTTGGCGCCATCGACCGGGCCAAGCTTAACGTTAAGGGCTCGTCAATAGCCTTCGGTCATCCCTTTGCTGCGACGGGCGCGCGAATCATGGCGGTTCTGGCCAAGCTCCTGGCAACGGAAGGTGGCCGCCGCGGGTTGATTTCGGTGTGCACCGCTGGTGGAATGGGTGTCGCTGCCATCCTGGAAGGGGTGGGGGCGGGACCAGCAGCCGGAGCAACGAGGCGATCGCCGGGGACGGCGAATCAGCCATATAAAGGCCGCATAAAGGCCCGATTAGGGACCGGGGGCGTAAGGTTAAATTGTCGGGGGCGCTTTGGCGCCATCGGCGCGACACGTTACGAGGAGGTGCTCGTATGAGGCATCGCGTTTTCGCCCCGGCAGTTGGACTTCTGGCCGTCGCCTTCGCGACCGCCGGAATGGCCACTCAGGCACGCGCTGCTGACCCTTCCGGCATTTGGGCCAAGGACGATGGCTCGGCCAAGCTCGAGGTCAAGAAATGCGGCCGTGGAATTTGCAGCAAGATCGTATGGCTCAAGAATCCGAATGATTCGCGCGGCCGTCCGCTGCGGGACGCGCGGAACCAGAATCCGTCCATGCGCGACCGCCCGATCATGGGCCTCCAACTGTTCAGCAATATGGTCCTGACCGCGCCGAACACTTGGGTGGGCAACGTCTATAATCCCGAGGAAGGCCGGGTCTACACCGACGTCAAAGTGACGATGGTCTCCCGTCAGCAGATCGTGCTCAGGGGCTGCCGCACCTGGCTGCTCTGCGGCGAGAAGTCCTGGACCAGGTCGAGGTTACCGGCCCCGGCCGAGCCAGAGCCGATCGAGGTGAAGGCACCTGCTGCGCCGGAGACGGCCCCGTCGGAGCCGCCCGCCACGCGGGAGGAGACCATCGAAGCGAACGCCGTGCCAAACTCCGAGGCCCCTGTCGCCGAGGCCGCACGCGAGACCGACCGGGAGATGGCCAAGGCGTCGGCGAGCCTCGAGCGCGCCGTTCCTGCCGCCGTCGCCGAGCCCCGCGTCTCGGAAGCGCCGAAGATGAAGATCACGAAGGCGGCGCCGAGCTATCAGCACACGATCGGGTTTGGCTTCGGACTCGCGGCCACGAACCAGGAGCCCATGCCGCTCTCAGGCGACAACGTGTCCAGCATGATGGTGATGACGGAGCCGTCGCCGCTCGCGCCAGAAACCGCGCCACGGCCGCATGCCGCGACGCCAGCTCCGGTGGAAACCGCTCTCCAGGAAGACGAACCGGTGCCGGCGCCGGTCGCTCGCCCGAAGCCGAAGCCGAGGGCTCAGGCCGTTCAGGCAGCGGCGGCGCCTGCTGCCTCGGCAAAGCCGAAGCCAAAGCCAAGGCCTGTCGCGCGGGAGCCCCAAGAGAAGCTGCCCTGGCTGCAGTAGCCGCTTTAAGCTTCGCCTTCTAGCCGGCGGCGGGGCTCTTGTCGGCGTGCTCGGCGCGGAGCTCCTTCTTCGAGTGTTTGCCGATCATCGTCTTCGGCAACTCGTCGCGGAATTCGATCGCCTCCGGCAACTCAATCTTGGAGAGCTTGGGCCGCAAGAATTCGAGCAGCTCCAACGAAGTCGCCTCGGCTCCCTCCTTGAGCTTGACGAAGGCCTTCGGTGCCTCGCCGCGATAGGGATCGGAAATGCCGATCACCGTTGCCTCGGCGACGGCGGGGTGCTGGTACAGCGCCTCCTCGATCCGCCGCGGATAGACCTTGAAGCCCGAGCAATTGATCATGTCCTTGATGCGGTCGACGATGAAGACGAAGCCGTCTTCGTCCATGTAGCCGACATCGCCGGTGCGGAAGAACCGGCCGACAAAGGCGGCCTTGGTCTCCTCGGGCCGGTGCCAATAGCCTTGCATCACCTGGGGCCCGGCGATGCAGATCTCGCCAGGCTCGCCGCAGGGCATTTCGTTCGTGGGATCTTCAAGTGAGCGGATGCTGACCTCGGTGCCGGGCAATGGCAGGCCGATCGAGCCCGCTCTCGGCGGCCGGTCGCGCGGGTTGCAGGTCGCGACCGGCGAGGTCTCGCTCAAGCCGTAGCCTTCGGTCAGCACGCAGCCCGACACCGCCTCGAAGCCGTGCTTGACCTCGAGCGGCAGTCCGGCGCCTCCCGAGATGCAGAACTCGAGCGACGTCAGGTCGAAATTGCGGATATTCGGGTGGTGCATCATGGCGTTGTAGAGCGTCGGCACGCCGGGCATCATTCTTGGCTTGAGCTTGGTGATCAGTTTAAGCGCCTCGATCAACTCGAACCGAGGCATCAGGATCATCTCTGCGCCATGGCTGATGCAGAAATTCATCACCGTGGTCATGGCGAACACGTGGAACAGCGGCAGGATGCCGAGCACGCGGTCGCCCTCCCGCGCTGGAAGGTTCCACCACGCTGTGACCTGCCGCACATTGATCGAAAGGTTGGCGTGGGTGAGCATCGCGCCTTTCGGCGTGCCGGTGGTGCCGCCGGTATATTGCAGCACGGCGATGGCGTCTGGCTTGAGCGACGGGCGCTGATAGTTGCCCTCATTGGCGAGGAGGTCGCGCTCGCGCAGGATCTTCGCCTTTTCCGACGAGGCCGCGACCTTGGCGAGCTTCGGCCCGCGTCTGAGCCTGACGCCGAAAGACTTTATCGCCGGAAGCAGTGCGGCGAAGCTCGCCACCACGGCGTGGTCGAGGGCACCGCTCTTGAGCAGCGGCTCGACCTTTTCGAAGGTCGTCGCAAGGTCGAGCGTCACCATGATTCGGGCGCCGCTGTCCCGAGCTTGGAACTCGATCTCCTCGACGCTGTAGAGCGGATTGAAATTGACCACGGTGCCGCCGGCCTTGAGGATACCGTGGTAGAAGATGACGAAGGTCGGCGAATTCGGTAGCAGCAGACCGACCTTGACGCCTTCGCCGACGCCAAGTGCTTGCAATCCCTGCGCCGCCTGGTCCGACAGACGTCCGATTTCGGCGAAGCTCAGGCGCCGGCCGAGGAAATAGGTGCAGGGCCGCGCGCCATAGGTCACGACCGCGGCATCGAGCAGGCTTGTGACGAGTTCCGGCTCGAAGCTCATGTCCCAGTCGACACCCTCGGGATAGGACTTGAGCCACGGCCTCGAGGCCGCGAAACCCCCGCCCGCGGGCGCGCTTTCCGGTGGTGTCAGTTCCGCTTTAACCATCCCGCTTATGGTGCTTTTAGCGTCTTTTTAGCCTCTTTGCGGTTAGCTTCCCCGCAAGCGGTCGGAGTATTCGCTTGGAGGCAATTGGCCGCAGGGGCTCTTGTTCGCATTGAATTGAACATTACTATAGCACAGCCGGGGCAAGCTTTGGGGTTATGACCCCGAGGCCGGGCCGATGGATTGTGCTGAAATAGTGGCGCGCGCGGCCAAAAATGGCCAATTTTGTTGGCGATGAGAGCCCCCGATTGAGCGGTTGAATCGAACCAGGACGGCGTAGACTCGACCAGTTTTTAAGTCTATTCCAATGCCTGACTTGCCCTTAGTAAGGCTATGAATTAGCCGGGGGCACATTGGACACGGACCCCGAAGCGGGGCAGGGAGAGCGATATGGATGATGTGGCGACCAAGATCATCGAGATTTTGCGCAAGAACATGAAGGACCCATCGAAGACCGTCACGCTCGAAACGCCCCTCAGCGAGCTTGAGATCGAGTCCCTTGATCTCGCGGTGATCGTGTTCGATATTGAGGATACTTTCGGGATCGAAATCCCTTATAATGCCAACGAAGAAGTGGAGGCGTTCGCGACGGTGGGTTCCGTCGTCGATCGCGTGAAGGGCATCATCGCAGAGACGAAGGCCTCTGGCGCAGCTGCTTGATCAGCCTCTCCGCCTGGGGTCTTCCTGGGCGTCTATGCTTTCCGGAGCTACGGCTAACAACACATGACACACACGAATGGACGCCGCCGCGTCGTGGTCACCGGCCAGGGCGTGGTTACTCCTTTGGGCACTGGCGTTGACCGTTTTTGGGCTGCGCTCAAAAACGGCGAATGCGGTATTCGCCAGGTCCAGAGCTTTCCCACCGATGAGTTATACATCACCATCGCCGGCGAGATCCCGGATTTCGATCCGAAGGAGCGGCTGCAGAGCAAGCAGCTGCTGCTCGCCGACAAATACTCTCAATATGCCGGCTGTGCGGCGCAGGAAGCCGTAGTCCAGTCGAAGCTCGAGGTGCCGATGAAGGAGAGCGAGGCCTATCGCTCCGCCTGTATTATCGGCTCCGGCGTCGGCGGCCTGACCACGCTCGAATTCTCCTACAAGATGCTGTTCAAAGAGAACAAGCGCGCCACGCATCCGCTGACGCTGCTCAAGGCGATCGGTAGCTCTGCTTCCGCCCATGTCAGCATCGAAAACGGTATCAAGGGCCCGACCTTCGGGGTCGTCAGTGCCTGCGCTACCGCGACCCATGCCATCGGCCTCACCTATCGCATGATCCGCGAGGGTTTGGTCGATGTGGGCATCGCCGGCGCTGCCGAAGCGTCGTTGAACTGGGGCGCGACCCGCGCCTGGCAGGCGATGCGCGTCTTGAGCCCCGATGGACTCTTTCCTTTCTCCAAGAACCGGAACGGCACCGTGCTCGCCGAAGGCGCGGGCATCCTCGTGCTCGAGGAATATGGGCGGGCCAAGGAGCGCGGCGCTCCTATCATCGCCGAACTGATGGGCTACGGCATGACTGCCGACGCCGCCGACATGGTCAATCCCTCGATCGACGGTGCCGCCATGGCCATGCAGATGGCCCTCGATGACGTCAATGCCCACGGCACCGCGACCGCCGTCAATGACGTCAACGAGACCCGCGCCATCAAGCACGTGTTCGGCAATGCCGCGAACAAGCTCTCGATCTCCTCAACCAAGTCGATGCACGGGCATTGTCTTGGCGCCGGTGGCGGCATCGAGGCGGTGGCATCGCTGAAGGCCATTCAGGAGAAGTTCGTGCCGGCCACCATCGGCCTCGATGAGCCGGATCCGGAATGCGACCTCGACTACACCGCGAATGCCGGGCGGAAGCGCGAGGTCAATTACGCGATGTCCAACTCCTTCGCCTTTGGCGGGCTCAACGCGGTGCTCGTGTTCGGGCCGCCGCCGGCCTAGCCGTCTGCCGGGGGGCGCGGTGAAACGGCTGCTCGTCTTCATCGGCATGGCGGCGTCCGCACTCGTGTTCGGCATTGCCGCTCACGGCATCACCCAAAGCTGGCGGGAGGCCCGCGTCGAGCGGGCCGTCGCCGCGAACGCCGAGCAGGTGTTCCGCTCGCCTGCGAGCCCCGTCGCCGGCAATCCCGAGGGCGACGTGAGCGTGGTGACGTTCTACGACCCCAATTGCCCCTATTGCCGCGAGGCGGCGCCGGTCCTCAAGAAGCTGATTGATGACGATGGCAAGGTTCGCCTCGTGCTGAAGGAGTTGCCGATGCTCGGCCCCGACTCCCAGGCAGCGGCGCGGCTCATGCTGGCGGCCGACCGTCAGGGCAAATATTTCGACATGTTCGAACAGATGCTCACCACGCCGGGCCGCGCCACCACGGACAAGGCACTGAAGGTCGCAGGCGACCTCGGCCTCGACACGGCGCAGCTCGAGAAGGACGCCGCCGACCCCGCCATCGACGAGACGCTTGCCGCGACGACGCAATTGGCCAAGACCATCGGCGTCAACGGCGTGCCGTTCTTGATCGTCGGCGACCGCGTCATCGGCGTCACCGGCAAGGACCTTTACGGCGAACTCACTAACAAGGTCGCCGAGGTCCGCAAGGACGGCTGCCGCAACGCCTGCTGAACGGCGGCCCTCGCCACATTCCAGCTTGCGTAGCCGGTCAGGGTAGCGATCCTCAGTTCCGGTTTCCCGCTTTTCGTCGGAGGTACCTCACGCCATGTCCAGGTTCGCCCTTATCCTTGTTGCGCTTTGTCTCTTCGGCGTCACCTCGCCGGCGCGCGCGCTCGGGACGCTCAAATTCTGCGACAACATCTCCGACCCCGGAGAGAGGATGGTTTGCCTGCAGGCGCACATCTCCAATCTGGAAGAGACCCTGCTGACCCTCAACAACCGCATCATCACCCTCGAGAAGGCGCTGGAAGGGAAGCTCGCCGCCGACGGCGTCTACAAATTGGAGCATGTGGGGCGAGGGTACTGCCTTGGCGTTGCTGGCGGTGAAGCGGCGCCGAAGCTCGCGTCCTGCGATCAACCCGACTCCTGGAAGCTCCTGACCGGATCACAGAAGCCGGGACATGGGGCGAACTCGGACGACGATAAGGACAAGGACAAGGATAAGAAGGACAAAAAGTCGAAAAAGGACAAGGCTAAGGACAAGGACAAGACCGAGAAGTCAGAGAGCTCGGAGCAGTCCAAGTCACAGCCCGCGCCGGCGCAGTGAGCGCAACGCCCGGCTGCGAGCGGCCTCCTCCGTCGGGCGCAAAAAGAAGAAGCGGCAGGCCGAAGCCCGCCGCTCCTCTTAAGGCGTAGAAACTCCCGTGCCTACGAGCACTTCTTCGCCGCCGAGTCCCACGTCATGTGGGCTTTGGCACAGGCTCCCTTGTTCGTGGGAGCCTTGCTCGCGGCAAAGGCAGTGCTGGTGAGTGCAATCGCAAGGCCGAGGGTGACAACAGAAACAAGTGTCTTCATGGGGGTTCTCCATTTTTCAGGTTTGCTGCCGACGGGGCAGCTCACACCCAGTTAACGCCCGACACTTCGAGCTGAAGCTGAGGCGAAGTGGCGCTGAGGCCAAGAAACGCTGCGTCAAAATGGGGAATTGGGCACTTGGCCTTCCCACGTCAGGGCGTCCTGGGCTGGCGTGCCAATCGCTGTGGGTCATTTTCGGAGGTCGTGTTACTCATAGCGAATAGAAACAAAGTCTACCGGCAATCCCAGCCGCGCGAGGAAGGCAGCGCAATGAGAGGAGAGAGCAAATGACGGATAAGAACGAACCGATCAGTCCGTCCGCGACCTCGATGCCAAAGGTTGTCAGTTTCCAAGACCCGCTTCCGGAGCCGCAGCGCTACCGCCCGCCAGCCGACCGCATCCTCTCTGGTGATCCTGCCCAGGCAGCGATCAACTTGTTTCAAAGCAGCGATGGGCGCTTCAATACCGGCATATGGGAAGCCCAGCCCGGAAAGTGGCGCGTC